>Ga0209846_1000179_pt1 | contig 9556 bp, 11 predicted proteins | sample GWRWS3_20_30_FD_187244 | JGI IMG/M metagenome (GOLD analysis project Ga0209846, IMG submission 187244) | Riverbed sediment microbial communities from areas with vegetation nearby in Columbia River, Washington, USA - GW-RW S3_20_30 (SPAdes)... | ecosystem: Environmental > Aquatic > Freshwater >... | reverse complement strand
ACGGAATTTAGTTAACGACGATAGGTGAAGGCTGTCAACCCCCGGGCCGCGGGCGGCAGTCGCCCTCGGCGGCGCCGGCAGCCCAGCGCAGCGCCCCCACCACGTGGGCCAGGAAGCGCGCCTCCGCCCAGCTCGCCGCCGTGTGCCCGCCGGCGGTGTAGAAGGCGCGGCCCCGGCCGGTGCCATGGCACCAGGCGATCGGGTGGTCGGCGCCCATCCCGCCGCCGCGGTAGGTCGACTCGTCCAGGGTCGCGAGCACCCGGACCCGGCCGCGCGGGTTGCTGCGGAAGTCGTACCACTCGTCGGTGCGGGCCCAGTGGGCCGGCAGCCTCGCCGTTGCCGGGTGGTCGCGGTCGACCACCCGCACGCTGGCCCGCTGGACGGCCGGGTGGCGGGCGAAGCGGGCGCCGACCAGCGTCTCGTACCAGGGCCAGCCGTCTTCGGTGTCGGCGGCGGCGTGGACGCCGACCCAGCCGCCGCCCGCCTCCACGAAGCCCCGCAGGGCGGCCTCGCCGTCCTGGTCGAGCACGTCGCCGGTGGTGCTGAGGAACACCACCACCCGGTAGCGGCGCAGGCTCGAGGCGGTGATGCGGGCGGGGTCCTCGGTGTGGTCGACCACCATCCCCTGGCGTGCCCCCTGGCGCCGCAGGGCGGCGACCGCCACCGGGATGGAGGCGTGCCGGAAGCCGAGGGTCCTGCTGAACAGCAGCACGCGCACCGGCCCGGGGGGACCGCCGGGGTGGTCCCCTGGTGAGCCGGGCCCGGGCGGGCGCGCGCACCCGGCGACGGCGGCCAGCCCGACCAGCAGCGACCAGAGCACGCGGTGACGGCGGTAGTCGGCCACCCCGGTAGCATGGCACGCGCGTCACGGCCCGAGCAGCGCCGACCCCGGGAGCGAGCCCCATGTGCACCGCCGTCCGCATCGTCGTGGCCGCCGCCGACCGCGAGCGCCGCCTCCAGCTCCGCCGGGCCGCGGTGACGGCCGAGTGGGAGGTCGTTGGCGAGGCGGACGCGCCGGAGCCGGCCGTCCGCGAGGCGCTGGAGCGCCGGGCGCGCTTCCTGGTCCTGGACGCCAGCGCCGCCGGGCCGCGGCCGGAGGCGCTGGCCCGCCGGCTCAGGTCCAGCAGCCCCGACGCGCTGGTGGTCGGGGTCGGCGAGGTGGCGGGGGTCGACGCCGTGGTGGCGGCCGACGCCCTCGACGGCCTGCGCGAGGCGATGCGGGAGCTGCTGCACGCCGGCGGCGATCACGCCCATCCCCAGGGCCGCTGACCGAGGCGCCGCCGCCTACGGCGGCGCGTTGAGCAGCACGATCCCCGCGGTGACGACGGCGGCCGCGACGGTGCGCCGGTAGCCGAACCGCTCGCCGAAGACGACGCTGCCGATGAGCGCGGCGACGACCACGCTGGTCTCGCGGAGCGCGGCCACGACCGCGAGCGCGCCCCTGGTCTGCGCCCAGATCACCAGCCCGTAGGCGGCCAGCGCCAGCACCCCGCAGACGAGCCCGCGGGCGAGGTTGGCCCGCAGGCCGGCCTTCAGGTGCCGCCGGCCCCAGGTCGCCGCGTACACGGGCAGCGGGAGCCCCTCCGCCAGGAACAGCCAGGCGATGTAGCCGAGCGCGCTGCCCGAGCGCCGCACGCCCAACCCGTCGGCGACGGTGTAGGCGGCGATGGACACGCCGGTCGCGAGCGCGAACCCGACCGCGCGGCGGTGCGCCGCGACCTGCCGGCCGTTCACCCCGACCAGCAGGACCAGGCCGACGCAGACGACCAGCACCCCGGCGAGGCGCAGCGGCCCGAGCCGCTCGCCCACCACCAGGCCGGCGAAGCCGGCCACCAGCAGCGGCGCGCTGCCGCGGGCGAGCGGGTAGACCTGGCTGAGGTCGCCGCCGGTCCGGTAGGACTCGATGAGCAGCAGCTTGTAGCCGGTGTGGATCAGGGTCGAGAGCGCGATGAAGACCCAGCTCGCCGGTGCCGGGCCCGGCAGCAGGGGCACCGCGAGCGCGCACAGCACCACGCCGGTGAGGTCCAGCAGCACGAAGGTGGCCAGGCGGTCCCGCCCGCCCTTGAGCAGGGCGTTCCAGGTGGCGTGCAGCACCGCCGCCAGCAGCACCACGGCGGTGACCGCCAGCGGGGCGGCGGGCTGCGCGGCGCCCTGGAGCAGGAGGACGGTCAGCGGATGGCGAGGTGGCGGCCGCGGTAGGGGGCCGCCAGGTGCCGTCCGGGGGTGGCCAGGTGCCTGCCCTGGTAGGAGAAGGCGACCAGCAGCAGCACCCCGAGGGTGAGGGAGCTGAGGCCGACCCCGACCAGCGGCAGGGTGCGGTCCGGGCCGGTGGCGGCGAGCGGGCAGGGGCTCGGCACCGACTGCTCGGTCCAGGCAAGCGGCCTGGCGCCGCCGGCGCGGATGACGGCGCGGACCCGCCGCATGCCGCTGAGGGAGATCCGGGCCCGCCACTGGAACGTCCCGGCGGCGCTGGTGGTCGGCTGGCCGCGGGCCAGGGTCCGCTTGGAGGCCGGGTCGACCACGGCGACGTCCAGGCGGGTCGCCGCCGGCAGCCCGGCGCCCACGGTGGTCACCCCTTCACAGGTCAACCCGCGCAGGCCCACGTAGGTCGCCGCGGCCGCCGGCCCCGGCGCGGCGAGCACGGCGAGGACGGCGAACCCGGCCGTCGCCGCGGCCCTCCGCCACCGTCGCATGACCCGTCCTCCCGCCGGCTGTGCGCGCACGGACACCTGCACCTCGAAGGGTGCTCCGGTCACACGGTACGCAAACCTCCGTACTCCTGGGGATCGGTAATGATACGGACGCAAAGGGAGGCTTTGTCGCGCACGGCCCGATCGACCGGCTCAGCGCCAGATGACCGGGGGGCTATTCGACCTGCACGTCGACCAGGTCGACCAGCAGCCGGCCGTCGCCGCCCAGGTCCACGCCGGTGATCTCCAGCACCAGGCTGGAGCCGGGCACCCGTGCGCGGTGCTCGACGGCGAGCTGCCGCCAGCCGTCGTCGGGCAGGCCGTAGGCGGCCGTGTCGGAGCTGGCCACGCGGCCGCCGGCCTCCTCCTGGAGGGCGAGGACGACCTGGGCGTCGGGGACGGTGGCCCGCACCCAGACGCTCGCCTCGTAGGTGGTGCCGGCGCGGGCGTTCGCCAGGCCCCGCTTGGCCAGCCCCGGCCCGACCGGGCCGGCGTTGGCGTCGCCGGGGGCGACGGCGACCGCCCAGCGCCCGGAGGTCCCGCCCTCGACCCGTTGGAGGCGGGCGCCGCCGAGCGGTGTCCAACCGGCAAGGTCACGCTCGAAGTCGGCGCCCTGGAGCAGGTTCCCCGGGGTCGGCCGGACCTGCGCGCCGGCGGTCGCGGTCGTGGCGGTGGCGCCGCCGCGGCCACGCTCCCCGGTGGTGGCGGGCGCCGCGCCGCTCGGCGCGGGCGCCTCGTCGCGGGTGACGAGCGCGATCGCCACCGTCACGAGCGCGATCGACACCAGCGCGGCCATGAACACGACCTGCGGGCGCGACCCGGCGAGCCGCAACGGGCGCTCGGCGAGATGCCGGGGAGGGCGGGCAGCCATGATGCGAATACTCTGCTCGCGCGCCCCGACGGGCAACCGCCGGCGGTGGCCGGCCGTCCGCGGCCCGGGCTAGGAGGTCGCCGGCGGGGCGGGGTCGTCGGGCTCGGGCGCGCCGCGCACCTCGCGGGCGACGTGGCCGAGCACGCCGTTGACGAACCGGCCGGAGTCGGCGGTCGACAGCAGCTTCGCCAGCTCGATCGCCTGGTCGAGCACCACCGCGGTGGGCACCTCGGGCCTTTTGACCAGCTCGAAGGTGGCCAGGCGGAGCAGGTTGCGGTCGACCAGGGGCATGCGCTCGACCGTCCAGTGCTCCGAGGCGGCGCCGATGCGGCCGTCCAGCTCCGGCAGCAGCCGCTCGACCCCGACGACCAGCTCCAGGGTGTAGGCGTCAGGGGCGCCGGCCTCGGGGTCGTCGCGGTGGCGGGCCAGCACCTCGGCGATCGGCCGCCCGAGCAGGTCGGCCTCGTAGAGGATGTCGAGGGCGCGGCGGCGGGCCGCGGCGCGCGTCCCGGTCGGCGCCGCGCCCGAGCCCGCGGCGCTCACTGCACCCGGGTCAGGTAGGCGCCCGAGCGGGTGTCCACCTTGATGCGGTCGCCGGTCTCCACGAACAGCGGCACCTGCACGACCGCGCCGGTCTCGACGGTGGCCGGCTTGGTCGCCCCTGAGACCCGGTCGCCCTTCACGCCCGGCTCCGTCTCGGTCACCGAGACCTCGACCGCGGCGGGCAGCTCGACCCCGATCGCCGTGCCCTCGTAGAAGGTCACGTAGGGGGTGGCCCCGTCGGTCAGCCAGCTCGCCGCGGAGCCGACCGCGTCGGCGTCGACCAGTGCCTGGTCGTAGGTCTGGGTGTCCATGAAGTGGAAGCCGGTGTCGTCGCGGAACAGGTACTGCATCTCGCGCTTGTCGAGGATGGCGACCTCGACCGGCTCGTCGGCCCGGAAGGTCTTGTCGAGCACGCGGCCGGTGCGGACGTTCTTGAGCTTGGTGCGCACGAACGCGCCGCCCTTGCCGGGCTTGACGTGTTGGAACCCGACGACGTTCATCAACGTGCCGTCGATGTTGAGGGTCATCCCGTTCTTGAGGTCGTTCGTGGTCGGCATGGGCAGCGATGCTACCACCGTGCGTCACCGGCCCCCGGCGACGCCGGCGATCCACCGCTCGATCTCCTCGGCCAGCACCGGCAGCGGGACGCCACCGCCGAGCAGCACGGCGTCGTGGAAGGCCCTGATGTCGAAGCGGCCGCCGAGGCGTTGCCGCGCGTGCTCGCGCAGCCGCTCGAGCTCGATGCGGCCGACCATGTACGCCAGGGCCTGTCCCGGCTCGGCGATGTAGCGGTCGACCTCGTTCTCGACGTTGCCCGGCGTCAGGGCGCTGTTGGCGAGCAGGTAGTCGATCGCCCGGGACCGGCTCCAGCCGAGGAGGTGGATGCCGGTGTCGACGACCAGGCGGCAGGCGCGCCACGAGTCGAACGACAGCATCCCGAGCCGGGCGAGATCGCCGGAGTACAGGCCCATCTCGTCGGCGAGGCGCTCGGTGTAGAGGGCCCACCCCTCGCTGTAGGCGGTCACGTAGCCGAGCCGGCGGAACCGCGGCAGGTCCCGCAGCTCCTGCGCCAGCGCGAACTGGAGGTGGTGGCCGGGAACGCTCTCGTGGAACGCCAGCGTCTCGTACTCGTAGCGGGTACGGGTGCGGGGCGCGTGGGTGTTGAGCCAGTGGATCCCCGGTCGGCGCCCGTCGTCGGAGGGGGGCTGGTAGTACCCGAGGACGGCGTCCTTGGCCTCCAGCGGGCTCATCTCGTCGACCCGGCACGGCACCGCGGGGACGCGGCCGAACCAGTCCGGCACCGCCGCGTTCGCCCGCGCCAGCGCGTCCCGCGCGCTCTGGAGGATCTCGCCGGCGGTGTCGAAGCGCAGCGAGGGATCGCCGCGGAGGCGGCCGAAGATCTCGGCGAGATCGCTGGTGCCGAGCGCCCTGGACCCCAGCGCCCGGTACTCCTCCGCGAGGCCGGCGACCAGCTCCTGGCCGAGCCGGTGGAGCTCGTCGAGGTCGCGCGGCGTGGTGGTGTGCCGGCGGGCCGCGTTGCGGTAGACGGTCTCGCCGTCCGGCAGGAAGCACAGCCCGCAGCGGTCGTCGGGCCGCGCGCGCGGGAGCACCTCCCGCTCCAGGCAGGCCCGGTAGCCGAGCATGGCGGGCCGGACCGAGGCCGCGACGACCTCCAGGAGCCGGCCGCGCCAGCGGGCCGGGTCGACGTCGGCCGGCGGGTCGGGCGCGAGCAGCGGGTCCTGCGCCGGCGGCGTGGCGAGGTACTCGTCGAGCTGCGCGATGGCCGCCCGGACGCCGCGCTCGCTCGGCGTCCTGCCGTGGTCGATGCCGGCTCGCAGGCGGTCGGCCGCCTGCCGCAGGTAGCGGTCGAGCTTGCCGCACCGCTCCAGGTACGCCCACGCCTGCTGGGCCGTGCCGAGGGTCACCTTGGGGACGGTCGCGATCACCGCCGTCTGGACCCCGCTCATGGTGGCGGACACGGTGAGCTCCGGCCATCGCGCGACCAGCTCGTCCTGGCGGTCGCGGCAGGCGCGCTGGAGCATCGCGTGGGTGATCCGGTCCTGGCCCGACAGCGCCGCCGGGTCGATCCCGTCCAGCCGCCGCCGGAGGCTGGCGAGCGAGGCCCGTTGCCGCGCCTCGGCCTCCTCCGACAGGTCCGGGACCTCGGCGTCGAAGCCGGTGATCCCGAACGCGGTGGCCTCGAACGGCGACGCCGCCATCGCCAGGTCGAAGTACCGCTCGGCCAGCTCGGCGAGGCCGCCGGTCACAGCTCCAGGAGCTCCTTGGGGGCGGTGGTGAGCAGCTCGTGGCCGTTGGGGCGGACCACCGCCAGGTCCTCGATCCGGACGCCGCCGAAGCCGGGCAGGTAGACGCCCGGCTCCACGGTCACCGGCGTCCCGGCCGCGATCCGCCCGGGCGCGCCCTGCCGCAGCCTCGGCGCCTCGTGGATCTCCAGGCCGACCCCGTGCCCGGTGGGGTGGGCGAACGCCTCGCCGAGGCCGGCCTCGGCGATGGTGTCCCGGCATGCCCGGTCGACGTCGGCGACGGGCACCCCGGCCCGCAGGCAGTCCAGGCCGGCCGCCTGGGCGCGGTGGACCACCTCGTAGACCTCGCGCTGGCGCTTGGAGGCCCGCCCGAACACCACCGTGCGGGTCATGTCGGAGCAGTAGCCGTCGACCCGGGCGCCGAAGTCCAGCTTGACGAAGTCGCCGCGGCGCAGCCGGCGGCCGACCGGGTGGTGGTGGGGCTCGGCGGCGTGCTCGCCGAAGGCCACGATGGTGTCGAAGGCGAGGCCGTCCCCGCCGAGGCGGCGCATGGTCAGCTCCAGCGCGACCGCCACCTCGCGCTCGGTGACGCCGGCGCGCAGGCCCTGCAGCAGCTCGGTCAGCGCCTCGCTGCCGAGCCGGGCGGCCTCCCGCATGGTGGCCACCTCGCGGTCGTCCTTGACCTCGCGGAGGTCCTCGACCAGCGGCGGCGCCGGGACCACGGCGCGGCCGGGCACCGCCGCCCGCAGCCGCTGCCCGTCGCCCCAGGTGAGCCCCGCCGGCTCGAAGCCCAGCCCGTCCCCGGCCGCCCGCAGCACGCTGGCGACGCCGCCGATCAGGTCACCGGGGGCGAGCACCACCTCGGTCCCGGGCACCTCGGCGGCGGCCTGCCGCTCGTAGCGGCGGTCGGTGAAGAACAGCGTGCGGTCGTGGAGCAGCAGCAGCGCCCCGTAGCTGCCGGAGAAGCCCGTCAGGTAGCGGACGTTGACGGGCTTGGTGACCAGCAGCGCCGACAGGTCGGCGTGGGCGAGCAGGGCACGCAGCGCGTGACGCCGTGCTTCGGTGAAGGCATGACCGGCGGGCACACGTCTTCCTTTCCCCCGAGGTGCCGTTGCCCACCCCCATCTTGCCACCTTGCTCAGGTGCGGCGGGCCAGCAGGTCGGCGGCCGCGCGCAGGCCGAGGTCGTAGCTGGCCGGCCCGAACCCGGCGACGACGCCGGCGGCGGCGGGGGCGATCGCCAGGTGGTGGCGCCAGCGCTCGCGGGCGTGGACGTTGGACAGGTGCACCTCGACGACGGGGATGCCGGCCGCCTCCACCGCGTCGCGGACGGCGTAGGAGGTGTGGGCGAGCGCGCCAGGGTTGAGGACGGCGGCGGCCACGCCGCGGCCGCCGGCGGCCAGCAGCGCCTCCACCAGCTCGCCCTCCCGGTCGGACTGGAGGCCCTCGACCCGCAGGCCCAGCTCGCCGGCGAGCTTGGCCAGCCGCTCCATGATCTGGTCGAGGTCCAGGGTGCCGTACAGGCTGGGGTCGCGGCGGCCGAGCGCGCCGAGGTTGGGCCCGTGCAGCACCAGCACCAGCGGCCCCTCCCCGGTGGCGGCGAACCGGCGGGTCACGCCGGTTCCTCGGCCAGGGAGCGGATGGCGGCGACCAGCACGCCGCGGTCGGGGGCCGGGACGACCACCGGCGCGCCGACGTCGCGCAGCAGCACCAGGCGGGGGCCCTGGTGGTGCTTCTTGTCGGTCGCCATCGCCGCCAGCACCGCGTCCGGGTCGAGCCGGACCCCGCCCACCGGCAGCCCGACGGCCCGCAGCAGCTCGACGTGCCCGCCGGCCAGCCCGGGCGCGGCCAGCCCGACCGCCTCCGCGACCCTGGCCGCGAACACCATCCCGAGCGCGACCGCCTCGCCGTGGCGCAGCCCCCGGTAGCCGGCGAGCCGCTCCAGCGCATGCCCGAGGGTGTGCCCGTAGTTCAGGATGAGGCGGCTGGCCGGGCCTTCCCCACCCGCGGCTTCGCGCTCGTCGGCGCCGACCACCGCCGCCTTGACCCGGACGGCCGCCTCGACCAGGGGGGCGAGCGCCTCGGGGTCGCCGGCCGCGGCCGGCCCGGCCGCGCCGGCCAGGGCGTCCACCAGGCCGGGGTCGCCGACCAGGCCGGCCTTGGCGACCTCGGCGAGGCCGGAGCGGACCTCGACCGGCGGCAGCCCGGCGAGGGCGTCCAGGTCGGCGACCACCGCCAGCGGCTGGTGGAAGGCGCCGACGGTGTTCTTGCCGGCGGGCAGGTCGATGCCGGTCTTGCCGCCGACGGCGGCGTCGACCATGCCGAGCAGGGTGGTGGGCAGGTTGACCAGCGGCACGCCGCGAAGCCAGGTGGCGGCCGCGAACCCGGCCACGTCGGTGGTGGCGCCGCCGCCGACCGCCACCACCGGGTCGGCCCGGTGTGTGGGGACCCGCGCCAGCTTCTCGTACAGCCCGGCCACCACCTCCAGCCGCTTGGCGTCCTCGCCGGCCGGGACCTCCAGCGGGTGCACGGTGAGGCCGAGGCGCGCCAGCGCCCGCGCGGCCCGGTCGGCGAGGTGGGCGACGGGCGGGGCGAACACCACCGCCGCCGCCTCGGCGCCGGGCAGCGCCGGCAGCAGCGTGTCGAGCCGGCCGAGCAGCCCGCGGCCGATCCACACCGGGTAGCCCCCAGCGGCGGTGGGGACGACCACCCTGGCGGCGGTGGCGGTCTGGTTGGCGGCGCCGGGCGTCACCGGCCGGCCATGGCGCCGACCCGGCGCCGGTACCACTCCAGCACCTCCACCGCCGTCTGCTCCAGGGTGAGCCGGTCGGTGTCGATGGCGACGTCGCCGGCGGTCTCGTAGATGGGGCCGCGGGCGACCAGCAGGTCGCGGATGCGGCCGACCCGGTCGCCGGTGTTCAGCAGCGGCCGGTCGGTGACGCCGGTCAGCCGGCCGGCCAGCGTCTCCGGGGTCGCCCGCAGGTAGACCAGCAGGCCGGCCTGCTTGAGGGCGGTGCGGTTCTCGGCCGACAGGACCGCGCCGCCGCCGACGGCGATCACCCGGCCGGGCACGGCGATGGCCCGGTCGATGGCGGCGATCTCGCGGCGCCGGAAGCTCAGCTCGCCCTCGCGCTGGAACAGCTCCCCGATGGTCATGCGGGTGGCCCGCTCGATCATCTGGTCGGTGTC
>Ga0209846_1000178_pt1 | contig 9571 bp, 8 predicted proteins | sample GWRWS3_20_30_FD_187244 | JGI IMG/M metagenome (GOLD analysis project Ga0209846, IMG submission 187244) | Riverbed sediment microbial communities from areas with vegetation nearby in Columbia River, Washington, USA - GW-RW S3_20_30 (SPAdes)... | ecosystem: Environmental > Aquatic > Freshwater >... | reverse complement strand
TGATGGTCGCGGAATAGCCCCGGAAAGGACTTCGGAGATCTTCGGGATTGCTTCGTTCTTTGGTGCCGGTAAGACCTGGACGGCATCAGTTTTGCCGGTCTACATCTTTCCTGCAGGGGGCCGTCGTTCAGCCTGGTTTAGGACGCCAGATTGTCAATCTGGAGGTCGCGGGTTCAAATCCCGTCGGCCCCGCCACTTTCCCCAAGACATGGTAGTATTTTCTGTGCCCAGTACACACATTGACATGGGAGGAGATGCGATAGGGTAATGATATTTCAAGCCGGTCCCATGGGACTCGTGGGTTCTCTCGGGACGGTCTCAAAAATCATTCTTCTCATTCTCTTCCTGTTCTCGGTCATTTCTTGGGCTATTATTCTTTACAAGTGGCGGGCCTTTCGTTCGAGTGATCGAGAGGATCGGCGGTTTCTGGCCGCCTACGCGAGAACGCAGGATAAAGAGGAGCTCCATCGCCCCGCGCGACGGATGGCGGCCAGCCCAAGCGCAGCGGTCTTTGTCGGGGTGATGGACCGGATTACTCCGGAAAAAGATGGGCCGGCCCGCGGTCAGTCGGTCAATAGTCCGAGCCTGGACCCATCGGAAGAGCCGTCCGGGCTCGACCGTCATTATATAGATAGAACGGTGGCATATATTGTGCAGGATCGAATGTCCAGGCTGGAGACCTATCTCCCTTTTTTGGCGACAACAGGCAATATCACGCCGTTTGTCGGACTGCTGGGGACCGTGCTCGGGATCATTGATGCGTTTCGGGAAATTGGGCAACAGGGAACGGCCAGTATCGCGGCGGTCGCGCCGGGGGTCGCGGAAGCGCTGATCGCCACGGCGGCTGGTCTGTTCACCGCGATTCCCGCTGTGATTGCTTACAATTATTATTTGACGCGAATCCGACGGACCGCTTTCCGAGTGGAAGCGTTCAGCGTGGAATTTCTGAACGCGCTGAAGACCCGTCCAAGACACGTAGGGGTGCGCGGGTGATGTTTGAAACGCGACATCGCCGCTTTTTGGCCGAAATCAATGTCATCCCGCTGGTGGACGTTGTCCTGGTGCTGTTGGTAATCTTCATGGTGACGGCTCCCATGTTGTACCGCGGACTCGACATCAGGCTTCCGACCTCCGCCAGCAATACCATCAGGCCGGAAGAGCGCATCATCCTCACCATTGAGCGGGACCAGAAATTGTATCTGGACAAGGATCCGGTCAGCGTGGGGCAACTGGAGCGCAGGCTGAGGGCGATGAAAGAGCGGAATGCCGACCTGTCAGTTTATCTCCGGGCCGACCGCGAGATCCCTTATGGCACCGTGGTCCAGGTGATGGACGGGGTGAAACGGTCTGGAATCGAGAAGCTGGGCATGGTGACTGAGCCGATGGGGCATGAGCGGGTGACGGAAGACATCATTCAACAAGGAGTGCGGCGCAAAGTGGTGCAGTAAGGAAAGAAGAATCGACACGACACTATGTCAGTCGCAGCCATGAAAAATCGGCCGGGGCAAACGATGTCCATTGAGGGGTATCCAACCCTCCTCTCGCTCGTCCTGTCCGATAGCGATCGCGTGTCGGGTGGCCAGCGGGTCAGATGGACAGTCGCCTCCCTCGTGTTCCATCTCTGTCTGCTGACATTAGTCGCGCTGGTTGCCGGCCTTCGTTTCTCGACGACGGGTGAGCGTCCGCTCGCTTCGTATCAGGTCTCTCTTGTCTCGCCCCCCGCTCCTAGCCGGGTCGTTGAACCTCCTCCAGCGCCACGCGTCACCAAGGCTTCTCCACCCCTTCCCCTAGCGGCCAAGCCGCTCCCCTCGAAGCCCGTTCCGGCCACACCGCCAAAACGTATCGAGCTGTCTCCCAATGCGCCCAAGTTGGGCGACCTGAGCCCAGCGCGCGCGATGAAGGTTGAGCCGCCTCCGCAAAACCTCCGCAAAGAGATTGATTCACTCTTGGATAACCTCAAAGTTCCGGATGTGCCGTCGCCACCCAAAGAGTCGCGCCAAGAGGTCCAAGAGCGCCAGCCGCGGCCATCGGTGTCAAAAGAAATCGATAAAGAACTACAGAAACTTCAGCCGCCCACCGTTGCTCCATCCGTGGCCGCGAAGGTGGCAGAGCTGAAGAAGCCTGACACCGTGATCAAGGTGCCGGGAATGGCCTCAGGGTTCAATCAATATCTGTCGCGGGTACAACTCAAGATCAGCAGCCTGTGGATCGCGCCGCCGGGTGACCTGACTGGTCAGGCACTGGAGGTGATCATCAAGTTTCGACTGCATCGATCCGGCACCGTGAGTGACGTCACGATTGAGCGCACCTCCGGCAACGAGTATTACGATCTGGCCGGCAAGCGGGCCGTCCTGAACGCCGATCCATTACCCGCGTTCCCACGAGAGATGGCGGACGCGTATCTCGATGCACATTTCAGTTTCACGGTTGGGGAGCGGTCCGGTTGAGTCTCATGAGAGTCGTCGTCTTCATCGCCTATCTGGCCGTCTGTGCCGCGCTTGTGGGGATCATGGAGTCCGGCGCGGCTGACGTCTTCTTGGAAGCCACTCGCCCTGATTTCCAGAAAATCCCCATCGGCGTCCTTGGATTCCAGGGGAAGACCGCCGTGGACGGCTCTGCAGGGCAGGTTGCGGATGTACTGAGAGCGGACCTGCGCCGGTCCCAGATCTTTTCGGTCGCGGATCTTCCCAAGCTGGGGATCAAGGTGAACGATGTGGATGGTGCGGAGAAAGCGTTGTTCAAGCAGGCTACGGAGAACGGGATCTCGGTGCTGGTCTGGGGCAAGCTGGGTGTGAAGGAAGCGGAAGTGGTCTTGGATGGATATGTCTATGATGGGGGGGAAGACGAGGTGGTGGCCGGCAAACGGTATGTCGGGCCCTCTTCCGTCGTGCGCCTCATGGTGCACCGCTTGGCAGACGAGATAGTCTTCCGCTACACGGGCGAGCCCGGGATCGCCAGGACGAAGATCGCCTATGTGTCTGAACAGGCGGGAGCCCGCGAGCTGTACGTCATGGATTATGACGGCGCTTCGCCCCGGCAGATCACGGCGGATGGCTTTCTGAACCTCATGCCACGCTGGTCTCCGGATCGGCGGTTCCTGGTCTTTACTGTATACCGAAGTCGCCTGACCCAGGACATCGAGATGATCGAGCTCGCAACCGGGAAACGCTTGACGCTGGTCTCGCTCGGCGGGTTGAACATCACGCCGGCCTTCTCGCCGGACGGGAACGATTTGGTCTTTGCCACGAGTCAGGATGGCAACTCGGAGCTCTACAAGCTCGACACGCGCACAAAAGTCCTGCAGCGGTTGACGAATAACTCAGCGGGTGATCTGTCTCCGTCCTGGTCGCCCACTGGTCGTGAGATGGCCTTCACCTCGGATCGTGGGGGAGGCCCCCAAATTTACCTCATGAGCGCCGACGGGTCCAATGTGCGCCGGCTCACCTTTGAGGGAGACTATAATGCCGCCCCGGCCTGGTCGCCCCGTGGCACGTGGATCGCGCATGTCTGCCGGACGCAGAAAAGGGAGTACAAACTCTGTCTGATCAGCCCCGACGGACAACAAAACCGCCAAATTACCACAGGCCCCGGCGTCGATGACTCACCCTCGTGGTCACCAGACGGCCGACACCTGGTGTTCAGCTCGACATTGGAGGGGAAGAGCCATATTTATATGATCAACTGGGATGGAACTGAATTGGAGCGCCTGACATCTGGCGGGATACACCACAGCTCCCCGTCCTGGTCACCCCTCTAGAGTGGATCTTGGGAACCGATTAGGTGCGAGAACCTCAACAAGGAGTACGACCTATGTACACACGTTACGTGACAGCATGCCTGATGGGAGCGGTAGGTCTGATGCTCTTCATCGGACCGGCCTGCAGCAAGAAGGAGATTCAATCCACCTCTGGCTCCAAGTCCTCTGAACAGGCCATGGCCAAAGGGGCAGGGAAAGGCCCCACGAGCGGTCGCAAGGAACCCGGAATATCGGAACAAGATCTACTCAAGCAGGGAAAGGATCCCTCGGCCGAAGGAGATATCAAAGTTGCGAAGGTCCAGCCGTCTGACGCCACCGGTCGACTCGCGGAAGACATGCGCCGGGAGCAAGCGGCTACCGCTGCCGCCGGACTCAAGGATGTCTTCTTTGGATATGACAGTTGGAATATCACGGAACAGGCCAGGCAGGCTCTCTCGGCTGACGCCGAATGGATCAATGCGAACCCGACCATCTTGCTCAAGATCGAGGGGCACTGCGACGAGCGTGGCACCCAGGCCTACAACCTGGTGTTGGGCGAGAAGCGGGCCAAGGCGGTTCGGAACTATCTAGCTGAGCTTGGCGTGGGAGCCGATCGGCTGGCGGTCGTCTCCTACGGAAAGGAACGGCCCTTTTGCCAGGAGCACGATGAATCCTGCTATCAGCAGAATCGGCGTGGACACATCGTGGTCCGCCCGAAGTAGGGTGGGTGCTGGTCCGGTCGGACCTCTCACGGAATGGCGACCAGGTTCGCGTGTTTGAAGTGCCCTCGGCGTGCGAGGGAGGGTATGCACAGATGAGAAAGCTTGGATCCATCAGGTTGGAGCAGCATGGGGCGGTCCGTTTCTTCACGATCGGGTCACCGGCATGCGCGCTCCTCTCTCTGTTGCTGTCAGGGTGCTTCGCGCAGCAGGCGGACCTGGCAAAGCTTAAATATGACTTGGATAAGAGGATCACGAGGCTGGATCAACGGGAGAAAGAGATCGACCGGAAAGCGGATGAGGCGAATCGGCAAATTGACAAAATCAAGAAGGACGCGGACCAGTTGGTCAGTGAGACTCGGGCCAGGCTGCGCCATGAGATCGCCGACCTGAAGGAAGACAGTCTCCCGAAGCTCCAGGGGAAATTGGACGAGAACCGACATTCCTTGGACGAACTGAATAAACGGCTCGACGATCGGCTCGTGAGTCTGGACCAGATTTCCAGGAAGCGTGACAACGAGCTCAAAGCAGATCGGGATCGCCTTCAGGAAGAACTGGGCAAGGTGGCGACACGCCTGGATGCGGTGCAAGCCGCTCTTGGCACCTTTGGCAAGACGCTGGATGCTCGTCTGGAGGATCATGACAAGGCGATTAGCGCGGGCGATGCCAGGACCGGCTCGGTGGAGAAAAAGCTTGACGCCCAACTGACGCAGTTCGGTAAATCGCTCGCGGACTTCAAGCAGGCGATGAACGGACTGGGGGAAAAGCTCGTTCAAGAGGACCTCAAAGTCAGCGAGATGACGAACACGCTCATGCACCGTGCGGAGGAACAAGATCAGCGTCTGGACGAGATGACAAAAACCCTGCAAGCAGCCGGTGCGCGCCCCCCTGCCGGTTCCACGACCCGGAAGGCAAAGGAGGCAAGCAAGTCTCATCAGGAGCAGCGGCCCGCTCCTCGCGGTGACCAATTGCGCCGCGACTCAGCGGTCTCGGGCACTGACTCGCCGGTTCCGACCCCACAAGACGGAGTGGCGACTGCCTCCGTCGACGCAGTCCCGGGAACGGACGGCGGATCGGCCTCGAGCGAAGCCAAGCATGTGTACGAGCGTAACATGCAAAAATTCAAGGGGGGGGACCTGAATGGAGCGCAGCAAGGATTCTCTCAATTTCTCGTTCACTATAGGACCTCAGACCTCGCTCCAAATGCCCAGTACTGGCTGGGAGAATGCTACTACGGCAAGAAAGAATATAAGCGTGCGATCGACGCGTTTGAGCGTGTAGAGCTGGACTATCCAGCCAGCGACAAGGTTCCGGCCGCGATTCTCAAGCGAGGGTTCGCCTACCTGGCCCTGAATGATCGAAAGCGGGCCTCCACTCTCCTACAGCAGATAGTTGACAACTATCCCAGGAGCCAGGAAGCCGGCAAGGCGTTGGAGAAACTAGCGCAGCTCAAGAATCCCGGATAGACGCCATGACTCACCCTGTTCTCAGGTTTTTTCCCCTCCTCATTTCCCTGATCGTCTTGGCGCCGTTTCAGAACGGCTGCGCCAGGCACGCTGACTTTGTGGATTTGCGGCAAGAGACACACGCACTGGCCAAGTCCCAGGAGCAGGCGAACAAACGAGAGGAAGCCATGCAGCGCCGCCTGCAGGCCTTGGAAACGGCTAAAGAGTCAAGCCCAGACCGGCAACGGCTCGATGAGCTCACCGCGCGGTTGAAGAATCTGGAATCCAGGATGGGTCGTTTCGAAGACGCTCAACAATCAGGTGAGCCTTCGCGTCAGTCCAAGCCGGCTAAGCTGCCCCCACCTTCAGAAGCGGCTCCGCCTATTATCCCGGGCGTGCCAGGGATCACCCCGACCTCGGCCTTCAATCTGGCCTACAATGATTACCTGAACGGCCGATATGATCTGGCCGTCACGGGATTTCAGCGATTTTTGAAAGACTTTCCCTCGGCCACACTGGCTCCCAATGCGCACTACTGGCTGGGGGAGTCCTATTACAACCTGAAGGACTATGTGCGGGCCATGCAGGCCTTCGAACGGGTCGTGAAGGACTATCCCGGCCACGAAAAGGTCCCCTCGGCCTTATTCAAGCTGGGGATGTCGGCGGCGGAGACCGGTGATATCCCGAAGGCCCGTGAGTACCTGAAGCAGGTGATCGAGAAGTTCTCCACTTCCGAGGAAGCGAAGTTAGCGAAGAATAAATTGGCCGAGATACGATGATGCGTGACCCTTCAGCCGCGTCCTGTCCTGACGGGCACAGGGCTCGATCCCCGCTTCAGAGAACGAACAAATGAGTGTGGCCAGCAGCGTCGGAAGAATCCGGGTGCTGCCTGGAGACGTGGTCGGTCGGATCGCCGCCGGCGAGGTCGTGGAGCGGCCAGCCTCGGTGGTGAAAGAGCTGATCGACAACAGCCTTGATGCGGCCAGTACGACCATCGCCGTGGACGTGACGGATGGTGGGCGCGGGCTCATGCGGGTGGCCGATGACGGTGAGGGGATCAGCCGGCCGGATGCCCCGCTGGCGTTCCAACGTCACGCGACGAGCAAGTTGCGTTCGGATCGAGATCTGTTGTCGATTAGGACCATGGGGTTTCGAGGAGAAGCGCTGCCCAGCATCGCCTCCGTCTCGAAGGTTCGGCTTCTGACCGCATGCCGGCACGAGTCGGTGGGAACCCAACTGCTGGTCACGGGCGGTGCCATCACCAAGATCGAAGAAGCCGCGGCTGCTCCCGGCACGCAAGTCGAGGTCAGGGATCTCTTCTTCAACACTCCGGCCCGCAAGAAGTTTCTCAAGACGACCACGACCGAGTTCTCTCATATCAGCCAGGTGGTGCAGCAAGCCAGTCTGGCCTGGCCTCGGACGCAGTTTCGGCTCAGGCACAATGGACAGGACGTGCTCGAGTACGCTGCCGTGTCGTCCTATCGAGATCGTGCCCTGCAAGTCTATGGCGCGCGGTTCTTGGATCAGACGGTGGAGGTGCGGGGAGAACGCCCTGGGTCTCGTTTGGAGGGCTTCACGATCAGTCCTCTTCACACGCGTGCCGCCCGAAGTCCGCAGGAGTTGTTTGTCAATCGCCGGCCGGTCAAAAACGCGACGGTTCTGCATGCGATCTATGACGGCTATGGGTCGTACCTGACGAAAGGGCGTCACCCGCAGTTCGTGTTCTTTCTGGAAGTGGACTCGGACCGCATTGACGTCAACGTCCACCCGATGAAACGGGAGGTCCGGTTTGTTGACCAGGAACTGGTCCACCACATGGTACGGCAAGCTGTCGGCGAAGCGCTGAGCGGCAGCCATCAAGAGAGGCAGATGGACCGGTCTGCCTCGAGCATCGCTTTGACCGGATGGCCCGGCTGGTCGGCCGGATCTGCCGGAGTTGACAGCGAGGCGGTGGTGCGACCGGCTGGAACAGCCGCGCGGCAGACGAACTACCAGGGCCGTGACGGGAGCGCTCCGGGATTGGCCGTTCAGGAGTCGATGCCCAACTATCTGGCGGGTGGGGGACTTCAGGTGACCCCCTTGGGACAGATCGGCGGGGTATTTCTGGTCGCGCAGGTTGGTTCGGAGTTGCAGGTGATTGACCAACATACCGCCCATGAACGAGTCTTGTTTGAGCGGCTGTGGCGGGCCTGGCTCAGCCATGCCATGCCGTCCCAGCCCTTGCTCATTCCCGAACCGATCGATCTCCCTCCCCACAGCGCCGTACTGCTCCAGCGGCACTTATCGGACCTGGAGAAGCTGGGTCTGACCATCGAGCCGTTTGGCTCCGCCTCGTTCGTCATTCGGGCGGTTCCGGCGCTCCTTGGCAACCTCGATTATGTGTCGCTGATCCAGGATTTGGTCGAAGATCTTTCACAGTGGAACGCGGTCTCATCGCTCGAAGCACGCGTCCGACCGGTCCTGGCATCCTTGGCCTGCCACGGGGCGGTTCGGGCCGGGCGCGCGTTGGAACTGCCGGAGATCAAGAACCTGATCGAAGACTGGATCGGGGAAGGTCTGCCCATGACCTGTCCTCACGGGCGACGGGTTGCGCTTCGCCTGCCGGAGGAGGAACTGGCGCGAATCTTCGGGAGAGCGTAAGGCATGAAGCGTATTACGCAGCGGCTCAAGCCGCTGGTGGTGTTGGCGGGCCCGACGGCGGTCGGGAAGAGTCAGATCGCGATCCTGCTCGCGAAAGCGTTGGGAACTGCGGTCCTGACCGCTGACTCCCGCCAGGTCTATCGCGATATGGACATCGGCACCGATAAGCCGAAGCTGAGTGAACGGCAGGGCGTGCCGCATCACCTGATTGATCTCGTGGATCCGGATCAACCATTCAACGTCGGCATCTATCGCCGGCATGCGCTGGCCGAGATCGATCGGTTGCACTGCGAAGGGCTGGTTCCCCTGGTGGTGGGAGGAACGGGCCTCTACATCAGGGCGCTGCTCCGAGGTTTGTGGGACGGCCCGCCGGCGGATTGGAGCTTTCGCGCGCGGCTGCTCGATGAAGCACGCCTCAAGGGAGCCGCCCATCTCCACGACACGCTTGCGGTGATTGACCCTGAGCAGGCCGGTCGGCTGCATCCGCATGATCTGGTGAAGATCATCCGGGCACTCGAAGTGCATCATCTTATCGGTCGTCCCCTTTCCGATATGCACCGAAGGCATTCGTTCGGCGAAGCTCTGTTCTCGCCGCTGTTGATCGGCCTGACGAGGGAACGGGAAGCCTTGTATCGTCGGATCGAGGCCCGAATCGACGAACAGCTGGCTCAGGGACTGGTCCAGGAAACGCAACACCTGCTGGCGAAGGGGTATGGACCTCAGCTGGGTTCCATGAAGGGCCTGGGTTACCGGCAGATCGCTGGGTATCTGGCTGGGAACTATGAATACGAGGAAGCGATTCGGCGGCTGAAGCGGGACACCCGCCGCTTTGCCAAACGCCAGATGACCTGGTTCCGCAAGGAACCTGACATCACCTGGCTGACCATCAGCGAGTCCGAATCTCCAGCACAGGTGGTTGCGCGCATCCTCGATCATGTCGGCCGATTTCTGTCGCATCTCCCGACTCGCCCGGGACTTGATTCCCCCGCATCGAGGATGGCCGTCACGACGCTGGCGGCTGATGGTCGCTC
>Ga0209846_1000176_pt1 | contig 9614 bp, 14 predicted proteins | sample GWRWS3_20_30_FD_187244 | JGI IMG/M metagenome (GOLD analysis project Ga0209846, IMG submission 187244) | Riverbed sediment microbial communities from areas with vegetation nearby in Columbia River, Washington, USA - GW-RW S3_20_30 (SPAdes)... | ecosystem: Environmental > Aquatic > Freshwater >... | reverse complement strand
ATGCCTGGAGGCAGAGGAATGCCGTCCTCTCGGAGACGGCGGGCCAGCGCGGGAATCAGCGGCAGCGCCAATCCCATCCGCTCCAGGTCCTCGGCTCGGGCAAACACGTCCGCGGGAGAGCCGTCCAGACCGATCCGTCCGTCCTGCAACGCGATGACGCGGTGAGCGAGGGCCGCCTCGTCCATCGCGTGCGTGATGTGGATGACGGTGACGCCCGAGGCATTGAGGCGCCGGATGGTCTCGATCACCTCGCGCTGACCCTGTGGATCGAGCATGGTGGTCGCTTCGTCCAGCACCAGGCACTGCGGCCGCATCGCCAGGATGCCGGCAATCGCGACCCGCTGCTTCTGCCCTCCGGAGAGCAGGTGCGGGGCGTGGCGGCGGTACTCGAGCATATTGACCGTCCGCAGCGCTTCCTCGACACGCGCGGCGATCTCCGCCGGCGGGACGCCGAGGTTTTCGGGACCGAAGGCGACGTCTTCTTCGACCACCGTGGCCACCAGCTGGTTGTCGGGATTCTGGAAGACCATCCCGACACGCTGGCGGATGTCCCACACCGAGGCGCGGGTGCGGGTGTCACGACCGTCCACGTAGACTTCGCCTCCGGTGGGCAACAACAGGGCGTTGAAGTGCTTGGCCAGGGTGGACTTCCCGGACCCGTTGCCGCCGACGATGGCCACGAACTCCCCCTGGTTGATCGTCAGGGAGATTCCATCCACCGCGACCACGGCGGAGGTGGTCCCGGCATTGTAGACATGCCGCAGGTTGCGGGTCTCGATCAGCGGCGGCAACGAGCCTCACCCGGTTGGCGCATGAGAAAAGGCCAGAGAGAACCTCTCTGGCCAATACTCTCTGCGCACGTGACGGCCCTGTTGGTGGCGATGCCTGCTACACCAACTCGACGATGGCCATCTCCGTGGCGTCGCCGCGCCGCGTGCGCGTGCGAATCACTCGCGTATAGCCCCCGCGTCCGCGCTGGTACTTCGGCGCAACCTCGGCGAACAGACGCTTCACCACATTCGGGTCTATCAACAGTCGCCGCACCTTGCGACGCGCGGTCATGTCGCCGCCGATGGCCAGATCCACCAGCCCGTCGGCGATCTTCTTCGTTTCCTTCGCCTTGGCCACGGTCGTTTCGATCCGCCCGTGGACAATGAGGGCGCCCACTAGGTCGCGGAACAGGGCCTTCCGCTCTCCGGTATCGCGATTCAATTTTCGTGTGACGGCTCCGAACATGACTAGGCCTCTTTGCGCTTCAGCGACAGACCCAGCGCGGTGAGCTTGTCGCGCACCTCGTCCAGGGACTTGCGGCCGAAGTTCTTCACGCTGACGATTTCCTCTTCGGTGCGCTGCATCAAGTCGCCGACGGTGTTGATCCCGGCACGCTTGAGACAGTTATAGGGCCGCACGGAGAGGTCGAGCTCCTCGATTGGCATCGCGTAGAGTTTGGCCATCTGGGCGTCGGCGCCGGGCTCCAGCCCCGCGTAGGCCTCCGACTCCTCGCCCATGCCGGCGAAGAGCTTGAAGGACTCGATCATGGTCTTGGCGGCTTCCTGCACCGCTTCTTCCGGCCGGATGGAGCCATCCGTCCAGACTTCCAGGACCAATCGGTCCATCTCCATCGTGCCGCCGCGGGTGTCTTCGACGACGTAATTCACCTTCTGAATCGGAGAGAAAATGGAGTCTACAGGGATGACCCCGATCACGTGCTCGCTCTTGCGGTGCTTCTCGGCCGGGACATAGCCGCGTCCCCGCTCCACGACCAGCTCCATCGCCAGCTTCGCATCCTTCTTGTCCAACGTGGCGACATGCAGGTCGGGATTGAGGATATCCACCTCGGCGTCCTCGAGCACGTCCGCGGCGGTGACGGCTTTCTTGCCCCGAGCCTCCAGGCGCAGGAGCTTCGGCTTATCGGTGTGCAGCCGCAGCGTCATCTCCTTGAGGTTGAGGATGACCTGCGTGACGTCCTCGACCACGCCGGGGATCGTGGAGAACTCGTGCAGCACGCCTTCGATCTTCACGGACGTAACCGCTGCGCCCGGGATGGCCCCCAACAGCGTCCGGCGCAGCGCGTTCCCCAGCGTCACGCCGAACCCGCGATCGAGGGGCTCGACGATGAATTTTCCGTACGTCTCGGAGAGTTCGGCGTACTCGATTTTCGTCTTCGGTGCTTCCCAGACTGTAGCGATACTCATTAGAACCTCCTGATGTCATTGCGAGGCCCGAAAGGGCCGCAGCAATATCCTGGCTTTAGGTTATCGAGAATAATACTCGACGATCAGCTGTTCCGCTACCGGCACGTCGATCTCTTCGCGCGCGGGCAAGGACAGCATCCGGCCTTCCAGCCGCTCCGCGTTGAACTCCAGCCACGAGGGCAACGTTCGCAGTCCGGTCGCGGCGAGCTCCTTCACGCGGGGGTGCTCCTTGCCGCGGGCGGTCGGGGAAATGACGTCCCCGGGCTTCAACTGGTACGACGGGACGTTCACTTTTCGGCCGTTGATCTGGACGTGACCGTGCAGCACCATCTGCCGCGCCTCCTTGCGGGAGGTCGCGTACCCGAGGCGGTAGACCACGTTGTCCAGCCGCGTCTCGAGCAGCTGCAACAGCCGTACCCCGGTGACACCCTTGTGCCGGGCGGCCTGCTGGAAGTAGGTCTTGAACTGCGTCTCAAACACCCCGTAGATCCGGCGCAGCTTCTGCTTCTCGCGCAGCCGTACGCCGAACTCGCTGAGTTTACGCCGCCCCTGGCCGTGCATCCCCGGAGGCACCGGCCGCTTGTGGACCGGGCACTTCTCGGTGTAGCACTTCTCGCCCTTGAGGTAGAGTTTCATCCCCTCGCGGCGGCACAAACGGCATACCGCATCCGTATAGCGGCTCATACTCGCCTCCGCTTCGGGGGTCTGCATCCATTGTGCGGGATCGGTGTCACGTCACGAATGAGGGCAACCTCGAGCCCGGCGGCCTGCAGCGAACGAATCGCCGCCTCGCGGCCGGCGCCCGGACCCTTCACGAACACCTCGACCTGCTTCACGCCCTGTTCCATCGCCTTTCGGGCCGCGGCCTCCGCGGCCAATCCGGCGGCAAACGGCGTCCCTTTGCGCGAGCCCTTGAACCCGGTCGTCCCCGCGCTCGACCATGCCAGGACGTTGCCCTGCGCGTCGGTGATCGTCACGATCGTGTTGTTAAAGGTGGACTGGATGTGGGCCACCCCGACCGGGATCTGTCGACGCTCCTTCTTCTTCTTACCTTTCTTAACCATTGAGTCTCCTCATCGTCTTTTCTAAATTACCGCTTCTCGAGCCGACGGCGGCCCGACCCCACCGTCTTCTTTGCGCCTTTTCTCGTTCGGGCGTTGGTCCGGGTCCGCTGACCGCGGACAGGCAGGTTCTTCTTATGACGGAGCCCGCGATACGAGCCGATCTCCATGAGCCGGCGGATGTCCATCGAAATATCTCGCCGCAGGTCACCCTCGACCTTATAGTTGCGCTCGATGTACTCTCGTAGCCGGGTCACTTCTTCCTCGGTGAGATTGCGCACTCGCGTATCTGGGCTGACGTGAGTGGCGGACAACGCCTCACGCGCTCGTGTCGGCCCAACTCCGAAAATATACGTCAGCGCAACCTCCGTCCGCTTTTCTCGCGGCAAATCGACTCCAGCAATTCTCGCCATCTCTGGTTTGGGCTCCTTTGGCTACCCTTGCCTTTGCCTGTGCTTAGGGTTCTCGCAGATCACAAACACCCGCCGCCCCCGCTTGACGACCTTGCACTTCTCACACATTCGTCGCACTGATGCTCTGACTTTCATCGCGTTCCCCTCAGTCGGTTCGCGTTGTCGCGTTACCGCGTCATCGCGTTACCGCGTTACCTGTATCTATACGTGATCCGTCCTCTTGTCGGATCGTAGGGCGACAGCTCCACCTTCACCCGGTCTCCCGGAAGGATCCGGATGAAGTTGATTCGCATCTTGCCGGAGATGTGCGCAAGCACGCGGTGGCCGCTTGGCAGCTCCACGCGGAACACCGCGTTGGGCAGCACCTCGGCGATCGTCCCCTCGACCTCTATTGCGTCTTTCTTAAGGACCGGAGGCCGTTGCGGTGGTCTGTTCCTTTTCCTACGCATGTTTCAAACCTTCCTATTATACAATTACACGACCCCGTCGGGAATCGCGGTCAGCACCAACGCGCCGTTCTCCGTGACCGCGACCGTGTGCTCGAAGTGGGCCGACGGTTTGTGATCTTTGGTCCGAACAGTCCACCCATCGTCGTCCATTGTGACTTCGTATCCGCCCGCGTTCACCATCGGCTCGATCGCCAGTGTCATCCCTATGCGCAATGGCTGACCAGTCCCTGGCTCGCCGAAGTTCGGGATTTGCGGCTCTTCGTGCAGGTGCCGGCCGATCCCGTGACCGGCAAAGTCTCGAACGACGTTGAACCCGGCGGCTTCCACATGCGTCTGCACGGCCGCCCCAACGTCGCCGAGGCGGTTTCCCGGCCGGACGGCATCGATGGCCTTGTAGAGCGACTCCCGCGATACTTTGAGGAGCCGCGCAAGATCGCGCGAGACCTCGCCGACGGAGAATGTCCCGGCGAGATCGGCGTGAAACCCGTCGACCTCCGCCCCGAGGTCGATCGAGACAACGTCGCCCTCTTTCAGCCTGCGGCCTCCGGGGATTCCATGCACGACCTCATCGTTGAATGACAAACAAATACTCCCCGGAAATCCGCGGTAGCCTTTGAACGACGGCGTGCCGCCGCGCGCCCGGATGTACTCTTCGCCGATCGTATCCAGTTCTTGACCGGAGATGCCGGGGCGAACAGCACGCGCGACCGCTCGCAGCGCTTCGGCCGCCAGAATCCCCGCGCGCCGCATGGTCCCGATCTCGGACGGCGTCTTGATGACAATCATCGTAACCCGCACTAGTGCGACTCAACTCGCGCGCTGAGAATCCTGCGCAGGCGTTCGTAGACCACGTCAATGTCCGCTTCCGCATCGATCGCTTCCAGGATCCCGCGGCTGCGGTAGAACTCCACCAGCGGTTCCGTCTGCTGGTGGTACACCTCCAGCCGGTGGCGGACGGTGTCCTCTTTGTCGTCCTCGCGTTGAAAGAGCTCGCTGCCGTCGAAATCACAGCGACCGGTCACGCGAGGCGGGTGCGAGTCCAGGTGAAAGATATGCGCCGCCTTCCGGCAGACCCGCCGCCCGCTCAGCCGGCGGATGATCGTCTCATCGCTGATCTGGAAGTACACAACGGCATCGAGCGTCCGTCCCTCGGCCCGCAGATGCCTATCTAACGCGTGAGCCTGAGCCAGCGTGCGCGGAAAGCCGTCAAGGATAAATCCGCGGCGCGTATCAGGCTGCCGGAGGCGCTCCTCGATCAGCCCGATCATCACATCGTCGGGCACGAGCTCTCCTCGATCAACGTACGCTTTGGCCTTGCGTCCCAATTCCGTTCCCTCGGCCATCGCCTGCCGCAGCATGTCGCCCGTGGAGATCTGCGGAATCCCCTCGCGCTCCCGCAGCATCTGAGCCTGTGTGCCTTTGCCGGCGCCCAGTGGACCGAGAAACACGAGGTTCACAACTTACCTCATGAACCCTTCGTAGTGCCGCATCAGCACATAGGCCTCGATCTGCTTCATCGTCTCCAGCGCGACGCCGACGACAATGAGCAGCGACGTGCCAGCCAGATAGAACGTCAGCACGCCTGTGCCCCGCGCGAGGTAGACCGGAGCCACCGCAATGAGGGCCAGGACAAGCGCACCGACGAACGTGAGGCGCTCGACGACCCGGGAGAGGTAGTCACTGGTCGGCCTGCCCGGGCGGATCCCGGGAACAAACCCTCCGTATTTCTTGATGTTGTCTGACACCTCGACTGGGTCAAAGCTCACCGCAGTGTAGAAGTACGTGAACAAAATGATGAGCACAAAATACAGCGCGTCCCCCAGCGGCCGTCCCGGCAGCACCATTTCCCCGATCCTGCGGATTGGCTCGTACCGGACGAATTGCGCGATCGTTCCGGGAAACTGCAACACGGAGACTGCGAAGATGATCGGAATGACGCCCGCCTGGATGAGTCGCAGCGGCAGGTGGGTCGCCTGTCCGCCATAGACGCGCCTGCCGACCACGCGCTTGGCATACTGCACCGGAATCTTCCGCACGGCCTGCGTGACGGCGACAACGGCCACGACGCTGGCCAGCACCACTAGAACATCCCCCGCGAACGAGTACCACCTCACCTCACCGGCGCCCACGAGCCGCAACGTTTGTTGAATCTGGGTGGGTAATCGCGCCACGATGCCGCCGAAGATGAGGAGCGAGACGCCGTTCCCGACGCCGTATTCCGTCATGATCTCGCCCATCCACGTCAGCAGCATCGTGCCGGCGACGAGCGTGATGACGATCATCCCCATCGTCAGCGGGCGCGTGTCCGGCAGCGCGCCGAGGTTTCGGATGAGGACGGTCTGGCCGACGGCCTGCAAGACCGAGAGGACCACCGTCAGGTATCGTGTGTACATGCCGACCCTGCGGCGGCCGGCCTCCCCTTCTTCCTGCACCATCTCCTTGAGGCGTGGAAAGACGGTCTGCAGCAAGCTCATGATGATCGATGCGGTGATGTATGGAAACACGCCCAGCGCAAAGATTGCGAACCGGCTGAATGCGCCACCCACAAACAGGTCAAGGAAGTTGAAGACGCTTCCTTCCCGTTGAAAGAGGCGCTCCAACGCCGACACGTCCACGCCCGGAACCGGCAGATGCGAGCCAAGGCGGAACAGCACGAGCATGAAAGCCGTGAACAGCACCCGCCGGCGGAGATCGGGGATTCGAAGCGAATTAATCAGGCCGCCGAGCATCCCGTATCACCTCAGCCTTGCCGCCGGCCTTTTCAATGGCCTCCGCCGCGCTCTTGCTGAACGCGTGGGCTTTGATTGTGAGCGCACGCTCGAGCGTGCCCGCGCCGAGCACCTTGACGCGAAGGTTACGCTTCACGAGACCTTTCTCACGCAGGAGTGCCGGCGTGACTTCGGTCTGCGCCTCAAACAGGTTGAGAGCTTTCAAATTGACTGGGGAAAACGGCGGGTGCCGCAGGCCGCCCGCGTGGCTGGCCCCGCCGGCCCGAATGCCACGCTGGAACGGGAGCCGCTTCACAAGCGGGGTTTGTCCACCCTCAAACCCGGGTCGGGGCGCCGAGCCTGATCGAGCCTTCTGGCCTTTCACTCCCCGGCCGCTATAGACACCACGGCCCGATCCGAGGCCACGGCCGACGCGCCTGCGCTTTCGTCGCGACCCTCTTGCCGGCTTCAGTTCGTTAATCTTGAGCATCCTCGACTCCAAACTATCCATCTTGTCTCCTCTGGCCCTTCGACTCACTTCGTTCGCTCAGGGCATTCGACTCGCGGCGGCCGCAGGCCATGAGCGAGCCTGCACTACAGGCGAGTCGAATGGCTACCTGCTGCCGTTCTTATCGCCAAATCATTCACGGTCCGCCCGCGTGTTCTCGCCACGTCTTCCGGCTGCCGAAGTTCCAGCAACCCGGCAAGCGTGGCGCGAGCCTGATTGATCGGATTCCGCGAACCCAGGGATTTGGTCAGGATATCCTTGATGCCGGCCGCCTCGAGCACGGCGCGGACCGATCCACCCGCGATGACCCCGGTGCCCTCCGACGCCGGTTTCAGCAACACCTTGGAGGCGCCGAAGTTGCCGATCACTTCGTGCGGGATCGTCGTCTTCCGGAGCGGCACCTCGATGAGCGACTTCTTGCCGTCCTCAACAGCTTTTCGGATCGCATCCGGAACCTCGGCCGCCTTCCCGAGCCCCACACCGACGTGTCCCATCTCGTCACCGACAATGACGAGCGCGCTGAAGTTGAAGCGTTTGGCGCCCTTCGTCACCTTGGCGACGCGGTTGATCGATACAGCTTTCTCGATGCTCAGATTAACGGTCGATGGATCGACTCTTTTAACGGCCATTACTTCCTCCCTAGTCTATCGGGTCTCTCGGGTCTATCGAGTCTATCGGGTCTCCTGCATGTGACCAGGCAGACCCGACGGACTCGACAGACTCGATAGACCTAGAACTGAAGTCCCGCTTTCCTGGCGGCGTCGGCTAGCGCTTTGATCCGGCCGTGATAGAGGTAGCCGCTGCGATCGAAGACCACCTGCTTGATGCCCTTGGCCTGCGCGCGCCTGGCCACGAGCTCTCCAACGAGTGCACAGGCCTCGGTCTTCTTCTTGCCTTTCACCGCGTCGCGGATCTCCGGATCGCGCGTTGACGCGGCGATGATCGTCGCGCCCCTTGTGTCATCGACGATCTGGGCGTAGATGTGATTCAGGCTGCGATAGACCGACAGGCGCGGCCGATCCGGCAGCCCACCCATCCGCCTGCGAATACGCAGGTGGCGGCGCTGCCGCAGGATGTTGCGGTCCGCTCTCTTTAACATGTTAGGCTTTCGCTCCGCCCACGGTCCGGCCGGCCTTGCCCGGCTTCAGCTTGATGCGCTCCCCCGCGTACCTGATGCCCTTGCCTTTGTAGGGATCCGGTTCGCGGATGGCCCTGATGCGCGCGGCGACCTGGCCGACGAGCTCCTTGTCGATGCCGCTCACAACGATGCGGTTCACCTGCGGAACCTCGAACTGGATGCCGTCTGGGGGCGGCACCTCAACCGGATGCGTGTATCCTACCTGCAGCGCCAGCGCGTTGCCCTGCTTGGCGGCGCGGTAACCGACGCCCTGAATCTCGAGCTCCTTTTTGAACCCCTCGGTCACACCCTTGACCATGTTCGCCAGCAGGGCTCGGGTCAAACCGTGCAGGGCTCGGTGATGCTCGAGATCGGTGGGCCGGTGCACGGTAAGCGTGCTGTCTGACACTTGCACGCTGATGTCGGCATGCACGTCACGGGTCAGACGGCCCTTTGGGCCTTTGACCTCCACCGTTCGACCGTTAACCTTGATCTCGACGCCCTTCGGAATTTCGATGGGCGCCTTACCAACCCGAGACATCGGTACCTCCAAACTGCGGTCGTAGGTCGTAGGTCGTAGGTCGTAGGTGAGGAAATGCAGTCTCCACGACCCACGACCTACGACCCATGACCGCCTTTACCATACGTAGCATATGACTTCTCCCCCAATTCCAATCCGGCGGGCGTGCTTGTCGGTCATCACGCCTCTGGACGTGGTCAGGATGGCGACGCCCAGTCCGCCCCGCACCCGAGGGATCTCCGCGCGCTGCGCATACATCCGCAGACCGGGCTTGCTAACCCGCCGGATACCCGACAGCACCGATTCCTTGCGAGGTCCGTACTTGAGCGTGATTCGCAGGACGCCCTGCGGCCCTCGCTCGACGCGATGAAAGTCGCCGATGAAGCCTTCGTCCTTCAGAATCTTGGCAATCTCCGCCTTGAGCCTGCTGGCCGGCACATCAACATGGTCGTGCTTGGCTGAATTCGCGTTGCGAATTCGTGTCAGCATATCTGCAATTGGATCTGTGATAACACCCACTTCGAAAACCTCCTCGAACTTCGGTCTCCGGTCGTGGGTCGTAGGTCGTAGCCACTGCAAGCGCCTTTCCTACGACCTACTACCTACGACCTATGACCGCCATTTTGTGTCACCAGCTTGCTTT
>Ga0209846_1000173_pt1 | contig 9631 bp, 9 predicted proteins | sample GWRWS3_20_30_FD_187244 | JGI IMG/M metagenome (GOLD analysis project Ga0209846, IMG submission 187244) | Riverbed sediment microbial communities from areas with vegetation nearby in Columbia River, Washington, USA - GW-RW S3_20_30 (SPAdes)... | ecosystem: Environmental > Aquatic > Freshwater >... | reverse complement strand
ACCCCTGCCCGGTAGGATGGCAAGGGTGACGCTGCAACGGCAATGGACACGACGGCTCGCCTGGGACGACTGCGTGAACGCGCGGGACCTGGGCGGCTACCCCACCGCGGATGGCCGCCAGACCCGCTGGGGCGCGGTCGTGCGCTCGGACAGCCTGGCCGCGCTGACCCCGGCAGGGCGCGACGCGCTGCTGGCCTACGGCGTCCGCGCCGTCGTCGACCTGCGGCTTCCGGCCGAGATCGCCGAGTACCCCAACCCCTTCGCCGAGCCCGCCGACCACGGCGTCGCCTACACCAACGTCTCCATCGTCGACCCGGCGGCGGGCTTCCCTCCGGACACCATCACGCTGGCGGAGAACTACCTGTGGTCGCTGGACCGCTTCCACGACCTGGTGGCGACGGCGATGGCGGCGATCGCCAACGCCCCAGACGGCGCCGTGCTGTTCCACTGCGCGGCCGGCAAGGACCGCACCGGGCTGATCTCCGCGCTGCTGCTGGCCCTGGTCGACGTGCCCGACCCGGCGGTCGCCGCCGACTACGCCCTGACCGCCGAGTGCCTACGGCAGCGCAACCAGGAGTGGCTGGAGAACGGCCCCGGCGAGCGCGCCGAGCGGGAGGCGCTGCTGGTCAGGTACGCCCCGACGGCCGAGGTGATGCTGGAGGTGCTCGACGGCCTGCGCCGGCGGCACGGCGGGGTCGAGGCCTACCTGCGGCTGGCGGGCGTGGCCGCCGGCGACCTCGCCCGCCTGCGCGCCCGGCTCCTGGCGCCATCGGGGTCGGCGCCGACCCCCGGCGGTTGACAGGCCGCGGGTCGGTCCGGCACCGTGCCAGCATGACCACCGTGTGGTTGACCCGCAACCGCGCCCTGGACCACGGGCGCGTGGTGTCCTGCGCCTGTCGCCGGGCCCGGTGGTCGCCGCTCGCGCGCAAGGTCGCCGCGGCCGCCTGACCCGCCGGGCCCTCCCCTCCCGCTGGCCCAGCGCACCCAGGTGGTACCGCGATGACCACGACCACGGCCCGGCAGCTCCCCACCGCGCACCCCTACGACGACACCGACGTGATCGACGCCCGCGCGCCCCGCTTCAACCAGGCGACCATCGGGCTGGTCAGCCTGGTTGCCCTGGTCACCGGCTGGTGGGTGCTGCTCGCCCTGCTCGCCCTGCAGCTCGCCGTCGGGCTCAGGTTCGGCCGGCGCTGGTGCCTGCCGTGTGTCGCCTACTTCCGGTTCGTCCAGCCGCGCATCGGCGAGGGCAGGGTCGAGGACGCCCGCCCACCCCGGTTCGCCAACATGGTCGGCGTGGTGTTCCTGACCGGGGCCAGCGTCGCCTACCTGGTCGGCCTGCCGGTGGTCGGCGCCGTCCTCGGCGGCGCGGTGGCCGCCCTGGCGTTGCTGTCCGCGGTGACCGGGTTCTGCACCGGCTGCGAGGCGTACAAGCTGCTGACCCGGTTGCGCGGCGTCCGCGCCGGCACCGTCGGCGCGATCGACCTGGCGGGGCTCGGCGCGACCGCGGGCGGGGTGGTCGTGGTGCAGTTCACCCACCCGCTGTGCAGCGACTGCCACGAGCTGGAGCGGCGCCTGGCGGCCGGTCCTCGCCCGCTGCACACCGTCGACGTGTCCAGGCAGCCCGACCTCGCCCGCCGCTACCACGTGGCGGTCGTCCCGACCGCGTTCGCGGTCGCCGGCGACGGGACGGTGCTGGAGCGGTTGGCCTGAGCGGACCTACACGGCGCCGGACCACGACAGGGTGCTGACCCGCCGCGACCCGGCGCCGACCCAGACGCCGCCGACCTCGCGGGTGCCGGCCTCCAGCAGCGCCTCGGCGACCTCGGCGTCGCGGGCGGCGGGCAGGCACAGCCGGCGCCGCGTGAACGCCACCAGCTCCTCGAAGCGGTCGAAGCCGAGCCGGTCCTCGTTCTCCCAGTCCTGCCGCTCGGGGTCCAGGCCGAGGGCGTCCAGGGCGGCGGCCGCGTCGCCGGCGGTCGGGCCGGACGGGCGCTCCAGCCCGTGGAAGCGGCGCCACAGCGGGGCCAGGGCGACCAGCGGGTGGCGGTCGGTCAGCTCCACCACCACCCGGCGGCGGGCGTGGTCGGTGAGGGCGGCGGCGAACGGGGCCAGGTCGGCGACGTTGTAGAGGACGTGGTGGCAGACGACCACGTCGGCCGGGCCGACCCGGCCGGCGACCTCCGGCCAGCGGCCCTGGACGCCCTCGGCGCGCGCCGCGGCGCCGGCGGCCGCGGCCCGGAACGCCTCCACCATCGCCGCCGACTCGTCGACCGCGACCAGCAGGCCGGCCGCGCCGGCCAGCGGCAGGCTGGCCGCGCCCGCGCCGGCGCCGACGTCCAGCACGCTGCCGCCAGGGGGCAGCCACCGTGCCGCCTCCCGGTTGGACGGGGTCTGGCGGCCGCCGGCGCCCGCCCGCTCGGCCCTGGCGCGGAACAGCCCGACCGGGAAGCCCCACGGCGACTCCGGCGCGGCGGCGAGGATCTCCTCCGGGATCGCCCAGGCTTGGAGCTGGGCGCGCCAGCGGGCCAGCGGGTCGTCCATGGTGGCAGGCTACCCGCCCAGCGCGGGAATCGGGCACGCGCGGCCCGAGTTCCCACGACGGAGGAGGTGGCCATGGGACCTGCACGCCGCATGCTGTTGCTCGTTGCCGCGCTGCTGCTCGCGCTCGGCCTGGCCGTGACCGGCTGCCGCAAGGACGGTGGCTCGAGCGGGGGGAGTGGTGGTGGCTACCTGCCCGCACCGAGCCGGCAGGCGCCGGCCGCCGGCGCCTGAGCCTGAGCAGGGCTAGACGAGGAACAACCCGGCGTCGGCGACCCGGACCGGCTCGCCGCGGAGGCGGGCGCCGGCCAGGATCGCCGGGGCGATGAAGCGCATCCGCGGCGGCATGATCGGGCGGTCCAGCCGCATGCCGCCGCACAGCACCCGCTTGCGCAGCTCGTCGAGCGGGCCATGGTCGACGCCGTACAGCTCGCGCAGGGGCGCCGGCAGGGTCGCGAAGGCGAGGAAGCTGACGATCCGCCACAGCCGGCGCCGCGGCACCTGGGCGGGCGGGTCGCGGATCAGGGCCGCCACCGAGGCGGCCCCGTCGGTGTAGCGCAGCACGCCGCTGCCGATCACCTCGTCGACGTAGGCCTGGAGGGCTTCGATGGTCGCTGGGACGCGGTCGCGGGGCAGGCGCAGCGGCTCGACGGTGAGGAGCTGCTCCTGGTGGAAGCGCTGCCTGCCGGCGGCGTCGAGCCGGCCGATGGTGAGCCGCTCGAACTCCAGGAAGCTCGTGACCAGGCAGGCGTGCACCCACAGCAGCAGCTCCGGGTCGCGGGCGTCGTAGCGGAGCCCGGTCACCGGGTCGACGCCGTGGATGCCGGCGTGGACGTCGTCGATCCGCTTGGCCGCGGCGCGCGCCTCCTGCTCGGTGCCGAACACCACCGTGAAGGTCAGGCGCAGGGTCCGCTCCAGCCGCCGCCACGGGTCGTGCTCGTACATGCCGGTCTGGCGGGCGCCGGCCACCACCAGCGGGTGGGCGGCGTGCATCAGCAGCGCCCGCACCCCGCCGATCATCACCGAGGCCTCGCGCAGGACCCGCCAGGAGACGCTGTCGGGTCCGAACAGCCCGGGGTCGTGGTGCTCCACCCCGCCACGATAGCCCGCGCGGCGGCCCGGGTCAGACGCCCGGCCGGCCGGCGGTCCGCAGGTAGTGGGCCAGCCGCCGGGTCAGCAGCCCGGCCCGGCGCGGGTCGCGCGCCGGGTCCACCTCGGCCAGGGCGCCGCGGATCAGCGAGATCGCCCGCTCGGTGCCGCCGGCGTTGGCGGCCGCCTCGGCGGCCCGTCCGAGCAGCGCGACGCGGTCCAGGCCCGGGGCGGCCGGGACCAGCTCCCACAGCTCCAGGGCACGCTCGAAGTGGTGCTGGGCCTCGGCGAAGGCGTAGCTCCGCTCGGCGGCCAGGCCCGCATCGACCGCGGCCGGCAGGGCCCGCTCCAGGTCGTGGGCGGCGTACCAGTGCCAGGCCAGCTCCGCGGCACGCGCCGGGTCGACACCGGGGATGCCCGCGCCCGCCTGGCGGAGCGCGGCGGCCAGGCGGGCGTGCAGGCGGCACCGCTCGCCGGGCAGGAGCGCGTCGTCGACTGCCTCCTTGACCAGCGCATGCCGGAACCCGTAGCCGCCGTCGTGGGCGTCCACCAGCAGCACCCGCGCGGACACCGCCGCGCGCAGGCCCGCCAGCAGCTCCGGCGCCGGCAGTCCCGCCACCTCGGCGAGCAGCTCGTGCCCGACCCGGCCGCCGCCCACCGCCACCACCCGCAGCAGCTTCCGGGCCGGCTCGGGCAGCGGCTCGATCCGGGCCAGCAGTACCTCGCGCAGGCCACCGGAGGCCGGCGGGGCGCCGCCGGCCGCGGCCGCCAGCTCCTCCACGAACAGCGCGTTGCCGCCGGAGCGGGCATGGACCCGTTCGACGAACCGGGTCGGCGGCGCCACGCCGAGGATGCCGGTGAGCTGGGCGGCCACCTCACCGAGGTCGAAGCAGCCCAGCTCCAGGCGCTCCACCCGGGGGTCGCGCTCCAGCTCGGCCAGCAGCGGCCGCAGCGGGTGGCGGCGGTGCAGCTCGTCGCTGCGGTAGGTGAGCAGCAGCAGCAGGCGGCCGTGCCGGAGGTTGCGCACCAGGTAGGCGAGCAGGTTGCGGGTGGAGCGGTCGGCCCAGTGCAGGTCCTCCACCACCAGGATGGTCGGCCGCCGGTCGGCGAGCCGCTCGAGCAGGCCGAGCAGCAGCTCGAACAGCCGACGCTGCGCGGACCCGGGGTGCGGCCGCGGCGGTTCCGGGCCGCCGACCGGCGGCGGGCCCAGCTCGGGCAGCAGGCGGGCCAGCTCGGACCTGGCGGGCTCCGGGACCGCCGTGGCCAGCCCGGCGCCGCCGAGGCCGCGGGCCAGCATGCGCAACACCGCCACGACCGGGGCGAACGGCAGGCCCTCGCCACCAAGCTCGACGCAGCCGCCGGTCAGCACGGTGGCACCGGCCGCGCGCGAGCCGGCCGCCAGCTCGCCGACCAGCCGGCTCTTGCCCACGCCCGCCTCGCCGCCGACCACCACCACGGTCGGGGTGCCGGCGGCGGCCCGGTCGCGGGCCGCGGCCAGCCGGGCCGACTCGGCGGCCCGGCCGACGAACGTCGGGCAGGACAGCGACGCGGTCGTGCCGGCGGGGATGGCGGCTGCCGGCCCCGACGCGAACGAGCCGGCGGATCCGCCGGCTCGTCGCTGGTCGTGGGCGACCACGCTCACGTCGTCCTCCTCCGCGGCTACGCCGCCCGCACCCGGGGCCGCCGGGTGCTGTGCCGGCGGGCCTTGGCGGCCAGCATCGCCCGCCTGGCCTCGCGCCGCAGGTCGTCGATGTGCTCGCGGGCGACGACGTCCGAGATCGTCTGTGGCTGCATCGTGCACCTCGCTCCGTCGGTTTCGGTCTCTCGATCGTCACGGTAGGGCTAAGGCGCCGGCGCCCGGATCGGACGCATGCCCTAGGTTGGCCCCGCCCCTACCTCATTTCCCGGACGGGCGGGAAAGGCGCATGATTCCGGTCCCGGAGGCCGTCGAGGAGGAGGTGGCCCATGGCCACGCACGAGGTGCGGGTCGACTACGCCAAGACGCTGACCGAGGAGCCGGAGACCGGTCACAACCGCTGGCATCCGGACATCCCGCCGATCGTCCGCTGCGACCCTGGCGACGAGGTCGTGCTGCAGACCCGCGACGCCCTCGACGGGCAGATCGGCCCGCAGGCCACCGCCGAGACGGTCGCCGCGGCCAACCTCAACGTGGTCCATCCGCTGACCGGCCCTGTGTACGTCAACGGCGCCGAGCCCGGCGACATCCTCGAGGTCGAGATCCTCGAGGTCGAGCCCGACCGCTACGGCTTCACGATCCAGGTCCCCGGGTTCGGCTTCCTCCGCGACGAGTTCCCCGACCCGTACATCGCCAAGTGGACGATCGCCGACGGCTGGGCCACCTCCGACGACCTGCCGGGGGTCCGCATTCCCGGCCACCCGTTCATGGGCACGATCGGCCTGTCCCCCGACCGGGCGCTGCTGGAGCAGACCACCGCTCGGGAGCAGGCCGCGCTGGACCGCGGTGGCATGGTGCTGCCACCCGACCCCACCGACGCGGTGCCGTCCGACCCGGCCATCGCCGCCGCGGCGCTCCGCACCGTCCCGCCGAGGGAGACCGCCGGCAACGTCGACATCAAGCAGCTCGGGGCCGGCACCCGCCTGCTCATCCCCGTCTACGCCGAGGGCGGGCTGTTCTCGGCCGGCGACGCCCACTTCGCCCAGGGCGACTGCGAGACGTGCGGGACCGCCATCGAGATGCGGTCGACGCTGCACGTCCGCTTCGCCGTCCACAAGGGCATGGCGGCCGACCGCGGCATCCGCGACCTGCAGTTCACCAGGGAGGACTACTTCGTGGCGCCGGAGTTCGCGGTCCCGCGGCGCTTCTTCGCCACCACCGGCCTGTCGGTGACCCGGGAGGGCGAGAACCGGCCGGAGGACCTGACCCTCGCCGCCCGCAACGCCCTGCTCAACATGATCGACCACCTCGGCCAGCACGGCGGCTGGACGCGCCAGCAGGCCTACGCGATCTGCAGCGTCGCGGTGGACCTGAAGGTCAGCGAGCTGGTCGACGTGCCGAATTTCGTGGTGTCGGCGTTCCTGCCCCTGGACATCTTCACCTGAGCGCCGGCGCCATTCCTACCGTCAGGCGTCGCTGTCTGGCTGGTCGCCGAGGACGGTGACCAGCCACTGGGCGACCGACTGGGCGGAGAGCTGCTCCTGCCCCACCGCCCGGTACAGCGCCTCCAGGTCGGCGTAGTCGAGCATCGCCAGGGAGCCGTCCTCGGTGGCCCGCTCCAGCGACCAGCCGACCTCGGCAAGGGCCTGGTCGATGGCCTGCTGGCCGGCCTCGATGGCGTCGTCGCGGTGCCGTTCGGCGAGCCACTGGCGGATCTTGACGTGGGCCTGGGGGCTCTTGACGAAGCCGAGCCACTCCTTGGACGGCCCGGGGTACTCCGACGCGGAGGTGAGGACCTCGACCACGTCGCCGTCGGCCAGCGCGCTGGCCAGCGGCACGAGCTGGCCGTTGACGCGGGCGCCGATACATCGGTGGCCGAGCTCGGTGCGCAGCGCGTAGGCCATGTCGACCGGGGTGGCGCCCATCGGCAGGGTCAGCGCGTCGCCGGTGGGGGTGAAGACCAGCACCTCGTGGTCGGTGAGGTCGGAGCGCAGCGACTCAAGGAACTCCCCCGGGTCGGAGACGGCCCGCTGCCATTCGAGCAACCGGTGCAGCCAGACCAGGTCGTCGGCGTTGCCGGCGGCGTCGTCCCCGTGGCTCGCCGCGCGCCGGTTCCTGGCCTCCCTGGCCTGGGCGACGACCCCGTACTCGGCGGTGCGGTGCATGGTCTCGGTGCGGATGTGCACCTCGACCGGCTCGTCGCCGGGGCCGATCACGGTGGTGTGCAGCGACTGGTAGCCGTTGAGCTTGGGCGCGGCGATGAAGTCCTTGAACCGGCCTGGCACGGGGTGCCAGCGCCCGTGGACGGCCCCGAGCGCGATGTAGCAGTCGCTGGCTCCGCCGGCGACCACGACCAGCAGGCGGTCCGGGTCGTGGATGTCGCGGCTGCCCAGCTCCAGCATCGTCTGGTAGATCGAGTAGTAGTGCCTGGGGTGGCTGCTGACGATCGCCTTGATCCGCGCCGAGCGGAGGTCCGACTGGACCTGGCGGATGAGGACGTCCAGGTGCTCGCGGCGGCTCGGGGCGCGCGACTCGACCACCTGGACGATCTCGTCGTGCTCGGCCGGCTGGAGGGTGGCGAAGGCGGCGTCCTCCAGCTCCCGCTTGAGGACCTGCAGCCCGAGCCGGTTGGCCAGCGGGGCGAGCACCTCCAGGGTGGCCCTGGCGGTCCGCTCCTGCTTGTGGGCCGGCTGGAACGAGAGCGTGCGCATGTTGTGCAGCCGGTCGGCGAGCTTGACGATCAGCACCCGCAGGTCGACGGCGGTGGCGACGATCATCTTGCGGATCGTCTCCGCCTCGGCGGCGTGCCCGAACTCCACCTTGTCGAGCTTGGTCAGGCCGTCGACCAGGTGGGCGACCTGGTCGCCGAAGTCGTCCCTGGTCTGCTCCAGGGTGTAGCCGGTGTCCTCGACGGTGTCGTGGAGCAGGGCGGCGACCAGGGTGGTGGTGTCCATGCCGAGCTCGGCGAGGATGGTCGCCACCGCCAGCGGGTGGGTGATGAACGGCTCGCCGCTGGTTCGCTGCTGGCCGCGGTGCTCGCGGTCGGCCACCTCGTAGGCGAGCTGCAGCACGCGGGTGTCCGCCTTGGGGTGCGCGGCGCGGTGCAGGCCGATCAGCGCCTCCAGCGGCCGGTCGGGGGCCGGGCCGTGGGCGAACGGGTGCCTGGAGCGGGCGGCGAGGGCGCGGACCCGCCGGCCGAGCGGTCGCTGCTGGATGGGCTCGGCTGCCTGCTGCTCCTCGGCCTCGTCGGTGCGCGGCTGGTCGGCTGCCAGGGCGGTGTCCTGTGCGGCATGGTCGGCGTCGTGGCTCACGGGCACCTCCCTCCAGGAGCGCAGGCATGCTGCCGCGAGCAGCTTGCAATCCTCATGGTATCGACGCGCACCAAATCGGCATTCTCGCGATCCCCGCGTTCCTCTTTCAACCCTCATGTGGAAGAATCCCGATCCGATGGGACGACGCACCCGTGGGGGGCATGTCGTGACGCACGACGACGAGCGCAGGACGGCCTTCGTCGACCTCGAGCTGGCCGCCGTCTGGCAGGGACGGGAGCGGGGGGTGGTCACCGACGACGAGATCTACCAGCGGCTGGACGAGCTGGAGCGGCTGCTGTGGCGGCGGGTGTTCGGCCGCCTGCGGCGGGTGGCGCCGGGGTCGCGGGCCTACGTCGGCTTCCCGGCCTCGCCGGCCGGCGGGCCCGGCTAGGTCGCCGCCGGCGAGGCGGCGGGCTCCTGCAGCGGCGCCGCCGCGCCGGGCAGCAGCCGCCGCAGCAGCTTGCCCGACGGCCCGCGCGGCAGGGACGGCACCAGCACCAGCTCCCGGGGGGCCTTGGCGGCGGCCAGCCGCTCCAGGGCGAAGGCGCGCAGCTCGGCGAGGGTCGGCGGCGCGGCCGGGTCGCGCGGCACCACGTAGGCGGCGACCCGCTGGCCCCACCGCGGGTCGGGTCGGCCGCGCACGCCGACCGCGGCGACCGCCGGATGGGCCGCCAGCACGGCCTCGACCTCGACCGGGTGGACGTTGACCCCGCCGGTGACGATCAGGTCGTCGAGGCGGCCGAGCACCACCAGCCGCCGCGACGCCGGGTCGCGGCGGCCGAGGTCGCCGGTGCGGAGCCAGCCGCCGCGCAGCGCGGCTGCGGTGCGGGCCGGGTCGTCGCGGTAGCCGCGGAACAGCATCGGGCCGCGCAGCAGGATCTCGCCTCCGTCGCCGTCCAGGCGCAGCTCGACGCCGTCCAGCGGATGGCCGTCGTGGACCACGCCCCCGAAGGTCTCGGTGAGGCCGTAGGTGCGGACCAGCGTCCCGCCGGTGAGCTCGGCCGGGATCGGGCCGCCGCCGAGCAGCACCCGCCGGAAGCGGCTGAGGTCGGCG
>Ga0209846_1000172_pt1 | contig 9637 bp, 11 predicted proteins | sample GWRWS3_20_30_FD_187244 | JGI IMG/M metagenome (GOLD analysis project Ga0209846, IMG submission 187244) | Riverbed sediment microbial communities from areas with vegetation nearby in Columbia River, Washington, USA - GW-RW S3_20_30 (SPAdes)... | ecosystem: Environmental > Aquatic > Freshwater >... | reverse complement strand
CGCGGTGCAGATCCGGCGCGTGCTGCGCGTTTGGCGCGCGTCGTTGAGGCGGCGCGAGCTGCGAGGGCGGGTGGTGTTGGTGGTGGCCGTCTGGGCGGCATTTGGGTTGGTGGGGTTGGTCTGGCTGGTGCAGGGGTTGTCGCGCTGAGGTGGTGGTCATGCCACGCGGCTCCCCTGCTCGGCGGCCGCGCGAGCACCACGGGCGTGCCAGGCGGCTTCCTCCTCGGCCTGGACGGCGGCCTGGACGGCCAACTCGGCCAGCCGCCGCATCGCCTGGGGGGTGCCCCACAGGCTGCCGTCGCCCCGCCTGGTGGTGGGGTCGGGGAAGCCCCAGCGGACCTCGGCAAACAGCTGGTCGCCAGCGATGTAGCCCTCGGCGCGCAGCTCGGTGGTGTTGGTCAGGTGCAAGTTGATGTTCACGATGCCTCCTCATCCAGCCGGGCCGGCCACGCCGGCGCCGGGTCCGCTCGCCTGGATCTGCACGCTGGCGCGTGCCGCAGGGCCGTTGGCGTGCCTGCCGGGGTCCGCCAGCGACGCTTGTGGTGCATCCTCCAGTGGGGTTGGCCAGACAACCGCCCCGTATCGGTTGTGGGCATCCGAACGCCTGGTACTGGGAGCGCGTGGCACTGCCGTGGTGTCGCGCTCGGCTCGGGAGCGGATGAGGCCATGGGCGACGTGGTCCTGATCGCCGACGACGACCTGGACATCGTTCGGTTCGTCGCGCTCAACCTGCGCCTGGAGGGCTTCGAGGTGCTGGCCGCCCACGACGGCCAGGACGCGCTCGACAAGGCCCTTGACGTGGAGCCCAGCCTCATCCTGCTCGATACGGTGATGCCGGGCATGGACGGCTACGAGGTCTGCTCCAGGCTGCGGGACCAGCGGCCGGGCAGCCCGATCTCGGTGATCATGCTGACCGCCAAGTCGCTGGAGGCCGATCGGGCCAGGGCGTTCACCGCCGGCGCGGACGACTGGGTGACCAAGCCGTTCGACCCGGCCGACCTGGTCGCCAAGGTCAAACACCAGCTGCACGTGACCGCGCCGGATGGTCGGTAGATAGCCCACCAGGGCCCAGAGAGCGGCCGCCTGGACGGGTCGGTGGTCTTGCATGCGAGTCATCCGGCGACCTCGTGGCAGACCGGGCAGGGCCGGTGGCGGCTGCGCCGCTCGCAGCGGGCCTGGCTTCGGGCGGTGGCGAGCTGGAACCCGCAGGTCGGGCAGGAGGCGACCCACAGGCCGTGCAGCAGGTGCAGGGCTGGCTGCGGCCGGGTCGGGTAGGGTTGGGGGTGCATCAGAGGGTCCTCACTTCCTGTGGTGCGCGAGGCCGGGACGGGTCGCGCCGCCCCGGCCTCACTGCTGCCGGGTCTAAAACGGCGGGTCGTCGGTTGTCTGCCCGCGGTTGGTGGTGGCCTTGGTGGCCCGCTCGGGCTTGGCGATCGCCCACCGCAGCGAGGGGCCGGCCTCTTCTGCGGTGACCTCGACCACGGAGCGCTTGTCACCCTCGGGGGTCTCCCACGAGCGGGTCTTGAGCTGCCCTTGGACGATCACCCGGTCCCCCTTGGCGAGGGAGTCGGCCAGGTGCTCGGCGAGGTCGCGCCACGCGGTGATCCGGAAGAACGAGGTGTCGCCGTCCTTCCAGCCGTTGCCGTCGCGAACCCTGGGGGTGACGGCCAGCCGGAAGTTGGCCACCGCCGCGCCGTTGGGCGTGTAGGTCAGCTCGGGGTTGTCGGTGAGGTTGCCGGTGATGGTGACGTGGGTGTCGGCCATGGCGTTGGCCCTCCTTGGGGCTCGGTGTGGTCTGCTCGGGGGGGAGCGGTGTCGGGTCACCCTCCCCGGTCACGCAGGGCACGGGCTCAGGGCCTCACCTCCTCCTGCTCCTGGGTGGTGATTGGGCAGCCGGGGGCGCACCAGCCGTCGTGGTCGGGGCAAATGCCGTACTGCTCGCGGACCTCGGCGCAGCCGGGCTGCTCCGGGAGGGCCCGCACGCACTCGGGCAGGTGGCTAGGCACAGTCGGCCTCGCTGAACGGGTGGGCCTGTGCGTCCAGCTCCCACGCGACCCGCCAGCCGAGCTCGTGCAGGTCGCGTTCGGCCTGGGCGCCCAGGCCGTTGACCAGGCAGCCGTGCTCCTGATCCCACTCCATAGCTGGGCCTCCTTCCCTCGACGGGTGGGCTTGTGGTCCTCGCCCGCCCCGGGCGACCGGTGTCACCGGGCCGCCTTGGGCCCGGAGCGGTCAAGGTGTGTCGCGCAGGCGGTTGTTGCCGAGCAGATAGGCCTTGACCGCGGAGGGCCCGAGGTGGCAGCCCACCCGTCGAGGGATCGACCGGGCCGGCTGGGTGCAGGGGCCCAGCCGGCAGCGAAGCGTGCAGGTCGATCCGCGCCCTGGCCACCGGGGCCCGGGACAGCGCCTGGACGCGGGGGAGTTGTTTGCCCGGGTGGGCGGCAGTAGCGTTAGCTTGACCTGCTCCGGCGCCGACCAAGGAGGCCGCCATGTCGACATGGTTGTGGGTGCTGATCATCGTGGTCGTTGCTGTGGTGGTGTTTGGCGTGCTGCGGAGCCGTCGCCGCCCCTGACGGCGCTGCGCCACTAGCCAGATCACGGTTGGCGCTCCTGCTCGACCAGGACGCCGGCCTGGCGGCGTGGCCGGTGCAGCCGCCGCAGCCGCGCGACGGTCCAGCGCCGCCCGGCCCTGAGGGCGCGCACCGGAAGCCTGGGCTTGGGCCAGTGGCGCTCGGCCACCGCGACCAGCTCGCCCGCATCTAGGCCCTGGCGGACGCCTTCACGGATCAGGGCGGCGGTGGCGTCCTGGTCGCCGTCGCGGGCAGCAGCAGCCACCGCCAGCCGCAGCCTGTGCCCACCCGGCAGCGGCCCGGACGGGGTTGACGGTGGGCTGGCCAGCCCACCCCCGTCGTCGGGGGCGCGGGGTGGCTGGATCGCCAGATGTGCTTGGAGGCCGGCCAGGGCGTCCTGGGCGGCCGCCTGCGCCTCCGCCCAGGTGCGGGCACCCGGCATCACCTCAGCCGGCCGCCAGGACCGCGCCAGCGCGACGATCGCGTGCGCCCTGGCTCGGTAGCCGTCGGAGATCCTTGTGCGAGCCACCATCAGGTGCTCGTAGCGGCCGCGGGCGATCAGCCAGGCTTCGCCTTCGCGGGCCTGCTGCACCTGGCCCGCCTCGACCCTGGGGCGCTCCCCGATCCGCGCGGAGCTGTTGCCGGTCGGCCCGTCCGGGTCCAGCCGCCAGGTCTGCTCCACCACCTTGACCACCCCAGCGGCGGCCAGCAGCCCGGCCGGGTCCGGCTGGGCGTGGAGCAGCAGGCCGCCCGAGCAGGCGCCGACCAGGCGGGCCTGCTGGCGCTCATCCCCCAGCCCATCCGCCGACTGCGCCGACAGGTAGACCGCGCAGCCGGCATCCCGGACCCGTTCGGTGAGCTGGATGGCGGTCTCCCGCCCCCCGGTGATGGCGGAGAACTCGTCGAACACCAGGGTGGCGTCCTCGCCCTTGCGGGGTTTGCGGAGGGTGGCGTAGTGGGCGAAGTCCTCCAGCAGCAGCCGCATGCAGGCGTCGGCGTCCTCGCGGCCGGCGAGGTAGGGGGCGCGCAGGTAGGCGAAGTCGACGTCCTCGAACGACCACCCCTGCTCGGCGGCGTCGAAGCCGCCCTGAACGGCGGCGAAGAAGTTGGCGAACCGGCCGATCGCCCCTTTGACGGCGCGGGCCTGGTCGCGGCCGACGAGGCTCTCGGCTTCGCGGCGGCGGTCGGGGTCGTGCTCGTAGAGGCGGACCAGCAGCTCGGGGTCCATCCGCGCCATCAGCGCCGCCGAGCTGCGGACGGGGCCGTCCTCCCCGGGCGCGTTCAAGGCGAGCCGGAGGAGGAGCGAGGCGACGTCCTTGTAGTAGGGCTCGGTCCAGCCCAGCATCGCCACCAGCCGGTTGTGGATGGCGGCGGGGGTGCCGCGCCAGCCGTCCATCGGGAGTTCGGGCCACAGCGCGACGCGGGCGTGGGGGTTGCCCCACAGGTAGCCGGCCAGGGCGCGTTCGACGAAGCCGGGGTCGGTGCCTTTGCCGTCGATGACGAAGAACTTGCGGCCGGATCGGGCGGCGATGAACGCCTCGCGTTCGGCGTCGACGGTCTTGCCCATGCCGGAGGTGCCGACGATCAACCGGGACCGACCCTGCATGTGGCGGGGGACGGTGACCAGGCCGCGCTTGTCGGCCCAGCCGAGGTCGCCGTCGACCTGGACGCCAAGGGCCGGGATGCCGAAGTGGTCATCGCGCACCTGGGTGGCCCGCTTCACGGCGGCGGCCATGCGCCGTGCCGTCTGGCGTTGGGTGCGGCGGACCTCGGCCGGGTCGATCGCCTGCCGCCGTCCCGCCAGGTTGAGCGCAGCCACCAGCAGGCCAGTGGGAACCGCGAGGGGGAGCTGCGGCACCAGGAACGCACCCGGCATCGGCAGATGCATCTCCGCCGCGCCGTACTGGCGGACCCAGTCGACGTAGCCGGAGACGTGGTGCGCCAGGGCCGGGCCGGGGCCGCCCTGCAGCACGACCACCGCGGCCAGCGAGCCGAGGGAGGCCAGGGCGAGCTTCCACCAGCGCATCCCGGTCACCCGCAATAGCGCCTGGCCGGCTGCCCAGGCGAACAGGATGATCGGGCTGAGCAGGAACAGGCCGAGCGCGACGCCCATCGAAAGCTCGCCGCGCGCTGGCGGGCCACCCGAGGGGAGACGGTGGCCGAGCTGGTTGTCGTACAGTGGCCGGGCGGGGTGGCCCCAGCCCCAGGTGGGCTGGTGGCGGCCCCACCGGGGGTCGTGGGGCGCCCAGCCGCCCCAGCTTCGCGGGTCCTGCGGGTGCCAGCTCACGCCCCACTACCTCCCGCGGGCAGGTCCGCGAGGTCCGGCAGCCGCTCGACGGCGACCGGTGGCCGGCCGCCCAGCTCCCGCACCACCGAGGCGAGCTGTGCGGCCAGTGCGGCATGCAGTGCGGGCGGGACGTAGTAGGTGACGGCCGCGGTGTGCGGCGGGCGGGTCTTGAGCGCGGCGACCACCCGGGGTCGTGACTTTTGGGTTAGCTCGACCTCGATCAGCTCCCATGCCTCACCGATCCCCTGCTGCTCCCAGGCGGCGGGCATGGGGACGGGCAGGGCGGCGTCGGCCAGGTGCCAGACGGCCTTGCCGCGGCGGCGCCACAAGGCCCGCTCACACACCCAGCCGCCCCGGCCGGGCACCGGCTCGCGGACGAGGCGCACCACGGCGGCGGCGTGGTGGTGGTCCAGCCGGTCCAGCGCGGGCGACCACACGTCGTAGTCCAGCCCGCACAGGCGCAGGCCAGTGCGGGTCAGGGTCACCCAGGTGTTGCCGAGCAGCCGACGTCGCTCGGCCCAGCCGGCCTGCTCCCAGCGGCCGAGCTGCTCGCGCACCGCCCGGCGGCTGAGCTGACTCCCCCGCTCCGGGCCGGCCGTGGACAGTCGGGTGAGGAGCACGGTAGCCACGTCAGCGCGGACGGCGTACTGCTCGCCGACGAACCGCAGCGCGGCCAGGTCGCGGGCGGTCGGCGCCGGGCCAGCATCCCAGCGGCGGGCACGCCCGGCAGCCCGGGAACGCCGCACCACGGGCGATGCCGGCGTGCCCACGGATAGCTCCAGGGCGAGTACGGCCCTCATGCCCCGGCACCCCCCCAAGCAGCAACCAGGCCAGGGTCAGATGGCCGCCGCAGGCGGCGCGGGCCGAAGGTCCGCCAAGATCGCGGCCGCGTTGCATGGGTCAATCGCGCGAAGCGCACCTTGCAACGCGGCCGCTCCACTCCCCCAAGGGGGGCCAGTCGGCCGCGGTTTTTGCGGCCGACTGGCCCCCCGAAGGGGCACCGACCAGCAGCAACGCGGGTGAGCGGGGACGGGTGGCCCCCGCCATCTGGGGCGGGGGGAATGCCAGGGGGGTTGCCGGGAGGATTGACAGGGGGGTCCAGGGCCCCGAAGCGACGCAAGCCGGGTGCCTGACGGGAGGCTGCGGAGCTTGCCAGCGAAGCAGCACGCGCCGAAGGCGCGTCCATCCCCGGCGAGCCCAGCGGCCGGCGGGCGGCCGGCTCACGCATCGGGGCCACCTCCCTTCGGCTGGGCGGTGCCGAGCTGGCGGCGAGCACGCACGAGGCCGACCAGGCCGGCCCACTCCTCGGGATGGGCGGCGATCAGCAGCCGCATGGCGGCCAGCCGGCGGCGGCTGGCAAGCCGCGAGGCGGCCCGCTGGCAGTCGCGGCAGTAGGAGGAAAGGCCACCTGGAGTGGTGAAGAAGGCGGTGCACGGCTTGACCTGCTGGCAGGCCGGGCAGCGCTTCGGGGCGAGTGGTTGGACCGGTGGGCAGGAGCCGGTAGGCTCGACGTGCATCGACACGTCCTTTCTCGTCTTGGCGGATGAGGGGAGATCGGTGCTGGCCCCGGCGGTGTTCGCGCACAGCCGGGGCCGCTTGTCTCTCAGGGCGGGCTACGGGGATCGGTCATGTTCTGGCTCCTTCTCACCTTGCAAGCGTAAAGCGTCTTAGACGATATGTGAAGAGGAATTAGCTGATCGCCTAACGACGCTCGACGCTCGGCTGAGCAGTAGGGCATGCTCGTCTCCAAACCGCCTGGCAGATCGCCAGGCCAACGCGAGCGAGGGCGACGGTGGCAACAGACGAGCAGCGCGAGGCGTTCCACCAAGCAGTGACCCATGCCCGCGAGCAGCGGGGCCTGAGCCAGCGCGCGCTGTCGCGGAAAATCGGCCTGACCAACAGCGCCGTCTGGCAGTGGGAGCAAGGCAAGGCCATCCCACGCCCAGAGATCGTGGCCAAGCTCGAAGCGGCCCTGGACCTCGGACCAGGCGTGCTCTCTCGACTGCTGGGCTACCTGCCCATCACCCAGCCGCCCGACAAAGCCACCCTGGACGTGCTGGAGGCGCTGCAGGCCGACCCCAAGCTCGGCGAGCGAGAGCGCAAGCTGCTCGCCACGATCTACCGTGAGCTGGTCGCCCAGCGTGAGGCTGGCCAGGGCGGGTAGCTGCGGCAACGGCTGCATGCGGGTCCTCCAGACGGCGAGCCCGGCGGGGTGCCGGGTGTACGGTGCCTTCAGGAGACCGCAGCTTCCCGATCGTGCCAAGTGTCTGAAAACGATGCGTTTTCGATGGAAAACTCCGACCAAGCAGAAGCAACCAGGCAGCAGGACGGCGCCATGCCACGCCCGCTCAAGCCCACCAACCCCTACGCCTCCTGGACCGCCCTATTCGGCGCCACCCTCCAACGGCTGCGCCAAGAACTGTCGGTGCAGCCGGTGGTCACCCAGGCCGAGTTCGGCCGGCGAGTGTGCGCCTCAGGGTCCAAGGTCAGCGCCATCGAGCGCGGGCAGGTGTGCCCGGATGCGGCCTTTGTGGAGGCCTGCGAGCGGGAGCTGTCAGCGGGCGGCATCCTGCGCGCCATGCACCCGTTGGTGATCCGCGAGTGGGAACAGTGGGCGCGCCTGGGCACCACCCCTCCAACCGGTGGGCTGCTCCCTCCGGATGGCATACCCTCTCCCGCCGAGGTCGCCGCTACCCCGGCAGCGCTTGCTGACGTTGCCTTCCTGGAGGCGGTCGCCGATGGGACGGTCGAGGCGGCCGAGCTGGCCCGGGAAGCAGAAGCCTCCGACATCGGTGCCGGCACCCTGGAGAACATCGACCTGGCCGTGGACCGACTCCGCCGCGGCTACGCCAGCGCGCCACCTGCCCTCCTGATTCCCCGCGTCCAAGGACGCCTACGGAACCTCCGGCGGCTGCACACCGGCAGGGTCAATCTGGCCCAGCGGCGACAGCTCCTGGTGGCCGGCGGATGGTTGGCGACCCTGCTCGCCACCCTCCAGTTCGACGCCGGCGACCAGCCAGCCGCCGAAGACAGCCGCGACGCCGCCCTCCAGCTCGGCAAAGCGGCAGGCCACCAGGAGATCATGGCCTGGTCGTTTGAGCTGCTGGCCTGGTTCGCGCTGGTCAACCACCAACCCCGCCAGGCCCTCGACCTGGCGCAGCAGGGCTTGACGTTTGCTCCCAACACCTCTGCCGGGGTGCAGCTGGCCATGCAGCAGGCCAGGGTATGGGCGCGTCTCGGCGCGCACCGGGAGACCGAGCAAGCCCTCCGGGTCGGGGCAACCGCACTGGCCACGTTGCCGCCCCCGGCCCATCCTGAGGACCACTTTGCGTTCGACGCCCCCAAGCTGACGTTCTATGCCGCCATGTGCTTCACCTGGCTGCACCAGACCGAGCAGGCCGAAGAGCACGCTCGACAGGTGATCGCGCAGAGCACAGAGACGCCAGGTGTACTTCGCTGGCCCACCCGCGTCGCGGTCGCGCAAGTCGACCTTGCGCTGCTGGCAGCACAGCGTGGCCAACCAGATGAGGCCGCCCTGCGTGGAACGGCCGCCCTCGACTCCGGCCGCGTGGTCGCCTCCACGCTGGGATGGTTCGCTGAGCTCGACGACCTACTGATACGTGACCATGGTGCGCTGCCGGAGGTGCAAGACTTCCATGAGCGTTACACGGTGGTTCGACGGTCGGTCAGCCAGAGGCCCGGCCGGTAGTGAACCTTGGAGCCTGCTGGAACAGTTCCAGACGGTTATGACCTTCCCCACAGGGTCAAGGCCGGCCTGCGGGCGGCAGGGCCAAGGGCGGGTAGTCGTACCTGCCAGGCCTGGTTCAAAAAGGGGGCGACGTGGACAGCAGCAAACTGGCCTGCAAAGGGTTATCAGAAAATGACACCCAATGCAGCCATCCGGTAGTTGCGAATAGTGATTATTGCTGGAAGCACGGCAACTGGTTCGCACTCGATCTCGAAATCATCCGGATGGTTGATCAGCATTTCAGAGATGAGGCGAGCCTATTTTGGCAGCGTTCCAACTTTTTCTTGCTCGCCGAGGCACTTCTATTCTCGACAGTTGTTTCCACAATTCAAGGTGAGTCGGGCTTGGATCGCAGTTTGGTCATCATCGTCTCTGCTTTCGGACTCGTATTGACTGCTTTCTGGTATATGGCCGGATCTACAGGCCGAAAGTGGCTCGGACACTGGCGAGACCAGAGAATCGAATTGAGCGAAACATTCGATAGATATCAACGTGATGCCAAAGTCGAACGAATTGCTAAAGAACCTTGGACGACGGCGACCCAGATCACCCAGTACTTACCACTGCTATTCGTGCTCGGCTGGATGGGCCTGGTGATCCAATATCTCATCCGTTGAGCGATGTAATGGCAAGAATCGGCCTTGCGGTGCCCGGCCGGCCACGGTGATCATGGCTACGATCAGCGCAAGTGTTAGACCCACGAGGCGAGCACGGTGCCGCTACGCTACTGACCAAGGAGACGTAGGAGTGGACCAAGAACCCGTGCGCGTTCCAGCGGCGACGGTCGTGTACACGGATGGCGCGTGCTCAGGGAACCCGGGACCGGGCGGATGGGCGTGGGCGGTACCGCGGGGCCGGTACGCCAGTGGTGCGATGGCGCGGACGACGAACCAGCGCATGGAGATTATGGCCGTGCTCGAAGCAGCGAAGGCCCTAGACGGTCCTCTTGAGGTGGTGAGCGACTCGACGTACGTCATCAACTGCTTCCGGGATCGCTGGTGGGAAGGCTGGCTCCAGAAGAACTGGACCAACAGT
>Ga0209846_1000171_pt1 | contig 9651 bp, 5 predicted proteins | sample GWRWS3_20_30_FD_187244 | JGI IMG/M metagenome (GOLD analysis project Ga0209846, IMG submission 187244) | Riverbed sediment microbial communities from areas with vegetation nearby in Columbia River, Washington, USA - GW-RW S3_20_30 (SPAdes)... | ecosystem: Environmental > Aquatic > Freshwater >... | reverse complement strand
CCTCAACGTCGGACCGTTCGGCCGGGTCGAGCTGACGCCGTTCCTGTTCGTGGGGACCGGCGCGGTGCTGGTGTGGGGGATCTTCCGCTTCCGCCTCCTGGACCTGGCGCCGATCGCGCGCAGCTCCGTCCTGGCGACGATCCAGGACGGCGTGCTGGTGCTCGACCCCTACCGGCGGGTGGTGAACCTCAACCCCGCCGGCCAGCGGGCCCTCGGCGTCTCGGCCACCGAGGCGGTCGGCCAGCGGGCCGAGACGCTGCTCGAGGTCGAGCCGGCGGTGCTCCAGCGGGCCGGCGGCAAGGACCCGCCCGAGGAGGTCGTCCTCGGCGGCTGCCACTACGAGCTGACCACCGCGCCGCTGCGGGACCGCGGCGGCCGGGAGACCGGCCGGGTGGTCATGCTCCGCGACGTCACCGAGCGCCACCGCGCCCACCAGCGCCTGGTCCGGCTCGACGAGCAGCGCCGCTGGCTCCTCGGCCGGCTGGTCACCAGCCAGGACCAGGATCGGCGACAGCTCGCCATCAGCCTGCGGAGCGTCGTGCCCAAGCTCGGGACCGCCAGCTCCAACCTCGACCGGCTGCGGACGGACCTGGACCGTCCCGACCAGGTCGAGCTGCTCGACGGGCTCGGCGCGACCATCACCGACAGCCTCGGCCGCCTGCGCCAGCTCGCCTTCGAGCTCCACCCACCACCGCTCGACAGGGTCGGCCTCGCCGCCGCGCTCCACCAGTACGCGCGGTCGGTCGGCGAGCTGGCCGGGTTCCGCGTCCGCGTCGAGGACCACCTGACCCGCAAGCTCCCGGTCGAGCTGCAGGAGATCGCCTACCGGATCACGCAGGAGGCGCTGGCCAACGTGCGCGCCCACGCCGGCGCCCAGCGGGTCACGATCTGGCTGGAGGACGCGGACGACGACGGGATGCGCCTGCGGATCAGCGACGACGGCGCCGGCTTCCTGCCCGGCATCGGCCCCGCCCAACCCGACCCGGACCATCTCGGCCTGGTCAGCATGCGCGAGCAGGCGGTCATGGCCGGGGGGTGGTGCCGGGTCGCCAGCGCCCCCGGCATGGGCACCACCGTGGAGCTGTGGCTGCCGGCGTAGCGGCCTCGGCCGCGCCGACCGGGCCCTCTATGCCGCCAAGGCCGGCGGCCGCGACCGCTGCTGCGCCAGCCCCTCCCCGTCGGCTGCCCGGCGTCGTATCCTTGAGAGTTCGTCGGGACCCTCGGGCGGGAGGCGCGCTGAGCCTTGAAGCAGGCCGAGATCGCGGGCCCAGGAACCTGCTGGGGGTCCTGCTGGATGCCTACTGGACGTCGCTCGCGGACGACCCGCTCTCGGCGCTGCTGTTCACGGCGTTGACGTCGCTGGCCGGCGTCCTGCTGTTCCTGCTCGCGCACATCGCCGTCTACCTGTTGGGCCAGCTCATGGCCGTGGTGCCGTGACCGCTTGGCCGGGATCGGGCGTGGCGATCGCCGTGGCTCCCTGGCGCCGCATCTTGCCCCATTGCCCCTTCTTGAAGGGGACCTGGACGGTGGCCAGGGTGCGCTCGAAGACGAGGAACTGCCGGTAGCCCACGAACTCGATGAAGGCGGCGACGAGCAGGACGATGCGGTCCCGCATGCGCGGGTAGCGGGTGGACAGGAACGTCTCGACGCCGGCGGCGAGCTGGGAGAGCAGCATGCCGTACATGACCGCCAGCAGCACGAACAGGATTGCGAAGCGCGGGCTCACGAAGCCCGTGAACGCCCCGACCCCACGATGAGGTAGCCGGACACCTCCACCAGGGGGGAGAGCGCCTCGAAGAACCAGAAGTACGGGACGGCGACCATCCCCAGGCGGCCGTAGCGGGGGTTGAAGAGCATGTCGCGGTGCTTCCACAGCGTCTCGCACAACCCCGGTGCCAGCGGTTGCGCTGCCGGCGGAGGGTCTTGAGGTCGGTGGGCACCTCGGTCCAGCAGATCGGGTCGGGGGTGAAGCGGATGTTGTAGGGCTGGCCCTTGCGCAGGAAGTGCTTGTGGAGGCGGACGACCAGCTCCATGTCCTCGCTCACCGTCCCCACCAGGAAGCCCCCGGCCTCCAGGACCGCGGTCCGCCGGAACAGCCCGAAGGCCCCGGAGATGATGAGCAGGCTCTTGAAGTGGCTCCACCCGGCCCGGCCGGTGAAGAACGCGCGGGCGTACTCCAGGACCTGGAACCGCTCGAGCCAGCGCTTGGGCATGGCGAGCTCGGTCACGCGTCCGTCCCGCACCACGGCGCCGTTGAGGGGCCGGATGGTCCCGCCGACGGCCACCAGCGTCTCGTCCTCGACGAACAGCCGGGTGGCCCGCAGGATCGCCTCGGCGTCCAGCATCGAGTCGGCGTCCACCGCGGCGAACAGCGGGTAGCGGGCGAGGTTGAGGCCGGCGTTCAGGGCGTCGGCCTTGCCGCCGTTCTCCTTGTCGACCACCACCAGGTTGGGGTGGGTGAGCGAGCGGAAGGTGCGGCGGACCGGCGCGGTCGGCAGGTCCTGGCGGCTCGCCCACGGCTGCTCCGCCAGCGCGAAGGCGTCGACGAGCCGAGCCATCGTCTCGTCGGTGGAGCCGTCGGAGACCACGATCACCTCGAACTCCGGGAACTGGAGGGCGAGCAGGGAGCGGACGCTGCCGACGATGCTCACCTCCTCGTCGTAGGCCGGCACCAGGATCGACACCGGCTTGTAGACGTCCCGCTCCAGCAGGTCACGCAGGCTGCCCTGCGAGAACTCCCTGGCGAACACGATCACCAGGGCGCGCAGCCCGACACAGCAGAACAGCGCGTAGAGCAGGTTGAGTCCCGAGAAGTAGACCAGCAGCACGTACTGGTAGACCGTCAGCGGCGCGCTCCACACGGTTCAGGCCACCCCCTTGACCAGGCGGGCGCCGGCTGGGTCCAGCACGCCCGCCTCCAACAGGATCTGTACGGCCATCTCACGGGCGGCCTGGTCGGGATGGGTCTCCGCCGCCCGCGTGACGGCCGCCACGCCGTCGTCGCCGAGGCGTGCCATCGAGGAGGCCGCCGCCCGCCGGACCCACCAGGAGTCGTCCCCCAGCCCGGGTTCGAGCGCGGGGAGGGCCACCTCGGCCGGGAGGAAGGCCGCGGCGTGGCAGGCCTGGACCCGGACGAAGTCGACCTCGTCCCGCAGCGCGTCCAGCAGCGACGCGTGCGTGTCCTCGGGACCGATCCCAGGCGGTGCAGGGCGCGGAAGGCGGCCGCGCGCAGCTCGGGGTCGGGATGGGTGGTCGACGCGGCCACCTCGCCGGCCATGTCCGCCAGGCCGAGCCGTCCGGTGGTCTCCAGCGCGACCCAGCGCAGGCGGTCGCCGAGGTCGGGCTCGGCCAGCAGGTCACGCAGCACCGCGCCGGCCCTGGTCTCCAGCAGCAGCAACGACTCCTGCGCCACCCCGGACTTGAGGGAGGCGCCCTTGAGCGCCGCGGTGAACCGCCCTCCCGGGCCCTCCGGACCGGGCTCCGGCGTCATCGTCGCCAGGGTGCCGGCGGCGGCCCGGACTGCCATCCGCCGCACCACCGGCTTGGGGTGCTCGAGCAGCCCGAGGAGCGCGTCGAACGCCTGCGGCAGGCGCGCCTTGCCGAGGCTCTCGATCGCGTCCAGGCGCGCGGTGAGGTGCCCCGAGCGCAGGTGCCGCAGCAGCAGGCGGTCGACGCCGTGGCGCGCCAGCACCGCCTTCAGCCGGTCGCCTTCCTCGCCCTTGACGACCTCCAGCAGGCTCAGCACCGCGTCCACCGCGGCTCGCGGCAGGCGCCGCGGCATGGAGCCGTCGGCGATCTGCTCCGCGGGGGTGTCCTCCAGCGCGAGCCCGATCCACCGCTCGGTCCAGGCGTCGAGCTGCTCGACGTGCCAGCGGTCCCGCAGCGTGCTGGTGAAGTGGTAGCCGAGCAGGAAGAACCCGAGCAGCGCCAGCGCCGACGCCGTCGAGGTCAAGGTGGCCAGCAGCACGCCCTCGACCGGGGTGGAGGCGATCCCCGTCGTCCTGCCGAGCAGGAACGAGATGCTCAGCGCGCCGAGCGCGAGCGTCTCGAAGCCGAAGACCGCGAACGTCACCAGGGTGTAGATGGCGTCGCCGTAGCGACGCCACATGCGCAGCTCCACCTCAGGTCGCCTGCCCCTCCGAGGCCAGCTCGGGGCGGAGGCGCATGTGCAGGAACCGCGTCTCGAGCAGGTTCTGGATCCGCAGCAGCACCTCGGTGCGGTCGAACGGCTTGGTCACGAAGTCCTTCGCGCCGGCGGACAGCGCCCGCCGCTTGACCTCTGGTCGGATGTCCGCGGTCAGGATGAGGATCGGCAGGAAGGTGTCGCGCGCGATGCGGTCCTCCAGGCGCTCCATCACGGCGAAGCCGTCCAGGCCGGGCATGTGGAGGTCGAGGAGGATCAGGTCAGGCTCGAACTCGTCGTAGAGCGCGACGGCCTGCTCCGACTTGGTGGTGGACCTGACGTTCGTGTAGCCGTCCTGCTCGAGGATTCGCTCCAACAGGACGACGTTGACCCGCTCGTCGTCCACGACGAGGATCCGGGCGTCCTTGGGGCGTAGGGTCTCCATCAACGTGTCATCCCTCCTTCGATGGCAAGTTGTCGGAACGCCAGGAGCCCGACTTGAGGGGATCGCTACTGTCGAGGACGATGCCCTACTCGTCGGCGGCCATGTAGGCGTCCACGTCATTGACCGACAGGCCGCCGAACTGCGCGAGGTGGCCGTAGGCCGCGGCGATCTCGCCCGCCGCCGCCCTGAACACCCCGCGGCCGAGCCCGTGGAAGGTGACCTCTGGGGGCTCCTCCTCGGTGTACTCCTGGCCGACCACGAGCCCGCACCTCGCCCCCACCGAGCTCAGGTAGTCGAACTCGCTGCGGAGGTGGCTGATGGACCCGTCCTCGCCAGCCGTGAAGTTGCGATAGGCCATCACCACGACGTAGGCGTTGGCGAGGTCCTGCAGCATGTCGACGAGATGGAAGGCCGCGGGCTTGGTCGCGCCGTCGAAGGGGACCGGGCCGGGGGCGCCGGCCTCCCCGTCGAACCAGAACGGGATGGCGACGCCGAGCCGCAGGGCGTGGTTGCCGGACCGGGCCCGTACCTGCCGGTAGGACGCCACGATGTCCTGCATCGTGTCGAGGTAGGCGACCAGCGCGGACTGCGTGTCGTCGAAGAAGCTCGGGTCGACGTACGGCTCGATGTCGAGCTGGACGCCCTCGAGCCGCTGCGCGGCGGGGGCGGTGGCGTTGTACTGGCCGACGAGCTGGACCAGCTTCGGTCCGAGGTAGCGCAGCTCGGGGTCGGTCCAGGTGGGGCCGGCGCCGACCGCGTGGACGGTCAGGCCGAGGCGGGACGCCTCCGCCACGAAGTACCCGAGGTTGCCGCCGAGCCGCCTGAGGAGGGCCTGCCGCTCCGGGGTCTTCGGCTGGTCGGCGGCGTCGAGGTACTCGCCGAGGTCGACGTAGACGGTGGTGAAGCCCTGGCCGTGGAGGAAGCGGAGGCGCTGGCGGGTCGACGGCCTGGCGAGCTGGCCGAGCCCACGCCACTCGTAGACGGCGAGCCCGGGCTGGGCCGGCGTCGCCGTGCCGGGGCGGGGCCCGGCGCTGGCCGCCCGGCCGCCGCCCATGACGGCCGCGGCCATGGCGGCGGCGACGAGGACGCCGGCAAGCCTCGCTCTGCCCATGCAGGCTCATCGGCGCCCAGGCCGACGAGTTGAGGGCTCAGCGTGCTCGCTTGGCCTTTGCGGAGCTGCCGAACACCTGGGGGGCGATGGTCCTGGCGTGCTGGTCGAGCTTCAACGCCTGGGCGCTGATCTCGGCCAGTCCCTTTGGCGTCAACTGGATGACGTTGATCAGGGCTTCCTTCTCCTGCTCGCCGCCGGAGTAGTTGGGCTCGGTGGCGATGTGCCCCACGCCGGGGGCGTAGAACTTGAACTCGTTGCCCGTCTCCAGGATGGCCAGCGCGTCCGGGAAGCACCGGAACGGGACGCACTTGCGCTCGCCGAGCTTGGCCACCTCGGCGGTGAGGATCTCGCGGCCGGGGATGCGGGCCTGCACGTACCCGGGCATCCCCACCTTCGGCTTGGCCATCATGGCGACGCCGGCCGTGGCCCCGTTCACGCCGGCCAGCCAGGCGTCGGTGGCGTTCACGAACTGGCCACCCTCGTAGGTCTCGGTGTACGACCCGAGGTACCAGACGTTGCCGTGCTTGTCCTGCGCGAGGTAGTCGACCGCCTGCTCGGCGACCTGACCCGCGTCGATGTCCTGGTCAAGGACCAGCACCGTGCGCACCCCGTTGACGACCTTCTCGACGTCGGTGACAGTGATGCGGCGCCGGTGGCGGAGCTGCCTGCTGCCACGGAACAGCGTGCCGTCGCGCACCGACTGGTTGCCGGGGACCAGCGGGAACCAGGTGTTGGCGTCGCCGACCGGCTCGCCGAAGTCCTTGCGGTCGAACTTGTCGGGGTTGGCGTTGGCCAGCCGCACGCCCTTGGTGGTGGCCGTGGTCGTCTCGGTCGGGGAGGACCTCGAGGTGGTGGTCTCCTGGAGCGCGGCCGCGGTGGTCGTCGGCGCCGCCGACGACCCGCTGTCACATCCGGCGACGACGGCGGCGAGGCAGACCGCGGCCGCCACGGCAACCGTGCGGCGCGGTCGTCGTGGTTGCTCGGCCATGCGCGCGACCATAGCACCGGCATTATGAGAGGAAGATGAGCACGCGGCTTACTCGTCGCGCAGGAGCTCGGTGGGCGGCAGGCGGTTGATCAGCGAGGTGGCCGCCAGCGACGCGAGCAGCGACACCGCCAGGACGAGCGCGGTGAGGGTGGCGATCCCGGTTGGCGGGATCACCACCGGCGGGCGCAGCACGAACAGCGGGCGCAGCACGTTCACCAGGAAGTACGCCATGCCGCCGCCGACGAGCCATCCCGCCAGGCAGCCGAAGACCACGACCCCGCCCGCCTCCATGACGAGCAGCGACCGGATCTCGCCGGCATGCATCCCCTGGGCGCGCAGCGTGACGTACTCCCTCCTCCGCTGCAGCAGCAGCCCGAACACGAACACCGTGATCGCGGTCGCCGCCATCGCCAGCGCATAGGCGGAGTCCAGCGTCAGCAGGCCGCGGATGTTCAGCGCCGCCAGGCTCGACTGGTCCTTGTCGAGCGCGGTCTCGCGCGTGTCGATCTGCAGCGCGTCCACCGACCCCGGGCCCTCGCGGAGCGCCGAGACCGCCCGCTCCAGCGTGGCGGGGTCGGCGTCGGTGGTCCGCGCCAGGAAGAAGCTCGCGTTGGTCGAGGGGATGAGGCGCACCTGTCGCTGGAGGTTGGCGAGCACGTTGGCGCCTTCGGGGAAGCCGGGGAGCCGCTCGAACAGCCCGATGACCTTCATCTCCGACAGCTTCTGCTGCTTGGTCCCGCGGGCGAACAGGACCTTCACCGGGTCGCCCGGTTCGAGCGCGAGCAGGTCGGCGAGCTCGGTGCCGACGAAGACGCCACCCGGGTCGCGCCGCAGGGCCGCCATCGCGTCCGCCGCCGTCGTGTCGACGAAGTTGGCGTCGGCGAGCGCCGCGACACGTCCGAAGGTGGCCGGGTCGACCGCGGCCATGTTGGCCGCGTCCTCGTTGAACCTGCTCTGCACGACCGCGTTCAGCAGGCTGAACACCACCGGGGTCGCCGTCTGGATGCCGGGGACCTCGAGGGTGTCGACATAGCTCGGCGGATGCTCGACCGTGCTCGTAGGGCTCGGCGTCACCCGCACGTCGGACCCGACGACGAACCTGGCGTCCGCCGCCTTGGCCCGGTTGTACGACGCGGTGAACGAGGCGACGCTGGTGCCGAGGGCGACGATCAGCCCGACGATGATCACCCCGCCGGTGGCGGCCCAGGAGCGCCGGCGGACGCTGCGGGTCAGCACCCCCCAGAGCGGCCGGCCGAAGCTGGGCGGGCTCGGCAGCGGCAGGCGGGAGAAGCACCGCTCGACCACCCGCGCCAGGAGCAGCAGCCCCGCGATCCAGACGCCGATCGGGACGATCACCAGATGCATCCGGAGGGACACGGCCCGTCCGTAGTAGACCGAGCCGGCGACGCCCTCGAAGGCGCCGGCACGCAGCGCGATCCCTTCGGCGACCACCACCACCACCAGCACCGCGATGTCGAGCCGGAGACGCCGCCAGGCGGGCGGGCGCGACCAGAGCTGCGCCCGCTCCTCGCTGATCTCCCGGTTGATGGCGCGACGGCCCGAGGCGTACAGCGCCGCGCCGGTGGCGAGGAACCCCCCGCCGACGCCCAGCAGCGCCGAGGCGACGAGGCTGGTGGTCGAGGCGCGGGCCAGCGCGTCGGCGGAGAGGACGGCGACGGTGGAGGCCAGCCCGAGGCCGAGGCCGATCAGCGAGCCGACGGCGGCCAGGACGAGGGTCCGCAGGGCGTGCATGCGGAGAAGGTGCCGGCGGTTGGCGCCGCGGATTCGCAGGATGGCCTGCTCGCGTCGGAGCGCGCTGGCCAGCACGCCACCCGCGTACGCCGCCAGGATCGCGGCCAGCAGCGCGCCCGGCACGCCGAGGAACACGAACATGCGCTTGGCGACGCGGGCGTCGTCGCGCGCCACCTGCAGGGTGTTGGAGACGTTGTCGATCAGGTCGTCCTGGCCTGGTGCGATCCGGGTGACGGCGGCGGCGACCGCCTTGGTCTGTGCCAGCGCGGTTCCCGGGTCGGCGTCGAGCCGGTCGCGCTCGACGGTGATGTCGACCTCGCGGATCGGCCTGCTCTTGACGACGTCGCCGGTGGCCGTCGTCGCGCCCTGGAAGGCGGGCACGATCGTCTCGGCGAACACCTCCGGTTGGACCACCACGGTGTTCGGGACGTAGACGAACTGCTCGAGCTGCTGGCCCTGCCGGCTGTCGAACAGGGACCTGGCCCGCAGCAGGTCGGTGATCCCGCTGATCGGGACGGACAGGGGCCGCCGGAGGCCGGGCACGTCGACGCGGACGACGTCGCCGGGCTTGACCGACAGCGCCCTGGCCGCCTCGGCGCTGAGCAGGCCGTGCCCCGGCCGGTAGGAGCCGCTGACGATGCGGATCGTGCGGTCGTGCTGGCGGTACCGGTCGTCGAAGCCGAACACGCGCACCGCCCCGGCCGCCTGCCTGGGGCCCGATCGGAGGGACCCGGGCGCGAGGTCGACGAAGGACAGTTGCTCGGCCCTGGCGACGCCGGGGACCTCGGCGATCCTCCGGGTCAGCTCGGCCAGCCCCACCGCACCGGGCGCGTTGGCGTTGACCGGCACGACGATCTCGCGGCTGGAGAAGGTCGCCAGCAGCTCCAGCGACGCCACCGAGTCCACCGCCGAGGTCGCCGTCGCGGTGTAGGCGACCGTCACGCTCGTCTTGGGGGGGACCGTGCCCAGGTTGAGGCCGAGCTTGGCCGCGCCCTGGGCGAGGGGGCTGTCACCCCCGAGGTCGGCCATGGGAGCGCCGTCGACGGTCGTCGAGCCGGGCACGTAGGCCAGGGGCGGCGGCGGCTCGTCCCGGACGACGACCTCGTTGGCGGGCTGTGCGCTGTCGTTGGCGAGGACGAGCTCGACGCGTGCGGTGTCGCCGGGCTGGAGGCGCGCTGGCGTGATCCGTTCGGTCAGCCGGATCTCCTCGCCGAGCGGGGCCTCCAGGACCC
>Ga0209846_1000169_pt1 | contig 9663 bp, 7 predicted proteins | sample GWRWS3_20_30_FD_187244 | JGI IMG/M metagenome (GOLD analysis project Ga0209846, IMG submission 187244) | Riverbed sediment microbial communities from areas with vegetation nearby in Columbia River, Washington, USA - GW-RW S3_20_30 (SPAdes)... | ecosystem: Environmental > Aquatic > Freshwater >... | reverse complement strand
CGCGAGGCCCGACGGCGCCAGCACCGGCGTGGCTCGATCGTGTTCATCTCGTCGCTGCACGACCGCTTCGTCGCCGGGCAGGCCCACTACAGCGTCAGCAAGGCCGCCGTCGCGATGCTCACCCGCGAGCTCGCCAAGCAGCTCGCGCCGCGCCGGATCAGGGTGAACGCGATCTCACCCGGGTGGGTCCGGACGGCCGAGGACACCACTACCCGGGAGCAGATCGAGAAGCACGCCCGCCTGTGGCCTCGGATCCCGCTCGGCGTGGCGGGCGTCCCAGCCGACGTCGCGCGGGTCGCGGTCTTCCTGCTCAGCGACGCCTGGGCCGGCTACATCACCGGCCAGAACATCGCCGTCGACGGCGGCCTGTCACTGCACAGCTTCGTGGACGACTAGCACCACCTCCACGGTGAGCATGCCAGGCGTGGCAGGTGGCCGCCGTCGACGCGCCGACAACCGGGGTGTCAGCCTGCGGGCAGGTGGAAACCAGCTACTCGAACCACCGCCGGCTGGCTAGGCTGTGCGCTGGCGAGGAGCTCGCCGCATCGGGATCGGCCGAGGGGTGATGGCGTGGCGCCGGAACGCAGGCGGAGCGCGAGCGACTTCGAGCAGGCGCTGCGCCGCCAGGAGCTGGCCGCCGGACGGGCGCTGGTGCAGGCGCTGCCGGCGGACGGGACGCCAGGCGCCCGCGAGCTGGCCGCGGCTCGCCGCGTGCTCACCCAGGCGCTGTTCGACCTGCGCCGCCTGGCTCGCGACCTCGACCACGAGATCGAGCAGCTCCGGGCCAGGCAGCGCTCGGGGGAGCCGCGGGGCCGGGCGCGAGGGGCCGCGGGACCGGGGGAGCTGGACCGCTACGAGGCCGCCCGCAACGCGATCGACGAGGTGATCGAGCGCTGGGAGGGCCGCCGTGACCAGCTCAGCACCGAGCTGGACCGCCGCCAGCCGAGGCGGCAGGGGGACAGGAAGGGCGCTGGCGGGATCAGTGGCCGCCGGGGCGGTGCTCCCGCTCGGCCAGGACCACCTCGATCCCGCCGGTCACGTCGTTCACCAGGTTGAACAGCAGGGTCAGCAGCACCGTGACCACGCTCCAGACCACCACGCCGAGCAGGCCGGCGAACACGTACCAGCGGAACACCGTGCCGGCGGGGAAGGTGACCTCGAGGTTGACCTTCCCGGCGAAGCTGGTGACGTCCTCGAACACGCCCATGTTGACCAGCACGAACCAGATCACCGCGAAGATCAGCAGGCTGATCAGCATGAGGCAGAAGTAGAACACCACCGAGAACTTCAGCACCGACCAGGGATCGAGCCGCCGCAGGATCAGCCGTGCCCGGCGGTCGACGGCCGGCGACATGGCGGCCGGGCGGGCCAGCGGCCGCGTCGTCACCTGCGGGTACTGGCTGGTCATGAGCTACTCCTCGTCCTTGACGACCGGTGCGACGGCGACGACCCGGGCGCTGGTCGCCCCCAGCCGCATGATGCGCACCCCCTGGGTGGCCCGACCGGCCCGCCGGACCTCGTTCACTCGCGTTCGGATGATCTGCCCGGCGTCGGTGATGAGGAAGATGTCGTCCTCGTCCTGGACCACGTGGGCGCCGGCGAGGTAGCCGCGTGCCTCGATGAGCTCGGCGGTCTTGACCCCCTGGATGCCGCGGCCCTTGCGCGCGTACTGCTCCAGCGGGGTGCGCTTGCCGTAGCCGGCGTCGGTGACGACCAGCAGGTCGGCGTCCGGGCGCACCACCTCCATGGCGAGCACCTGGTCGTTGCGGCGCAGCCGCATGGCGGTCACGCCGCTCGTCTGCCTTCCCATAGGGCGCACGTGGGCCTCGCTGAACCGGACGGCCATGCCCTTCCGCGAGATGAACAGCAGGTCGTCCGCGCCGGTGGTGAGCTTGACCCCGATGAGCTCATCGTCGCCTCGCAGGTTGATGGCTGCAAGACCCACCCGCGGCGAGTCGTACTCGGCGAGGGCGGTCTTCTTGACCATCCCGTTCATGGTTCCCAGGACCAGGAACTTACCATCGTCGTAGTCGTCCAGGTCGAGGACTGCGGCGATCTTCTCGTCGGGCTGGAAGGTCGCCCCCGGCACGTTCGCCACATAGGTCCCGCGCGAGTTCCGCGCCGCCTCGGGCAGCTCGTGGACCTTGACGCGGTAGACCCGGCCCTTGTTGGTGAAGAACAGCACCCAGTGATGGGTGTTGGTGATGGCCAGGAACTGGACGATGTCGTCCTCTTTGAGGTTGGCGCCGCGGACGCCCCGGCCGCCGCGGTTCTGGGCGCGGTAGTCGCCGAGCGGCACCCGCTTCACGTACCCGGTCCTGGTGACGGTGACGACCACCGGCTCGGCGGCGATCAGGTCCTCGATCGACAGCTCGCCCTCGTCGGGACGGATCTCGGTGCGGCGCGGGTCGGCGAAGCGCCGCCTGATGTCGAGCAGCTCCTCCTTGACGATGCCCCGCACCTTGGAGGGGTCGTCGAGGATCGCCTGCAGCTCGGCGATCCGCGTCTGCAGCTCGGCGTACTCCTCCTGGAGCTTGCGGCGCTCCAGGGCGGCCAGCCGGCGGAGCTGCATGTCCAGGATGGCGGTGGCCTGCGCCTCGCTGAGCTCGAAGCGTTCCATGAGCTGCTGGCGGGCCACCTCGGCCGACTCGGCGTTGCGGATCAGGTTGATGACCTCGTCCAGGTGGTCGAGAGCGATCAGCAGGCCCTCGAGGATGTGCGCCCGCTCCCTGGCCTTGCGCAGCTCGTAGCGGGTGCGGCGCACCACCACGGTGACCTGGTGGGCGACGTAGTGGGACAGCACCTCGGCGAGGTTGAGCACCCGTGGCACGCCGTCGACCAGCGCCAGCATGATCACGCCGAAGCTGTCCTGGAGCTGGGTGTGCTTGTAGAGCTGGTTGAGGACGACCTGGGGGACGGCGTCGCGGCGGCACTCGATGACCAGCCGGGTGCCTTCCTTGTTGGACTCGTTGGCGATGTCGACGATGCCGTTGAGCTTGCCCTCGCGGACCAGGTCGCGGATGCGGATCAGCAGGCGGTCGCCGGACACCTGGTAGGGCAGCTCGGTGACGACCAGGCGCTGGCCGCCGCGGTTGTTCTCCTCGATGCGGACCTTGGAGCGGACCCGGATCGAGCCACGCCCGGTGGTGCAGGCGTCCCGGATCCCGGCCATGCCCATGATCGACGCCCCGGTTGGGAAGTCGGGTCCCTTGACCCAGCGCAGCAGGTTCTCGCTGGTCAGCTCCGGGTTGTCGATCAGCGCCACGGTGGCGTCGATCACCTCGCCCAGGTTGTGTGGCGGGATCTTGGTCGCCATGCCGACGGCGATCCCCTCCGAGCCGTTGGCCAGCAGGTTGGGGAAGCGGGCTGGCAGGACGACCGGCTCCTGCGATTCGTTGTCGTAGTTGGGCGCGAAGTCGACGGTCTCCTTGTCGATGTCGCGCAGCAGCTCCATCGCCAGCGGGTTCAGGCGTGCCTCGGTGTAGCGCATGGCCGCCGGCTCGTCCCCGTCGGCCGTGCCGAAGTTGCCCTGGCCGTCGATCAGCGGGTAGCGGGAGGCGAAGTCCTGGCCGAGCCGGACCATGGCGTCGTAGACGGCGGTGTCGCTGTGGGGGTGGTACTTGCCGAGCACCGAGCCGACGATGTAGGCGGACTTGCGGCGGCCGTTGGGCGGTCGCACGCCTTCCTCGTTGGCACCCCACAGGATGCGGCGGTGCACCGGCTTGAGACCGTCGCGCACGTCGGGCAGCGCCCGGGCCACGATCACGCTCATGGCGTAGTCGAGGAAGGAGCGCTGCATCTCCTCTTCGATCTCGATCGGCTCGATGCGGCGGGCGTCAGGCACGGTGGTGGTTCCCTTCTAGATATCCAGGAAGCGCACGTCCTTGGCGTTGCGCTGGATGAAGCTTCGGCGGTGCTCGACGTTCTCGCCCATCAGGATGGTGAAGATCTCGTCCGCGATGGCGGCGTCCTCCAGGCCGACCTGGAGCAGCGTGCGCCGCTCCGGGTCCATGGTCGTCTCCCACAGCTCGTCGGCGTTCATCTCGCCGAGACCCTTGTACCGCTGAGGTTTGACGTTCTTGCCGCGGCTGGGGTTCCGCTTGAACCACTGCTCGCGCTCGGCCTCGGTGTAGGCGTAGAAGACGTCGTCGTCACCCCTGCCGTACTTGATCTTGTAGAGCGGCGGCTGGGCGATGTAGACGAAGCCGGACTCGACCAGGCCGCGCAGGAACCGGAACAGGAAGGTGAGCAGCAGGGTCCGGATGTGCGAGCCGTCCACGTCGGCGTCGGCCATGAGCACGATCTTGTTGTAGCGGGCCTTGGTGAGGTCGAAGTCCTCGCCGATGCCGGTGCCCATCGCCGTGATGATGGACTGGATCTCGACGTTCTTGAGCGCCTGGTCGAGGCGGGCCTTCTCGACGTTCAGGATCTTTCCCCGGATCGGCAGGATCGCCTGGAAGGTGCGGTTGCGCGCCTCCTTGGCGGAGCCGCCGGCGGAGTTGCCCTCGACGATGAACAGCTCGGCCTGGCGCGGGTCGCGGGACGAGCAGTCGGCCAGCTTGCCGGGGAGCGAGGAGGACTCGAGCAGCGACTTGCGCCTGGTCAGCTCGCGGGCGTTGCGGGCCGCCATGCGGGCCCGTGCGGCCTGGATGGACTTGACCACGATCGCCTTGGCCTGCGGGCCGTGCTCCTCGAACCACTCGTCCAGGGCCTTGTTGGTGGCCTGCTGGACGAACCCTTTCACGTCGGTGTTGCCGAGCTTGGTCTTGGTCTGGCCCTCGAACTGGGGCTCGCGCAGCTTGACCGAGACGATCGCGGTCAGGCCCTCGCGGACGTCGTCGCCGCTGAGGTTGGGGTCCTTCTCCTTGAGCAGCGCGCTGGCGCGGGCGTAGCGGTTGATCGTCGAGGTCAGCGCCGCGCGGAAGCCCTCCTCGTGGGTGCCACCCTCGTGGGTGTTGATGGTGTTGGCGAAGGTGGCGACGGCGTCGTTGTAGCTCGAGTTCCATTGCATGGCGACCTCCACGTAGTGGGAGTTCGCCTGGCTCTCGAAATAGATGATCTGCTGGTGGACCGGCTCCTTGGCGGCGTTGATGTGGGCGACGAAGTCGCGGATGCCGCCCGCGAACTCGTAGACCTCGGACTTGTGCTCGCCGCGCTCGTCGGTGAGGGTGATGCGCAGGCCGGCGTTGAGGAAGGCCATCTCGCGCATCCGGTTGGCGAGGGTCTCGAAGCGGAGCTCGGTCTCCTCGAAGACGTCCGGGTCCGGCCAGAAGGCCACCGTCGAGCCGTGGCCCCTGGCCTTGCCGACCCGCTCGAGCGGGCCCATGGGCACACCGCGCTTGTACGACTGACGGTGGCGCCAGCCGTCGCGGACCACCTCGACGTCGAGGCGCTTGGAGAGCGCGTTCACCACCGAGACGCCGACCCCGTGCAGGCCCCCGGAGACGGCGTAGGAGTCGCCGCCGAACTTGCCGCCGGCATGCAGGGTGGTCATGACCACCTCAAGGGCCGGGCGGTGCTCGATCGGGTGCTCGTCGACGGGGATGCCGCGGCCGTTGTCGAACACCCGGACGCCGCCGTCGGCGGTCAGGGTGATGTCGATCCTGGTGCAGTAGCCGGCCAGGGCCTCGTCGACCGCGTTGTCGACCACCTCGTAGACCAGGTGGTGCAGCCCCTTCGGCCCGGTCGACCCGATGTACATGCTGGGCCGCTTGCGGACGGCCTCCAGCCCTTCGAGCACGGTGATCGATTCGGCGGTATAGCTCGTGACCATGAGACTCCTCGTCAGCCCCGGATCAGGCACGGCGTGGGAAGGCACACCGTCCGTCGTGGGTCGGACGGGCGCAGAACGCGGTGCGCGGAGAAGGGGAAGATCCTCTGTAAGTATACCACGGATTTGGCCTCCCACTGCTTCGTTCATGCAGGTCAGAGGGTACATCGAGGCCGTGACAGCGGCCTGCCCGGTCAGGCGCGGCGGCGGCCGTCGTCGGTTCGTACCTGGATGGCGCGGACGAGTCCCGGTCCGCAGACGGCCGCGAGCCGATCGAGCAGCGTCCCCTTGAGGTAGGCGAGCTGCGTCGCCCACGCGGCGGAGTCGGCCACCACCTGCAGCGTTCCGTCGTCGTCGAGCCGGCTTGGCCGGCAGTGGACGGCGACCGCGTCGCCGACGACCTCGGGCCAGCGGGCAACGACCCGCGCGGCGGCCAGGCGCCCCTCCCATCCGCGAGCGCGCAGCACCGCGTCCAACTCGGCCCCGATCGGCCGCGGGTCATGGCTGCGTCTCATCGCGCTCCTCGGTGCTCGACGGTGCCTGGTTCCACGTGAAACACGACCGCTTGGAACCCGCGGGGTAGCTCCTCGGCAGCCGCCGCGGTCACGAGCGCCTGCTCGGCGGCGCTGGCCACCTCGGCCACCCGCCCGCGACGGCGCTGGTCGAGCTCGGCGAACACGTCGTCCAGCAGCAGGACCGGCTCCTCGCCCTCGTCCGCCAGCAGCCAGTGGGCCCCGAGCCGGAGGGCGAGCGCCAGTGACCACGCCTCTCCGTGGGAGGCGTGGGTGCGGGCGGGCAGCGCACGCAGGGTGAGGGCGAGGTCGTCCCGATGGGGGCCGGAGAGGGTGATCCCGCGCTCGACCTCGCGGGGACGGTCGGCGAGCAGCCGCTCGCGAAGCGCCTGGCCGAGCTTGGCTGGATCGGGGTCGAGCTCGCCGGAACCCCCGAGGGACGAGACGTAGGTCGCTTCCACGAGGTCGTCGCGGGACGCGAGCTGCTGGTAGGCCCGCGTCACCAGCGGCGTCAGGGCGGCCACCAGCCGGAGCCGCTCGGCCCAGATCTCGGCGCCCGCCGTCGCCAGCTTCTCGTCCCACACGTCGAGGGTGGCCAGCGCCGCCGCAGGCAAGCGGCCGCCGGCACTCCGCAGCAGGGTGTTGCGCTGCCGCAGCACCCGGTCGTAGTCCTGCCGGCTGCCCAGATACCGGGGGAGGCGCTGGGTCGCCAGGAGGTCGAGGAAGCGTCGTCGTTCCTCGGGGTCACCGCGGACGAGGCCGAGGTCCTCGGGGGCGAACATGGTCGCCCGGACGACGCCCAGCACATCACGCGCCCGTGGCACGGTGGTGCCGTTGACCCGTCCCCGGACGCCGCTACCGGGGCGGATCTCGACGTCGACCTGGACCCGTCGTCCCTCCCGGATCGCGACGGCCCGGATCAGCGCCGCGTCGGTGCCGGCGCGCACGAGGCTCGTGTCCTGGCCCACCCGGTGGGAGCCCAGCGTCGCCAGGTAGCCGATGGCTTCCAGCAGGTTGGTCTTGCCCACGCCGTTCGCCCCGACCAGCACCGAGACCCCGGCCGGCAGGTCGACCGCCATCGTCGGGTGGTTCCTGAAGTCGACAAGCTCCACGCGTTCGACCCGCATGCCGGCCGTCCTCAGGTCCAACGGTGATCGGGTGGTGGGCGCACCTAGCCTGGAAGCCGCACAGGCATCAGCAGATACAAAAATCCTCTTCGGTCGTTGCCGTGGATCAGGGCTGGCTTGAGCCCGTCGCGAACCTCGATGACCACCTCGTTGTCCTCGACCGCACCCACCCCGTCGCTCAGGTACACGGGGTTGAAGGCGACCGTGAGGCCCTCACCCTCGTACTTCGCCTCGACGGCGGCCGCGCCCCTGCCGACGTCCTGGAGGCTGCCGTCGACCTGGAGGCGCTCGCGCTCGAAGGTCAGCCGCACCGGGTTGTTGTTCTGCCCGTACGGGGTGACCTGCTTGAGCGCGTCCAGGAGGGTCTGCCGGTCGATGGTGACCACGCTCTCGTAGCCGGACGGGATCAGGCTGCGGAACTTGGGGAACTCGCCCTCGACCAGCCGCGAGGTGAGCCGTCGCCCACCGCCGGCGAAGGTCACCTGGTGGGGCTCGATGCCGATCTCGACGGTTGGCTCGCCGGCCAGCGCCCTGGCGGCCTCCGTGAGCGCCCGTGCGGCGACCAGCGAGGTCATGGCCGGGTGCTGCCAGCTCCAGTCGAGCTCGCGGACGGCGAGCCGGTAGGAGTCGGTCGCCGCCAGGGTCAGGTGCTCGGGCCCGGCCTCGAACAGCACCGCGGTCAGCATCGGCCGCGACTCGTCGTGGGAGGCGGCGCGACCGACCTGGGAGGCGGCGCCGGCCAGCGCCTCGCCGGGCAGGGTGCCGACGTGCTCGAGGGAGGGCTGGGTGACCGACGGGAAGTCCTCCGCGTCGAGCAGTCGCAGCTCGTGGGTGATCTGGCCGCGTCGCACCTCGAGGCCTCCGTCGCCGGCCTCGACCTCGACCAGACCGGCCGGGAGGTTGCGGATCACGTCCCCGAAGATGCGACCGGGGACGACGACGCGCCCGTCCGCCTCGCCGCGCACCTCGATGACCGCCTCGCCGGTGTTCTCGAGATCGGTCGACACGAGGCGGAGCCGTTGCCCCTCCAGCTCGAGCAGGGTCCCGCCGAGGACCGGCAAGGTGGGCCGGGTGGAGACCGTCCGGCTGACCCACGCCACCGCGTCGGCGAAGTTGTCGCGCTCAGTCGTGAACTTCAAGGCAGTCGACCTCCCGACCTTATCCCCAGGGACTAGGTGCTTTCAGACTGTAGAGCTAGAGATCCTTGCAAGGACCGTAGGCGCTGTGGGCATGTGGATGGAGGGGTGATCGCCCAGCGTGCCGGGCGCGCCGTCGTCCCCGTTTGGGTGGGGACGCGGCACCCAAGCCATCCCCAGGCGCGGCGGTCGCCGGCGCCGGCGGTCGTCCGTCCCCCGGTCGTCGACAGGCTTTCCCCACTCGGTCCCCAGCCCAGGGCCATCGCGCTCACGGCCCCTGCTGGGCCCGGACCTTGACCCGGTTGGTCAGCTCCTGGACCTGGTTGTAGATGCTGCGACGCTCCCGCATGAGGCCGCGGATCTTCTGGGTGGCGTGCATCACCGTGGTGTGGTCGCGGCCGCCGAAGGCCTGGCCGATCTTGGGCAGCGACAGGTCGGTCAGCTCGCGGGTCAGGTACATGGCCATCTGGCGCGCGGTGACCAGCAGGCGGGAGCGGTTGGAGCCGGTCAGGTCCTCGATGGTCAGGCCGAAGTAGGTGGCCGTCTCGGCCATGATGAGCGGGACGGAGACCTCGCGCCCCCCCTCGTCGGGGAAGAGGTCCTTCAGGACGATCTCGGCCAGGGGCAGCTCGATCGGGCTGCCGTTCAGGGACGCGAACGCCGTGACCCGGATCAGCGCGCCCTCCAGCTCGCGGATGTTCGACTGCACCTTGGAAGCGATGAACGACAGCACGTCGTCGGGCACGTTGAGCCCGTCCGCGCTGGACTTCTTGCGCAGGATGGCGATGCGGGTCTCGAGGTCGGGCGGCTGGATGTCGGTGATGAGACCCCATTCGAAGCGGCTCCGCAGGCGGTCCTCGAGGGTGGCGATCTGCTTGGGCGGCCGGTCCGAGGAGATCACGATCTGCTTGTCGGCGTTGTGGAGCGCGTTGAAGGTGTGGAAGAACTCCTCCTGCGTGCGCTCCTTGCCCTCCAGGAACTGGATGTCGTCGATCAGCAGGATGTCGTTGTCCCGGTAGCGGCGCTGGAACCCACCGGTGCGGTCGTCGCGGATGGCGTTGATGAACTCGTTGGTGAACTGCTCGCTCGACACGTAGCGGATGCGGGCCTGCGGGTAG
>Ga0209846_1000161_pt1 | contig 9863 bp, 7 predicted proteins | sample GWRWS3_20_30_FD_187244 | JGI IMG/M metagenome (GOLD analysis project Ga0209846, IMG submission 187244) | Riverbed sediment microbial communities from areas with vegetation nearby in Columbia River, Washington, USA - GW-RW S3_20_30 (SPAdes)... | ecosystem: Environmental > Aquatic > Freshwater >... | reverse complement strand
GAGCGGGTCCCCAGCAGCTTGCTCAGCGCGTCGCGGGTGGCGTCGGCGTCGGCGCTGTACAGGATCGCGTGCATTCCGTTGATCATGCGTCACCCCGTCCTCTGTTGGTCACGATCAGGCCAGCCGTGGTTCACCGTGTAGCCAGGCCTCCTGCCCAGGCTTCGGCGCTTGTCCGCCGTGGCAAAGAGTCTTGCATGCGCAACCGTGGTTGGCGGCCGTCGCTGGCCGCGGTCGCGGCGACGGCGACCCTGCTCACGAGCGCCGCCTGGCCAGGTACCTGCGGACGGTGGCCGCCGCGGCGGTGCGGAAGCCCCACTTGACCGCCAGCCACTGCAGCTCCGGGTCGCCGGTGAGCAGCCGCCCGTCCATCAACAAGTCAGCGGGCTCTGGGTGAACACCCGGCGTCGCCCGCATGGCGTGACCAGGTCTTGACATCCCCCAGGGGCTGAGTATTTGGTGCCTCGATACGAAGGACCCCTTCGAGGCTCGTGATCGGCATGCCCTCCTACGCCTACGACGCGTTCATCTCGTACAGGAGCGTGGACCGCCCCTGGGCCGAACGGCTGTCCGCCGACCTCCGCGCCAGGCAGATCACGCCGTTCCTGGATCTGGACAACCTGCGGGCCGGGCCCCGGTGGGAGCCGCAGCTCTTCGAGGCGCTGCAGGAGTCGCGCCACCTGGTGGCGCTCTGGTCCAGCGCCGCCCAAGGGTCGTGGGTGGAACCGGAGGTCTCCCGGTTCGCGCAGATCGTCGACCCGCGTGGACTGAGCGGTCCGTCGGCTTCCAGGCAGATCTTCGTCGTGGCGCTGGAGGGTGACAATCCGGCGCTGCGGGCCTACCAGTGGATCACGGACCTCAAGGAGGCAAACGCCTACGAGGCCGGGGTCGCGCAGGTGGACCCCGGCGTGTGGCGACGGGTGGTCGACAGGATCGAGCAGGGGATTCGAGGCGTCGAGGACTCCATCCCCGTCCCAATGCTCATCGTGACGACGACCAGGGACCGGCTGGGGTCCATCGACTCGACCGTCCAGCCCGCGTCCGGCCCGAGCCTCGACGACCTGCTGATGAGCCTGGGCATCGGCACCAAGGACGATCTGCTGCGCTACTACGACGACGCGCGGAGCGGGTGGCGGCCCTTCGGGAGCCAGGTTGACATCCAAGGCGTGCTGGAGGGACTCAAGCACGAGATCAACCGGGAGCTCGGCGAGATGCTCATGGACGAGGATTCCACCGCCGACCCGATCAGGTTCCGCTGGGACTATCTCGGGGACGAGTTCTGGATCGGGCAGGAGGACGCCGTCGAACAGCAGACCGCGAAGCTCACGCGGGGGCCCGCCGTCCTCGTCATCGACCCGATCTCCTTCTACGACGAGCTGGTCCGGGACAGGTTCATCAACTGGATCTACCCAAGGGCCTTCCGGAACCGTGACGCCTTCGTCCTGGTCCTGACGCCCTTCTCGCTTCCCGCGAGCATCGTCGAGCTGCGAGCCGCCATCCGCCAGATGGCTCGGGAAGTGGCGGAGCGCTTCTACCGGCCGCCGGTGTTCGATCCGAGGTACGCCCGGTCCAGCGCGCAGATCGGCGACGGCACCGACCTGAAGGGGTGGCTGATGATGGCGCTCGCCCCGCACGTGACCGAATGGCGCCGCCCCAGGCAGTCCGCCGTCGTGTGGACCAGGACCGACAGCCCATACCAGTGATCTGGACCTTCTACTCCTTCAAAGGCGGCGCCGGACGCTCCATGGCCGTCGCCAACGTCGGCGAGTACCTGTACCGCCAGGGACTTCGTGTGGTCATGGTGGATTGGGACCTCGAGGCCCCCGGTCTGGAGAGCTTCTTCTTCCGCGCGGCCGACGAGCTGAAGCCGATCCGGTCCCAGCTCGGGCTGATCGACGTCCTGCTTGGCTACAAGCGCCAGTTCCCCATGCTCCCCTTCCCGCCCAGGGAGGCGCAGACCGAGGAGATCCGGCGCATCCTGCGAGCGGAGCTCTCGCCACTGTCGGGGATCGTCTACCCGATCCACGCGCCGGAGCCGTCGGCGGGGACCAGCGGAGCCGGCCTGTGGATCATCACCGCCGGCTGGCGTGGCGGGGAGCGGTTCCCGGAATACGTCGAGGCGGTGCAGAGCTTCGACTGGTCGGACTTCTACCTGAGCTTCCAGGGTGAGGCGTTCTTCGAGTGGATGCGGGAGCAGCTCCTGGACGAGATGGCCGCCGACGTGGTGCTCATCGACAGCCGGACCGGCGCCACCGAGATGGGCGGCGTCTGCACGCGCCAGCTCGCCGACGTCGTGGTGGCGTTCTGCGTGCCGACCCTGCAGAACCTGACCGACACCTTCACGCTGACGGAGTCCTTCCTGAAGGAGGAGGTCATCGATGCGCGGGGGCGGCCGCTCCAGGTCGTCGTCATCCCCAGCCGGATCGAGAACAGCGAGATCGACGCGAGGAACCGGTTCCGTAGGGAGTTCCGGGCCCTCCTGGACCGCTTCACCCCGCCGGCGCTCCAGCGGGTCGACCGCGGGTTCTGGGACCTGAAGATCCCGTACATCCCCAAGTACGCCTACCTGGAGAACCTTGCCGTGGGCGCCTCGGACAGCGCCGAGGAGCTGGAGACCGCCTACACGACGCTGGCCATGCACCTCGCGCTCCTGGCGCCCGAGGAGAGCGGGCTCCGGAGGGTGGCCGCACCGATCCTGATCTCGGCGGTCGCGGCGCCGGCCGACAAGGAGACCCTGCCGGCGCTCTGGAGCGTCCCCTTCCACCGCAACCCCTCCTTCGCAGGACGGGAGCAGCTCATCTCCGGGATTCGAGCCTCGCTGACCGCGGAGGACGCCGCACCCGCCACCGTCGCCATCACCGGCCTGGGTGGCGTGGGCAAGACGCAGCTCGCCATCGAGTACGCGTACCGGTTTCGCTCCGACTACGACGTCGTCTGGTGGATCAATGCGGGGAGCCCGGCCGACTGCGCCGCCGGCTACGCGCACCTGGCGGCGGTGCTGACGCTCCCGGGACACGACACCGCCGACATGACCGTGATCGTCGAGGCCGTCCAGAAGTGGCTCGGCCACAACGCCCGCTGGCTGCTCGTCTTCGACGGCGCCGAAGGTCCCGAGGACATCGGTCCGTACCTGCCGCGCGGGGGGTTCGGAGATGTGCTCATCACCTCCCGAAGTCCCAAATGGCGGCGGCACGCCACCATCACCGTGGTGGACGTCTTCGGGGTCGAGGAGGCGGCGGAGTTCATCTCGGTCCGGACCGGCCAGCGGGATCCTGGAGCGGCGGCCGCACTCGCCGAGGCGCTCGGAGGGCTTCCGCTGGCGCTGGAGCAGGCCGCCGCGTACATCGACAACACAGGGCTCTCGCTCGCCGAGTACCTGCGGCTGTTCCAGGAGCACGAGGCCCGGATCCTGCAACGGGGCGAGGTCCTCGGCTACCCGGGGTCGGTGGCGACCACCTGGAAGGTGTCGTTCCAGCGGGTCCAGGAGGTCTCGCCCGCAGCCGCGGACCTGCTGGACCTGTTCGCGTTCCTCGCTGCCGACGAGATCCCCCTGCAGGCCATCGTCGACGGGGCCACGGCCCTCCCGACGAGGCTCGCCCGGGCGCTGACCGATCCCCTGGAGCTGAACGAGACGGTGGCCGTGCTCCGCGACCACTCCCTGGTCAGGGCCGGCCAGGAGGCCGAGTCCGTGTCCGTCCACCGCCTGGTTCAGGCCGTGACGAGGGATCAGCTCGACCCGTCGGCCACCCGCGCGTGGGCCGAAGCCGCGGTGCGGCTCATGCGGCAGGTGTTCCCGTCCGAAGGGCGAGACCCGGGGCAGTGGCCGGCAGGCGCCCGCCTGCTCGCCCACGCGCTGGCGGCGGTGGGCCACGCGCAGGACCTCGGCGTCGACCAGGCCGCCACCTCGTCGCTGCTTGCCAACGTCGGTGTCTACCTGCACGCCCGCGGCGAGCTCGGCGCGGCCCGGTCGGCCCTGGAGCGGGCGCTGGCCTTGGCCCGTGAGGCGTATGGCCCGCGCGATGAGCGGCTGGTCGACCTCGGCGCGAACCTCGGCCTGGTCCAGCTCGACGCCGGCAGTCCCCAGCAAGCAAGGGAGACGGCGACGGCCGCCCTGGAGCTGGCGCGAGAGCTCGGCGAGCCTGGTGTCGGCCCGCTGACGGTCCTCGGGGCTGCCATGCTCGCAGGGGGCGACGCCGGCGAGGCCATGAAGGTCCAGCAGGAGGCGGTTTCCCTCGCGCGTGGTTCCCTTGGTGAGGACGACCCCGACACGCTCACGGCGAGCAGCAACCTCGCGGAGGTCCTCCGGGCCCAGGGCGACCTCACGGGCGCCGATGCTCTCCAGGAGGAGGTATTGAAGAACCGCCAGGCGGTGCTGGGCCCCGACCACCCCGACACCCTCGCCGCGCTGGCCGCGCTGGCCGCCACCCTGCTTGCCATGGGCGACGTCGCTCGTGCAAGAGCGCTCCAGGAGCAGGTGCTGGAGCGCCGCCGGGTGGTGCTGGGGCCCGACCATCCCGACACCCTCGCCGCGGCGAGGCGCCTGGCGGAGGTGCTGCGGGCTTTGGGTGACGCCGGCGCGGCGGCGGCGCTGGAGGAGCAGGCGGCCAAGCGGGAACCGCGTGGGCCCGAGGCGGTGCCGCCGCCGTAGTGGTGACGCGAGCTTGCCTTGTCGCGGTCGTCGCCGTGTGCGCGCTCGGCCTGGTGCCGCGGGCGGCGGTGGGCGGGCAGGCCGAGCTGCTGCTGCGGATCGGCGACCCGCGGGTGGTCGAGTCCAGCGGGCTGGCGGCGAGCCGGCGGCACGCGGGGGTGCTGTGGACCCACAACGACAGCGGCGACGCCGCCCGGCTGTTCGCGATCGGCCGTGACGGCCGCGTGCTGGCCACCCTCCGGTTCGCGGGCGTGCAGGCGCGCGACTGGGAGGCGATGGCGGTGGGGCGCGACGACCGCGGCGAGCCGGCCCTGTTCGCCGGCGACATCGGCGACAACCTGGGCGTATGGCCGTCGGTGACCGTCTACCGGATCGCCGAGCCGGTGCGGCTTCGCGACGCGACCGTGCGGCCGCAGCGCTACCGTCTGCGCTACCCCGACGGGCCCCGCGACGCAGAGGCGCTGCTGGTCGACCCGCGCGGCAACCGCCTGTACGTGGCCAGCAAGGACGAGGCCGGCGGGAGCCTCTACCAGGCGCCGGTGGAGCTCCGCAGCGACCGGGTCAACCTGCTGCGCCGGGTCCGCCGCGTGCCGGCGCTGGTCACCGACGGGGCGTTCTCGCCCGACGGCCGGCTGCTCGTGCTGCGCGACTACCGGGCCGCCCACGTGTACGCGGCGTCGGGCGGGCGGCTCGCCACCGTCCCGCTGCCGCTCCAGCAGCAGGGCGAGTCGATCGCGTTCTCGGCCGACGGCGCGAGCCTGCTGGCCGGCAGCGAGGGCGCCGGCAGCGAGATCTGGCGGGTCCCGCTGCCGGCGGCGGCGACGCCCGCCGTCACGACCACACGCCCGCCGGCCGCCACGGCGTCCCCCGCCACACCGCCGCCGCCACGGTCGCGGACAGGCCTGCCGGCGGTCGCGCTCGCCGGGGTGGCGGCGCTGCTGGCCGTCAGCGCCGGCGTGGCCCGAGGCCGGCGCCGGCGGCGGCGGCGGCGGCGAGGCTAGTCCGCGTGGAACGCGGCCAGGCGCTCGGCCTCCTGGTCCAGGTCGCGCCGCGCCTGGCGGTCCAGCGGGCCGAACGGCTCCAGCCGCACCCGCCCCCGTTCGTGGCGCCATGACCCGGCCACCGCGCCGTCGACCAGGAACGTCCCCACCGAGTGCGGGGTCTTGGTGCTGAAGACCAGGCCGCGGTAGCGCTCGGGCAGGAGCTGGGTGCGGCGCGCGTGCACCAGCAGGGTCGCGTCCCAGGTGGGCAGGAAGCGCGCCGGCGCCGGCGTCTCCGGGTGGGGGAGCGGCGCGCGCGGCAGGTCGAACAGCTCCCGGCCCTGCTCGTCGCGGAACCGCCGCACCCCCAGCCGCTCGAGCACGGGGCGGACGGTCGTCACCGGCAGCCCCGCCCAGCTCGCCGTGTCCTGCGCCGACGCCGGGCCGAAGCCGCCGAGGTAGCGGCGGACCAGGTGCTCCAGGCCCTCCGCCTCGGTCACCTTCCAGCCGCCGAGCCAGTCGTCGGCCAGGCCGTACAGGTCGGCGCGCCGCTGCTGCCAGGTGCCGGAGGGCGGGACGCGGACCATGTCCAGCCACAGCCCGGCGCCCGACCAGGCGACCGCCGGGAACCCCTCGGCGGCCAGCAGCGAGGTGAGCTCGGCCTGGCGGCGCGGTCCGGCGGCGAGATGCTCGCGCAGCAGCGCCGCGACCGCGTCCATGTCGACGCCCTCGGACTGCCGCCCTTGGACGCGGCGCCACCATGCCCGGCGGGGCTCCCTGATCGCCTCGGCGAGCAGCGGGTAGTCGCGGGCCGAGACGACATGGATCGTCTGGCGCATCAGGGTCGCCTGCACGGCGCGCCGCCGTTGCAGCGCCGTCGTCAGCGCGTCGCGGCGGAAGTCGCGCAGCCGCGACCAGAGGCCCACGTAGGCGGAGGGGGCGTACTGGGTCTGCAGCCCGGCGACCCGCTCGATCGCGCGCGTCGGCGGGAGCGGTGACCGCTCCAGCAGGAGCTGGCGCGAGCAGCGCCCGGTTGAGCTCGCGGGTGGACAGGACGCGGTCGGCCACCGGGCCCGAGCTACAGCGCGATCCCCGGGTACAGGGGGTGGCGGTCCAGGAGGTCGCGGGCGCGGCCGCGGGCCTGGTCGCGGATGGCCTCCGGGAGCCGGTAGCGGGCCTTGGAGTCGCTGTCGGCCTCGGTGGCCTGGAGCACGCCGTGGACGATCGAGGCGACCTCGCACATCTCCTCTGCCCCCATGGCGAGCGTGGTCACCGCCGGGGTGCCCAGCCGCAGCCCGCTGGTGTACCAGGCGCCGTTGGGGTCGAACGGGATCACGTTGCGGTTGAGGGTGATGGCGGCCTCGCGCAGGGCGGTCTCCGCCTGCCTGCCGGTGAGGCCGTAGGGCCGCACGTCGATCAGCAGCAGGTGGTTGTCGGTGCCGCCGGTGACGACCTTGGCGCCCTGCTGCCGCAGGGCCTCGGCGAGGATGGCGGCGTTGTCGACGATCCGCTGCGCGTAGTCGGCGAACTCGGGCCGGGCCGCCTCCGTGAGCGCCACCGCCTTGGCCGCCATCACATGGCCGAGGGGGCCGCCGAGCACCAGCGGGCAGCCGCGGTCGACGGTGGCGGCGAACTCCCCGGTGCAGAGCACCATCCCGCCGCGCGGGCCCCGCAGCGTCTTGTGGGTGGTGGTGGTGACCACGTGGGCGTGGGCGACCGGGTCGAAGTCGCCGCTGAACACCTTGCCCGCCACCAGGCCGGCGAAGTGCGCCATGTCGACCATGAAGACCGCGCCGACCTCGTCGGCGATCTCGCGGAAGACCCGGAAGTTGATCTTGCGGGGGTAGGAGCTGTAGCCGGCGAGCAGGATCAGCGGCCGGAACTCGGTGGCCTGCTTGCGGACCTGGTCGTAGTCGAGCAGCCCGGTCTCGGGGTCGACGGTGTAGCGGGCGATCTCGAACAGCTTGCCGGAGATGTTGGGCCGGAAGCCGTGGGTGAGGTGCCCGCCGGCGTCCAGGGCCATGCCGAGCAGCCGCTGGTTGCCGAGGTCGTCCCGCAGCCGCTCCCAGTCGGCGTCGGGGAGGGAGACGAGGTCCTTGGCGCCGGCCTGCTCCAGGAACGGCGCCTCCACCCGCTGGGTGAGGATGGCCCAGAAGGCGACCAGGTTGGCGTCGATGCCGCTGTGGGGCTGGACGTAGGCGTGGTCGCTGCCGAACAGGTCCTTGGCCAGCTCGACGGCGTGGCTCTCGATCGCGTCGACGTTGTCGCAGCCGGCGTAGAAGCGGTGGCCGGGCGAGCCCTCGGCGTACTTGTCGGAGAGCCAGTTGCCCATCGCCAGCAGCACCGCCGGGGAGGCGTAGTTCTCGCTGGCGATCAGCTTGAGGTTGGCGCGCTGGTCGGCCAGCTCGCTCCGGATCGAGGCGGCGATCTGGGGCGCGACGTCGCCGACCGTGTCGAGGGCGGCCGCGAACGCGAGCGCCTCGGTGCTGACCGCGCCGAGGTCGGCGTCCGGGCAGACGGTCCGCAGGTACGAGGCCAGGGTGGAGTCGGCGCGCATGGTCGTTCGTTCCTCCTAATAGGCGGCTGCCGCGTGGCGCATCCTACCGGCTGCCGCCTGGGGATGGTTCTCCGTCCCGAGCGGCTCGGCGCGAGGACCCGGTTCTGCGTGTTCGTCTTATACTCGGGGTCCGCACCGGGGGGTTCGCCCTCCTCGATTCCTGTCGGGCCCGCGACTCCGCCCAGTCCCCGGTCGCGCAGCACCTCGGGAGGAGGTGAAGGAGTCGTGACTACCCTCAAGAGCCGCCTGGCTCGGGCCGCGTGGGCGCTGGCGTCGCTCGCCGCGCTGGCCGCCGCCCTCGGGGCCGGCAACAAGTGGCAGTAGGCGGGAACGCGCAGCGCACGCGCGGCTGAGCCTCGACAACGTCCATACGACGTGGTGTGCTATCGCCCCTCACGCCGGTCTGACCTGTCTTGCGGGCTTGGGGGACGATGATCGCTCGCCGCCGCTCGTTCGGGCTGCACGCCTACGTGCTCACCGTCTCGGCGGTGGGGCTCTGCCTGCTCGCGCTCCTGGCCGCCAGGGGCGACCTGGCGACGGTCCTGGACGGCCCGGCCTCGCTCTGGCTGCTGGTCGCCTGCCTCGTCCTCAGCGAGTCGTTCCGGTTGCTGCTGTTCGGCCAGGGCACGCAGGCGACCACCACCGCCGAGGCGTTCGCGTTCGCGATCCTGCTCGGCTGGGGCATCGCCCCGGCCGCCTTCGCCCTGGTGATCGGGTCGGTCGTCGCCGATCTCCTGCACCGCGTGGCGCCCGAGAAGGCGCTCTTCAACGCCGGCCAGTACGCCCTGCTCATGGCGATGGCCGGTGGCGTCTACGAGCTCCTCGGCGGCGGTCGTCCGTTCGGGACCGCGGACCTGCCGGCGCTCGGCGCCGCCGCGCTCGCCTACTACCTCGGCAACCTCGTGCTGGTCGGGGCCGTCACGACCCTTGCGCACGGGCGTGACTTCGTCGCGGACCTCAAGGAATGCCTGCGCATCGAGGCCGCGCCCTACGCCGTGATGTTCGGCCTGGCTCCCGTGCTGCTGCTGGTGGCCGAGCGCAACGCCAGCCTGCTCCCGTTGGTGCTGCTGCCGATGATCGCCGTCTACCTCGCCCTCAAGGCGGCGGTCGAGGCCCGGGAGCACCAGGCGGTCGCGGAGCTGGCGGCCGAGCAGGCCACGGAGCTGGCGGCCGAGCAGGCCCGGCTCGCCGAGATCGAGCACAGCCTGGTCGAGAAGCTCCAGGAGAGCGACCGGCTCAAGGACGACCTGCTGGCGACCGTTTCCCACGAGCTGCGGACGCCGCTGGCCGGCCTGCTCGGCGCCCTGGCGACCCTGAGCGGGCGCGGCGACGCGCTGTCGCCGACCCAGCGCAACCAGCTGGTCGCGATGGCCGGCCGCCAGGGCACCCGCCTGAGGGAGCTGATCGAGCAGCTCCTGCTCGCCGCCCGCTTCGAGCACGCCAGGGCCGAGCAGGGCGACCGGCCGGCGGTGGACGCCGCCATCCTCGCCGGCCAGGCGGCGGCCGCCGCCAAGGTGTCGCACCCGCTGCGCACCGTCGTGCTGGACGCCAGCGCGGCCCTGCCGGTGCGGGCGGCCCCGGAGGCGCTGTTGCAGGTGCTCGGCAACCTGCTGGACAACGCCGCCAAGTACTCCCCCGACGGCACCCCCATCCGCCTGGAGGCCAGCCGCGCCGGCGCGCT
>Ga0209846_1000160_pt1 | contig 9865 bp, 9 predicted proteins | sample GWRWS3_20_30_FD_187244 | JGI IMG/M metagenome (GOLD analysis project Ga0209846, IMG submission 187244) | Riverbed sediment microbial communities from areas with vegetation nearby in Columbia River, Washington, USA - GW-RW S3_20_30 (SPAdes)... | ecosystem: Environmental > Aquatic > Freshwater >... | reverse complement strand
ACACCAACCGGTCGGCGCCACCGGCCACACCGCCACCGCCATGCCCACCGAGGCGCCGGCCACGACGAGGAGACGATGCACGTGACCGGCAACGACGCTGCCGGGATGACGGCGACGGCGACCGACCGCAGCCGCGGGTCCTGGCCGACGAGGGCGCTGCTGGCGCTCGGGGCCTGGCTGGTGGTCTCGCCGCTGGTGCTGTCCACCACGCGGGTCACCGCGGGCGCGGTCAGCGCGGTCAGCAGCGGCCTGGCCCTGGTGGTGCTGGCCGGCTGGGCGTGGGTCGCCCGCAACCGGGTCCCCCCCATGCTGATCGCCCTGTCCTTCGGCGTCTGGCTGCTGCTGGCACCGACGATGTGGGAGTTCGCCGACGGGACGGACACCTGGCCGCTGGTCCCGATCCCACCCTCGGAGGTCATCGAGCCGACACGGGCCATGGTGGCCCGGGCCGAGTGGAACTCGATCCTGGCCGGCCTGCTGACCCTGGCCCTGGCCGGTTCGCTGCTCGTGGCCGGCCGGCGCCGGCAGGGCCGCTCGGCAAGCGCCGGCAGGAAGCACCGGCGGCAGGTCGAGGCCTCGGACCGGCGTCGGTGAGAGCAGGCTCGCGGCCGCCAACGGTGCCCCCGGGCGGGGAGCCCGCCGGCGCCGGCCCGGCGGCCGCGGACGGGCCGCCGGAGCAACCGACTCTTACGGCGCCCGGCGCTGCCGGGCCGCATGCCGGCTGGGCCCGCCTGCGGCACGTGCGGCGGCACCCCGGGGACGTGCTGCGGGTGCTGGTGGGCGGCCTGGTGGTGGCGGCGGGCGCCCTGGCTGCCTACCACGGCCACGTGTTCGCCTTCGACGCCAACCTGTTCCGGCTGGTCAATCAGCTCCCCGATGGGCTGGGTCGGCCGCTGCTGGTGGTGATGCAGCTCGGCGCGGTGGCCGCGGTCCCGGTCATGGCCGCCGTGGCGCTGGCCGCCCGCCGGCCCAGGCTGGCCCGTGACCTCGCCCTGTCCGGCGGTCTGGCCTGGGTGCTCGCCAAGGTGGTCAAGGGCCTGGTCGGGCGGGCACGGCCGGTCGCCCTGCTCCAGGGGGTCGTCGAGCGCGCGCTCAACACCGGTCTCGGCTACCCCTCCGGTCACGTCGCCGTGGCGGCCGCGTTGGCGACCGCGGCCGGGCCGTGGCTGCCGCGGCCGGCACGGCGAGCGGTCTGGGGGGTGGTCTGGCTGGTGGCGCTCGGCCGGATGTACGCCGGCGCCCACCTGCCGCTCGACGTGGTCGGCGGGGCCGCGCTGGGCTGGGCGGTGGCCGCAGCGACGCATCTGGCCGTAGGCGCGCCCGGCGGCGTGCCCACGGCACCCGCGATCCTGAAGGGCCTGCGGGGGGCCGGGATCGAGCCGGTCACGGTCCACACGGTGGCTGCCGACGCCCGCGGCTCAGTTCCCTTCGTGGTCCGCGCCCGCGACGGCGAGCGGTGGTTCGTCAAGGCGGTCGGGCGCGAGCAGCGCGACGCCGACCTGCTCTACAAGCTCTGGCGCTGGGCCGCGTTCCGGGAGGTCGAGGACGAGACCCCGTTCGCCACCCCCAAGCAGGCGGTGGAGCACGAGGCCTATCTCCAGCTGCTGGCCGCCCGCGCCGGGGTCCGCACCCCCGCGGTGCTGACCGCCGCCCCCACCGGCGACGGCCTCGTCCTGCTGGTCCAGCAGCACGTCGCCGGCGAGACGCTGGACCGCCTGGACGCCGCGCAGGTCGACGACCGGCTGCTGGCCACCATCTGGGCGGAGGTGGCGCGGCTGCACGCCGCCGGCATCGCCCACCGTGACCTGCGGCGCGCCAACGTGCTGGTCGACCCCGACAGGCAGCCCTGGCTGCTGGACTTCGGATTTGCCGAGGCCGCGGCCAGCCGGCGGCGGCTGGCCGGTGATGTGGCCGAGCTGCTGACCTCGCTGGCCTGCGTGGTCGGCGCTCGCCGGGCCGTGCGCAGCGCCATCGAGGCCCTCGGCGTCGAGGCGGTCGCCCAGGCGCTGCCGCTGCTCCAGCCGGCCGCCCTGGCCGCCGCCACCCGCGCCGACCTCAAGGGCCGGCCGGGCCTGCTCGCGGAGCTGCGCGAGCGGGTGGCGGCCGCCACCGGGACCGAACCGCCCCCACTGGACCCGCTCATCCGCGTGCGCCCACGCACCCTGCTGCTGCTGGTGGCCGCCGGGTTCGCCGTGCACCTGCTGCTCCCGCAGGTCGGCGAGCTCCGCCAGACGCTGGGAGCGCTCCAGGCCGCCCGCTGGCCCTGGCTGGCGGCCGGCCTGGTGCTGTCGGCCGCAAGCTACCTCGCGGCCGCGGTCGCCGAGCTCGGCGCGGTCGACCCGCCGCTCGCCGTCGGGCGGACCACCCTGGTCCAGGTGGCCAGCTCGTTCGCCAACCGGCTCACGCCGGCCAGCCTCGGCGGGATCGGCCTGAACGTCCGCTACCTGCAACGCGCCGGGATGGACCGGCCGGCTTCCGTGGCCGCGGTCGCGGTCAACACCGCGGCCGGCGCCCTCGTCCACGTGCTCGGCCTGCTGGTCGCCGCCTTCCTCATCGGCCACACCGAGCTGCACACGGCCCAGATCCCCAGGGGCTGGCCGGTACTGGTCGCGCTGGCGGCGGTGCTGGCGGCCGGCGGGCTGGTCCTGTGGTCGCCGCTCGGACGCCGGCGGCTGGTGGCCCCGGCGTTGCGGGCGGGCCGGGAGCTGGTCGGGGTGCTGCGCCGTCCCGGCAAGGCCGTCCAGCTGCTCGGCGGCTCGGCCGGCGTCACCCTTAGCTACGCGCTGGCCCTGGCCTGCTGCCTGGCCGCCTTCGGCGCCCACCTTCCCCTGGTCAGCACCGTCGCGGTCTACCTGGCCGGGGCGGCGGTCGCCTCGGTCAGTCCCACTCCCGGTGGGTTGGGGGCCATGGAGGCCGCGCTGGTCGCCGGGCTCACCGCCGTCGGCGCCCCGACCGGACCGGCGGTCGCCGGGGTGCTGGCCTTCCGGCTGCTCACCTTCTGGCTGCCGATCCTGCCCGGCTGGCTGGCCTACCGCGCCCTTCGCGCCGACGGGGCGATCTGATACAGGCGACCTCATGACTATGGGCGGCCGTGGTGGCCGGGGTGCCGGCGCGGTGGTGGGCGACTCGGTCGGGTACGCCATCGGCGGCGTCCTGGTCACCGTGACCGGCCCGCACCCGAGCGGCCGGGCGACCGCTGAGGGCCGTCAGCGGAGCTGTTCGAGGGCGACCGCGGCGGCGATGTGCGACAGGTGGGTGAGCGCCTGGGGGAAGTTCCCGAGCAGCGTCCCGGTCGCCGGGTCGAACTCCTCGGCGAACAGCCCCAGGTCGTTGGCGGTCCCCGACGCCCTGGCGAAGGCGACGCGGGCCTCCGCGCTGCGGCCCTGGCGGGCCAGGCACTCGGCCAGCCAGAAGGTGCAGGCCACGAACGTCCCCTCGGTCCCTTCCAGGCCGTCGGGCGCCCGGTAGCGCAGCAGCAGGCCGTCCGCCTCCAGCTCGCGGCGGACCGCGTCGACCGTCCGCCGCATCCGTGGGTCGTCCCAGGCGACGAAGCCGGTGCTTGGGAGCAGCAGCAGCGCCGCGTCCAGGTCGGGCCGGTCGAACGCCTGGGTGAACACCCCCCGCCCGGGGTCGTAGCCGTGGCGCTCGACCGCGGCGCGGATCGCCTCCCGCGTCGCCGTCCAGCGGTCCACCGGCGCAGGGAAGCCGGCCTCGTCGGCCAGGCGCAGCCCGCGGTCCAGGGCCACCCAGCACATTACCTTGGAGTGGACCAGGTGCCGCGGCGGGCCGCGCAGCTCCCAGATGCCACGATCAGGGGTCGTCCAGCGCTTGGCGGCCTCGTTGACGAGCTCGACCAGGAACCGCCAGTCGTCGGCGTTGGGGGAGTGGCCCTGCCGGTGCCAGGCCCAGGCCAGGTCCAGCAGCTCCCCGTAGACGTCGTGCTGCTGCTGGGTGGCGGCGGCGTTGCCGATCCGCACCGGCCGGGCGCCCCCGTAGCCCTCCAGGTCGTCGAGGATCTGCTCCTTCAGCCGCCGCTCGCCGCCCAGTCCGTACATGATCTGCAGCTCCTCGGCGCTGCCGGCGGCGCTGCGCTGCACAAACCGCCTAAATCCGTCAGCCTCGGCGGTGTAGCCCAGTTCGGCCAGCGACCGCAGCGCGAACACCGAGTCCCGCACCCAGCTCGCCCGGTAGTCCCAGTTGCGCGGCCCGCCGGGCGCCTCGGGCAGCGAGGTGGTGGCCGCGGCGGCGATCGCCCCCGTGGTGGCCTGGGTGAGCGCCTTGAGCACCGTGGCCGAGCGGAGCAACGCCGCCTGGTCGTGGCCGAGCCGGCCGCCGCGGGCCGACCACCCTCGCCACCAGGCCACCGTCTGGGCCAGCCGCCGGTCAAGCTCGGCCGGACCCGCCGGCCTGCTCCCCGACCCGTCGAGGACCTCGGGGCGGACATGGCGCAGGCTCAGCCGCAGCCGCTGGCCGGCGGCCACCCGCACCTCGGCCACCAGGTCGTGCAGCCCGGACGGCACCAGCGGCACGTCGCCCTCGATGACCAGCCCGTCGTCGCCGCCAAGCGCCTGCCAGGTCGGTCCGGCGCGGCGGATCCACGGCCGCACCTGCCCGTAGTCGAAGCGGGGGACCACCTGGACCCGCAGATCGACCGCGCCCTCCAGGCCGTCGACGACCCGAAGCAGCTGCCGGTAGGGCCTTCGGGCGCCGCCGGGACGCATGGTCAAGCAGTCGGTGACCCGCACCCGGCCCCCGGCGACCGCCATCTCGGTCTCCAGCACCAGCGTGCCGTCCAGGTAACGCCGGCTGGTACGCACCGCCGGGTCGGCCGGGGTGATCGCGCACCAGCCGCCGCGTTCACGGTCCAGTAGCCGGCCGAAGTAGCTACCGTCGTCCAGCCGCGGCAGACTCAGCCAGTCCACCGAGCCGGCCGAGGACACGAGGGCACCGCTGTGGCAGTCGCCCAGGAACCCGTAGTCCCCGATCGGCCGGTACCTGGGCGGGGCGGGCGTCCCGCGGTCGTTCACGGCAGCACCGCCAGCAGGCCGGTGCCCAGGATGCCGGCGGCGAACAGCAGCCCGGCAAGGGGACCGGTCAGCGGGCGCAGCGCCTGGGCGGCCTGCTGGGCGGCGCGGCCCGGCGTCGGTCCCAGCACGGGCAAGCCTTCGGTCCCGGCGGCGCCGAAGGCCAGCAGGACGACGTTGCCGGTCATGTTCGCAGTGAACACCCGGCCCAGCCGAGGTAGCAGGCGGCATCGACCAGGCCGGTGACCAGGGTGAGCAACCCCAAGGCGACCAGCAGCGGGTCCGCTCGTCGCACGGCGTCGAGACGCCCCGATCCGCCAGCCGTCGGGACGGCTTCCCCTTCCATCTGTCGCATATCGCACCACCTGGTGACTTGTCGAGCCGGGCTGGATCACCTGACGCTTCCCAGCTTCGCCACTAGCTGGCCGGCTGTCCTCGTGGCCAGCGCCACTCTGGCCTACCTGCTGGCCGGTACCGCTGGACTCCAGCCGACGGGAAGCCATGATGGGCGCTGGCCGCGACGACTCGCGGCCGCCGGCGGGGGTGGGGACGGGGGAGGAGCCGAGACTGCGTCCCTCTTGTTGGCCACCGGTGGGGGCGACGCTTGGGAACCCAGAGGTCGCTGAGCTCAGCGTGCCTGTGCCTGGGAACCATCGGCCGGGACCGGGGGTTGTCCATCTAGGCACGCGCTCCATAGCGGCAGAGGTGGGAACCGCCGACCGTCCAGGAGGCCTTGTCATGCGGAAGGCATTCGCCGGCGCAGCACTGCTCGCCGCGCTCACCCTGGCCCTGGCGGCCTGCGGGGGGAACGACAACGGGGGGGCCGGGACCGCGGCCACCGAGGCGCCGACCACCACGGCCGCCCAGGCGGCCACCGGGGCCACCGTGGCGGTGGCGGGCGGCAAGCTCGGGGACATCCTGGTCGACGGCGACGGTCGCACCCTGTATGCCTTCACCAAGGACAAGGGCGACCAGTCGGCCTGCAGCGGCCAGTGCGCCAGCAACTGGCCGGCCCTCACCGGTACCGCCACCGCCGGGACCGGCGTACAGGTCTCGCTGCTGTCGACCAGTATGCAGGCCAATGGTGACACCCAGGTGACCTATGGCGGCAGGCCGCTGTACTACTTCGCTGGCGACGCCAAGCCCGGCGACACCAACGGCCAGGGCGTGGGGAGCGTGTGGTTCGTTCTCACGGCGGATGGCCAGCTGGTCAAGGAGAAGGCGGCCGGCGGCTATCCCTGATCCGCGGGCTTCATCGGGCCTCCTGGTAACCAGGTCGAACTCAACGCCGGCGTCGAGCTTCCGCTCTGATCGAGGAGGAAGGGACCACACCTGGGAGCGTGGCCGAGGAGGTTCGATCGCCTGGGTCCGGCCTCTGATGCCGATCATGGGACGTGGCGCCTCATGGCACTTGGCGTGACCGCCGCTTGTGGTTATGGGGTGATGTTGAAGGCGGCCTGGGTGAGCACGCGGGGCTCGAAGGGGGCGTGGTCGGCGGCCACGAACTCCACCTGGACGACGTGCTGGCCGGGGGTGAGCTCGGGGAGTTGCTCACGTAGCCCGTAGTTCATGGTGACGAGCTTGCCGTCGACGAACAGGTGGATGTGACCTTGGTCGCCGCGGATGCGGGTGGTGGTCTGGTTGACGATCTTGGCGCCCTTGAGGTCCAGCCGCAGCGCCGGTCGGGGCTGGTGGACGGTCTGGCCGTTGCGGGGTGAGACGATGGACAGCTTGGCGGGGCTGCTGGGACGTTGGGCGACCGTTGCGGTGGCGGGCGCGCTGGCGCCGCCGTCGTTCCCGCCGTCCGAGCAGGCGGCGAGGCCGAGGGCGGCCAGGGCGAGGACCGCCAGGGCCATGGCCGGTTTGTGGTTGCGAACGCGGTGCATGCGGTGCTCCTACTTGATGAGTTGCTCGAACCGGCCGGCGGCCGCGCCGCCGCGGCGGGCGGTGGCGTCGATCTCGAAGGATGCTTGGCCGGGTCCGAGGTCGACGTTGGCGGCGAAGTGCCCGGGACCGAGGCGGAGCAACGCCAGTGCGCGGGTGGTGCCCGATGGCGTGGTCATGCTGGCGTGCGCCTCGCGCATCGGTTGCTCGTCCCCGGCGGGGGTGAAGAAGGTGAAGTGGACGGTGTTGGCGCCCGGCCTGCCCGGGTCGACGTAGGTCTGGAGGGTGCCGCCGGCGGCCAGGGTGATGGTGTACAGGGTGGGTTGGCCTGGGACCTGTGAGACCTGCACCTGCTGGGCCGCCGGGCGGGTCTGGACCTTCAGCGGCACGGTGACGGCGGCGCCTGGTCCCTGGACCAGGGCGACGACGTTCCAGCGGCCCTGGATTGACAGCATGCTTCCCTGCCCGCGCCACGACTCCCCGTCGCCCTTGGTCAGTTCCAGGGTGGCGGCACCGACGTCGGGGCGGCCGCTGGGGGTGAATTCCAGGGCGACTCGGCTGGCCGGCCAGGCGGCGCCGGTGTCGTAGTCGGTCACCTTGGCGGTGAAGGCGTTGGGGCCGGCCGTGCCCGGTGCGACGGTGAGCACCAGCCGCACCGAGGTGGCGTAGTCGTTGCCCTCGACCTGGACGCTGGGCGGCGGTGCCGGTCGGGCGGCGGCCTGGCTGACGACGAACTTGCCCGGTGGGAGCTGGCTGAGCAGGGCGGTGGCGGCGAGCACGCAGGCGGCCAGCGCGACCTCACCGCGGACGTTGCGTCGCAGGACCCCCAGCTGCTCGGCCCGGCAGTGGTCGGCAGCGGCTTGGGATTGCTCAGCCTCGGCCGCGTCCCGGTGGGGCTTTGTTGGCGACTGCCTGGTTGCAGCCGGGATGATCCGGTAGCGGTTCAGGGCCCCCAGGGTGACCAGACCCAGGAACAACAGGACCTTGACGTCCAGGACGCGGCCGTAGGCGGAATCCAGCAACCCCCGCCAGCCGCCGGCCAGGTCGACCGCGCGTGCCAGGCCGGTGAGCACCACCACAAGCAGCACGGGCGCAGCGAGTCTGGAGAATCGCACCACCACGGGTAGCCGGTTGGAACGCTCACGGCCGGGCAGGTCGGCCAGCAGCCAGACGAGCCCACCGATCCAGGCGCCGATGGCGAGCACGTGGACCCACTGGGCGAGCAGGTTGAGCGGTCGCAACGATGAGGGTCCGGCCGCATGCCCGGCCAGCACGTGGAGCAGCAGCGCTCCCGCGGCCGCCGCGCCGACCAGCCATAGCCGCCACCTATCGGCCTGCCTGGTGGCGTCCCGCCCGGCCGCGTCCTCCGGCGGACCTGTACCTGCTGGCCGCGAGGTGAGCTTGGGCTGGGTGGCGAGCAGCAGGGCGGCGACTACGGCGACGGCGATACCGGCGGCCAGCCGCAGCAGCGCCTTCCCGGTCGAGGAGGCGAGCAGGTCGCCGAGGGGCGCATCGACCGCCAGGTACTCGGCCACCAACCGGACGGCCACACCGACTAGGGCGAGGCCGGCACCGGCGACCAGCAGCGGTCTGGCGGCGGCGGGCAGCGTGCGGTCGAAGACCGCAAGGCCGGTAGCGGCCGCCCCGACCAGGAGCACCAGCCCGCCGTAGATCATCCAGCGGCCGGCGACCGCCAGCGGCGATGGTGCCTTCCCTTCGCCGGCCGGGGCGGTCTGGGTGGCCGCCGCAGCCACCGGCGCCGCCACCCCAACCCCGAACGCGAACGATCCCGCGGTCACGTGACCGTCGTCCACCGACAGCACCCGCCAGCTCACGGTGTAGGTGCCGTCACGCAGGTCGCCGAGCGGCACCACCAGCTGCAGCGGCTCCCCGGGGACCGGTGCCGCCTTGGCCGCTTGGACCTGCCGGCCGGCGGTGTCCAGCACCTGGATGCTGGACAGCCGCGGCTCTGGGCGCTCGGTGAAGGTAAGCACGATCCGACGGGGCGCCCGCTCCAGCGAGGCGCCTTGGGCGGGCTCGGAGCCGCGCAGCAGCGCGTGGCCGCCCGCCGCCGGGCCGCTGGCCAGCAGCCACAGCCCGGCGAGCACGGCGGCCACGCCAAGCAGGCGCAGCCGCCGCCCCCGGGTTCGCTGGACCGGGCGCCACATGACGGTCAGGTCCGCTTACGCAACGCGAGGAACCCCACGCCGACTGCCGCGAGCAGCGCGATCGCCCCGACCACAAGGCTGATCGTGGCCCGCTGGTTGGCGCTGGCGGCGTCGTCGCGGGTCTGATCGCGCTCGGCCACCAACGCCGCGTTCAGACGCGCTGACTCGCGGTCCAGGCGGCTGGAGAGCTGGAGGCCGTTCGGCTCCACAGCCGGGTACTGGACCTTGGCCGGATCCTCCATCTCGGCGAAGCCGTCCTTCACCGAGGTGAAGCTCTCGTCGATCTTCTTACCCTTGATCGTCCCCGTGAAATGGAAGGTGTAGGCGCCCGGGACGGTCGGGATGAAGAACGCCCGATAGTCACCGGGCTCACCCCACTCGCCGACCTCGAAGTTCGGCTCCAGCGCCATCTCCTTGGCCTCGCTGTCCCCGGTGGTCACGGCCACCTTGAGGGTGTCCTTGAGGTCAGTCACCGGCTTCTCGGTCTTGTGACTGCTCAAAATGAGCTGGACGCTATTGGGGGCGCCGGCATAGGCCGGCTCGGTCCCGAACCCGACCACAAAGCTATAGCCGGCGACGTCCCGGTGCCCGTGAGCGGCGGCGGGCGTGGCCAGCACCGGCACCAGTAGCCCGGCCAACGCAACAGCGGATGCCACGATGGCGGTTCTCTTGATCACGTGCCTCTCCTCACCGCCTCTGTCAGCAATCTGTCAGCACGCACGCCTCGCTACGCCTTGCGCAGCATCGTCTCGCCTTGACTGCGCAGGCGGCTGAGCTGGAGTGCAGGAT
>Ga0209846_1000158_pt1 | contig 9889 bp, 11 predicted proteins | sample GWRWS3_20_30_FD_187244 | JGI IMG/M metagenome (GOLD analysis project Ga0209846, IMG submission 187244) | Riverbed sediment microbial communities from areas with vegetation nearby in Columbia River, Washington, USA - GW-RW S3_20_30 (SPAdes)... | ecosystem: Environmental > Aquatic > Freshwater >... | reverse complement strand
CAGTCGCGCAGGGCGAGCCCGTCGCCGCGGGAGACCGACGTCGGCTGGTTGGCGAAGCCGGTGCGGTGCAGGCTCCCGAACAGCCAGTCCCCCGAGCGGTCGCCCGTGAAGATCCGCCCGGTGCGGTTGCCGCCGTGGGCGGCCGGGGCCAGGCCGAGGACCAGCAGGCGCGCGGCCGGATCGCCGAACCCGGGCACGGGACGCCCCCAATACTCCTGATCACGGAAGGCGGCGCGCTTCTCGCGGGCCACCTGCTCACGCCAGGCGACCAGGCGAGGGCATCGCCGGCACTGCACCAGCTCACGGTTGACCTGCTGGAACAGCACATCGCCGGGCGCGTCGGCAGCGGACATGCGGTGAGTATGCCGAGGAAGGGTCATCCTCGCTCGTGCCGGATCGGGATCTCCAGCCCGGGTCTTGACGGCCTCGAAGACCGGGAGGGTGTCGAAGCGCATGCGCACCGCGGTCATCATAGGTCCCGACCCAGCCAATTCCTCCGGGAGGCACGGTGCGACGCGCCATCAGCTCGAGCTGCTGAGACCAACGTGACCGCCACCGAGGTTGGCAGGGCCGGCCGGCGCGAGTGGATCGGGCTGGCGGTGCTCGCCCTCGCCTGCCTGCTGTATGCCATGGACCTGACGGTGCTGCACCTGGCGGTGCCGTCCCTGAGCGCGGACCTGCAGCCAAGCAGCTCGCAGCTCCTGTGGATCACCGACATCTACGGGTTCATGGTCGCTGGGTTCCTGGTCACCATGGGGACCCTGGGCGACCGGATCGGCCGCCGCCGGCTGCTGCTGCTGGGCGCCGCCGTCCTCGCCACGGTCCTGCTCCGGGAGGTGGCGCCAACCGCCCAGGCCGAGCCCGGCGAGCCCCCGACCACCGCCGCCGAGCCTGCCGCCGTCGCCCAGCCAGAGGAGCCCGAGCCCGTGCAGGTCATCCGCTCCGGCTCGGGCTGCCTCGCCTGCCCAGGCGAACGCAGGCCCACGGAGCTCCCGCGCTTCGAGCTCCCCAAGCCACTGCCCGACAACCCAAGCCCGCCCCCGTCCTGACCGGCCCGAGCCGGGCAGGCGGCAGCAACCGGCTCCAGGCATGGCGAACCGAACCTCCGGCCGCCGGCGACGTAGCATCGTCGGCATGGAGGACGGGGACCGGACAGGCCTGGCCGCCGCGCTGCGGGCGCGGCTGGCCGCCGCCGGCCTCGTGGTGCCCGCCGACGACGCCGGCCGCATGGAGCGCGACCTCGCCCTGCACCTGGAGCGGATGGCGGCGCTGACCGCCGCCGCCGATCTCGGCCCCGCCGACCCGCCGCTCACCACCCTGCCGCCACTCCCACCCGGCGAACCCGCGACCGCGCCGCCCGCGGGCGTCCCCGGCTCCCGACCGGCCTCGCGCCCCGAAGACCTCGGCGGGCTCGGGCTCGTCGAAGCGGCGCGGCTGGTCCGCGAGGGCACGGCAAGCAGCGCCGAGCTGGTCGAGGCCGCCCTGGCGCGGATCGAGGCGCTCGACCGGCGCCTGGGGGCGTTCGTCACCCTGCTCGCCGACCAGGCCAGGACCGAGGCGGCCGCCAGGGACCTCCAGCGACGCCAGGGGGAGGCGCTCGGTCCGCTGCACGGGGTACCGGTGGCGATCAAGGACCTGGTCGACGTCGCGGGAGCGGTCACCGGCGCCGGCTCGCCGAAGCTGGCCGGCAACCTCGCCACCCGGGACGCCGAGGTGGTGGCCCGGCTGCGGGCGGCCGGCGCGGTCGTGGTCGGCAAGACCCGCACCCACGAGTTCGCCTACGGCGTGCTCACCCCCGGCACCGTGAACCCCTGGGACGAGACCCGCATCGCCGGCGGCTCCAGCGGCGGCTCGGCCGCGGCGGTGGCCGCCGGCCTGGTGCCCGCCGCGATCGGGACCGACACCGCCGGGTCCGTCCGCATCCCGGCCGCCTGCTGTGGCGTGGTCGGCTTCAAGCCCACCCTCGGCAGGGTGCCGGCCACCGGGGTGTGGCCGTTGTCCTGGTCCTGTGACCATGTCGGCGCGATCGCGGGCGACGTCGCGGGCGCGGCGCTGCTGTTCGCGGTCATGGCCGGCGACCCCGCCCCGGCCGGCGCGGCGGGGCGGCGGCCCGGCGTCGGCGGGCCGCGGGTCGGGCGGCTGGTGGGCGAGGGGCTCGGCGCGGTCGACCCGGCGGTGACGGCCGTGGTCGACGCGCTGTGCGAGCGGCTGGAGGCGGCCGGCGCGAGGGTCGACGAGGTGTCGCTGCCGCTGCCGGCGGCAAGGGCGGCGGTGGCAGCGATGGTGCTGCCGGAGGCGGCCGCCGCGCATGCCGGCCTGCTGGCCGCGACCGGGGAGGACGGATACGGGCCGCGGGTGCTGGCCGCGTTGCGGCTCGGGCAGAGCGCGCTGGCCGGGGAGTACCTGGCGGGGCTGCGGTACCGGGGTCGTTTCGCCACGCTGGTGGAGGGGTTGCTGGTCGAGCGGGAGGCGCTGCTGCTGCCGACGCTGCCGTGCGTGGCTCCCGAGACGGGCCGGCGGACGGTGAGCGTCGCCGGGGTCACGGGCGGTGTCCAGGAGACGCTGACGGCCTTGCCGGGCCCCTTCAACTGCTCCGGCTCGCCGGTCGTGTCGGTGCCCGTCGGAGTGGCCGGCGGGCTGCCGGTGGGCGCTTCGCTGGTCGGGCGGATCGGCGGCGACCACGAGCTGCTCCGGGTGGCCGCGGTGGTCGAAGACGCCATCCGCTTCACCGCGCGACCCGCCGGCTACCACGGCCACCTCGACGAGTGACCTGGACCAAGCGGTCAGCGGTGCCGCGCGGCTGCGTCGAGGCTGGCCAGGTAGGCGCGGACGGCGCGCTCGATGCGGTCGAGGGCGTCCGCGTAGGCGGGGTCCTCGTCGACCAGCCAAGGGTCCGGGATGCCGCTGGGATCCAACAGCCGGGCGTGCCGGACGTGGTCCGGGTGGCGTCGGACGAGCTGCCGGAGGTTCTCGTCGTCCATCACCAGCACGTCGTCCGCCCAGGCGAGGTCGTCGGTGGTGACCTGGGCGGCGGTGTGCCCGGAGAGGTCGTAGCCGCGCTCCGCGGCGATGCGGGTCATGGCGGGGTGGGCGCGCCTGCCGACGTTCCAGTCCTGCGTGCCCCGGGAGCGGACCTCCAGGTGCACGGCGGGATGGTCCGCCCCGAGCAGGCGCATCACGGCCTCGGCGGTCGGCGACCGGCAGATGTTCCCCGCGCACACCACAAGGACGCGGCGGGTCGGTCGGGAGCTGGAGGGTTGCTCGTGGGTCACCCGCACATGGTAGCGAGGGTGTTGCTCCCCGAGTCGGCCGTCCGTCCGTTCCGGCGTAACTGCCCGTGCGGGACTCGGTCTGGTTGAATGCGACCAGCAGTTGGCGTCGCGGCCGGCCTGTGGGAGGGGACGTGAGCGAGCGGGAGCAGGGTCCTGCGGGCGGGGCGGGCCGGTCTCGGCAGCGTGCCAGGACGTCGGCCTATGCGTGGGCGCGGACCCCGCCGGCGCGACTGGTCCGCGGTGCCGTGCAGTACGGCGCGCTGGTCCCGATCCTGCGGTTCATCTCGCCGTTCACCGTCATCGGCAAGCGCAACCTGGCGCAGCTCAAGGGGCCGGCGGTGTTCGTGGCCAACCACCAGAGCCATTTCGACGCCCCGGTCTGCCTGGCCGCTCTCGGCGGCCGCATCCGCCGGCGGCTGGTGGTGGCGGCCGCCGCCGACTACTTCTACAGCAACGCGGTGAAGGGGACGGCGGCGTCGCTGGCGCTGGGGACGGTGCCGTTCATCCGCCAGGGCGGTGGCAGCCGTGAGTCCCTGCAGATGCTGAAGGACCTGGCGAAGAGCGGCTGGTCGGTGCTGATCTTCCCGTCGGGGACCCGCGGGTCGGGGGCCTCCGGGTTCAAGAAGGGCTTCGCCTACATCGCCGTGGACGCGCAGGTGCCGGTGGTCCCGATGTACCTGCACGGGCTGGACCAGGTGATGCCGAAGGGGTCGTTCCTGCCGCTGCCCGGTGGGGTGGTGATCGGCATCGGCCCGCCCATCCCGCCCGGTGACGACTACAACGAGCTGGTCCGCAAGGCCGAGGCGGGGGTGGCGGCGGCCCGCACGGTCGTCAAGCGCTGGGAAGCGGGGTAGGGGCGCGGTGCCCCGGAACCCCTTCGGGAACGAGCTGTTCCTGCCCGTGTTCCTGCGGGTGATGCTGCTGATCGTGGTCGGCCTGTTGGCCGTGCTGGTGGCGCAGCGGCGCTCTCTGCGGGTGTGGCGGCGCTCGACGCTGTTCCTGCGCGCCCGCACCTGGTTCGTGATCGGGCCGCTGTTCGTGCTCGCGGTGTTCATCGGTGGCTTCGTCGCCTTCCTGCTGGCCACCTTCGTGGTGCTCCAGGGTCTGTCGGAGTTCGTGCGGGTGGCGGGGATCGAGCGGCCGTATGCCTACCTGCTCATCTTCTGGGGGCAGGTGGGCCTGCTGGTGGCGGCCCTGGCCCGCGACTTCTTCGGGTTCCTGCCGTTCGGCTTCTTCATCCTGCTCACGCTGGTGCCGATCCTCTCCGGCCGCGTCGAGGACGCCCACCGGCAGGTCGCCGACACGTTGGTCGGGTACGTGTTCGTGGGTCTGCCCATGGCCTACATCGTGTTCGTGAACTCGGCCGAGACCTGGGGCCTGAACTTCCTGGTGATCGTGACGGTGTCGGTGGCCGTGGCCGACATCGCCGCCTACGCGGTCGGCGCGGCGCTGCGCGGCCCCAAGCTGGTGCCGCGGGTGGACCCCTCCAAGACCTGGGGCGGGGTGCTCGGCAGCCTGATCGGGGCGACGGTCGGGGTCGCCCTGCTGTGGCCGGTGGTGCCGGAGGAGTGGTCGGTCGCGGCGGTGGTCGTGCTGGTCCTGGTGGTGGCCGTCGGCAGCGTCTGGGGCGACCTCACCGAGAGCTTCATCCGGACCGCCTTCCGGACCGAGGCCCGCAGCACCATGCTGCTCGGCTACGGCGGTGTCCTCGGCCGGGTCGCGTCGCTGCTGATGGCCTTCCCGCTCTGCTATTACGCGCTGATCCTGGTTGGCAAGCTGGCCGGGTGAGCGCGCCGCGGCGGCTTTCGGTGGGGCATGGGACCGCCACCGCGGAGGCGCTGGCCGCGCTGCTCGCCGGTGCCGGCGTGGAGCGGCTGGTCGACGTCCGGACCGCGCCGGGCAGCCGGCGCCACCCGCAGTTCCGCCGCGAGGCGATGCGGCGGTGGCTGCCGGCGGCCGGGGTCGCCTACCGCTGGGAGCGGGAGCTGGGCGGCTGGCGTCGGCCCGAGCCGGCCTCGGTCAACCTGGCGCTGCGCCATCCCGCCTTCCGCGGCTACGCCGACTACATGCGCACGCCGCCGTTCTGGGCCGCGCTGGACCGGCTGCTCGGCATGGCGGCGGCGGTCCCGACGGCGGCGATGTGCTCGGAGGCGCTGTGGTGGCGCTGCCACCGGCGGCTGCTCGCCGACGCCGCCGTGCTCGTCCGGGGGGCCGAGGTGCTGCACCTGGACCACCAGGGCCGGCTGGAGCCGCACCGCCCGACCGAGGGCGTGCGCCGCGACGGCGACCTGCTCGCCTACGACGTGGGGGCGACCCCGCCGCTGCCGGGCGCCTGACCGGCCGCCCGGCGGTGGATGACCACGAGCATGCCGTCCGGCTCGCCTTCGGGTACCGGCGACCAGGAACCCGGTGGCGACCAGCGTGCGGACGTGGTGGGGGCACGATGCCGCTCGGCGCGCTCCTCGGCGGGCTGGTCGCCGAGACCCTCGGCCTGCGGGTGGTGTTCGCCCTGGCCGCCGGCGCGGTGCTCGTCTGCTGGTCGGGTTCCGCTACGTCACCGAGGCGGCCATCGAACGGACCGAGGCGGCGGCGACGCACACCGGATAGGGTAGGCGTTGTGGAGACCGCCGAGCTGCGCATCGACACCGCCGGCAGGCGGGTGCTGGACCTCACCGACCGGGTGGCCGCGTTCGCCGCGGAGGCCGGCGGGGACGGCCTGCTGCAGGTGTTCGTGCCCCACGCCACCGCCGGCCTGGCCGTGATGGAGACCGGCGCCGGCTCCGAGGAGGACCTCCAGGAGGTGCTCGGGCGGCTGCTGCCGCGCGACAACCGCTGGGCCCACCGGCACGGCAGCCGCGGCCACGGCGCCGACCACCTGCTGCCGGTGTTCGCCGGCCCCTCCCTCACCGTCCCGGTGCAGGACGGCCGCCTGCTGCTCGGCACCTGGCAGCGGATCTGCCTGGTCGACCTGAACGACGACAACCCCCACCGCCGCGTGCGGCTGTCGTTCCTGGCCGGGTAGCCTCCGCTGAACGTCTCGATTTGGTCACAGTCCCCGGAGTTCGTGATTTCCTCACACAGCGCGGTCTAGGATGCGCCCCGCGTCACCAGGTCCCTCTTCCCCGTTCGCAAAGGACCCGCCATGACCGCCACCGTGCCCTTGGTCGCGCCCGCGTTCGCTCCCGACGAGGACCCAGAGCCGAGCCAGCCGGCCGTCCAGGCTCGCACCCGCACCGGGCGGCACGAGCCGATCCGCTCCTCGATGCCGCGGATCGTCGCGCGCGGCGCCGCGCTCGGGCTGACGGTCGCCGCCGGGGTCGCGGGCGGCAACTACCTCCGACACGACCTCGACGCCGGCCTGGTCGCCGGGGCCCAGCTCGGCTCGGTGGCCGCCGGCATGGCGTTCGCGGGCGCCTGGGCGGAGCGCCGGCGCATGACCCGGGTCGCCGGGACCCTGTCCGAGCTGGCCGTGCAGCTCGCCACCGCCGGGGTGCCCGACATCGAGGCGGCGCCGCGGCTGCTCGAGGTCCCCGGCGCCGACCGGGTGGCGCTGGAGGCGGCCACCCGCCGCGCCGTCGACCAGCCGGGCGACGACCGCCGCGCCGTCCGCCTGCTCAGCCGGGTCGCCCTGCTCCGTCCGCTGCCGTAGCGGGGCTCAGGCCCGGTCGTTGTCGAGCACGCCGACCACGGCCCCCGCCCCGTCCGGGTGCAGGTTGCGCTCCAGGCGGAACCCCAGCCGCCGCATCACGCCGACCGAGCGCGTGTTCGCGCCGTCCACGCCGTAGGCGATGCGCGCCAGCCCGAGCGTCTCGAAGGCGTAGCCGACCAGCGCCCGGCCCGCCTCGGTGGCGTAGCATTGCCCCAGTGCCGGCGGCCCAGCGCGTAGGACAGCTCCACCTCGACCCGGCGGTGGCGGGCCGTGGGGTCGTGCTCCCAGACGATCCACCACGGCACGTAGGGCTGGAGCGCGACCAGGCCGAGCAGGGCGTCGTCGGCCGAGCGCACCACGGCCCAGAACCCCAGGTCGTCCACTGCCGCCTGCAGGAACCGGTGGACCAGCCACTCCCTCACCTGCTCGAGCGTCATGGTCCTGCCGCTGAAGGGGCCGGCGACCTCGGGGTCGGCCCAGACGAGCCGGTGGATGGCCTCGTCGTCGCGGGTGAAGGGACGCAGGACGAGCCGTCGGGTGGCCAGGCGCGGCAGTTGCATGGTGGCCTCCTTGCCGTGTGGGGCTAGGTACCACGCCAGCTCGGCGGAGGCGACCGATTTCTCTCGGCTAGACTCGGCCCACTGACGGCAGGGGAGGTGGCGATGGGCGTCCCGGACGTGCTGGTCACCCGCGGCGTGCCGGCGCCGGTGCTCGAGCGGCTCACCGGGCGCTGCGAGCCCGACGTCTGGGAGGGCGACGGGGTCATGCCACGGGCCGAGCTGCTCGGCCGCGTCGCCGGCAAGGCCGGGATCATGGCCATGCTCACCGACCGGGTCGACGCCGAGCTGCTGGACCGGGCGGGGCCGTCGCTGCGGGTGGTGGCCAACTACGCCGTCGGCTACGACAACCTCGACCTGCACGCCTGCACCGCCCGGCGGGTGCTCGCCACCAACACCCCGGACGTGGTCACCGAGGCGACCGCCGACCTGGCCTGGGCGCTGCTGCTGGCGGCCGCCAGGCGGGTCGCCGAGGGCGACCGGTTCCTGCGGGCGGCGCGGCCGTGGATCTGGGGGCCGGAGTTCTTCCTCGGGACCCAGGTCCATGGCAAGACGCTCGGGGTGCTCGGGCTGGGCCGGATCGGCCGGGCCGTCGCCAGGCGCGCGGCCGGCTTCGGCATGCCCGTGCTCTACCACGCCGGCCACCGGATGGCCCCGGACGCCGAGGCCGCCCTCGGCGTCGCCTGGCGCGAGCTGGACGACCTGCTCGCCGAGGCCGACTTCCTGAGCGTCCACACCGGGCTCACGGCCGCCACCAGGCACCTGATCGGCCCCGCTGAGCTGCGGCGGATGAAGCCGACCGCGGTGCTGGTCAACACCGCCCGCGGGCCGATCGTCGACGAGGCCGCGCTCGCCCGCGCGCTGCGGGCCGGCGAGATCGGCGCCGCCGGCCTTGACGTGTTCGAGCACGAGCCGGAGGTCCACCCCGACCTGCTCGGGCTCGACAACGTCACCATCGTCCCGCACCTGGGCACGGCGACCGTCGAGACCCGGGTCGCGATGGGCATGACCGCGGCCGACAACCTGCTCGCGGTCCTGGACGGCCGCCGGCCGCCGCACCTGCTCAACCCCGACGCCTGGGGCTAGCGGCCCAGGTGGCGCTGCTCGCCGACGAGAGTGGGTAGCATCACCAGAGAGGGTGCCGACCGGAGGACCGCACCATGACGCAGCTCTGGCAGGGCGAGACCGAGAAGGCGATCAGGAACTTCACCATCTCCGGGGAGCGGATGCCGGTCCAGGTGGTCCGGATGCTCGCCAGGGTCAAGGCGGAGGCGGCCCGCGTCAACGCCGACCTCGGCCTGCTGGACGCGGACCTGGCGGCGCGGGTGGCGGCCGCCGCCGAGGCGGTCGCGGCCGGCCGGCACGACGACCAGTTCCCCATCGACGTCTTCCAGACCGGCTCGGGCACCTCGACCAACACCAACGTCAACGAGGTGGTGGCCAGCCTCGCCGGCGAGGGCGTGCACCCCAACGACCACGTCAATATGGGCCAGTCCTCCAACGACACCTTCCCCACCGCGGTGCACCTGGCCGCCCTGGACGCCGCCCAGCACGACCTGCTGCCGGCCCTGGACGGGCTGGCCGCCTCGCTGGCGGCCAAGGCGGCCGAGCTGGCCGAGGTGATCAAGCCGGGCCGTACCCACCTGATGGACGCGACCCCGGTCACCCTCGGCCAGGAGTTCGGGGGCTACGCCGCGCAGGTCCGCGAGGGCGCCGAGCGGGTGCGGGCGGCGCTGCCACGGGTCGGCAAGCTGCCGCTGGGGGGCACCGCGGTCGGCACCGGGCTGAACGCCCACCCCGAGTTCGCCGCCCGCGTGCGCGAGCGGGTCGCGGCAGCGACCGGCCTGCGGCTGGCGCCGCCGGCGCACCCGTTCGAGGCGCAGGGCGCCCGCGACGCCCTGGTCGAGCTGTCCGGGGCGCTCAAGACGGTGGCGGTGAGCTGCACCAAGATCGCCAACGACATCCGCTGGATGGGCTCCGGCCCGCGCGCCGGCCTGGCCGAGGTGGTCCTGCCGGAGCTGCAGAAGGGCTCCTCGATCATGCCGGGCAAGGTCAACCCGGTCATGTGCGAGGTGCTCACCCAGGTGTCCGCCCAGGTGATCGGCAACGACGCGGCGATCACCGTCGGCGGCCTCTCCGGCGCCTTCGAGCTGAACGTGTACATCCCGCTGATGGCCCGCAACCTGCTGCAGTCCATCACCTACCTGGCCGCCGCCTGCCGCGCGTTCGCGGGCAAGTGCGTGGACGGGATCACCGCCAACACCGAGCGGGCCCGGGCGCTGGCCGAGTCGACCCTGGTGCTGGTCACCGCGCTCAACCCGGTGGTCGGCTACGACGAGGCGGCGGCGATCTCCAAGGAGGCCGCCGCCACCGGCCGCTCCCTGCGCGAGGTCGCCCTCGACCACGGGGTC
>Ga0209846_1000156_pt1 | contig 9948 bp, 9 predicted proteins | sample GWRWS3_20_30_FD_187244 | JGI IMG/M metagenome (GOLD analysis project Ga0209846, IMG submission 187244) | Riverbed sediment microbial communities from areas with vegetation nearby in Columbia River, Washington, USA - GW-RW S3_20_30 (SPAdes)... | ecosystem: Environmental > Aquatic > Freshwater >... | reverse complement strand
ACGGAGTAATGGAATATTGGAGTAGTGGAGTAATGGGTTTCCCGGAATCCAACACTCCAGTACTCCATCGCTCCACTACTCCATTCTCTTTGTCATCCCCCAATGCCAAGGGAGCAGCGATCGGTGCGCCAAGTTGAAGAGCTGGTTTAGAACGTAGCCCAAAATCGCCAGAGCCAGCATCCCGGCATACATCTGAGCGACTCTAAACCTTCGCTGCGCATCCAGAATAAAGTAGCCGATCCCGTCGGTGCTTCCCACCATCTCTGAAATCACCACGAGAATAAGCACGATCGGCAGACTGACTCTCAAACCGGTCATGATTTGCGGCGAGCTGGCGGGTAAGATGACTTGCCAGATGATCTTTCGTTGAGGCAACCCAAATGTACTGGCCGTATGCAACAGAACCCGATCGATGTTCTTAACTCCATCGAGGGTGTTTAGCAGAATCGGCCATGCACAGGAAAAAAAAATGACAAAGATCTTCATCTCGTCTTCCAACCCAAAAAATAACATCGCCGCGGGAATGACCACGGGGGGCGGAATCGGCCGCAACATTTCGACCGTGACTTCCAGCGCCCGACGGATATTGTCAAACAGCCCCATGAAAATTCCCAGCGGGATAAATATCGCCGCCGCCAAAGCGTAACCCACCGCCGCTCTTTTTAGGCTTGCAAGAATCTGCAGAGGTATCTGTCCCGACCAAAGCAATTCTGAAAACGTCCCCACGATCTTGCTCACAGCCGGGACGATCAGCGGGTTTACCCATTCCGCTCGGGCCGCCAGCTCCCAGACGAGCAGCAAAGCCAGCAGGAAGAACATCCCGTTGAGTTTTGACTCGCGCATATTTTAGAGCCCTTCTCTCGCGACCATACCGCGACGCCATTTCATCGCCTTTTCCTGCAGGACCACAAACAGACAATTGAGCACGTAGCCCAGGGCCGCCACCAGAATGATCCCGGCGTACATGTTGCTGCTCTGTAACGAGCGCTCCTCGTCGAGAATGAAAAAGCCAAGACCTTTGTTGCCGGCGATCATTTCGGCCGTAGTGACCAGGATCAAAGCGATGGACAAACTAACCCGAAGACCCGTGACGATATAAGGCGAGGCTGCGGGCAAGACAATCTGCCAAAGGATGCGCCGGCGGGCCAAGCCGAAGGTTCTGCCGGTATCGATCAAAGTCCGCTCGATATGCCTCACGCCATCGATAGTATTTATCAGGATGGGCCAAGTGCTCGCGTAGACCGTCACCGCCACGATCATCCCATCGCCGATGCCGAGCAGCAGGATGGCCACGGGAATAATCGCCACGGAGGGCATGGGTCGCAAGAACTCAATCAGCATCTCCGTTAGACTATGGGCGAAGCGAAAGTAACCGAGGGCAACTCCAACAGTCACTGCGATCGCCGCAGCCAGAAGATAACCTTCCAAAAAGCGGCGCATAGTCGTTAAAAGGTGCGTGGTCACTTGTCCGGAAACAATCAAGTGACTGAGGGCAACTACAATCTGGCTGACCGGGGGTATATAGAGTTGCAGTTTAGGGCTCGCGCGAGAGCCGCATTCCCACAGTAGCAGGAACAGACCGAACACCAGCCAGCCGGTCCAATTAAATTTGCTGGGGCCGTTCACGCCGTGTTTTCGTTACTGATCTGTTTATAAATCTGGTTTCTGATTTCCATGAAGCGTCCTTCGACGCGCGTCGTCACCTGATGGCGTGGTCTGGGGAAGTCGATCCACAGCTCCTCGATGATTTCCGAAGGCCGGCGACTGAGCACCCAGATCCGATCCGAAAGATAGACGGCTTCTTCGATGTCATGGGTAATGAAAAGAATCGTCGTGCCGAGTTCTTCCCACAATCTTAGCAGCGTGTCTTCGAGCTCCAGACGGGTCAAAGCATCCAACGAACCAAACGGCTCATCCATCAATAGCACCTCCGGCTCGTAAGCCAGCGCCCGCGCGATCGCGACGCGTTGTTGCATACCGCCGGATAGCTCCCACGGATAATGGCTCTCAAAGCCTTTCAGGCCGACAAGTTCAATGAGCGCTTTGGCTTTTCCCTCGGATTCGCGAACCTTCTTTCCTCGGGCATCCAATCCAAAAAGTACGTTGCCCAGCACAGAGCGCCAAGCAAAGAGCGATTTATTGAACTCCTGAAAAACCAGCACGAGGTTCGGTGGCGGACCGTTGACCGCGCGCCCCTTCACCAGGATTTTTCCCGCAGTGGGAGCGATGAGTCCGGCGATGGACATGAGCAAGGTGGTCTTGCCGCAACCGGAGGGCCCAACGAAGGAAACAAACTCTCCCGCGTCGACCTGGCAAGAGATATTGCCAATCGCCACTGTCGTTTCGCCACCCATTTGGCGATAGCTTTTGGAAAGACTTTGGACTTCGAGAATGGGCACGGGTGATCAATAGATGGACGCCTGGGACAAATCCGAAGGAGGTTGGAGTAATTCCTCCATCAACCCTTCGGCGCCAGGTCGCTGATGACATCGCGTGCTTTAATGGACCGCGAGATGAGCTTGTATTTTTGCGTCAAGTCGATAGTCGCCTGGAGATCTTTCTCCGAAATCCCCTTTTCGAAGACCGGCAAGCCGATCTTACCGGCCAAATCCGGGTTCAAACCGGCCCACTTTACCATGGCCGCGCGACTCCCTTCCGGATCCGCGTGAATCGAGTCAACTCCCCGACTGATCGCCCGCACAAAGGCTTGACCCATTTCTTTGTTCTTCACAATCCATTTTTCCGAAGCGAACCAACTGGCGATCAAAAACTTCGGCAACACGTCTCCCCAAGGATACGCAAGCACGCGCGTCTGGCCTTTTTCCAGCGCCGCCGTCGCAAACGGCTCGTGGACGCTGATGGCGTCGATCTTTCCCCCGACCAGAGCTGCCTCCATCTGAGGAAACGGCACCTCGACGAATTTTACCTTGCTGGAACTTGCGCCATTCTTATCGACCCACGCCATCGCCATCAGGTGAACAATGTTGTTCAACGTATTGACGGCGATGGTCTTCCCTTCGAGATCCTTCGCGCCCTTGATGGGCGAGGCTTTTAAGACTTCGATCGCGTGGCTCTCGCCCTTGCCCTTGACGTTAGTCGCACCGCCTGCGATCAGTTTAAAATCGAAGCCCTCGACGTGCGCCTGATAAAGTGAGATCACGTTCGTCCAACCGATCTGCAGATCGCCGGAAGTCACGCCTTGTACGATCACGGCGCCGCCTGCCATTGGGACGGTTTCCAGTTCCAAGCCTTCCGTCTTGAAAAATCCTTTCTCCATGGCCACGAACATGGCAGCGTTGTCGACAATTTTCATATAGCCCAGCTTGCCCTTCGCTTGCGCCCAGCTCAGGCCGCGCACAAGCGGCAAGCCGGCAAGGCTGACGGTCAGTTTAGTGATAAAATTACGCCGCGTAATTCCCATGTCGCATCCTCCTATTAGCAAACTGAACCCTTTCAAATTTTGGCCCAACGCTAACGGCTTAGATCGAGAACGTCAAGTTGCACGCCTTCCCGAATCTCAGCCTGACTTCGCTACCTGCCAAAGCTCTTCCATCCGTGAAACGACATCATTGGCCCTCTCGACGCCCGGCGAGAATTGTACGTCCAAGACAATTTCCGCCGCCCCGAGTTTTTGCGTTGTTTTTACGTCCTCGGCAATCTGCTCGAGGGTGCCGGTAAAGTCGACGCGGTCTCTCTGGATGGGACTGTTATGAATTTCGATGTTGGCGCGGACGATGAGTTCCAACGCGGAAGGATCGCGACCGGCTTCCTTTGCCATACCTTTGATCCCCTCGAACATTGGCCCAACGCCGCTGAGCGGAATTCCGACAGGAAACCAGCCGTTGGCCTCAGCCGCAACGCGCTTCATAGCTGAAGGCGTATAGGCCGCCATATAAATCGGCGGATGAGGTTTCTGCACGGGCTTCGGACCGATGACGGATTTTGGGATGCGATAATATTTCCCTTGAAATTCTACTGGATCGGTGGTCCAGATTTTTTTGAGGGCCTGGATCAGTTCGTCGGCGCGTTTGCCGCGCTCTTGCCACATCGTGCCGGCAGCCTCGTATTCGTCCGGCGACCATCCCATGCCAAACCCGACTTTTAGTCGTCCGGCAGACAGGATATCGAGTGTGGTCAGCTGGCGCGCGAGCAAGACGGGGGTATACCAAGGAAGGTTCAGAACGCTGGTCCCGAGCGCGACGCGGCGTGTGTGCGCGGCGGCAAATGTCAACATCTCCAACGGGTCCAGCACGCTTTTGTACTTGAGCGGCAGAGAGCCGTCACCGATCGGATAGGGCGCCCGCGGATTGACCGGCCAGAGTATCCGGTCCAGGACCCAAAGACTGTCGAAACCCAAATCTTCGGCTCGTTTCGCGACTGTAACCAACGCCTCCGGTCCGACTGCCGAGCCGACCTGTGGAAGTGCAAATCCGAAACGCATGGGAACCTCCTAATATTCCCGGCGATGCCGTGCTAAGGATGGGCCAACTTTACTCCCCCATGCCATACTCAGCAACATTGACAGAAGTTATGCCACATTGGTATGGGCTAATTATGCTCATTGACGCTCACGTGCACCTTGACAAGTATGGGGCAGACTTAAAGCAGGCGCTACAAGAGATTCGAAGGCACCACGTTTTTACCATCGCGGTGGCGATGGACGTGCCGTCCTATAGGCGCAGTCTCGAAATCGGAGACGAGTGTGACCTTGTGCTCCCTACCTTCGGTATCCATCCCAGACGGGCTCCGGAATATGTCGATCGTTTGAGCGAGTTGAGCCCGCTCATCGAGCAGAGTCTCGCCATCGGCGAAGTCGGACTTGATTTTCATTGGGTGAAAGATAGCTCTCAGTATCACGCACAAGTAAAGGTGTTGGAATATTTTCTCGCCGCAGCGCGCGAGCAGAAGAAGATGGTCAATCTGCACACGAAAGGCGCCGAGAAGGAAATCCTCAATCTGCTGGAACGCTACGACATTCAGCGCGCGATTGTTCACTGGTATTCAGGACCGCTGGATATCCTTCGCGCTCTGATTCAATTCGGCGCTTACTTCACCGTCGGCGTAGAAGTTTCCTATTCCGAAACCATACAAGCAATCGGCCGCGAGATTCCGGATCATCTACTGCTTACAGAGACCGACAATCCTGGCGGGCTGAAATGGCTAAACGGCGTCGTGGGAATGCCCAAGGACGTAGAGAATGTTATTGACGTGACTGCCCGGGTCAGGCATTCGTCCCCTGACTCGGTCGCCCGGACCGTCCATTCGAACTTTTTGCACATGATCGAAGCCGACCCCTGGCTGAAAGATTTGCGCGCTGTTCTATCACCATCGGAAGGTTAGTTTCGGCCTGCCTTGAGTTTGGAGTTCACCCGAGACTCGGAACTCGAAACCCGAAACCGGGCATTTATCCATCACTGCCAAAGCTTTTTGAAAAATCCTTTCTTCTCGAAGTAAGCTGTCACCCGGAAGTTTCTTGTCGAGACCTTGTCTCTCAAAAAGCCCGGCTTCCTTGCTTCCCTCTTTATTTTTTGAGGTGTATTAGGAAGCCATCCAGGAAATCTGTGTGGACGTAATTCCTGAGCGTCATTCACAGTAATATTTCGAACTCGAACAAAGGAGGAATCAGCAATGTTTGGAAACTCAACGGTGACATTTTTGCCTAAACTCATCGATATCGGAGTGGATTTTACTAAAGCATCGCTGCGCATTGTTTTGATCATTATCGCGGCCTATGTAGGGCTCCGATTGTTGCGCCTCGCGTTCAACCGGCTGGAAACGCTCCTCAACCGTGCCGCAGCGACCGCGGAAGTTATTCCGGGAGCCGCCACGAAGAGAATCCGGACACTGATGAGCGTTATGTGGACCATTGTCGTCGGGCTTGTCTGGTTTGTTGCTGTGTTGACGACCTTGGGACAGATTGGAGTCAATGTCACGCCCGTCCTCGCCGGCGCAGGTATAGTTGGTCTGGCCATCGGCTTTGGCGCTCAAAACCTGGTTAAAGATCTTGTCAACGGTTTTTTTCTAATCCTCGAAAATCAAGTCCGCGTCGGTGACGTCGCTATCATCAACGGCACTGGAGGATTGGTGGAAGCAATCTCGTTTCGCACCATCGTATTGCGTGATGAAGCCGCGGTCGTCCACGTCTTCCCCAACGGAGCCATTACAACGTTATCGAACATGACCAAGGACTGGTCAGCCTACGTCATCAATGTGAACGTCGCCTACAAAGAAGATCCGGATCGTGTCGTCGATGTCATGCGCCGCGTAGCCGAAGAAATGTACGGTGAGCCGAAATACAGAGCGGCCATGTTGGAACCCATTGAGATTTTCGGCGTCGATGGATTCACCGAATCAGCGGTCACGATCAAAGCCCGGCTCAAGACCCAACCGCTGCAGCAATTTACCATCGGTCGCGAGTACCGGCGAAGATTGAAGAAGGCCTTCGACACGGAAGGAATCGAGATGCCCCTTTCCCAGCGGATGCTGCGCACAGTGGAGCCGAGCCAACCTGCCAGCGCGCCGTGAAACAGGCACAGAGTGTTTTGGAGGCAAAGAGCCGGACGCACAAAGTTCGCCTGGCCCTTCCCATTTTGGCTGAAGCGTGTAAATTAGCAGGAATCCTTTTTGGCAACCTAAACATCGACGGAAAGCACACTCCCCCTTGGTTGACAGTCATCATTCTTTTACCCGGGCTGAAATCGGTCCCGTCATAGTCGTTAGTCTCATCTCCGCGGTGCGATTGCTGGGGATCTTTTTTATGCTGCCCATTTTTAGCGCCTATGCCGTTCGCTACCCGGGAGCAAGCATCGGCCTTACGGGTATTGCCTTCGGAATCTATGCTCTCGCGCAGTGCGTATTCCAGATTCCTTTAGGCTGGGCCAGTGACCGCTGGGGACGCAAGCCGGTATTAGTTATCGGGCTGGCACTGTTCGGCTTGGGCAGCATTGGTTGCGGACTTGCCCAAAACATTATTCAGCTGATCGTCGCCCGTATGATCCAAGGAACCGGCGCGGTGGGCTCCGTCGCCTTGGCCGCTTTAGCCGATCTCACCCGACCCACCGTCCGCACGCAGGCGTTTACGGTCACCGGGATCGCCATCGGATCGGCGTTCATAATCGGCATATTGGGGGGTCCGCTATTGGCCGCGAGCATCGGCTTGAGTGGTCTTTTCTATGTTTTGGCCGCGCTTGGTTTCTTAGCGATGATTCTCGCTGCCACTTCGTTTCCGCAGAAACGTCAATCCCAACAGCAAGAGCCACCGATGGCCTTTAAACCGATTCTCTTACACGGCGAGTTGCGGCCCATATTCATCGCGACGTTTGTTCTCTCCTTCACGCTGAATCTCTTTTTCTTTACCTATCCGCTCAGTTGGACGGATCTCGGCCTTGAAAAGGCCGAGCTTTGGAAAGTTTACCTGATTATTTTTCTGCCCAGCGTCCTGTTGGTTTTTCCTTACGTGCGGCGCGCGGAGAAACGAGGCCGTTTCCGTCTGCCGATTTTTGTCGGCTGGCTGACCGCGACTCTGGGTTATGCGCTCTATCTCGTCGGCGCTCAGTATGACTTCCTACTCTATACAAGCGGCGCTGCCTTCTTCTTTGGCTATAGTCTCTATCAACCCATCTTGCCGGCCTTTCTCACGCAGCGAATACCCCCGGGCGGCCGCGGGACGGCCACCGGCGTCTACACGTTTTTCGGGTTTGTCGGATCTTCGCTCGGCGGCATGTTAGGTGGCGGACTCCTCCATATCTCTCCGTCTCTTCCGGAGTTCGTCGGTGTTATGCTCTTGGTCATCTGGTATTTCCTGGGCTTGCCCGATCGACCCGATTCCATTTCTTAGGGAGCCTGCTGAAAAAGGCCCATCGTAATGTTTGAGGATCGAACATAGAGAATGGAAGATGGCGATTCTCGATCCTCCATTCTCAATTCTCGATCTTGCGAACTCGCGCGCCTCGCTCCGCCTGGCCTATAGCTTATGGGTTATAGCGTATGGTTCCTTTGTTCCATCTATATGCCATAAGCGATCAGCCATATGCCATTTCGGGTCTATTTCTCGGCTCGGCTCGCCTTCCAACTGCCACCGGAACCGACGTTTCCCTCCATGATGTTGCCGTTTACACGGCCTGTATATTGATTCGCTCCGGCGGTGAAACTGATTTGATCGCCGTTCAACCTCCCGTTGGCGATTGGCGTGGAGACATTACCTGACCTGAGCGTGCCGGAAACCATTTGGAAATTTTGCTTGAGCGCAAGCTCTCCCTGTGGCAATTGCCAAGTACCTTCCACCTTTGCCGGCACGATCCACAATAGGGCGGTGCAGTAGGAGGCACAGCCATTCTTTACCGTCCCTTCTTCGTCTGCCATCCATTCTCCCATTGTGAAGGAGTTCGACACGACACGAGTGCCGGGCCTGAGATCGAGAATCTTCGGGCGCAGCCGGATGTTGATATCCGGCAGCAGAAACATGGTGATGACGGTGGCCTGTGAGAAATCGCTCTCGAACAGGTCGGCTTTCACGAAATTGGCTCTGTCGCTGACCCCTTCCTTCGCGGCATTGCGCTTCGACAGCTCGACCATGTCGGGGTTATATTCGATGCCGAGCGCTTTGGCGCCCCGCTTCGCGGCGGTAATCACCGTGCGCCCATCACCCGAGCCAAGATCCATCACGTAATCTTTCGGCGTGACTTTTGCCATATCGAGCATTTTGTCCACTAGCGCCTGCGGGGTCGGCACCCAGATCACATCTTTGCCTTCCTGGCCGACCTGCGGCTGGTATTCGTCCTTTGCCGGCTGCGCTTGCGCGTTAGCCCCGGCGGCAATGACGGACAGAAACAAAACCAATAACAACTGACGGACACATCGCGACGCATTCATGTTACTCTCCCGATTGGATTAAAGACCTAGATCCACATTTCTCACGCGCCCGAGAAAATGTCCAGTACGACTTCCGGTCTATATTTCGCTTCAAGAGGCACTCTGCGGCCGTTGATTCCCCGAATGTTTCAGTGATACAGAAACCCTTACAAACTGCGGCTGGTTTTCGCGCGGGCTTATCCGTTCCAAATCACGCGACATTCGAAGGAGGAGAAAAAAATGCGGCAACGATCCGACTATCCGACCTTTTCCGATCAGGAGATGGCAAGACGTCACCAGGTGGTTCAGACACTTATGGACCAGGAAGGAGTGGATGCCCTTTTGGTGTATGGCACCGGGCGATATTCCTCCGACGTCTATTGGCTGACCGACTGGCCGTGCAGCCGCGAGGCTTACGTGCTCTTTCAGAACGGTAAAGAGCCGGTTGTGCTCATGCAGCTTTTCAACCATTTCCCGATGGCTCGCGTGATGTCGATCGTCAAGGATGTTCGTTGGGGAGGGGCCAACACCGGCAACAGCCTGTTGGATCTAGTTCGTGAACGCGGCCTGGAGTCGAAGAAGATCGGTTTGATCGGCGCCGTTCCGTATCAACACTACAATGGACTGTGCGAGCAATTTCCCAACGCCACTTTCGCTGATTTGGGCGGCAAGATGCGGGTGATGCGGACGGTCAGGAGTGTCGAAGAAATCGATCGCATTCGCGTGGCATCGAAGCTCACGGACCAATCCATCCAAGCCATTGCGCAAGAACTGAAAGAAGGCATGCGCGAAGACGAGATTCCGGCTATCATCGAGCCGGTCTATCTCAAACAAGGCGGCTATGCGGGCATTCATTTCATGAGCAGCATGCCGATGCGCAATCCCGATTTTCCGGTGCCGTCGCAGTTTCATTCCAGCCGCAAGCTACAAAAAGGCGACTGTCTAATCACCGAGATCAGCGGCGCCTACTCAGGCTATAGCGGTCAAATTCACCGGACTTTTTCCCTCGGCGAAGGTCCGACGGCGGAATGGAAGCGCATGCATGACGCCGCCGTCGAGGGCTTTGAAACCCTCGCGCGTGTGATCAAAGACGGAGCG
>Ga0209846_1000155_pt1 | contig 9954 bp, 8 predicted proteins | sample GWRWS3_20_30_FD_187244 | JGI IMG/M metagenome (GOLD analysis project Ga0209846, IMG submission 187244) | Riverbed sediment microbial communities from areas with vegetation nearby in Columbia River, Washington, USA - GW-RW S3_20_30 (SPAdes)... | ecosystem: Environmental > Aquatic > Freshwater >... | reverse complement strand
CGAGGATCAGGTCGGCCAGGTTCGCATGCTGCCCGAAGGCGTCCAGGCAGAGACCCAGGATCGCTGCAAGCAGGATCTGCGCGGCGAGGTTGCCGAGGAGGATGAACGCCACCTTCGACGGCGAGCGAAGCACCCGGAGCGCCACCGCCAGGTCCGCGACCCTTCCTCGGACCACCGCGCGGATCCGGGGCACGGCCACCGCGACGACCGCGGCCAGCCCAAGCAGCACCAGGGCCACCATCAGCAACTTCCCGTCGAATGACGGGGCCGAGCCTTGCGGCGAGAGGTCCAGGCTCCCAAGACCCGACAGCGTGATGACCAGGATCAACAGCACCTGGACGACGAAGCCACAGACACTGTCGATCACGCCGACCGCCACCGCGCCGGTTGCCGGGACGCCGACACGCTGGAAGAAGCGGATCTCCAGCGCGACCCTGGCCGCCGAGCTGGGGACCGCCAGCGCGAGGAACTGGATCGCGTACTCGAACAGGAGCGTGGGTCCCAGGCGCACGGGCCGGATGGACGCCCCCATCGTCGCGAATGCCTGGCCGACCTGCACGACCGGAGAAAGCAGCAGCGCTCCCAAGAGCAGGGCGGCGTTCGCCTGCCCGAGCTCGTCGAGGAGATTCTGGAGCCCGACACCGGCAATCGCCGAGATGACGGCGTAGGCGGCGATGCCGAGTACGGCCGCGATGGCGATCGACCCCCAGGTCACCCGCCGAATCTGCTCGAGCTTCGGGGGATCCACCCCTGCCGCGGCCGCCGTGCGCTCCCTGAGATCGTCGACACCCCAGTCTCCCGCCCGCACCATGCGCCTGGTGGCACGATCCAGCACCGCGGGCTGGAGGAACGGCAGCATCTCCGTGAGGCCCGCGCTCCCGATCGAGGCGGCGGCCGCCGCGACCGCCCGTTCCTCGCCGACCAGCAGCGTGGTGGTCACGAGAAGCTGCGCGCGGTCGGCCATCAGGCCAGCGTTGCCGACCGCCAAGGTTGCCTGTCCGAAGTCGCCGAGCGCGGGAGACCCGTCGGGCCGAACGACGAGCCCATCGGCGGACAGGTTGCCGAGCGCGACCCGCAGGGTGTGGAGCCGCCCCACCACCGCCCAGAGGCCTCGCAGGAGCGCGTCGTCGACCTGGCCGGCATCCAGGGAGGCGAGGGGCTGTCCGGACGCCTCCACCACGAGGAGCGCGTCGCCCTGGTCCGTCATCCCCGCGGCGACGACGGGCCGCACCGGAAGCCCGGCTCGCTCGGCGAGCAGCGTCACGAATGCCTCGTGCTCCACCTGCCGCAGCCGGCCCACGCCCGAGTAGCGCGTCTCGTCCCGGTACCACAGGTGCGACCAGGTCGAGGCGATCAACTGGCCGTCCCAGGCGTCACGGCCGAAGATCTTCACGAGCAGCGGCCGCCCGTCCAGCGACGCGGTGGCGAGCGCGACGCCGCGGGTTTGCAGCGGGACGTGACGGATGGCCGTCGCGTCCACGCCGAGATCGCGGAGCGCGGCCGCCACCTGTTCGAGCGAGAGGCGGCCGCCGGGCGAGCCAAGGAGCAGATGGGTGACGGCCGCGGCTGCCAGCCCGACCGCGTAGCCCGTCAGGATCCCGAGCGGGAGGGCGATCCCCAGGGCGATCGCGGCCAGCGCTCCGACCGCGATCACCCAGCGCCCGATGTACCGCAACGGACGGGCGATGTGCGGCGAGGCCGTCGCCACGATCGCGGTCGCCACCGCCAGCCGAATCGCGGGATAGACCGCGGGTGGGTGGGCGTCGAGCAGGGCGCCGAGGATCGCCGACCAGGACGTGCCACCGATCCTCCCCGCCAGGGCCGCGAACCCGAACGAGAGGAGGGCGGCGAGCAGCGCGTCGAGCAGCAGACGCCGGCGGCCCCGCACGACCAACGGCCCGACCGTCAGCAGCAACGCCCATCCGATCAGCAGGTCGTAGGAGACCTCCCAGAACCATCCGGCCAACCCGGGGACGAGGGAGACGAGATGGGAGACGGCCTGGTCGAGCGCTGTGGGGCCGGGGGCGACGAGCGAGAACGCGACGATGCCGAGGAAGGAGACGACGAGCAGCACCAGGTCCGTCGGCCGGCGGACCCTGGGAGCGTCGCTGGCAGACGAGAAGACCCGGACGCCTGGCATCCGCCACGCTCGAGGGTCGAACGGGGCTGGACGCTGCGGTCCCCGAGGTTGGGAGGCGGGTTCCTCAGCGGCCGGCTGCGTGGATGGCTTCACCTACGGGCCGGCTCTCCGACGCGCCGCAGCGACTATGGCCGGGTTGCGCGCTGGCGCGGGGACGCCACCTGGGACTGGGTCGCGGACCCGTTCCGCCATGCCTCGGCGCCAGCGGCGGCGGCGGCCCTCGCCTGCTGCCACCGGAGCTTGGCGGTCTCGCTGGGCGGCCGCTCCAGCTGATTCACCCACTGCCGGGTTGCCGAAACGAAAGCGCTGCTGAGGAGCAGGACGCCGCCGAGCCCCAGGAGACCGCCGATCCCAACGAGCGCACCTCCGCCCACCAGGAGTCTCCGGTTGAGCTGAACGCCAGCCTGGGATGCCTGATCGGTCACGCTGTCACCCCCTTGTCTCGAGCCGGAGGACGGCTTGCCGTCCCGGAACAGCCCTTGGTCGATTCTGCCGGCGCCGGGGGCACCACACATCATCCCGTTGGGGTGATCCCAACGGCAAGCAAGAGGGGTACATCGGAGCGGGCGACAGTGGGCGGCGCCTGGATCGCCACCAGGCCGCTCGATAACCCGGACGCGCCCAGGAGGGCTATCCCATGAGCGAGTCCACCATGGGTGGCGGCGACATCCGAGCAGCGGGTTCAACCGGCCCGGTGGCCGAGCCGCGCTGGCCGATGGCCATCGCCGTGCTCGCCGCGACGATCCTGTACGTCGGCATGCCGCACCGCGGGCGAGTGCCTGGCTGGTGGGTGTTCCCGGTGCTGCAGCTTGTTCTGCTCGGAGCTCTGGTCGCCCAGGATCCGGGCCGGATCGACCGCCGCTCCAGGGCGCTACGGCGCGTTGAAATCGCGTTGCTCCTCGTCATGACCGCCGGCACCGTGCTCGGTGTCATCGTCCTGGTGTACGAGATCCTCGTCACGGTGAAGGGCGTCACCGCGACCGTGTTGCTCGGCAGGGGGGCGGCGATCTGGGTCAGCAACGTGATCGTGTTCAGCCTGTGGTACGACGCGCTGGATCGCGGCGGTCCCGCCGAGCGGGCGGCCGGCTCGTCGATCCGACCGAGCTTCGCCTTCCCCGAGAACGCGATGCCCGAGTTCGCGAAGGAGGGTTGGGCGCCGCGGTATCCGGACTACCTGTATCTGTCGTTCACCAACGCCACCGCGTTCAGTCCTACCGACACCCTCCCGGTCAGGACGTGGGCGAAGATGACCATGATGGTCCATGCGGTGGTGTCGCTGGTGATCGCGATCATGGTGTTGGCGCGGGCCATCAACGTCCTGCCCGGGTAGGCGTGGGACCACCGCCAGACCTCCGGCACCTGCCGGTTCGGTCCAGCCAGAGGCTCCCGCCGAGCTGCTGGCGGACCCGGAAGACGATCCTCTGGACATCCTGGCTCCCCTCCACGACATGCTGCCCAAGGCCGTTCACTCCTGGGGGACGAGCTCGCCGGGCAGCGCGCGGGCGCGCCGGCGCCGCTCCATCGCGACGGCGATGGTCGGGAACACCAGGACGGAGAGGGCGCCGGCCCCCACCAGGGCGGCCGCGTTCTCCCGAAGCATCGTGCCGTTGCGCAGCCCGATCTCGGCGAGCGCCACCAGCAGCGGCAGCGCGGTGGCCGTCAGGAACATCATCTGGACCCGCTGCGTCGCGGCGAGGGCGCCTCGGTACACGACCAGCGCGGGCAGCCCGCGCACGACCAGCAGCAGGACGAAGAAGACCAGCAGACGGGCCGGTGCCTCCGCGATCGAGCGGACGTCCAGCGCCATGCCCGAGGAGACGAAGAACACCGGGATGAAGAAGCCGTACCCGATGGCGTCGAGCTTCTCCTCGAGCGAGTGGACGTCGCCGGGTGCCCAGCGGCGCAGGACGATCCCGGCCAGGAACGCGCCGAGGACCACGTCCAGACCGAACTCCTCGGCCATCACCAGCAGGAACAGCAGCAGCAGCAGCATCGACCAGCGAAGCGTGGTCTGGGCGGTGGCGTGCTCGCCCTCGTGGAGGATTCGTTCCAGCAGGTTGCCGCGGACGAGCCGCGGCGCGAACGTCAGGATGACGGCCAGGACGCCCACCGACGCCAGCGACAGCAAGGCCACGAACTTGCTGCTGGCGCCCAGGAAGATGGCGATCGCCAGGATCGGGAACAGCTCCCCGACCGCTCCCGCGGCCAGGATGTACCGGCCGAAGCGGCCGCCCAGCATGTCGTTGTCCCGCAGGATCGGCAGCAGAGCGCCAAGGGCGGTGGTGGTCAACCCCGAGCGCGACAGGGACGAAGGCGCGCACGAACCCGACCGCGGCGAGGACCCCGACCAGCGAGGCGGCAAGGGCGCAGGTTATCAACCAGGCGACGACGGCCAGACGCCCGGGCCGCTCCCGGAACAGGCCCAGTTCGAGCTCGTAGCCGGCGAGCAGGAAGAGGAAGCCGAGCCCGACGTTGGCCAGCAGTTGGATGCTCGGCGTCTCGGCCAGGCCCAGGGCCTGTGGGCCGACGAGCACGCCGCCGGCGATCAGGACGACGACCTGGGGGAGGCGCGGGCCCGGCAGCAGCGCCACGACCAGCGGGGTGAGCGCGGCGATGGCGGCCACGACCAGCAGCGTCTCGAGTCCTCTGGCGAGATCCATACGCGCGGCCGTCCCGTCAGCCCGATCCGACGAGACCACGGAACCCCACAGGAGCCCCGGTGTTCATCATCCAATTGGGATGAACTGCCTCACCGACCAGCGGTTCGCAAGCTGCAGGGCCAAGCGGGCCTCGCAACCGCCCGATCAGCGCTGGTGGGGTCAGGGCCAGCCGGTGCGCTGGCGGAGCCAGGCCAGTGCCGGTCGGCTGTGGTCCTGTTGGTAGGCGCGCCTTGGTTGGATCGTTGACTCTGGCGCAGCTCGAGGGTGTCGCGCGAGGTCGGCTGGCGGCCGGAACGCTACGAGGATGTCGGGCCGAGCTGGTCCAGGGCGGCGGCGAACCGGCCCGGGTCGGTGACGGCAAAGCCGTGCCCGAAGCAGGCCAGCCGGGGCCGCAGCCCGGCCAGGCGGCAGGCAGATCGCCGATTCTGCTCGTAGTCCGACGACAGCGCCGCTGGCGCCAACACCAGGCGGGGCCGGCTGGGGTGCAGGCCGAAGTTGGCCAGCACGTCGCCGCAGACCAGTACCCGGTCCCGCTGGCGCCAGAACGCCAGCGCTCCGGGCGAGTGCCCGGGGACCTCCAGCACCTCGAACCCTGCCACCATGTCGCCTTCCCGCAGGGTGCGGCTGACCGGCTGGGCGGCGACCGGCGCCAGGGTCCGCTGCAGGCGGTTGACCAGCGGCGAGCCGTGGGTGTCGACCCGGCCGCTGCCGATCGCGGCGGCGTCGCCGGCGCCGCACCACAATGGCACGCCCAGGGTGTGGCACAGCCAGGCCGAGCAGCCGGCGTGGTCGAAGTGGGCATGGGTCAGCACGTGCGCAACGAGCTGCCGCCCGGCGAGCTGGCGGGCCAGCCGCCGGCGGCTCCAGCGCACCCCGGCGTCGACCACGACGTCACCGAGCAGATAGACGTTGAGGCTCCGGCCGGGACCGCCGCGGGCCAGGGCTAGGCCGGGGGCCAGCTGGTGCAACGGCGGGGGATCCTGGATGGTGGCGCTCATGCGGTTCCTTCCCGGTTGCGAGCTGTGGTGTCGACGCCGATGCCGGCCGCCGTGTGGCGCGACCGGGAATGCTCCCGGCGTGGGCTGGAGCGGGCGCGCGTGACGTCGTGCCTGCCTCAGTAGGCGAGCAGGCGTCCGGATGGGGTCCGCCGGTCGATCGCTGGGGTCGCTCGGCGCCCTCGCTGCCGCCTGGGCATCAGGCGCCGCTGTGACCGTTGGGTCCGAGGTGGGCGTGTCGGGGTGGGAAGCGGTCGCATCGCTGCCTCCATGGCGGTCAGCGGTCGGGGTCGATGCGGCGGACCGAAAGCAGCTCCAGGCCGAGGTCGCGGACCTTGGCGAGCAGGCCGTGCAGGGCCGCCTGGTCGGTGACGGGCCCGGCGATGGTGGTCTGGCCGGCCTGGTCGCTGCTGACCTGCAGGCCCTCGAACCACGCCGACCAGCCGGGGTCCAGCACGCCTTGGACGCGGACCTCGTAGCACGCCGGCTTGGCCGGCCCGGAATCTCCTGGCGGGCGGCTCATCCGGTCAGGAGGGCGACGACAGCCAGCAGGATGGCGGCGCCGGACGACCACAGCGCCACGCTGGCGCGCCGGCGGGCCGCACTCGCCAACTCGTGGGCCACCTCCAAGGTGGCCTCCTGCTGCTGCACCCGCCGGTAGTGGTCCAGCAGGCCCGCCTGACGGGCGCAGGCCCAGCAGTGGCCGGCGTCGAACACCCCAGGCTCGTGGTGATGCTGCACCAGCATGGCGGCCTCCTTGGTTGCTCGCCCGGGACTGCTGGCAGCGACCGCGCGGTCGGCGGCCTGGCCGTGTGGCCCGGGGACGTGTGGCGAGCCTGGCCGCTTGTCCCCCGCGCCGACGTGCGGTGCGGCCAGGGATGCGGCTGGCCAGGCGCCGCCGGTTGGCCTGCCGGTGAAGCTCGGCCAGGTGCGCCACCGCCATCGCGACACCCAGCTCGTAGTGGTCCATCTCCACCCCTCCGGGGTTGGCGTTGCTCTGGCCAGCACGCTACGGACCCCGCCCGCGGGCGGGCATCACCCGAACGTGGAATGTGAGGTGGAATCTTCGCGCCACCGGCCGCTCGGGGACTCGCTCAGCCGAGCACACGGCCAGCAACCTCCTCCTCCTGCGCGGCGAATCGATGCTGGACAGGTTCTGGGCGTGCCCAAGCGGCAGGACGGTGGCCGCACGGACCCTTCGCGATCTCCGCGTCGCCGGCGGGCACGCCGAGTCCATCCGACACAACGGCGGCCAGGAGGTGATGGTGGGGACATGCGAACCTGCCCTACCCGCGGCGGCGCTGACCACCGACGGCGACCACCCTGCCAGCCACTACAATGAGCCGCCTGAGAACCCATCATTGCCGAGCCGGCATGAGGGTGGGGCACCGATGGCTGAGCCGCCCGCGACGACCCCAGCTGCTGCCGTCGCCGCCGAGGGGGATGTGCTGCTGGCCACCAAGCTGCACGTGCCACGCACCCGTCCCGGGTTTGTGGTCCGCCCCCGGCTCGCCGACCGGCTCACCCAGGCGCAGGGGGGCGAGCTGACTCTGGTGTGCGCCCCGGCGGGCTTCGGCAAGACCACCCTGCTGGCCGACTGGGCCGCCAGCGTGGCCTGGCCGGTTGCCTGGTTGTCGGTAGACCGCGACGATAACGACCCAGCACGCTTCTGGCGCTATGTGGTCGCGGCGCTTGATCGGGTGGTCGGAGGGCTTGGCGAGCACATTCTTCCGCTGCTGAGCCCTGGCAGCGGCACCTCGAGTCGGGGGGTGGTGACCGCCCTGGTCAACCAGCTCCAGGCCCAGCCCCGACGAGCTGGTGCTGGTCCTGGACGACTACCACGCGATCGAAGACACGGCGATCCATGGCAGCCTGGCCTTTCTGCTGAGCCATCTTCCGCCACGGCTGCACCTGGCCATCAGCAGCCGGAGCGACCCGCCCCTGCCCCTGGCCCGGCTGCGAGCCAGGGGCCAGCTGGCCGAGCTGCGCGCCGCTGACCTACGCTTCACCCCCGAGGAGGCGGCGGCCTTCCTGCAGGGGGTGTGGAAGCTCGACCTGCCTGTGCAGACCGTCGCCGCCCTGGAGACCCGCACCGAAGGCTGGATCGTGGGGCTGCAGCTGGCCGCCTTGTCGCTCCAGCGGCGACCCGACCCCACCGCGTTCCTGGACGGCTTCACCGGCACCCACCGCTATGTCCTCGCCTACTTGAGCGAGGAGGTCCTCGAGCGCCAGCCGGACCGGGTGCGGAGGTTCCTGCTGCAGACCTCGATCCTGGAGCGGCTCACCGGCCCGCTGTGCGACGCCGTCACCGGGGATTCGGATGGCCAGGGCACGCTCGAGGGGCTCGAGCGGGCGAACCTGTTCCTCGTCCCCTGGACGAGGAGCGCCGCTGGTATCGCTTCCATCACCTGTTCGCCGACCTGCTCCGCGCCAACCTGCAGCGCTCGGATCCTGCGCTGGTACCCGAGCTGCACCGGCGGGCCGCCGACTGGTGCCAGCAGCACGGCCTGATCGACGACGCCATCCGGCATCGACTCGGATCCGGTGAGGCGCCGTCGGCAGCGCGGCTGGTGGAGGAGCATCTCGACGAGAGCTTGCGGCGGGGGGAAGACGTGATCCTGCAGCGGTGGCTGTCGGCGCTTCCTGAGGAGGCGGTGCAGGCGGTCCCGGCCCTGTGCCTGGCGCAGGGCTTGATGGAGTTCCATCTCGGCCACCTGGACTCGGTCGAGGGACTCCTGGAGCATGCCGAACGGGCCTTCGACCCACGGCGCCAGCCACCGCGGCCGGTGCGCACGACCGCGGGCATGGTCGCCGAGCTTCCCGCGGCGATCTCGCTGTTGCGGGCCGAGTTGGCGGCGCTGCGGGGAGACAGCGCTGGGACGGCAGCCCACGCCCGGTCGGCGCTGGCCGAGATGGCCGATGAGGAACACGCTCCTCGCTTCTGGGCCCGCTGGCTGCTGGCCTTCTCGGACTGGATGGGCGGGCGGATGGCCGACGCCGAGCGCGCCTTGGCCGAGTTGGTCGCCGAGGGCAGGACGTCAGTGGAGCTGGATCCCGTCATGTCGACCGGGTTCACCCTCGCCCGGGTGCAGCGGGCCCGGGGCCGGCTGGGCGTGGCCCTGCGCACCTGCCAAGACGGCCTGCGCTTCGCCACCCAGGGTGGCCGCCTCACCGGGTACCAGGCCGGTGAGCCGCACGTGGGGATCGCCGAGGTGCTGTATGAGCGCGACGAGGTGGACCTCGCCCTGGAGCACGTGACCCAAGGCATCGAGTTGTGCCGACAGGTGCTGGTGCTCAGAAAATGGGATCGCGGGCTGTGCACGCTCGGCTGGATCCGCCAAGCGATGGGCGAGGCAGGCGCCGCCCTGGCGGCGATGGATGAAGCCTGCCGGCTGTATCCGACGGTCGAAGTCGCCAGTTTGTTCAACCCCGCCCCGGCCGAACGGGCCCGGCTCCTTCTCGCCCAGGGCCGGGTCGACGAGGCCGCCCGGTGGACCGAGGAGCGGGGGCTGTTGGACGACGACGAGGTCTCCTACCCGCGGGAGCGCGACCATCTCGTGCTCGCCCGGGTCCTCCTGGCCCGCGCCGAGCCGGCCCGGGCGCTCGGGCTGCTGGATCGCCTGGACGCCCTGGCCGAGTTCCAGGGCCGCGCCGGAAGCGTGATCGAGATCCGGGCCTTGCGGGCGCTGGCGCTGCAAACGGCGGGCGACCACCAGGGTGCCCTCACCGCGGTGGCCGAGGCCCTGTCCCTGGCCCAGCCGGAGCGTTATGTGCGCGTCTTCGCCGACGAGGGGCCGCCGATGGCCGCCCTGCTGCGCAGCCTCATTGGCGCCCGCCGGCGGGGTCGTGCTGCGGCCGGCTCGGGTGCGGCGACCGAGCACCTGCACCGGGTGATCCGGGCGTTCGGGCCCGTGAGAGAGCAGGCAGACAAGAGCGGCTCCGCCGTGACCGGGCTGGTCGAGCCCCTGACCGAGCGGGAGCTGGAGGTGCTGCGGCTGCTGGCCGCCGGCCGGCGCAACCGCGACATCGCCCGGGAGCTGGTGGTCACGCTGGAGACGGTGAAGAAGCACGTCAGCCACATCTTCGACAAGCTCGGCGCGGCCAACCGCACCGAGGCCGTGACGCGCGCCCGCGAGCTCGGCCTCGTCCCCTGAGGCGG
>Ga0209846_1000153_pt1 | contig 10030 bp, 10 predicted proteins | sample GWRWS3_20_30_FD_187244 | JGI IMG/M metagenome (GOLD analysis project Ga0209846, IMG submission 187244) | Riverbed sediment microbial communities from areas with vegetation nearby in Columbia River, Washington, USA - GW-RW S3_20_30 (SPAdes)... | ecosystem: Environmental > Aquatic > Freshwater >... | reverse complement strand
ACCGGCGGGACGTTCCTGCACACCAGCCGCACCAACCCCGGCAAGGTCAAGCCCACCGACGTGCCGGCGTTCCTCACCGGCCAAGGCCAGGGGGAATCCGACGGGCCGTTCGACTTCACCGGCCACTGCCTGCAGGTGATCGAGCGGTTGGGCCTGGACTGGCTGGTCGCCATCGGCGGCGACGACACCCTGTCGTATGCCGAGCGGCTGTCCAGGGAGGGGGTGCGGGTGGTCGCGGTCCCCAAGACGATGGACAACGACGTGTTCGGGACCGACTACTGCATCGGCTTCTCCACCGCGGTGACCCGCAGCGTGCAGTTCATCCACCAGCTCCGCACCTCGACCGGGTCGCACGAGCGCATCGCCGTTATCGAGCTGTTCGGTCGCAACTGCGGCGAGACGTCGCTGCTGTCGGCGTACCTGGCCGGGGTGGACCGGGCGATCATCTGCGAGGTGCCGTTCGACCCCGAGCTGCTCGCCCACTACCTGCTGGGGGACAAGGCGGCCAACCCCTCCAACTACGCCATGGTGACGGTCAGCGAGGGCGCCCGGATGGTGGAGGGTGAGATCCACCAGTGGGGGGACACCGACGCCTACGGGCACCGCAAGCTCGGCGGGATCGGGCTGGTCACCGGGGACGCGCTCAAGCGGCTCACCGGGCAGGACATCGTCTACCAGCAGGTCGGCTACCTGATGCGGTCGGGCGCGCCGGACGCCCTGGACCTGATGGTGGCGGTCAACTACGCCAACATGGCGATCAACCTGATCGACCAGGACGCCGACGGCAGCATGGTCGCGCTCCGCAAGGGCACCTACACCTCGGTGCCGATCGACACCATCATGGCGGGCACCAAGCGGGTCGACGTGGAGGCCCTGTACGACGAGAAGGCCTACCGGCCGCTGATCCGCCAGGTCGACGGCAAACCCATGTTCCTCTACTAGGAAGGACAGCGCGATGGCGACGCTGGCGATCACCGGGGCGACCGGCGGGCTCGGTGGGCGGGTCGCGCGCCGCCTCGCCGACCGTGGCGTGGCCCAGCGCCTGGTCGTGCGCGACCCCGCCAGGGCGCCGCAGCTCCCCGGCGCCGAGGTCGTGCAGGCGGCCTACGGCGACGGCGAGGCGGTGCGCCGCGCCCTCGACGGCGTGGACACGCTGCTGCTGGTGTCGGGGTCGGAGGCGTTCGACCGGGTGCGGTTGCACACCGGCACGGTGGATGCGGCCGTGGCCGCCGGCGTGCAGCGCATCGTCTACACCTCGTTCCTGGCCTGCTCGCCGGAGGCCACCTTCACCTTCGCCCGCGACCACTGGCACACCGAGGAGCACCTCCGCAAAACCGGTGTGCGCCACACCTTCCTGCGGGACAGCCTCTACCTGGACGTGTTCCCGCTGTTCGCCGGCGGCGACGGCGTCATCCGCGGGCCAGCGGGCGACGGCCGCGTGGCCGCGGTGGCGCGCGACGACGTCGCCGACGTGGCCGTGGCCGTGCTGCTGGGGGACGGCCACGACGGGCGCACCTACGACCTGACCGGACCGGAGGCGTTCACCCTGCGGCAGGCCGCCGAGGAGCTGTCCCGCGCCAGCGGCCGCGCCGTGACCTACCACGCCGAGACCCTCGACCAGGCCTACGCCTCCAGGGCCGGCTACGGCGCCCCTCACTGGGAGGTCACCGGCTGGGTCACGACCTACGTCGCGATCGCGGCCGGCGAGCTGGACGTCGTCAGCGACACCGTGGCGACAGTCGCCGGCCACCCGCCGATGGATCTCGCCGAGTTCCTGCGCCGCAACCCCGCCAGCTACCGGCACCTGGTCCAGGGGTAGCGTCCGGGGTCAGGGCCGCGCCGCCGGCACCTCGACGGTGACCTCCAGACCGCCGCCGGGAATGGCGCCGGCGCTGACGGTGCCGCCGTGGGCGGCCGCCACCGAGCGGACGATCGACAGGCCGAGGCCGGCGCCGCGGTCGGAGCCGGTGCGGTCGCCGCCCAGCCGCCGGAACGGCTCGAACAGCCCGGCCACCTGCTCCGGCGGGATCGGCCGGCCACCGTTGGCGACCCTGGCCACGGCCCGGCCGCCGGCGAGGCCGGTGTCGACCTCCAGCCAGCCGCCGGCGACGTTGTGGCGGACGGCGTTCTCGACCAGGTTGGCGACCAGGCGCTCGAGCAGCGCCCGGTCGCCGGCGACCGGCGCGCCGCCGAGCACCGAGCTGACCCGCAACCCGAGCCGCTCGGCCTCCGGGCGGGCCACCGACAGCGCGTCGGCGGCCGCCAGCGACAGATCCACCGGCTCCCTGGCCCTGAGCTGGCGCTCGCTGCGGGCCAGCATGAGCAGGCCCTCGATCAGCCGCTCGCTGCGCTGGCTGGCCTCCCGCACCCGCTCGGCCATCGCCCGCAGCTCTGCCGGGCTCGCGTCCCGGTGGGCGAGCGCCACGTCGACCTCGGTGCGGGTGATCGCCAGGGGCGTGCGCAGCTCGTGGGAGGCGTTGGCCACGAAGCGCCGCTGGGTCTCGAACGCGGTGTCCAGCCGGGCCAGCATCTGGTCGAAGGTGTCGGCCAGCTCCTTCAGCTCGTCCTCCGGCCCCTGCAGGTTGATCCGCTCGTGCAGGTTGCTGCCCTCCAGCCGCCTCGCGGTGGCGGTGATCGCCTGGAGCGGCCGCAGCACCCGGCCGGCCACCAGCCAGCCGAGCCCGACCGAGACCACCGCCATCAGCCCAAGGGCGACGCCGGACTGGGTCAGGAGCTGGCTCAGGGCGGCCGCCTGCACCTTGTCCCTGACCGCCTCCAACGCCCCCGGCGACCCGGCGCTGGCGATGACGTCGCCATCGCCCACCCGGGTGAACAGCAACAGCCCGGCGCCCTGGCCTGGCCCGGCCCCCACCGGCGGCTGCGTCCCCGGGGCCGACACCTCGACGTGGAACGGCAGCGTGAACCGGGAGCGGACCAGCGCGTAGTTCACCGCCAGCAGGGCGGCCCCGGCGAGCAGGAACAGGCCGCCGTACAGCAGCGTGAGCTGCAGCCGCACGCTGGCCCTCGGCAGCAGCGCCCTCACAGCCGGTACCCGACGCCGACCACGGTCTCGATCAGGGGCGGGCGGCCCAGCTTGCGGCGAAGGTTCATGACGGTCACCCGGACGGTGTTGGTGAACGGGTCGGCGTGCTCGTCCCAGACCCGCTCCAGCAGGTCCTCGGCGCTGACCACGGCGCCGTCGGCGGCCAGCAGCACCTCAAGCACGCCGAACTCCTTGCGGGTCAGGCGCAGGAAGTGGCCGCCCCTGGTCGCCTCGCGGCGGGCCGGGTCCAGGCGGACGTCGTGGCGCTCCAGCACCGGCGGCAGGGCGTCGCGGCTGCGCCTGGCAAGGGCCCGCAGCCGCGCCACCAGCTCGCCGAACGCGAACGGCTTGCCGAGGTAGTCGTCGGCGCCGAGGGTGAGCCCGTCGACCCGGTCGTCGACGGTGCCGGCGGCGGTCAGCATGAGGATGCGGGTGGGCGACGGCTGGCCGGCCAGGGTGCGGCAGACCTCATCGCCGTGCGTCCCGGGCAGGTCGCGGTCCAGCACCACCACGTCGTAGCGGTTGACGTCGAGCTTGGCCAGCGCCTCGGTGCCGTCGTGGCTCACGTCCACCGCCATGCCCTCGCGGCGCAGCCCGCGGGCGATGGCGGCGGCGAGCACCGCCTCGTCCTCCACCACCAGCACGCGCACCCCGCCACCTCTCATCCGTTGCGCCCGGCCGGGCGTCGACCAGCCTGCCCGGGGGTGCGTAACGCCTGCATAAGGCATTCGCGAGACGGAGCCGTTACGCCCGGTCGCGTAGCACTACCGGCGGCGGGAGCGACCGGCGCTCCCGGGAAGGAGCAGAACCACCATGCGATCCAGAAGGCGGCGGAGCGGGCCGCGATCGGTGCTGGTCATGCTCGGGCTTGGCCTGGTGCTCGGCCTCGGCGCGGCCGCCTGCGGCGGGTCCCCGGACGGGAACGGCGTGGCCACCCTCGGCGGTGACGGCGCCAGCGCCCAGCAGGGGACCGGCGGCGGGAGCGGCTCGGCCAGCAAGGACCCGCAGCAGGCGGCCCTCGAGTTCGCCAAGTGCATGCGCGAGCACGGCGTCGACATGCCGGACCCGGAGGTCGACAGCAAGGGCCGCATCCGCGTCACCGTCCGCGCGGGGCGCGGCCAGGCGGACCCCAAGAAGCTGGAAGCGGCCCAGCGGGCCTGCGGCCACCTGATGGGCGGCGGCGGCGAGGGGCCGGGCAAGCTGGACCCCAAGGCCCAGGACGCGATGCTCGCCTTCGCTAGGTGCATGCGCGAGCACGGCATCGACATGCCCGACCCGACCGGCAACGGCCTGCTCTTCAACAGCAAGCGGGGGCAGGGACCCGACCCCAGCTCCTCCAAGTTCAAGGAGGCCGAGCGGGCCTGCGACCACCACCTGGGCGACCTCCGCGGCGGGGAGCGCTCCAAGGAGGAGCAGCCATGAGTACCCCGGAGACCACCAGGGGGGAGCCGTACCAGGCCCCGCCCGTGATGGCGCCGTCCGGCGACGGCCACGGCCCGTCCTCGGAGGCGGGCGGCCCCGGCGGCCGCCGGCGGCGGCGGGGCCGGCGGGCGGCCGCGCTGGCCGCGGCCGGGGTGCTGGCGGCCGGGGCGGCCTGGTGGACGGTCGCCAGGCCCCAGGCCGGCCGCGACGACCCGTCGGGGAACCAGCCCGCCACCACCACCGCCGCGGTGGCAGCGCGCGACCTGCGCGCCCAGGAGAAGGTCCAGGGCACGCTCGGCTATGGCGACACCCGCGCCGTGGCCAACCAGCGCCAGGGCACCATCACCTGGCTGCCGGAGGAGGGGGCGGTCATCCGGCGAGGCCAGGCCCTGTACCGGGTGGACGGCAGGCCGGTCCAGCTCTTCTACGGCAGGCTGCCGGCCTGGCGGGAGCTGTCGGTCGGCGTCGACGACGGCCCCGACGTGCGCCAGCTCGAGCGCAACCTGGTCGCGCTCGGCTACGACCCCAACCGGGTCATCACCGTCGACGACCACTTCACCAGCGCCACCAGGGCGGCGGTGAAGCGCTGGCAGGAGGTCGTCGGACTGGACCAGACCGGGGTGATGCGGCCGGGCGACGCCGTCTGGCAGCCGGGCGCGGTCCGGGTCGGCGAGCTGAAGGCCGCTGTCGGCGACGCCGCCAGGCCCGGCTCCCCGGTCCTGGAGGTCACCGCCACTTCCAGGCAGGTCGCGATCGACCTGGACGCCCGCCGGCAGCCGTACGTCCACGCCGGCGACCCGGTCGATATCGAGCTGCCTGGCGGCCGGACCACCACCGGCCGGGTCGCCTCGGTGGGCAAGGTCGCCACCGCCTCCGGCGACGGCGACCCGACGAGCGACTCCTCGCCGACGGTCGAGGTGACCGTGTCCCTCGACGAGCCGGAGGCCACCGGCAGCCTGGACCAGGCGCCGGTCGACGCCTACATCACCACCGAGGTGCGCGAGCACGTGCTGGCGGTGCCGGTCAACGCCCTGCTCGCGCTGGCGGAGGGCGGCTACGCCATCGAGGTGGAGCGCGACGGCCGGCGCGGGCTGGTCGGGGTCACCTTGGGGCTGTTCGCCGACGGCATGGTCGAGGTCGAGGGCGGCGGCCTGCGCGCCGGCGACCGGGTGGTGGTGCCGGCATGAGCGAACCGGTCATGGAGCTGCACGAGGTGACCAAGCGCTACCAGGGGCCGCCGGAGGTGGAGGTGCTCCGGGGCGTCAGCCTCACCGTCGCCAGCGGCGAGCTGCTGGCGATCGCGGGACCGAGCGGGTCCGGCAAGTCGACCCTGCTGCACGTCATGGGCACCCTGGACCGCCCGAGCGCCGGGACGGTCAGGGTGGCCGGGCAGGAGGTCGCGGCGCTGTCGGACCGCGCCCTCTCCGCCTTCAGGGGCAGCAGCGTCGGCTTCGTGTTCCAGCAGTTCTTCCTGCTCGACGGGATGAGCGCGCTCGACAACGTGGCCACCGGCCTGCTGTATGCAGGGATCGCCCCGGCCAAGCGGCGACGGCGGGCCGCGGAGGCGCTGCAACGGGTCGGGCTCGGGCACCGGCTGGGCCACCGCCCGGCCGAGCTGTCCGGCGGCGAGTGCCAGCGGGTGGCGATCGCGCGCGCGGTCGTCGCCCGCCCCGCCATCGTGCTCGCCGACGAGCCGACCGGGAACCTGGACTCGGCCACCGGGGCCGAGGTGCTCGCGCTGCTGGAGGAGCTGCACGCCGACGGCGCGACGATCGCGGTCATCACCCACGCCCCGGCGATCGCCGGCCGCCTCCCGCGCCGCGTCGACCTGCGCGACGGCCGCATCGAGCGGGACGAGACCCGAACAGAGGCGCGACGATGAGCGCTGGCACCAGCACCCCGAACCCGAGCCGGCTCCATCCCCGCGACCTGGTCGGCGTGGCCGGCACGGGCCTGCGCACCCGGCGGCTGCGGGCGGCGCTGTCGGCCCTCGGGATCGCCATCGGCATCGCCGCGATGGTCGCGGTGCTCGGCATCTCCGAGTCGAGCCGCGCCGACCTGCTGGCACAGCTCGACTCGCTCGGCACCAACCTGCTCACGGTCACCTCGGGCGAGACGTTCCTCGGCGAGGACGCCACGCTGCCCGAGGAGTCGCTCGGCATGCTCCGGCGCGTCGGGCCGGTCGAGCAGGTGGCGGCGACCGCCAACGTCGACGCCACCGTGCGCCGCAGCGACAAGATCCCCGAGGCCGAGACCGGCGGGATCAGCGTGCTGGCGGCCGACCCGGGCCTGCTTGCCACCCTCGGCGGGCAGGTCGGTTCCGGGAGGTTCCTGAACCCGGCCACGGCCCGCTACCCGGCGGTGGTGCTGGGGGCCACGGCCGCCGAGCGGCTCGGCATCGACCGCGTCGGCCGCCAGCTCTGGCTCGGCGGCCGCTGGTTCACGGTGACCGGCATCCTGCGGCCGGTGACGCTCGCCCCGGAGATCGACCGCGCCGCCCTGGTCGGCTTCCCGGTCGCCGAGGCGCTGCTCGGCGCCGACGGCTCGCCGGGGACGGTGTACGTCCGCGCCGACCCCGACCAGGTGGAGGCGGTCCAGGGCGTGCTGGCCGCCACCGCCAACCCCGCGAACCCCAACGAGGTGCGGGTCAGCCGACCTTCGGACGCCCTGGCGGCACGGGCGGCGGCGATGACTGCCTTTACCTCGCTGCTGCTCGGGCTGGGGGCGGTCGCCCTGCTGGTCGGTGGGGTGGGGATCGCCAACGTCATGGTCATCTCGGTGCTGGAGCGGCGTTCCGAGATCGGCCTGCGCCGCGCCCTGGGGGCGACCAAGGGCCACGTCGGCGCGCAGTTCCTGGCGGAGTCGCTGCTGCTGGCGCTGCTCGGCGGTGTGGCCGGGGTGGCGCTGGGGGCCGCGGTGACCGCGGCGTACGCGGCCGGCCGCTCCTGGTCGGTGGTCGTCCCGACCCTGGCGATGGCCGGCGGGCTGGCCGCGGCGCTGGCCATCGGGGCGGTGGCCGGCCTCTACCCGGCCATGCGGGCCGCTCGCATGGCCCCGACCGAAGCCCTGCGGACGGTCTAGTGGGGCGGCCTCAGGGCTCCGCGTCCGGGTCGGGGACCAGCCGCAGGGCGGGCTTGGCGACCGGGTCGTGCTCGAACCGGGAGGCGAGCCGCACCACCGAGGCCCGGAAGGTGCGCACCTTGTCGACGATCTCGCCGACGCTCTCGCGTACCACGAACCGGGACCCGTCCACCAGCGTCAGCACCGTGTCCGGCGTGGACTCGACCCGCTCGATGAGGTCGCAGTTCACCGCCATGCTGGCACCGTGCAGGCGGGTCACCACGATCATCCGCTTTGCTCCTCAGGGCGCTCGGCCGTCGCCGGCACACCTTTCGGTCGGCAGCCAGGGGGTGAAGCTGAGCGGCTACCGCTCTTGCGCCTGAGGGCTTCTGCCTTCGGGCCGGCGGTGAATCGCGTCGTGGGGTCGGCGCCGTTGTCACACCCATTGGTTAGCCTTGTCGGTGTTGCGTGGCGTGGGAGATACGTGAACACCCCATGGAGCCGATGTGAGGCAGCCCACCAGCAGTGCGACGGCGAACACTGGCCGCCGCTATCGCGCCTACCCGACTCCGGAGCAGGCCAGACGCCTGACCGGGTGGGGGCATTCCTGCCGGGCAGTCTGGAACCTGGCACTGGAGCAGCGGCAGTACCTCTACCGCCACCGCGGCTACACCCTGCGGGCGGTAGAGCAGTCCGTCCAGCTCACCCGGGCCCGCGCCGAGCTGCCCTGGCTTGCCGACCTGCCCGCGCAGTCGGCCCAGCAGGTGCTCCGCCAACTCGACCGCGCCTACGACAACTGGTGGAACCCGCAGCATCCCGCCGGGCTACCGACGTTCAAGAAGCGCCGCGACCGGCTGGTGGTGCCGTTCCCCGGCCAGGCCGTCACGGTCCGCAAGCTCAACCGCAAGTGGGCGCAGGTGCGGCTGCCGAAGATCGGGTGGGTGCGGTTGCGGCTGTCGCGTCCCCTCGGCGGTGCCGTGCGCAACGCCACCGTGCGCCGCGACGGGCTGGGCTGGCACATCTCCTTCGGGATTGCCGCAGCTACCGAGCCTGCCGTGCCCAACGGCCTGCCCGGCTGCGGGGTCGACTTCGGGGTGGCGTGCTCGGCCTACGTCTCCGATGAGCCCTCGCCGCGGCTGCTGCCGCCGACGCTGACCGAGGGGGAGCAGCGGCGGCTGCTCGGGCTGGAGCGCCGCAAGGCCCGCCAGGTCCGCTGGGCCAAGCGCCACAACCACGGCCGCTACTCCCGCAGGCTGCGCCGCACCATCGCCCAGATCGCCGCGCTCAAGGCGCGGCAGACGCGCAGGCGGCTGGACTTCACCCACAAGCTCACCACCGACCTGGCCAAGAGCCACGGCTGGGTCGGGATCGAGGACCTGCGGGTGAAGGCCATGACCAGAAGCGCGAAAGGTACGATTGAGCAGCCGGGGAGCAACGTCCGGCAGAAGGCAGGGCTGAACCGCGGCATCCTTGACAACGCCCCCTACGAGCGGCGCCGGCAGCTCGCCTACAAGGCGCCACGGTTCGGGTCGGAGCTGCGGCTGGTTCCGGCGCCCGGCACCTCGCAGACGTGCTCGGCGTGCGGGCACCGCGATCCCGAGTCGCGGCCGGGCTGCGGGCGGGTGTTCGCCTGCACCGCCTGCGGCCACCAGGCCCACGCCGACCACAACGCCGCGGTCGTGATCGAGGCCCGTGCCCGCCGGGCTGGCGGCACGGTCATCAACAGCACGCGCAGTCACCCCCGGGTGGCCAGGCCCACACGGAGCCGCATGCGTGAACCCCTCGGGAAGCGTGTCGCATGAACGCCACCGGGGAATCCCCACCCTTCAGGACGGGGAGGAAGTCACTCCAGCCAGAGCAAGGGCGACATGCGGCGCGACCCGCTGCGCAGCTTGGCCTCGGCCCGGTCCATCGCGCCCCACAGCTCCTGGACCTGGCGCTGCAGGGCGAGCAGCTCGTCGTCGTCACAGGAGTCGTCGTCGATGGTCCGGACCAGGTCGTGACGGTAGTCCTCGACCGCGCCCCGCACCGCCAGCGTCTTGTCCGCGAGGTTGCGGAGGTCGAGGGCCAACCGCCGAACGATCATCTGGTCCGTCATCGCGTCAACCTCCACGGCCCTTTCTTGCACTGGTGCGAAGGGAGCATACCGCCTCGAAGGGCGCAGGGCCGGGGACTTTGCGGTGCAGTCGACGAAATGTTATGCGGCGGATACTGATGGAGCGAATCCGTTGCCCGGCCAGGGACTCAGGCGGAACCGGTGGCGGCGGGCCGCCGCTCCGCGGCCCGTTCGAGCAGGGGGCGCGGCGCCGCGTCGAGGCGGGCGCGGTAGTCGGAGCAGGCCGCGATGGCGGCGTGGTAGGCGGCGCGGCGCTTGGCCACCCGCCCGTCGGGGCGGGGCGCGGGCGGGAGGGTGTCCGGGTCGAGGTGGGCGTTGAGCCCGTCGCGGAGCAGGATCAGGGCCTCGGCGCGGAGCTGGGACACGCGCGACTCGGTGACGCCCAGCTC
>Ga0209846_1000149_pt1 | contig 10146 bp, 10 predicted proteins | sample GWRWS3_20_30_FD_187244 | JGI IMG/M metagenome (GOLD analysis project Ga0209846, IMG submission 187244) | Riverbed sediment microbial communities from areas with vegetation nearby in Columbia River, Washington, USA - GW-RW S3_20_30 (SPAdes)... | ecosystem: Environmental > Aquatic > Freshwater >... | reverse complement strand
CACTGGGCGCTCATCCGTTCACGCTCTGGAGCTTCACGGAAGCTGTTTGGATCCACGAGAAGCCGAGAGAAGAGTTAGTCAAGGATTACAAAGAAAAAGCCGCAAAGGCGGGCTATCCGGATTTTAAGACTTGACGGATTTTAGATCCTTCGGCTATCGCTCAGAACAGGTTTTCGCTTTGGATTCCAAAATCGCGCCGGTATCGAATAAGGCGCTCAGCGCTCTTGCCTCAATTTCTACTAAGAAGTTTCTCAGCCAGAGCGGTCGCGGGTTTCCTGAGCTTGAGAACTGATGATTCCAGGTGAGTTTCGAGGCGATAATAATCCTCCACCGTCATGATGTCCTTGCAGGACTCGATGCCTGACTCTTTCAACCATTGTGTATCCACGTCGAGCCGGCGCGTTCCCTGGACCATCGCTTTGCCGTAGAGTTCCTGCCCTTCCTTGCCTAGCAGCCAATTAATGAACACCTTCGTCGCATTGGGATGGGGAGGGTTCTTCACGACCGTCACGACACCGCTGCCGTTGCTGGCGTGGGCACCCTCTTTTATCTTGGGAACGGGCTTGACCGGCAGCCCTGCTTTTATGAAGGGTTCGTAGCTGTAATGACTGAGACCGATCGTAAAAGCTAGCTTTCCTTTTGCCAGGGCCTCCGCGATCAGTCTTTGGTTTTGACTGATAAGAAGATCTTGCAGCACGAGCCTGGCGAGGTATTCTTCGCCTTTGAGTTTCCAGAGAAACGACCAGGTATTTTGCCCTGAACCGGCATTGCGCGGATCGAGAAAAGCGATACGACCTTTCCATTTGGGGTTCAGCAGATCGTCGAAGGAGCGCATCTCCTGTGGCGCTGCTTGACTGGTGTTGAACCACAAAGTCTCAGTCGTGTAACATTGAAAGGCATAGATATGACGCTTCGTGCTGACGTTGTCTTCCCAGATATGACCGCCCCACCAATTTTTCGGCTCCTTCACTTCCGGCAAAATCATGTACGGTTGAAAATCATCCGCTGCCCCCGCGGAAACCATCGAGAGTGGCGTCGCTCCTCCCGACACGAAGACATCAAAGTAGCGAACGCCCGCATTATATTCGTTTAAGATCCGGGCCACATTCTCCGGGCCTCGGCTAGGGAAAAGCTCTAACCCGATACCGAACTTGTCCTTAAATTTTGCATCGATCGCTTTCCTTAACTCGCTGCTGGCGGGGATTCCCACAACCAGAGTGCCTTCTTTCTTCGCCGAGGCCAGAGTTCGCTCCCATTCCAATTGCCAGTCCGCGGCCAGAAGAGAAGACGGTACAAATACCGCCAGCAAGACACCGGACCCCAGAGAAACCCATTTCGATAGTTGCATACAGCGGCCTTTCCTTTGATCCGGTATTCTCACGGGAATGCAATAATGTCAGGTGCCATCTCCCTTGGCGCCCTTTGCGTCTTTGCGCGAACCCCCTCTTTGTCGCCCCCTAGGACGCCAAGACCCCAAAGCATCGACTACTGCACTTCGAACCGCGTCTCCCGTTCGGAGACGTTGTTAAAAGCTTTCGGTTGCACCAGCCCCGGCTGTAAAAAACCATGCGCAGAAACCCGGGGCTTCCAGTGATTCGATGGGCAATGCCACGGGGAATCATCGCTGTCTGGCCGGCGTCCAGCTCCAACGCTCCCCACTCCGTATGATTCAGCGAATGCCCGCGAAACTGAAACCAAATTTCGTCCTCGTCGCAACCACGGTGAAAGCCTCTTTGTTCCTCTTCCAGATTGTAAACGTCAATCCTGAACTCCTTGCCGTTGTAGAGCACGGGCGCCTTGGCTCCGCCTTTTCCGGTCATGCCGGTAAAATAATCGAACCCTCTGATTTTCTTGACCGGACGACTGCCCCCCGTGACAGTGCCGATCAACGCTGCCGGGTCGCGCTCAATCCAGACATCGGACTGCGGATCCCAGAAAGTGATGTGCTCGAGCGTGCGGCCATGCTGCGATTCTTGTCGTCCGTTGCCGTGCGCTGTGAACGGTTCTGAAGGACGCACTTTGAATTGGGTTTCCCCAAGGGGCTTTTCGGGATCGACTCCCAAGTTCACCAGCTCTCGAGTTGCGACCCTAAGCCGCAGGCACTCTTCTTTCCCGGTGGAACGATGTGAGATGGCCGCTGGAATTAAGACGAATTCGCCCGGTTCAAGTTCCACAACGCCGCATTCGCTCTCGATGGCGGAGCGGCCGCAGAATTGGAAATAAACTAAATCATGGTCCGCCGCGCGAGTGAGTTGCTCCTCAACCCCGTCGATATGTTCGGTCGCGATACGCAAGCTATCGCCTTCCCAAACCGTTGCCCGAGTGCCGTTAGCGGAGCGCGGCGCGCTTCGAAGCAAGTCAAACGGTCGAATCTTCGGCACCATTCTTTGACCCATGCGCGCGGTGCCGATGACCGCGCTTTCATCCCGTTCGACCCAGATATGTTCATCCGGGTCCCTGTGAGGTCATAAACTCGCGAATTTTCTTTGCCATAATGCGGTGCCTCCTTTTGAACAGGTCATATTAATTTCCTGGATCTAGATCAAAGCTTCGGCTTCCAGTTTTTTCTCAGATCGGCATAGACTTTCTTGATAATGCTGTAATCAAACAGCTGCCCGGGCTCGGGCGGCTTGGCGACTTTAATCAGTTCCGCTCTTGTCACAACTTCGTCTCGAAGCACATCGTCCGCAACCCACCCTTCCTCGGTCATGCTTCCCAAGGCCGTTTCATAGTCCAAGGACAAGAGGTCCAAGGGCGATGGGTTTTGCTTGGCTAGCATTGCAATCGTTGGCTCCTTATAACGGCGCGCAAATTCTCTCCCTTTGGCCACCGCGCGCAGGAAACGTTCGACCAAGAGAGGGTTTTCCGCGAGCAGTTTGCTGGAAACCGCAACACCGTTCCAAACCAGCTGAACCTCTTTTGTAGTATCAGCGAGGATGTGACCCTTCAGCGGGCTCAATTGAGCGACATCTCTGGGGCTCAAGGGCGCAGCGTCGACGGAGCCCGACACAAAAGCGGGAAAGCGGGCTTCATTTCTGACGGCGATAAAGAGGAAAGATTTCGGATCCAGCCCGTGCTTTTTAAAAAGCAAAAGCGTAGCGAGATGACCCGTATCACCGAAAGTATTGATAGCGATTTTCTTCCCCACGAGGTCTTGCAGAGTTTTAATCTCCGGCTTGTTTGAAACAAGACGGTAGGTGGGGCGCGACATATTAGTGTAAACAATTTTGACGAGACCGCCTCGTAGAGCCGCACTGAGGGCAGTGCCCGCCGACGAGCTGAAATGCAATTGTCCTGACAGCAAGGTTTGGGTTGCCGTCCCTCCTCCAGCTCTCATGACTTTAACATTGAGCCCTTCTTCGAGGGCGTAGCCCTTCTCCATTGCTACAACATGATCCATATAGGCCGCCGTGAGCGAAGCGTAGGAAACAGTGATTTCCTCAGCAGGGGCAACTTTGAACGAAATCGAGAAACATAACGCCGAGAAAAACCCAATCAATCTTTTTCTTGATGGGCGAATCATCATTGGTCTACCTGGTTAGTTACCTAATCGAAGGCGTCAGTGACCGCCAAACCTAACGGCGTGCGCCCGCCAGCACAAAAACGATTCTGGTCTTCACAACAGCGCCTCCTTCATCCTTATCCTTAGATTAGCTGGACTCTTTTTTATTTTTTTTTGCTCCAATCTGTCAATCCTTTTCAACTTTTTGGCATCGCCGAGGAATCTAGAGACTTAGACGATCAATTGTCAAGCCCTTTTGGGTTGCACCACGCTGACGATTCGAGTACCCTTCGCGGGTTCGTTGGTGACCAAGCGATGTCGACGCGAACTCAAATTCTAGTCTTCGGCTTGGCGGTTGGCCTTTTGCATGGCTGCGCATGGTTTCCAATAACCGTGGTGCGCGCTGTGCCACCTCTCGTAGAATCAACACAAGCAAAACCAACTGACAGCCCGTCTCATCAACATTCACTTGCGGTCGAGTATGACGCCCTTGCGCAGCAACTCGATGTGCAGGAGGAAGATCTGCTGGCGCCGGCACCACTCGACACCAGCTCAAAGAGCGCCAGAGAAGCCGCGCCAAAACCCGATCAGCAACAAGCAAACAAGAGATCGGCATCAGTTCAAAACGAGTCTTCGGTATCGAGAAATGTTTCCGGACCGCATGCAGAAGATCGTTTCTTGAACTCGTTGGAGAAGGACCTTAACAAAGCAATAGACCAACCCGTCGAGCGACGTCGATTGGAATTTTCTAAAGCGGTGATTGAAAACCCAAGGGTCCGCTACTTCATCAACCAATTTTCCAAAAGCGGTAGAAACGACCTCGAAAAGGTCCTGGCCCGCTCCGGAAAGTATATGCCGATGATCGCCCAGGTGCTGCACGAGGAAGGAGTTCCGGAAGAGCTGGCCTACCTGGCGCTCATCGAAAGCGGTTTTGTCGTCCACAGCTCATCCCCTTCAGGAGCCGTCGGACTTTGGCAATTTGTTCCCGGCACTGCGCGTAGGTACGGTTTAAAAATTGATTCGTGGGTGGACGAGCGCCGAGATCCAGTAAAATCGACCCGGGCCGCCGCTGCCTATCTCAAGGATCTGCACAATTACTTTGGTCGATGGTATCTGGCCATAGCGGCCTACAATGCAGGGCAGGGTGCCATTGAAAAGGCCATGCAGAGCTCCGGAGCAAACGATTTTTGGACGCTAAGCGCGAAGGCCAAGTTAAGAGATGAAACGCGCAACTTCGTTCCCAAATTCGTGGCAGCGTCGCTGATCGCCAGCGATCCGCAAAAATATGGTTTCATTGACGTGGCATATGAACCCCCGATGGACTACGAAGAAATGGAAGTGCAGGGGAGTTTGCGCCTGGTTTCTTTGGCTGAAATGGCAGACACTGACCCGGAAACAATCCGAGAACTAAACCCGGAGTTACTCCGGGGCCAGACCCCGCCGGAGGAGAGTGCTTTCCGCGTGAAGCTCCCGACCGGACACGCGACAATATTCGCGCAAAGCTATCAAGAGCGAGAAACGAGACAAGCTCAGTTCGTCACCCACGAGGTCAAAAAAGGAGAAACGCTCTTTGCCATCGCCCGGCGCTACGGTCAACACGTTAGAGCTTTGATGGAACTCAACGGTCTTGCCAACCCAACCCTTCGGGTCGGTCAGCTGCTGAAAGTAATAGTGACTGAAGGATTTCGCGGCGGAATGTTAAGGTAAGACCCAGCTTTTTCCTACTTTCTCTTTTCCATCGGCACGTAGTCGCGCGTCTCAGCACCGAGGTAGATCTGCTTCGGCCGCGCCAACTTTTGATCCGCATCGGTGAGCATTTCTTCCCATTGAGCAATCCATCCCGAGGTGCGCGGAATGGCGAACAGAACCGGGAACATGTCCATCGGTAGGCCCATCGACTGGTATATCAGACCGGAATAGAAATCGACGTTGGGATAGAGCTTGCGCTGGATAAAATAGCCGTCCTCGAGAGCGATACGTTCGAGTTCAAGAGCGATATCAAGCAACGGGTTGCGCCCTTTGACCTCGAAGACCTGATCAGCAATCTGCTTGATGATCGTGGCGCGCGGGTCGTAATTCTTGTAGACCCGATGGCCAAAGCCCATCAATCGCCCCTCACCGCCTTTGACCTTCTTGATGAACTCGGGGACTTTGGCCTTCGAGCCAATCGCCATCAACATTCGCAGTACAGCTTCATTGGCGCCTCCGTGAAGCGGGCCATAAAGAGCCGCGGCCGCCGCCGCGACGGCGGAGTAAGGATCGACCTGGGAACTGCCGACACCGCGCATGGCATTCGTGCTGCAGTTTTGCTCGTGATCCGCGTGCAGAATAAAAAGGACGTCCAGGGCTCTCTCAAGCACCGGATTGGGCTTGTACTTAAGCTCCGTCATTTTGAACAGCATGTTGAGAAAATTACCGGTATAACTCAGGTCGTTGTCCGGGTAAGAATAGGGGAGACCAAGGCTATGGCGATAAGCGAAGCCAGCCAATGTCGGCATCTTGCTGATAAGGCGGTAGGTTTGATCTCTCCGGGCCTGAGGGTCGAAGATTTTTTTGGCTCCGGGATAAAAAGTCGATAAGGCGGCAACGGTGCTCACCAAAATGCCCATGGGGTGGGCGTCATAATGGAACCCGTCAATGAGTTCTTTAATGTTTTCGTGGATGATGGAGTGATAAGTGATATGGTGTGTCCAGTCTGCCAATTGAGACTGGGTCGGCAGCTCGCCGTGAAGAATTAGATAAGCGGTTTCCAAATAATTGCTTTTTTCCGCGAGCTGCTCGATAGGGTAACCCCGATAGCGCAGGATACCCTTGTCGCCGTCAATGTAGGTGATCTTGCTCTGGCAGGAGGCGGTGTTCATGAAGCCCGGATCATAACTGACCAGCCCATCGTCTTCGGCAACTTTGATTTGGAACAGGTCTGTGGCTTTGATCGCGCCGTTACGGATGGGAACCTCGTATTTCTTGCCTGTCCGGTTGTCGATAATTGTCAGTGTCTCTGAAGCCATTGCATCTGCCTTTCGATTAAATCGTAAGCGTTTCCATTTCCTTTTTAGACCATCCCCTGTCGCCGGTCAACTACGGGTCATAGAGGGTGCGACGTTAGCGTCCAAGAGATTTTCCATTTTGACCCGTCGTTGCTACAGCACACCATGGTCGCGGGAGGGATCTCCATAGCTCCCGACTCCACATCACCGCTGACCAACAGGGCTATTAGCCGGTTGAGGTGAGGAAGATGGCCCACCAGGATGATGGGACTTTCCGCTGCCTCGATCTCGGCTTTGGCGATGGCCGGATCGTCTTGCGGTCGTAAGCCAGAAAGCTGCTGTACGGCCAAAGTGAATTGAAGATGCTCCGCCAGTATCTCTGCGGTTTGTTTTGCGCGCAGGATTCCGGAATGGAATATCGCCGAGGCTTGAACATTTTTGGCCACCGCCATAAGGGCCATTCGCTGGACCTCTTCTCGTCCCGAGGAAGTGAGCGGTCTTTCGGGATCCAATCTTTCCGATACCGCCTCACCGTGCCGGACTAGGTAGATGTTCACGCCGAACTAAACCTCCATCTTATTTCTTCTGCGGAATGTTCACCTTTGATAGAAAATTTGCCGGCCCGACAGAATACTGCCTGTCCAGGCGAGATATTCTTCAGAGGATGCGTTTGTGTCTGTTGCAAAAAGCCCTTGTTCATATAGTATGCGATCCGATATTTTGCAATCTTGACGGTTGAAAATTAAACTTCTTGCCGTGATCGAGTTTCGCGATGTAGACAAGTGGTTTGGCTCGCTCCACGTCCTCAAACGCATAAACCTGAAAGTCAGCGGAGGCGAAGTCGTGGTAGTGTGTGGACCCAGCGGCAGCGGCAAGAGCACGCTCATCCGCTGCGTTAATCGGCTGGAATCGATTCAGTCGGGCGAGATCATCGTGGATGGACAGTCTCTTTTGGACCCCAAGTTCGATCCGTCGAAGCTGCGGACCGACGTGGGCATGGTCTTTCAGTCCTTCAATCTTTATCCTCACATGACCGTGCTACAGAACATTACTCTTGCGCCGACCAAGGTAAAGGGATTGGCTGCCGGCGAAGCCGAAAAAGTTGCCAAAGAGCTGTTGGACCGCGTGGGGATCCCGGACAAAGCCGGGGTTTATCCAGCGAACCTCTCCGGCGGGCAACAGCAGCGGGTAGCCATTGCTCGTGCCCTAGCCATGAAACCGAAGATCATGCTTTTTGATGAGCCCACGTCAGCTCTGGACCCCGAAATGATCAACGAAGTTTTGGAAGTCATGACTGACCTCGCGCACGACGGAATGACCATGGTCGTGGTCACCCATGAGATGGGCTTCGCCCGACGCGTGGCGCACCGGGTTGTTTTCATGGATGAAGGACAGATCATCGAGGAAGGCAAACCGGAAACTTTTTTTGGCGCGCCACAATCACCCAGAGCCCAGCAGTTTTTAGGGAAAATTCTTTCACATTGAGGAGAATTCGATGAAACGATTGCTACTCTTGCTCGCCACCTTTATCTCGGTTGCCGGAAGTATCACCGTTGCCCGAGCGGAAACCACACTGGAAAAAATCAGCCAGACCGGGATCTTCACCATCGGCACCCGCACCGGGTCGCCACCGTTTGCCTACGTGAACAAGAACAACGAGTGGGTAGGATTCTCGATCGATCTCGTGGAGACATCGATCTTGCCGTTGATCTCGAAAAAGCTCAACAAGCAAATCAAGCTTGAAAAAAAAGAGTCGGCGCCGAATACCCGCATCCCGCTCTTGACTTCGAACGCGGTTGACTTAATCGCCGAAACCATGACCGACACCCAGTCACGCCGGGAACAAGTCGACTTTAGTTTGACTTTTTTCGCCACCGGCGCGCAGTTTCTTGTCAAGAGAGGCACCCCGATCAAAGGAATTCAAACCATCGCCGGCAAACGCATTGCGGCTCAACAGGGTTCCACGAATGCGAAAATCATACGCGAGCGCGTGCCGACGGCAAAGTTGTTGGAATTTCCGGATCAACCTGCGGCATTCCAAGCCCTGGCCCAGGGACAGGTGCAAGCTTATACGAACGATGGAATTCAACTCGCCGGTTTAAAGGCCAAAGCGCCCAAGCCCGATGAATGGGCCATTGTCGGCGAATTCTTTTCCTACGAGCCCTATGGGATGGCCATGAGAAAAAACGACTCGGACTTTCGCCAAGTAGTTAACGTCGGCCTCATGGAAGCTATCGAATCCGGAAAATACTTCGAGCTATACGAGAAGTGGTTCGGCCCGAAGGGCGAAGTCCCCTACCCGTTGGCGCCGGAGACCAAACGTTTTCTACAGATGCAGGTGGTACCGAAGTGAAGTTTCGGGTTTAGAGTTTCCAGTTCCGAGTTTTAACCCGAAACCCGCAACTCGAAACCTTCTTAATCGATGACCTACAACTTCGACTGGAGTGTACTTTGGCGCGGCCAATCTGGCCTGTGGCTCCTCCAGGGTCTGGTCACGACCATCGAGATTTCCGTTGTCGCATGGGTGGTCGCCTTCACCCTCGGGATATTTTCCGGTGCGGTCCGAACCGTCTCCATCACGCCGCTGCGCTGGCTTGCGAGCTTTTACGTCGAATTCTTCAGAAACGTGCCGCTCCTCGTCTGGATGTTCTTCTGGTACTTCGGCGTCCCTCCCCTCCTCCCCCGGCCGGTCCAGGACTGGCTCCTCAACCACGGGGCGGAGTTCTGGGCCGGCATGTTCGCCCTCGGTGTCTACCACGGGGCGCGCTTCTCCGAGGTGATCCGCTCGGGGATCCAGTCGATCCCCCGCACCCAGTTCGAGGCGTCGGTGGCGATGGGGCTCACGACCTTCCAGGTGTACCGGCTGGTCATCCTGCCCATCGCCCTGCGTCTCATCGTGCCCCCGGCCACCAACGAGTCGCTCAATCTCCTGAAGAACTCCTCGGTGGCCCTCACCATCAGCGTGGCCGAGCTGACCTTCCAGACCCGCCAGATCGAGACCTATACCGCCAGGGCCATCGAGGCCCTGACAGCCGGCACGCTGATCTACCTGGTGCTCTGCGTGTCGATCGCCACCATCATGGCGCGTGTCGAGCGGCGCTACGCGATCCCGGGCTTGATCGCCCGGGTGAAGCCGGCCTGAGCCGTGGACATCGGCGTCATCCTGAACAACTTCCAGTTCCTGATCGTCCAGGGGCTGATCGGGATCGGCAACTTTACGGGCGGTACGCTGCGCCTGGCCATTCCGGCCATGGTGCTGGGCTTCGTGCTCGGCATCTTCATCGGCGTCGTTGGGCTAGCCGCTGTGAGCAACCAACTCACGCCAACGGCTGAGGAGGTCGCCTCGGAGCTGGACGCCCCAACCCTGAACCAGAAGCCACAGATCTACGGCAACAGATAACACATCGTTCGCCTACGCTTCGGGCTCGACACCTCGGCGGTGTCGAGCCCGTCTTTGATCTCCGTGGATTCGATTCACTGCGACACAACCCGACTACGGAGTGAGGCGCGCGCCTCGCGCCTCGCGCCTCGGCTGCGGTATGCGCGGCGAGGCTGAATCGACGAGCGCCGTGAACAGTTTCCCGGCCGTGGCCCACGTGAATGCCGCGGCGTGCGCCTGTGCGGCGTCGGCCATGGCCTGGCGACGCGAGCTGTCGG
>Ga0209846_1000148_pt1 | contig 10157 bp, 9 predicted proteins | sample GWRWS3_20_30_FD_187244 | JGI IMG/M metagenome (GOLD analysis project Ga0209846, IMG submission 187244) | Riverbed sediment microbial communities from areas with vegetation nearby in Columbia River, Washington, USA - GW-RW S3_20_30 (SPAdes)... | ecosystem: Environmental > Aquatic > Freshwater >... | reverse complement strand
CGACGGCCAGCGTGGCGAGCAGCACCGCGTCGCGGCTGACCGGCCGGGCGGCCTCGAAGCCCACCTGGTCGAGGTACTGGGTGGGGGCGTACAGGGAGTAGCCGGCGACCGTGCCGTCGACCGACAGCACGTGGCCGGCGGGTCCCCACTCGAGGACGACCGAGGACAGCCAGGCCTCCTTCTGGAGGCCCGCGTCCTCCGAGCCGCGAGGGCGCGCCTTGGCCCCGAGCTCCCAGAACACGCAGCGGCGGCATGGCTCGGGCAGCAGGTCGATCGCCTCGATCCCCAGCGGGACCAGCTTGCGTCCCACGGTCAGCCGGTCCCGGACAGGAGCCGGGGACGGCGGTGGATGACCAGCAACGCCCACAGAAGGCCGACCAGAGCGCCCACGAGGAAGCTCCCCCCAAGACGGCGGAGCAGTGGCAGCGAGGGACTTGGCACCAAGAGGAATCTTCGCAAGGCCAGGTAGCGGCACGATGCTAGCAGCCGGGAGGGGGGGTCGCCAGGGTGGCGTATCCTGCCGCCCATGCGTGCCGACGACCCCTTCCGCGACCGTTACGCCGGTGGCACCCGCGCGATGACCGCGTCCGAGATCAGGGCGCTGTTCGCGGTCGCCTCCCGCCCCGAGGTCGTCAGCCTCGCGGGTGGCATGCCGTTCACCGCCGCGCTTCCCTTCGACGTGGTCGGGGACGTGCTCGCCGAGGTGCTCGCCGAGGAGGGCCCGAGCGCGCTGCAGTACGCGGGCGGCCAGGGTGACCCACGCCTCCGCGAGGTGCTCACCGAGCTGATGCGTCACGAGGGCATCCGCGGCTCGGGCGGCGACGTGGTGGTCACCGAGGGCTCGCAGCAGGCACTCGACCTGCTGGCCCGGATGTTCTGCGACCCCGGCGACGTGATCGTGGCCGAGGGACCGTCCTACGTCGGCGCCCTCTCGGCCTTCTCCCAGTACCAGGTCGCGGTGTGCCACGTCCCTCTCGACGACGAAGGGCTAGATCCGGACGCACTCGCTGATACCCTCGCTCGACTCGAACGTGACGAACGGCGAGTCAAGTTCCTCTACACGGTGCCGAACTTCCACAACCCGGCGGGGGTGACGCTGGCCGCCGACCGCCGCGACCGCGTCGTCGAGCTCGCCCGGCGGCACAACGTCCTGATCCTCGAGGACAACCCCTACGGGATGCTGGGCTTCGAGCGCGACCCGCCGGACGCCCTGCGCGCCCGCGACCCGGACAACGTCGTCTACCTCGGTACGCTCTCCAAGGTCTTCTGCCCGGGCCTGCGCATCGGCTGGGCCCTGGTCCCGCCGGCGCTGCGCGAGCGGCTCGTCCTCGTCAAGGAGGCCGCCGACCTCTGCTCCTCCAGCTTCACCCAGGCGGTCGCCTACCGCTGGTTCGCCGGCTACCCCTGGCGCGAGACGCTCAAGGCGCTCCGGGACGTCTACCGGGAGCGGCGCGACGCGATCCTCGACGCGCTGGCCGAGGACTTCCCGGCAGGGGTGGCCTGGACCAAGCCAGCCGGTGGCTTCTACGTGTGGGTGCGGCTCCCCGACCAGCTCGACAGCCGCGCCATGCTGGCCAAGGCGATCACCGCCCGGGTCGCCTACGTCCCCGGAGGGGCCTTCTACGCCGACGGGCAGGGCGGCTCGTGCCTGCGCCTGTCCTACTGCTTCCCACCGCCGGAACGGATCCGCGAGGGCGTCCGCCGCCTCGCCGGCGTGGTCGAGGAGGAGCTCGACCTGCTGCGCGCGCTCGGCGGCGTGCCCACCGCCGATCCCGGCGACGACCCCGGCCGGCCCGCGGGCTGGGGAGGGGTGCAATGAGCTTCGACTGCTCGGTCGCGGTAATCGCGGGCGGGCTCTCGTTCGAGCGCGAGGTGTCGCTGCGCTCCGGTGGTCGGGTCGCCGACGCGCTGCGGGAGCGCGGTTACCGCGTCGGCGAGCTGGACGCCGACCACCAGCTCGTCGAGGCGCTCCGTGGCGGGCAGTTCGACGTCGCCTTCCTGGCGCTGCATGGTCGCTTCGGCGAGGACGGCACCGTGGCGGCGATCCTCGAGCTGCTCGGGCTCCCCTACACCGGGTCGAGCTTCGAAGCCAGCCGCCTCGCCTTCGACAAGCTGGCCGCCAAGTCGGTGCTGCGGCGGGCGGGCCTGACCGTGCCGCCCGCCATCCCGCTGGCAGAGGGCGCGCTGCGCGAGCTCGGGGTGGGCACGCTGCTCGACCAGGCCATGGACGAGCTCGGCCTGCCGTTGGTGGTCAAGCCGAACCGCGGCGGATCGGCCCTTGGCATCCGGCTGGTCGAGCGGCCCGATCAGCTCCCGGCGGCGCTCATGGCCGCCTTCGGCTACGACGACATGGTCCTGCTCGAGCAGCGAGTGTCCGGCACCGAGCTCGCGCTGGCGGTGGTCGACGGCTTGGCCACCCTCCCGGCCGTGGAGATCCGGCCCAAGGAAGGCTGGTACGACTTCGCCGCCCGCTACACCCACGGCGCGGCCGACTTCCGTGCGCCGGCGGCACTGGACCCGACGGTGACCGAGCGCTGCCTGGAGGCCGCGCACACCGCGCACCTCGCGCTCGGCTGCCGCGACCTCTCCCGGGTCGACGCCATCCTCGACGGCGGCGGCGTCTGCCACATCCTGGAGGTCAACACCGGGCCCGGCCTGACCAGCACCAGCCTGGTACCGATGGCCGCCGATGCCGCCGGGATCTCGTTCACCGACCTGGCGGCGCACCTCACCGACCGTGCCGTCGCCCGCCGACCCCGCTGATCGGCGGCGGGTCGCGTCGACGTCCTTGCACGACCTTCTACACGGACGCCGGTTCGCTGACGCGCCCTTCGCTGGCCTGCCGCTGCGAGTCGGCGCGGACGACCTGCGGGTCGTCCGGGGACGCGGCGGCGTCGGCGACCGTTCCGTGGTCCAGGCCGATCGCGTCACAGATCCGCTGGAGGTCGTCCAGGGTCGCGAACTCGATCAGCACCTTGCCCTTGCGCTTGCCGAGCTGGACCCGCACCCGGGTCTCGAGGCGGTCGGAGAGCCGCTCGGCCAGGTCGGCCATCCCGGGCGCCTGCATGACCGGGCGGACGCGTAGCCGCGGCCGCTCGGACGGGTCCAGGAGTGGCTCTCCCCGCTTGATGCGCTGGGCCAGCTCCTCCGCCATCCGGACCGTCAGACCCTCGGCGACGATCTTGTCGGCGAGGCGCTCCTGCTGCACGGGGTCGTCGAGCGAGAGGACGGCGACGCCGTGACCGGCCGACAGCGTCCTGGCCGCGATCCGGCGCTGCACGCTCGCCGGCAGGCGAAGCAGTCGCATCGTGTTGGCGATCACCGAGCGGCTGCGTCCGAGCCGGCCAGCCAGCTCCTCCTGGGTGATGGCGAAGTCGGCCAGGAGTTGCTCGTAGGCGGCCGCCTCCTCGATGGGGCTCAGGTCCTCGCGGTGGATGTTCTCCAGGAGCGCATCGCGGAGCAGGAAGTCGTCCTCGGTGGTGCGGACGACAGCCGGGATGCGGTCCAGGCCGGCCTCTCTGGCTGCTCGGACCCGCCGCTCCCCCATCACGATCTGGAAGCGCTCGCCGCTGGGACGGACCACGATCGGCTGGAGGACCCCGACCGCTTCGATGCTGGTGGTCAGGTCCTGAAGGAGCTCCTCGTCGAAGGCCTCGCGGGGCTGGCGCGGGTTGGGATCGATGCGGTCCAGCGAGATCTCATCGAAGGTCGGCGCCGACGGATCCCCGGCCCGACCCAACCGCTCGGCGGGCGGCTCGCCGTCGGCGCCGGGCTGCGCCTCGCGGCGGTCGTCCTGAGGGTTGCTCGGGATCAGCGCTTCGAGTCCGCGGCCGAGGCCGCCACGGCGTCGCATCAGATGGCTCCTTCTCCGGTCGGCGCGAGCAAGCCACTTCGCTCCGCGAGCTCGAACGCGAGATCACGGTATGCGATGCCACCACGCGAGAGGGGGTCGTAGAGGGCAATGGGAAGGCCATAGCCCGGAGCTTCCGACAGCCGGACGCTTCGGGGGACGACCGTCTGGTAGACGAGTTCGCTGAAGTGCTTGCGCACCTCCCCGACGACCTGTTCGGCCAGGCGCGTCCGGCCGTCGTACATCGTCAGCACGATGCCGCCGATCCGAAGCTCCGGGTTGAGGTTCGCGCGCACCAGCTCGACGTTGCGGAGGAGCTGGCCGAGGCCTTCGAGCGCGTAGTACTCGCACTGGATCGGGATCAGCAGCTCGTCGGCGGCGGCGAGCGCATTCACCGTGAGCAGGCCGAGCGACGGAGGGCAGTCGACCAGGACGGTGTCGTAGTACTGATGGATGGACTCGAGCGCCCGTCCGAGCCGACCCTCGCGCGACATGGCGCTCACCAACTCGACCTCCGCCCCGGCCAGGTCGATCGTGCTGGGCAGGACGTGCAGGTTTGCCACGGTGGTCGCCCTGATGGCGGTCGCCGGGGGCGTTTCGCCGGTGAGCACGTCGTAGATCGACGGCTCGATCTCGCGGTGGTCAAGACCGAGCCCGGTGGAGGCGTTACCCTGCGGGTCCAGGTCCACCACGAGGATCCGAGCCCCGGCAAGGGCAAGGTAGGCCCCGAGGTTCACCGCCGTCGTCGACTTCCCCACTCCACCCTTCTGGTTGGCGACGGCGACGATGCGGCCATGACCGTTCGCGCCGTCGGTGTGAATCCTGAACGTGACGCGCGCGTTCTTGGCTGCCGCTTCGCTGTCGATCCGCGGGATGTCGCCAAGGGCCTCAACCACCGCGCCCGGAGGAGTCGTCGCTGTTGGCTCCACGAGGACGTCTGGCGATGTTTCACGTGAAACGTCTACTCCAGCTTGAGCCGCGGCACGCGACACTGCCTCCCGGACGGCGATGGCGGCCTCGTCCTCCTCGATCGATGGGTCGTCGGGTCGTTGCTTCACCACTCCACCACCTCCCTCCGTTTCTGGCGAAACGGAAGGGTTCGACAGGCCAGCAGGCGCCATGCTCGCGTGTGCCCGAGACGGGGCGCCACTCGCGCTGGTCGGCGGTCTGCTGGCCATCTGCTCGGTCTTCGCCGGCCCCACGATCGCTGGGGCCGGGGCTTCCACCACCTGCTCATCGGCGGCGGCTTCCGTGGACACCACGCCGGCGCCGTGTCCGTGTGGCGGTCCACTGCCGGCCCGCCCCGGGCCGTCGTGCTCGCCGGCAACCGGTTGCGTCACCGAACGGGTCTGCGCCTCCGGCAGCGTCCCCGCTGGCACGGTGTCCACGGCGGTGCCGGCGTCCTCGCCGCCACCGCCCGGCTGATCCCGGTGCCGCGGTGCCACCGAGATGCTCGGCTGGTCGCCGGACGGCTCCGGACCAGTAGCCGGAGTCCCGCGGTCGGCCGCACGTTGATGGGGCTGAAGGTCACCTCCTCGCTCGAGGTGGATAGCGGCCGTCCCGAGGCCCACTGCGAAGAGGCGTGGCCAGCGGGGGTCCGGCGCTGGTGGCTGTTCCTGCTTGTCGTCCGCGGCCACGCCTTCGGTTCCTTCCCCGACGGGAGCCTTCGCCGGGGCCGGCCACGGCATCGGCAGCGCCGGCTCTGTCCACGGCGCCGGCTCGCCGTCCCGCCCGGACTCCCATCCGGTGCCGGTCCCGACCTCCGGCGTGGCGCCCCACCCGGACTCTCGTTCGGTGCCGACCCCGGTCCCGACCCCGGCCTCCGGCACCGAGTCGACCGCGGGCCTATCCGCCGCCCGTGCCACCACATCGAGTCCGTTCTCCGAACCGCGACCGCCACGATGATCGCCCGGCCGAGCGGGTTGCGGTCGGCGAGCTGGAGCAGCAGAACCTCCTCCAGGAGAGGAGCCACCACCGGAGTCGCTCCGGCGTTCCGGTCCGCGCCGGAACCCGTCCGTGTCGTGCACCGCGTCGCCGGATCGCTGCGGCGCCTCGGACGTCGCCGCATCGGGTGGGGCGTCCACGAGGCCGGCCGGGTCTCCGGTCCTGGTCGGCGAGTCCTGCGCCTCCGAGTCACGGCTTTGTTCGGCATCCGCTTCGCCGGACCCGGCGCCCGGACGGCGCGCAGCGAGCCAGCCCCGCCCTGCGCCTTGTTCGACAGGGTCGCCACCTGGGAGCCCCGGACCTCGCTGTATGGTCTCGGGCGAGGCGCCGGCGCGCCCTTCGGCGCGGCGGGCCATCTCCGGTCCGGCGGCCACGGGATCGCGCCGGGACCCCTCCCGGGTGTCGCCGCCCTCGGCGGGCTCCCCCGGCCAGCCGGACCCGCCCGCCCGGTCCTCGGGGTCCTGGTTCCGAGGATCGGGTCGCTCCCCGGCCGGGATATTCGGTCGGCCGGCGCCCGCCGGCGCGTCGATCCCCGGCTCAGGGTCGACATGCACCATCCCGGCGTAGATGAGGTCTGGCCCGGGGGGTGCGGTGGGTCCGGGAACTTGGCGGTCGTCGGCGGACCACGCCAACCGGTCGGGGCTCGGATCGAGCGAGAACCACGCCGAACCGCCGGCGGAGGGATCGCCGGCCGACTCCGTCGCCGCACCGGGTTGCTCGGGCTGGTCCGGGTCGTCGTCGTCGGTGGCCATCCCCATGTGCCACCGAACGGAGTTGGGTGCGTCGTCTCCCCAGATCGGGTCGGGTCGAGATACGGCTGGGTCCTGCCTGGGTGCGGTGTCGCGGAACGGCCACTCCCGAGACTGATCCACCGTCGACGTCTCACCGTCCTGCCTTGATCCCGAGAAGGCGACGTGCCCGCTCCTCTCGCCCGCGGGTGACGCTTGCACGGCCCCTTCCCTGCCGATGGTGGGCGCCGGTGGCGATGCCGGCCCCGCCTGATTGCCTTGCTGCTCGCGTTCGCCTGCTGGTACCGAGGTCCGGGTCCTGCTCCGTCGTCGCAGCCCCAGAGCGGCGAGGAGCCTGCCGAACAGCCCGCCCGTGCGCCTCGTCGGGACCTGCGGCTCGTCATGAGGTTGCCGAGCGATGGATCCCGCCTCCCTTCCACAGCACCTCGAGGCGGCACCGGAGCACCCGGATACCTGGTCGAGCCTGTCCAGCGTCCCTGCCGACCGCCCCGAGCTCGACCACACCCCGGTCACGGGACGACAGGCGTGAAGCCGGGCGACGGCCAGCGACCGTCTCCTGCTCACTTCCTCGACCCCGCAGCAACCTACAGCACCACCCTGACGGCCTCCGCCGGCCTTCTCAGTGGCGCCAGACCGTCAGCTCTGTTGCGTCACCTGCCGAGCGGAGTTCGCGCCGGCACACCAGATCGCCGGGGGAAGCGGGGGGAGGTCGCAGCGATCTTTGCCATGATAACGACGAACCCGACGCGGTCAATCGGCGAGCTCGGGTTGGGGACAACGTTTTCGACCCGGCCGCCGAGTTGCCGGCAGGCGGCAGTCGCCTGCTCGAGCTCCGCACCGGTGGGCCGGCCGCGCGGTACCAGCATGACGCCACCGACTCGGAGCAGCGGAAGGCCCAACTCGGCCACGACCGGGAGGGGCCCCAGTGCTCTGGCGGTGGCAACGTCGAAGGCCTCCCGGCCGGGCCCGTGGCCGTACTCCTCGAGGCGCGCATGGACCACGGTCACGTTGTCGATGTGGAGCCTGGCGGCTGTGGCGGCCACCCAGTCGAGCCGGCGCCGCTGGGCATCGATCAGCGTGAACGCGGCCTCCGGGTACGCGTATGCGAGCGGCAGGCCGGGCAGGCCGGCGCCAGACCCCAGGTCGACCCACCGCTCGCCCGCAAGCGGCGACCGGATGGCCGCCAGCCCCAAGGCGTCGTCGAGGTGGCGTTCCCGGAGCCGCGCTTCCTCTCGTGGGCCGAGGAAGCCGAGTCGCACCGCATCGCCGTACGCGGCTTCGAGTTCCTGGAGTGCCGCCGTGTCCGGCCCCAACGGGAACTGCCGCAGCGCCTTCCGCCGCCCATGCGGATGTTTCACGTGAAACTTCAGGCGGGCCGAATGATCACGCGCCGGTTCGGCTCTTCGCCGAGACTCTCGGTCTGAGCGCCCTCGATCGTCGCGACGGCATCGTGGATGGCCTTTCGCTCGGCGGGAGTCATGGGCTGGAACTCATGGTCCTCGCGAGTCTGGAGCACCTGCTCCGCCGCCGCCTTGGCGGCGGCCGCGAGCTGCTCGCGGCGGTGCGCGCGAAAGCCGTTGACATCGAGGAAGACCCGGACCCGGCGCCGGGTCTGCCGCAGCACGCCGAGGCGGGTCAACTCCTGTAAGGCATCGAGCGTCTCGCCGTTGGGGCCGACAAGGGCATCCAGGTCCTGGCCCTCCAGCTCGATGTGGCCGCCGTTCTCGTCGACCCAGGTGGTGATATCACCGTCGACATCCATGGCGTCCAGGAGCCCTTCGAGGAAGTCGCCGGCGAGCTCGGTGTCTGCCACCACCACCTCGGCGTCGACGGGCTCGTCGCGGACCTCGCGCCGAGGCGGGCGCGAGGTCGCGTCGGTGGGGCGAGCTACCGAGACCGCCGTCCCGGCGGTGAGCGTGGCGGTGGCGGAGCGTGGGGTGGCGCCGAGGTCCTCGCCGGCGGGCGAGGCGGTGCTGGCCGCCGAGTGGCGTGCCGTCACCCGAACACGCGCCGGACTGCCGATGACGCCGAAGCTGGAGGGGGTGGCTTCCTCGATGACCTCGACCTCGACCTGGTCCGGCCGAAGACCGAGCTCGGCGGCCGCGGCTGCGACCGCCGACTCCACGGTCTTAGCGCTTGCCTCGGCGTGGGCCACTCGCCTTGCCCTTTCCGGACGACCGGCTCCCGGACTTCCGGCTGCCGCCGGTGCCCTGCCGCCCGCCCCCTTGTCGGCCGCTCTGCCCTGGCTTCGCCTGACTGCTCTTGCCTGCCGACCCAGCCGGCTTTGCCGGCGCCTTGCCTTCCCCGGTGCGTGCCGGCCGTTCGCCGTTCCGGCGTCCGGCGGTGTCGCGATCGGAGGGCTGGGCCCTCGTCTGGCTCAAGCCACGGAACAGGCTGAAGATGCCAAGCCCCTTGCGCCCGCCGCCCTCCTCGACCAGCGCGGGGGCGGGGGCGGTCGCGCCGGCCGCGCCCGCCGGTGCTGGAGCGGTGCGCAGCAGCATGTACTGCTGCCCGACGCTCCAGAAGTTCGTCGTCACCCAGTAGATGATCAGCGCCAGGGGCACGTTGATCGCGAACACGAAGAACATCAGCGGCATGATCCGCATGAGCATCTGCTGCTGCGGGTTCACCTGGGCGGCCTGCCTGCTCATGAGCTGCCGCTGCGAGATGTAGGTCGTGAGCGACATCGTGATCGTCAGGAGCAGGATCGTCATCCCTGCCGCCGAGAAGATCTTGTCCCAGCCCGGGAGCTCCAACCAGCGCTGCTGCAGCGGCACGCCGAAGAAGGTCTGGCCGCGGAGGATGTTGGGCTCCCCGGCAACGACCGGGGCGATGATCACCTGGTAGAGAGCGAAGAAGAACGGCATCTGCGCGAGGAGCGGCCAGCAGCCGGCCATGGGGTTGAAGCCGCGCTCCTTGTAGAGCGCCATCATCTCCTCGTTCAGCTTCTGCCGGTCGTTCTTGTGCTTGGCCTGCAGCTTCTTGATCTCGGGGGCGAGCTCCGACATGACCCGGGTGGAACGGACCTGCTTCACGGTCAGCGGGATCAGCAGGATCCGCACGGAGATCGTGAGCAGCACGATCGAGAACCAGTAGCTCTGGCTGCCCAGCACCGGCTCCGTGAGGTCCTGGAAGAACGTGAGGATGTGGTACAGGACGTCACGGAAGTTGTTGAAGAGCTCGATCACGAAGAACCTCTCTGCGGCGGGCGGGCGCTCGCCATCTCACCGTACCCCCTGCGGCCGGACTTGACCCGCCCGGTGGCCGGCGGAACGTCGTCGAATCCTCCGGGATGGAACGGCTGGCACTTGAGGAGACGCCGGACCGCCAGCCAGGAACCCCGGGCGGCGCCGTGCACCTCGATCGCCGTCTTCGCGTAGACGGAGCACGACGGGTGGAAGCGGCACCGGTCCCCGAGGAAGGGGCTGATCCAGCGTTGGTATGCGCCGATGAGCGCGGTCAGCAGGACCGCCGGCCTGCTCGGCCGTGCTCTCTCCGCGACCTGGTCGCTCAAGCGCCATCCCCTCCACGCAGGCCGGCTGCGCTCAGCACGTCCCGCAGGTCGCCGGCCACCTCCCGGTAGGAGACGCCGGCCACGCTGGGCCGCGCCACGA
>Ga0209846_1000146_pt1 | contig 10215 bp, 9 predicted proteins | sample GWRWS3_20_30_FD_187244 | JGI IMG/M metagenome (GOLD analysis project Ga0209846, IMG submission 187244) | Riverbed sediment microbial communities from areas with vegetation nearby in Columbia River, Washington, USA - GW-RW S3_20_30 (SPAdes)... | ecosystem: Environmental > Aquatic > Freshwater >... | reverse complement strand
CTGCCGGCCGGGCCGGCGCTGGTGGTCGCCCTGGTGTCGCGGGTGTGGATGATGGCGGTCGAGCTGGCCGGCGCCGCCGTCGCCCAGGTCGCCGCCGGCCGGCGCGGCGCCGTCGGCCCTCGAGCGCCCGGCCGGCCCGGCGACGGCGCCGCCGGCCCGCGCGGCGAACGGTGATCCCGGCGCTCAACGGTCCTGGTCGGCGTCGCGGGCCAGGCGCCGCTCCAGGCGCTCGACCCGCTCGGAGACGTTGACGACCAGCTCGCCGAGGAAGCCGACCAGCACGATCAGCAGCCCCGCCAGGATCGCGATGCCGGCGGCCAGCATCAGCGGCCGCCGCTGGGTGTGGGAGGCGAGGAACAGCCAGCCGAGGTAGACCCAGACGAGCAGGCCCAGCCCGATGAAGGTGGAGCCGAGCGCGCCGAAGAAGATGATCGGCTTGCGTTGGAAGGTGAGCAGGAACTTCAGCGTCACGACGTCGATGGCCGAGACCGGCAGGCGCCCGAGCCCGAACTTGGACCGGCCGGTCTCGCGCGGCCGGTAGGGCACCTTCACCTCGCCGATCCGGTAGCCCTCGGTGTGGGCCATGACCAGGATGTAGCGGTGCCACTGGGAGCGCAGGGCGAGGCCGTCGGTGACCTCGCGCCGGAACGCCTTGATCCAGTTGAGGTCGTGCACCTCCAGGCCGAACAGCAGCCGGCAGGCGGCGTTGGCGACGCGGCTGGCCAGCCGCTTGCCGTCCCGGCGGCCCTGGCGCCAGCCGGAGACGACGTCGTAGCCCTCGTCCAGCTTGCCGAGCAGCAGCGGCACGTCCACCTCGGGGTCGGACTCGAGGTCGGCGGGCAGGAACACGATGATCTCGCCGCGCGCCTCCCGGAAGCCGCGGTTGAGCGCCTCGGTGAGGCCGAGCCGGCGCCGCTGGCGGACCAGGCGCACCCGCGGCTCGCGGGCGGCGGCCGCCTCGACGGCGGCGGCGGTGCCGTCGGTGGAGCCGTCGTCGACGTAGACCAGCTCCCAACGCCGGCCCATGTCGGCAAAGGCCTTGGCCGTCTTGTCAACAAAGGCTGGGACGGTGGCGGCCTCGTCGTGGGCGGGCACCACCACCGAGACCAGGGCCTCGCTGGCCTCGCTCACCATCGCCTGCCGCATGTGCGAATGCTACAGGGATCGCGCCGACCGCCCGATACCCCTGGGGAGAAGTGGACGCTCTTCGTGGTCGCTCTGACCACAGAGGGTGTTCGTGTCGTCCGCTGGAGGTCGTCGTGGAGAAGGCGCACCACGTCGGGCAGGCGCCCACTCGGCGCCTGCTGCTCGTGCGCCTGCTCCTGCTCCTCGTGGGCGGCGTGCTCTTCGTGCTGCTGTCGTCGCGGCCCGCTGGGGCCGCCGAACGACAGGGATCAGGGTTCCTCGACCCGGTGGGCGGGACCCTGGCGGCGGCCACCGAGCCGGTCGGCTCGCTGGCCAGGGGCGCCGCCGGGACGGTCTCGTCCACGGGCGACCGGACCGCCGGCGTGGCTCGCCGGAGCGTCGCGTCCCCGCGGCGACCGGCGGCCCGCCCGGCGGTCGGGTCGACGGCTCCGGCTCGCGCAGTGCGAGCCACCAGGCGGGGCGCGCCGGCGGCCACCTCCCCGGTCGGCCGGACCGCGCCCCCGACCCAGCGCATCGCCCGCCCGCCGCGTCGCGCCGCCGGCAGCCCGACGAATGGGCTCGCCGGCCCGCTCCGTCGGGCCCTCGCGCCGCTCGGCGCGCCGGTCGGTGGGGCGCTGGCGCCGCTCGCCGCGCCGCTCGGGCGGCGGGTCGGCGGCGTCCTGCCGGGCGGCCTGCTCCCGGTCGAGCTGCCCCTGCCGGGCGGCCTGCTCACGCCCCGTACGGCCCCATCGACCTCCCGTGCCGGCCCGGTCGCCGACCTCCTCACCGATCCTGCCAGCGCCGGGCCGGCCCTCATCGTCCCACCCCCGGTCGCCGGCGCCTCGCCGGCGACCGGCCGATCCGGCCCGCCGGCCGGCCTCCGCGGACCCCACGACCTCGCCTCGCTGGCGCTGGACGCCGCCTCCGGCCTGCCAGCGCCGACCGGGCTCCCCGTGGGGCATGACGCCGTCGCGGCCTCGTCGGCGACCGGGATGGGCCTTGCCGCCCTCGCCGGCGCGCTGCTCCTGTTCGGCCTGCGGCGCCACGCGCGCGCCCTCGCCGAGCAGTCGGGCACCCGCTCTCGCTCCTACCTGCCCCTCGTCGCTCCCGCCTAGCGGGTTCCGTCGACGTCCTGGAACGTCTCGGAACTCGCTGGAAGGAGACACGAGTGAACTCGTGGACCAAGCGCGCGATCGGCGTGGCCGCGCTCGCGGGGGGCCTGCTGGCCCTCGGCGCCGGCACCGCCAGCGCCGACGAGGCATCGACCCGTGCGTCGGTGCGTGCCGGCTCCGCGCCCACCGCGGAGGTGCGCCTCTGCGGCGACGGCGTGGCGCTGTCCGGACTGCTCGGTCGCTGCGGCGGCCAGGCCGGCTCGGACAGCGACGGCACGACTGTCCAAGCGGGCGCCAACCATGCCCGTGTCCGGGTGTCTGGGCTCGGGTCGGCTCGCGGCTCGCTGGAGACGCGGCCGAGCCGGCCGCGGGCGACCGTCTCGGGCCAGGCGACCATCATGCGACCTGCGGGGCTCGCCCCGTCGGTCGCGGCCGATGTGGCGGCCGACACCAGCCCACGGGCCAGCGTCGCGGCCGAGGTGGCCATGCCGTCCGCCCGTAACCTCGATTCCGCCGGCCAATCCGCCACCGCGAAGGTGGCCATCATGCTCGCCCGCGAGGGCACGGCCGACGGCGCGGACGCGACCGCGACGGTCGACCTCGCCGACCCGGCGGTGGCCGGCGTGGACGCGGCCATCGCGGTGGGTCGTGACGCCGCGGCGACCAACGCGGATGCGACGGTCGAGCTGGGCCTGGTTGGCCCGGCCGACCCGGCTGAGGCCACCGTGGATGCCAACCTCGCGGTGGGTCACGACGGCTCCGCCACCGATGCCGACGCGGCTGTGGCGGTGGATCTGTCCGGCCTCGCCGACGACGCGGCTGGGGCCACCGTGGACGCGACCCTTGCGGTGGGGCTGCCTGGGCTGGGCGACGCGGCGTCGGCGGGCGCCGACGCGGTCGTCGAGGTGGGCCTTGCCGGGGTCGGCGTCCCGGCGCTGGACGGGGTGGCGCCGACGCTGCCGACGCTGCCGGCACCGGTGGGGGACCTCCCCCTGGACGGCCTGCTGGCCGCGATCGATCCGCCAGCGCCCGGCGTCGGCGGCCTGGTGCCCTCCACCCCGACGACGGTCTGCGTCGGCGACTGCGACGCGGACACCGGCACCGGCACCGGCGGCACACCTCCGCCGACCCAGCCGTCACCGACGCCAGCGCCGGCGGACGGCACCGGCGGCCAGGACACCAGCACCGGCGGCATCAGCGCGCCGGACCAGGCCGGCCTGACCGGCACCGGCGGCATGCCGGCCGGGGCGGCCGGGGCGACCCTCGCCCGGCTCCGCTCGGCGCTCGGCGACGCCGGCGGCACCCTGGCGTTCACCGGCGGCGCCGCCGACCTGCTGGCCTTCATGGCCCTCGGGCTGCTGATGGCCGGCGCGCTGCTCCTGCGGGCCGCCCGGCCCGCTCCCGTGGCGGAAAGGAGGTGACGGCAGCGTCCCGCCGAGGCGGCCGGCAGCAAGCGCTGATGGTCACCGGCCGCTGATCGGCAACCCCGGCGTGGGCCGTACGGCGCGGGGCGTGCGGCCCACGCCCACACCGGTCGCGGGCGGCGCCGGCGCTCAGGCCCGGCGCAGCCGCCAGATGCACTCCGTCGGCCAGCGGCGCGACCAGGCCCGCTCCTCGTCGTCGCGGTAGGTGCTGACCGCGTCCGGCGCCGGGCGCGGCTCGATCAGGTCCAGGATCTCGAACCCGTTGGCGAGGAACAGCCGGACCCACTCCCCGTAGGGGAGCTGGAACACCACCTCGTCGTCGTCGTCGATCCGGTGCATCCCGAAGTAGTCGCGCACCAGCCGGTCGCCGGCCCGGTCGGCACCTTCCGGCCAGCACAGGTCGAGGATCGGCGAGAGGTGGCAGAAGGCGAACAGGCCGCCGGGCCGCAGCACCCGGGCGACCTCGGGAACGGTCCGGTAGGGGTCGGCGAAGTTCATCGCCCCGTGGTCGCAGAACACGATGTCGAAGCTGGCGGCGGCCAAGGGGACGGCCTCGGCGTCCGCATGGACCAACGGCACGTCGACGCCCTCGTCGGCGGTCAGCCGGCGGGCATGCCGGAGCTGCTGCTCGGACAGGTCCAGGCCCACCGGCCGGGCGCCGGCCCGGGCCAGGGCGATCGACCACTGCGCCGCGCCGCAGCCAAGCTCGAGGACGTCACGGCCAGCGACCTCGCCGAGGACGCGCAGCTCCGACTCGGGCAGGTTCCAGGTGCCCCAGCCCGGCCCGCCGGCGGCGAGCCGCAGCTGGACCTCGTGCCGCGCCTGATAGTCGTCGGCGTCGGCGTTCCAGGCAGCCCGGTTCCGGCGGGTGTGCGGGGCGGGTTGCTGGGGCTGGGTCACGGGACCAGCGTAACGCGCGACGCCCGCCCGACCTATGCTGGCGGCGTGCGAGCGATCCAGGTCACCCGCTTCGGTCCGCCCGAGGTGCTCACCCTCGCGACGCTGCCCGATCCGACGCCGGCGCCTGGCGAGGTCCGCGTCCGCGTCCACGCCATCGGCGTGAACTTCTCCGACACCGAGCGCCGCCGGGCCGTGTTCGACCCGCCAGCGCTGCCCTGGGTCCCGGGCCGCGAGGCCGCCGGCGTGGTCGACCTCGTCGGCGAGGGCGTCGACCCCGCCCTCGCCGGCGCCCGCGTCGCCTACTACTCGCGCCGTCGCGGCGGCGCGTACGCCGAGCTGGCGACGGTGGCGGTCGACGAGCTGCTGCACTTCCCCGACTCCGTGCCATTCGGGACCATGGCCGCCGTCCCCGTCCAGGGCCTGACCGCCTGGGGGCTGGTCCACTTCGTGGCCGGCGTGCGCCCCGGCGACGTCGTGCTCCTGCACGCCGCCGCGGGCGGCGTCGGCCAGCTCGCGGTCCAGCTCGCCCGGCGGGCCGGCGCTCGCGTCCTCGGCACCGTGTCGACCGACCAGAAGGCCGCGATCGTGCGCCGCCTCGGCGGCGAGCCACTCCGCTACGGCGACGACCTCGCCGAGCGGGTGCGCGCCGCGACCGGCGGCCGCGGCGCCGACGTCGTCCTCGATTCCGTCGGCCTCGCGACCCACGCCGCGAGCCTGGCCGCCGTCGCCACCTTCGGCCAGGTCATCTTCTTCGGCGACGCCAGCGGCCCGGTGCCGCCGATCAACGTGGAGGCGCTGTACGCGAGCTCGTCGCGCGTCGGCGCCTTCAACCTCGCCTTCGACGACGCCCCGGCGCGATGGGCCGAGGCCAAGCGCGCCCTCGTCGACCTGGTCGCCACCGGCACGCTGTCGATCGAGGTCTCGCGCACCCTGCCCCTCGCGGCGGCGGCGCAGGCCCACTACGCCCTGGAATCGCGGGCGTCGTCGGGGAAGCTGGTGCTGTTGCCGACCGATCCGCCAGTTTGAGCTGGCCTCAGCGCTCGCCGAAGAAGGCGCGGACCGCCCCGATCACCCGGTCCTGCCGCTCCTCCGTGAGCTCCGGGTACAGCGGCAGCGACAGGCACTCGGCCGCCCACGCCTCGGTGGCCGGCAGGTCGCCCCGCGCGTAGCCGAGGTGCCGCCATGCCGGCTGCAGGTGCAGCGGCAGCGGGTAGTGGACGCCCGCCTCCACCCCGGCGCGCCGGCAGTGGTCCAGCAGCTCGTCCCGGCGGCCGCTGCGGACCACGTACAGGTGCCAGGCGCTCGCCCTGCCGTCGACCCGGGGTGGCGGGACCAGGTCGCCGACGCCGGCGAGGGCCTGGTCGTAGCGACCGGCGAGCCGCTCGCGCGCGGCGTTGCCGGCCTCCAGGCGGTCGAGCTTGACCCGCAGCACCGCGGCCTGCAGCGCGTCCAGGCGCTCTCCCCAGCCGACCTCGCCGTGCTCGTACTTGGCGACCCGGCCGTGGTCGCGGAGCCGGGCGACCCGGCCGGCCAGCTCCTCGTCGTCGGTGGTGACCGCACCGGCGTCGCCGAAGGCGCCAAGGTTCTTGCCCGGGTAGAAGCTGAACGCGGCCAGCCGCCCGAGCGACCCGGCGCGGCGCGGCGGCACGCCGGGGGTGGGCACGGCGGTGGCGCCGTGGGCCTGGGCGGCGTCCTCCACCACCGGCACGCCGGCGTCGCCGGCGACCGCGAGGATGGCGGCCATGTCGACCGGCAGCCCGTACAGGTGGACGGGGAGCACCGCCGCCGCGCCGGCCACCGAGCCGGCGAGCGCCTTGGGGTCCATCCCGCCGGTCACCTCGTCCACGTCCACGAAGCGGACCCGGGCGCCGGCGTGGGCGACCGCCTCGGCCGAGGCCGTGAAGGTGTGGGCGACCGTCACCACCTCGTCGCCGGGACCGACGCCGAGCGCGGCCAGCGCCAGGTGGATGGCGGCGGTCCCGGACGCGACCCCGACCGCCCGCCTGGTGCCGCAGAACCCGGCGAAGGCGGCCTCGAAGGCGGCGACCTCCGGGCCCATGATGAAGCGGCCGCCCTGGACCACCCTGGCGATGGCGGCGTCGAGCTCGCGCTGCTGCGCCCGGTACGCGGCCCGCACGTCGACCAGCGGCACGGTCTCCCCGCTCAAGCGCACCCTCCTGGCTCGGCTGGTTCGGTCCAGGCATGGTGGCACCCGGGACGACCGGCCGTCACCCCGCCCGCGGGTACGATCCAGCCCGGGACCAACCCGGGCGCTGGGAGGCGGCATGGCGGGCGGCGAGACGGTGCGCGTGGAACGGGACGGGCCGGTCACGGTGGTGACCATCGACCGGCCGGAGCGGCGCAACGCGGTCGACGCGCCGACCGCTGCGTCGCTCGCCGGCGCCTTCCGCGGCTTCGACCAGGACCGGCGGGCGTCGGTCGCCGTGCTCACCGGCGCCGGCGGCGCCTTCTGCGCCGGCGGCGACCTCAAGGCGATCGCCGCGGGGGAGCCGCTGCGGGTGGCCGCCGACGGCGACGGCCCGATGGGCCCGACGCGGCTGCGGCTGTCCAAGCCGGTGATCGCCGCCATCGAGGGCCCTGCGGTGGCCGGCGGCCTGGAGCTCGCCCTCTGGTGCGACCTGCGGGTCGCCGCCGAGAGCGCCACGCTGGGGGTGCTGTGCCGCCGCCTCGGGGTCCCGCTCGTCGACCTCGGCACCGTCCGGCTGCCCCGGCTCATCGGTCACAGCCGGGCGATGGACCTGCTGCTCACCGGCCGGGCCGTCGGCGCGGCCGAGGCGCTCGCCATGGGGCTGGTCAACCGGGTCGTCGCCGACGGGTCGGCGCGCGCCGCCGCGGTCGAGCTGGCCGCCGAGCTGGCCGCGCTGCCCCAGGCGTGCCTGCGCAACGACCGCCTGTCGGCCATCGAGCAGTGGGATCTGACGGAGCCCGCGGCCACGGCCAACGAGCTCCGCCACGGCCTGGCCACGCTGGCCTCCGGCGAGACGGCAGCCGGGGCCGGGCGCTTCGCCGCTGGTCAGGGCCGTAGCGGCCGCCCGCTTCCCCGAAACCGCGCTCCTGAAACTCGGTAGTTTTCCCGGTCCGGCGGGTTTGTCCATTGCGGCGGTTGCTTGTTACGGTTCGGCGCCGTCGAGCCACGCAAGACAAGAGGGGGCAGTGCCGTGACCCGCAGACTCCTGGCCATACTGACCCTCGTCGCCGCATTGTTTGCGACCGTCGTCACCACCGCCACCGCCGACGTCGACGTCACCGTCGAGGTCAGGCTCCCGCTTCCCGCCCTGCCGATCGGCCCCGGCCCGCTGTACCCGCTGGACGCCTACGGGCCGCGCGCCGACGACAACGTGGTCCTGCGGTGGGACGAGCAGACCCTGGCGGCCATCCGGGCGCTCAAGACCGGCCCGACCATCAACGCGCGCGCCCTGGCGATCGTGCACACGGCCATGTACGACGCATGGGCGACCTACGACGCCACCGCGGTGCCCACCCGGCAGGCAGGCTGGGCCCGGCGCCCGGCCGCCGAGCGGACCCTCGCCTACAAGAGCATGGCGATCAGCTACGCCGCCTACCAGGCCCTGCTCGGCGTCTACCCCGCCAAGGCCGCCGACTTCACGGCGTTCATGACCGCGCTCGGCTACGACCCCAACGACACCTCGACCGACCCGGCGACGCCCGCCGGGGTCGGCAACCAGGCCGCCGCCGCGGTGCTGGCCTTGCGCTCGGGCGACGGCGCCAACCAGGCGGGCGGCTACGCCGACTCCTGCGTCCCGGCGTGCTACCTGCCGGTCAACACGCCCGACCAGGTCAACGACGTGTTCCACTGGCAGCCGCTGCGCGTGCCCGACGGCAACGGCGGCTTCGTGGTGCAGAAGTTCCTGACCCCCCACTGGCGCAACGTCACCCCGTTCGCGCTGACCTCGCCGGACCAGTTCCTCCCGCCGGGGCCGACGCGCCTGACGCTCGGCCTGCTCGACGAGGAGGTCAACGAGGCCATCCTGCAGAGCGCCGCCCTCACCGACGTGCAGAAGGTCCGGGTCGAGTACTGGGCCGACGGCCCCGCCAGCGAGACGCCGCCGGGGCACTGGTGCCTGTTCGCGCAGGCGATCTCCCGCGCGCGTGGCCACAGCCTGGACCAGGACGCCAAGCTGTTCTTCGCGCTGGCCAACGCCGAGCTGGACGCCAGCATCGCGGCCTGGAACGCCAAGCGCCGCTGGGACTACGTGCGGCCGATCACCGCCGTGCGGACCCGCAAGGCCGGCCAGCTCATCCTTGCCTGGGGCGGCCCCTATCGGGGCACCAGGCTGATCCGCGGCCAGGACTACCGGCCCTACCAGCCGGAGACGTTCCCGACCCCGCCGTTCCCCGAGTACGTGTCGGGGCACAGCACCTTCAGCTCGGCCGGGGCGCGGGTCCTGCTGCGGTTCACCGGCAGCGACACCTTCGGGGCGCGGGTGACGGTCCGGCCCGGCACCTCGCGCGTGGAGCCGGGCGCCACCCCGCTGCTGCCGCAGGTCCTGACCTGGCCGACGTTCAGCGGCGCCCTCGACGAGGCCGGCCGTTCCCGCCGCCAGGGCGGCATCCACTTCCTGGACGGCGACTACCACGGCCGTGCGCTCGGCACCTCGGTCGGGCAGAACGCCTGGACGAAGGCGCAGACCTACTTCGACGGCACGGCCGGCGGGTAGGCCGCCTCCACGACCCGGCGGAGGCCCCGCGGCGGGGGCCTCCGCCGGCGGCCGAGTACGGCTCAGCCTGAGGCGGAAAGGGTCAGAGCCCTGAGGTCGGCTCTTCTCAGTACTCGCCGCAGTGCTGGACGCGGATCCCATGTCTGCGAGGTGGACACTGTTGTCGCGCGTGTCAAGGAGCGGTAGAAGAGGAGGCACCATTGAGGGAGGAGTCTCGTCAGCGGATGAGCGACGTTGAGCCGGGCGCCGCGCCGGCGGCTGATCGAGGGGCATGGCTTCGGAACCTCCGGCGGGTGGACGAGCAACAAGAGGACGCCCTGGCCGGCGACTTCGACGCCCACTTTGGGGAGATCGAGGACGACCACCGCGGGTTTGTGGAGCGGTTCCTTCAGCTTCTGCCGGCGGCCGGTAGGGTGCTGGACGCGGCGTGCGGCACCGGTAAGTACTTCCCGATGGTGCTGGCCAGTGATCGCCGGTTGCTTGGGGTGGACCACGCCGGCGGGCACCTGACCATCGCGGCAGCGAAGTTCCCCCAGGTCCCCACCGACAAGCACGACCTGCAGGACCTCCCCTACCGTGACGAGTTCGACGGCGTGATGTGCGTGGACGCCATGGAATTCGTCCCACCAGAGGATTGGCCACCGGTCCTGGAGCGCTTCCGGCGGGCGCTGCGCCCGGGAGGGTGGCTGTACCTGACGGTCGAGCTTGCCCCCGGCGATCGGGTTGGTGCGGCCAACCAGCAGCCCGCAGGTCAGGCCTTCCGGTGACCGACGGCGAGGTCATCTGGGACGGGCCCGACGGCTACTACCATCACTACCCGGCCATGCGGCAGGTCCGAGCTTGGCTGGCCGATGCCGGGTTCGCCATCCAGCAGGAGACCCAGGGGCCCTGGCACCAGGGCGGGTACGCCTATCATCACGTGCTCGCCCGCGTGGCGGCCCCGCTAGGCTGAGG
>Ga0209846_1000141_pt1 | contig 10391 bp, 9 predicted proteins | sample GWRWS3_20_30_FD_187244 | JGI IMG/M metagenome (GOLD analysis project Ga0209846, IMG submission 187244) | Riverbed sediment microbial communities from areas with vegetation nearby in Columbia River, Washington, USA - GW-RW S3_20_30 (SPAdes)... | ecosystem: Environmental > Aquatic > Freshwater >... | reverse complement strand
CGTGTTCGGCCGCGCCGTCTACGTGATCGGCAACAACGCCGAGGTCGCCCGCTACTCGGGGATCGGCGTCGCCCGCGTCAAGCTGGTCCTGCTGACCACGTCGGGGTTCGTGGCCGGGCTGGCCGGGGTGCTGTTCGCGGCCAGGCTGGGATCGGTCCGCGGCAACCTCGCCGAGGGGTTCGAGCTCGACATCATCACGATGGTGCTGCTGGGAGGCGTGAGCATCTTCGGGGGCTCGGGCAACCTCGTCGGCGTCGCCCTCTCCATCCTCATCATCCTCAACCTCCGCAACGGCCTCGGGCTGGCCAACATCCAGGCCACCACCCAAACCGGGATCATCGGGGCGCTGCTGATCGCCTCGGTGCTGGTCCCCAACCTCGTCGTCCGCTTCGGACGCCGGCGGCGCCGGGCCGCACCGGAGCCGGGGGAGGTGAGGCCAATCCAGCGTCCAGCGACCGTCGACACAAGGAGGAAGGAATGAAGACGCGGCTCACGCTGCTGGCCAGCATGCTCAGCCTTGCCCTGGTCGCCGCGGCCTGCGGTAGCGACTCCCCCGCGCCGTCGGAGACCACCACGGGGGCGGGCGCGGCCGGCGGTGTCGTCACCCTCCAGGGCGGCAAGGAGTTCAAGTCCATCCTGCTGCCGAAGTTCACCGGCGTGGCAGTCTTCGATCAGGCCAACCAGGGCGCGCAGGAGGCGGCGAGGGAGCTCGGCGTCGACGCCGCGCAGTTCCTCGGCCCGACCGCGGACAACAGCGTCGCCGGGCAGATCGAGATCGTGACCAACGCCGCGACCCAGGGCGTGAACGCGGTCATGATCTCCAACAACGCCGGCGAACAGATCGAGCCGGCGGTGAGCTCGGCCGTGCAGGCGGGCGTCACGGTGGTGACCTGGGACTCGCCGATCCCCTCCGCCAAGGGCGAGAGCGTGTTCGTGGCCCAGGTGGACTTCGACGAGACCGGCACGGTCATGGCGGACATGGCACTGGAGATCCTCGGCGCCGACGGCGGCAAGTTCGCCATCCTGTCCGCGTCGCCGGACGCGGCCAACCAGAACGCCTGGATCGCCGCCATGAAGGAGGCGCTCAAGGACCCGAAGTACTCCAAGCTCGAGCTCGTCGACACCGTGTACGGCAACGACGAGTCGGAGAAGTCCTACAACGAGGCGCTCGGGCTGGTCGACAAGAACCCCGACCTGAAGCTGATCATGGCCCCCACCACCGTCGGCATCGCGGCCGCCGCCAAGGCCATGCAGGACGAGCGCCTGTGCGACAAGGTCAAGGTGTCGGGCCTGGGACTCCCCGACGAGATGAAGGCCTACACCCAGAACGGCTGCGCGCCGCAGTTCGCGCTGTGGAGCTTCGTCGACCTCGGCTACCTCACCTTCTACGTGACCTACGGCCTGGCGACCGGCCAGATCAAGGCCACCGAGGGCACCAAGTTCAAGGCGGGCCGCAAGGGCGAGTACACCATCGAGAAGGACCCCACCCGCGACAACGGGCTGCGCGTGCTCATGGGCCCGTTCACCAAGTACGACAAGAGCAACGTCGGTTGACCTAGTCCAGGTGGAAGACCTCTTCGAGCGCTTCCATCATCTGGTCGGCGGGCCGGCCGGAGCCGGTGAAGTAGGGCGCCATCAGTGCCTGCCAGCGCTCGTTCACCGGCTCGGCCGCCATGCCGGCCACGGCCTCCTCGAGGCTGCCCTCGGTCTCGAAGTAGCCGAACAGGGTCCCATCGGGCCGCAGGAACAGCGAGTAGTTGTGCCATCCGTGGCGGCGTAGCGCGTCCAGCATCTCCGGCCAGACCGCCTGGTGGTGGCGCCGGTAGTCGTCGAGGAGGTCGGGGCGGACCCTGAGGACGAAGCCGACCCGGCGCATGGCGCTCAACGCACCTCCACGCTCGCGCGGTAGGGATTGAGGCGGGCGTCGTCCGGGTCGAGGTCGGTCACGACCAGGCCGATCTCGTCCAGGGCGAACATGCGGGCCTGGGCGCGGGTGCCGAGCTTGCTGTGGTCCACCGCCAGCACCACCCGCGACGCGGTGACGCTGAGGGCGCGCTTGACCTGTGCCTCATCGAGGCTCGCCTCGGAGGAGCCCAGCGTCGGGTCGACCGCGGCGGCGGAGCAGACGAACACGTCGAACAGGAAGTCCGCGGCGCTGCGGATGGCGACCGGCCCGACCAGGCTGCCGGTGCGGGGCTCCACCGAGCCGCCGGTCAGGGTGGCGACCACGCCCGGCTTGCCGACCAGGGCCTGGAAGGTGTCCAGGCCGTTGCTGACGACGACCAGGTCCTGGGCGCCGTCGAGCGCGGCCGCCAGCCGGTACACGGTGGAGGAGGCGTCGAAGGCGATGGTGCCGCGCTTGGGGATCAGGTCCAGCAGCTTGCCCGCGATCCGGGCCTTGGCGCGGGCGTTGTGCCGGTGCCGCTCCGCGAACGGCTCGGGGCCGACGGCCACGGCGCCCCCGCGGATGCGGCGCGCCACGCCGAGCGCCTCCAGCTCGTCGAGGTCGCGGCGGATGGTCATCTCGCTGACGCCGAGCTCGGCAGCGAGCTTGTCGATCCGGACGGTGCCCGTCTCCCTGATCCGCTGTTCGATCAGGTTGAGCCGCTCGTACGGGCTGCTTGGCGCTACGGCAGCGATTGACGGCCTCCGTGTGAGTTGAAGGTTACATCGTACATTACACGACAACGCGCTCCGCCCCGATCGCGAGCCACCGGCGCGCGTCCTCCAGGCGCTCGAAGCGGCCCAGCGCCAGCCCCTGGACCACGGCGTTGCCGAGCGCGGTCGCCTCGGGCGACCCGACCGTCACCGGCACGCCGGTGTGGCGGCCGTAGAGCTCGTTCATGAGGCGGATGCGGGCGGCGCCGCCGACGACCAGCAGCTCCCGGACCGGGGTCCCGGTGATGGCGGCGAGCTCGTCGACGACCCGGGCGGTGGCCGCGGCGATGGACTCGAGGATGCAGCGCACCACCTCGGCGCGGGGGGCGGCGGCGCCGAGCCCGGCCGCGGCCCGGATCTCCGCCTCCATGTCGGCGGGGGCCAGGAAGCGCGCGTCGGCGGGGTCCACCAGGCCGACCGGCCCGCGCACGCCGGCCGCCGCCGCGGCCAGCTCCGCGACGGCCGGGTTGCCCCAGGCGGCGCGGCACTGCTCGAGCAGCCAGAAGCCCGTCAGGTTCTTCAGGAAGCGGACGCCGCCGAGGGCGCCGGCCTCGTTGGAGAAGTTGGCGGCCCTGGCCTGCTCGGAGGTGTCGGCGGCCGGCCGCTCGGTGCCGACCAGCACCCAGGTGCCGCTGGACACCACCACGCTCCCCGGAGCGGGCACGCCCGGGACCGCGACGAAGGCCGAGGCGGTGTCGTGGCTGCCCACCGTGTGGACGCCGACGCCCCGCCAGGCGCCGACGGCCAGGCCGGCCGGGACGATCGGGGGCAGCAGGGCGGCGTCCAGGCCCACCGCCGCCAGCAGCTCGGCCGACCAGGCGCCGGTGTTGGCGTCCAGCAGGGCGGTGGTGGAGGCGTTGGAGCGCTCGGCGCCCTCGAACCCGGTCAGCACCCGCACCAGCAGGTCGGGCAGGAGCAGCAGCCTGGCCGCGCGGTCCAGCTCCGACCGGTCGTGCGCGGCGAGCTGGAAGATGGTGTTGAGGGGCAGCAACTGGATGCCGGTGACGGCGTGGAGGCGCTCGGCGCCGATCCGCTCCACGGTGGCGCGCCAGCCGCCGGTGCGGTCGTCCCGGTAGCTGTAGGGCGGCGACAGCAGCGCGCCCCGACCGTCGAGCAGCCCGTAGTCGACCCCCCAGCCGTCCACGCCGATGGAGGCGACGGGGCCCGTCGCCAGCCCCGCTTCCAGCCCCCGCTGGACCTCCGCGAGGATCCCGTCCCAGTCCCAGCGGAGGCTGCCGTCCCGGTGGCGGACCGGCTGGTGACGCCAGCGGTGGAGCACCTGGGCGGCCGGCGCCGGCGCGGCCAGGTCCACGGCGACCACCCGCACCGAGGTGGCGCCGAGATCGACCGCGAGCACGCGCATGGGCGCGCGCGTCACAGGCCGGTGGCGACGGTGCTGCGGCCCCGCTCGGCGATGCGGGCGGCGCGGTACCCGGTCGCGCGGAAGGCCGCCAGCGGCGCCAGGGCGGCGCCGTTGCGGCGGCGGGCCTCGGCCGCCAGCGGCCGGACGTCGGTGCGGAACGCCGCCTGCAGCAGCTCCTGCGCCAGGGCGGGGTCGTTGCCGTCCTGCGCGGCCTCCAGGGCCTCCCGGTCCACCAGCAGGGCCTGGGCGTAGGCGAGCAGGACCGCCTCGCTGGACTGGATCAGGTCCTCGATGGGGTCCTTGAGGTTGTGGCTCTGGTCGATCATGTAGGCGAGGTCCGGCGCCCGCCCGCCGCCGGTGGCGACCAGCTCGCAGAAGATCAGGAAGAGCTGGAACGGCTTGACGGAGCCGGTGGTCAGGTCGTCGTCGCCGTACTTGGCGTCGTTGAAGTGGAAGCCGCCCAGGCGCCCGACCATCGCCAGCCGGCTGACCACCTGCTCGATGTTGGCGTTGGGCAGGTGGTGGCCGAGGTCGACCAGGCAGGACGCCTTCGGTCCGGCCGCCTGCGCCAGCAGCAGCGACGAGCCCCAGTCCTGGTTCACGGTCGAGTAGAAGGCGGGCTCGTAGGGCTTGTGCTCGGTGAACATCCGCCAGCCGTCGGGAAGGTGGTCGTGGATGCTCCGCAGCCCTTCCGCCACCCGCTCGAACTGGGTCCGGAAGTCGGCCTGGCCGGGGTGGTTGGTCCCGTCGGCGAGCCACACCGTCAGCGCCCGCGACCCCAGCCGCGCCCCGAGGTCGATCACGTAGAGGTTGTGCTCGACCGCCGCCCGCCGGGCGGCGGGGTCGGCGTTGGCCAGGCTCCCGAACTTGTACGACACCTTCCCGTCGTTGGTGGTCGACGGGTTGTCCTGGAAGGTGTTGGAGTTCATGGCGTCGAAGCCGATGCCCTGCCCGGCCGCGTACTCGCGCAGCCCTTCGGGATCGGCCGGGTCGTCCCAGGGCACGTGCAGCGAGATCGACCGGGTGGCCCCCAGCAGCGCGCGGAGGGCGGCGACGTCGTCGATCTTCTCCACGGTCGTGCGCGGCTCCCCGCCGATCGGGAAGCGGCCGAAGCGGGTCCCCCCGGTGCCGAGCGCCCACGACGGCGCCGCCACCGAGAACCCGGCGAGCGTGCCGACCACCGCCTCCGGGTCGGTGCGGCCGCCGCGCCCGATCCGGGCCGCGAGCTGCGCGAGGTCGCGCTCGTGGTCGGCGAGCAGGGGCTGGTTGAGCTCGGCGATTCGGTCCTGGTCGATCATCGCTCCTCCTCCTTGGCCCACGACGCCGGCCGCTCAGCGCAGGAACGCCGCGACGATGCCGGCGTCGACGGGGACGATGAGCCCGGTGGTGTGGGTCAGCTCGCCACTGACCAGACAGAAGGCCGCGTTCGCCACGTGCCCGGGGAGCACCTCCCGCTTGAGCAGCGTCCGGCTCGCGTAGAAGCGCCCGAGCTCGTTCTCCTCCACCCCGTAGATCCGGGCCCGCTCCGCCCCCCAGCCGCCCGCGAAGATCCCGGACCCCTGCACGACCGCGTCGGGGTTGATGCCGTTGACGCGGATGCCGTGCTCCCCGAGCTCGGCGGCCAGCAGCCGCACCTGGTGCGCCTGGCTGGCCTTGGCCGAGCCGTAGGCGACGTTGTCGGGACCTGCCACGATGGCGTTCTTGCTGACGATGTAGAGGATGTCCCCGCCGGTCCCCTGGGCGATCATGACCCTGGCGGCGTGCTTGGACACCAGGAAGGACCCGCGGGCCATCACGTCGTGCTGGCGGTCCCAGTCCTCCAGGGAGGTCTCCAGCAACGCCTTGGAGATCGACAGGCCGGCGTTGTTGACGACGATGTCGACGCCGCCGAAGCGGCTGACCATCCGGTCGATCGACGCCTGCACCGCCTGCTCGTCGCCCACGTCGACGTGGACGGCGATGGCGTGGTCGCCGGCCCCGAGCTCCTCGGCGACGGCGCCGGCCGCCTCGGCGTCGATGTCGGCGACGGTGACGGTGGCGCCCTCCTCGCGCAGGCGCGTGGCGATGGCCCGCCCGATCCCCGAGCCGGCGCCGGTCACGAAGGCGACCTTGCCGGTGAGGGGCTTCGGCCTCGGGCGGCGCTGGAGCTTGCGCTCCTCCAGCGCCCAGTACTCGATGCGGAACTTCTCGGCCTCGGGGATCGGCGCGTACGTCGACAGGGCCTCGGCGCCCCGGATCGCGTTGATGGCGGCCACGTAGAACTCCCCGGCGACGCGGGCGGTCTCGCTGTCGCCGCCGAAGCTGAACATCCCGACCCCCGGGACCAGGAAGATGGCGGGGTCGGCGCCCCGCATCGGCGGGGTGGCGGCGTCGGCGTACCGCTCGTAGTAGGCACGGTACTCGGTCCGGTACTCCCGGTGCAGCTCCCGCAGGCGCGCGACCTGGTCGTGCAGCGGCGCCTCGGTGGGGAGGTCCAGCAGCAACGGCCGCACCTTGGTGCGGATGAAGTGGTCCGGGCAGGAGGTCCCCAGCCGCACCACCCGCGGCGCGGCCTCCCTGGCGATGAAGTCCAGCACCGGCTCGCTGTCGGTCCAGTGGCCGACCACGTGCCGCTCGGTGGAGGCGAGCCCGCGGAGCACGGGCGCCAGAGCCGCCGCGCGCAGCCCGCGCTCCCGCTCGGGCAGGGGCTCGAACCCTCGACGCAGGCCGCCCAGGGGCGCCGGCCTGCCCTGGCCGTCGATGAACTCCTCCGCCCGGCGGATCAGGTCCAGGGAGTTGCGCTCGCACTCTTGCGAGGTCCGGCCCCAGGTGGTCAGGCCGTGGCCGCCGAGGACCACGCCCTTGAGGTCGGGGTGGGCGTCGTGGAGGCGCTCGATCCGGAGCGCGAGCTCGAACCCGGGTCGCCGCCACGGCACCCAGGCGACCGTGTCCCCGAAGCACTGCTTGGTCAGCTCCTCGCCGTCGGCGGCGGCGGCCAGCGCGATGACGGCGTCCGGGTGGAGGTGGTCGACGTGGGGAGCCCGCAGCAGCCCGTGCATGGAGGTGTCGATGCTGGGTGGGGCGCCGCCCTGGCCGAAGCGGCAGAGGTCGAGCAGCTCGTGCAGCTCGTCCTCGTGCTCCTCTCCCCGGTAGGCCTTCTTGAGGCCGGCGAGCCGCTCCACGACCAGGACCGACAGCCCCTCGGCCGACAGCGTGCCGAGGTCTCCCCCGGACCCCTTGACCCACAGCAGCTCCACGTCCTGACCGGAGAGCGGGTCCTCCACGACCGCCTTGGCGGAGGTGTTGCCGCCGCCGTAGTTGGTGTTGCGACGGTCGGCGCCGAGGCGGTTGGAGCGCCGGAGCAGCTCGGCGACGACAGGGTCCTGGCTCGTGCCGGTCATCCGGAACCGCTCCTGGTCGGAGCCCGCGTGGGCGATGTGAAATAGATTGTTACATCTAACACAACTCCACGTGGTCCGGCAAGGACGGGCCTGCTACACCGCCGGGGTCGCTCCTGGAGGCAGCGTGGTACGGCCAGCCCAGGATGTCACCAACCCGACCAACCCTGTGACCCGGGTCACGTCGTGTCGGTGTCGTCCGGCACAGACAGGTGCGGGCCGGTTGTGATCTACTCTGCGGTAGGTCTGGCTTGCGTAGATCTCGGAGCCGTGAGGGGGCACATGTCGGTCCTGCAGCAGCACGGCGGAACGCGGGTGCTGCAACTGTTCTGCTCCTATGCGCGGGAGGACCGGGAAGGCGTCCGGGCGCTCCTCGACGGGGTCAGGCACCTGCGCCATCAGGTCTGGGTCGACGAGCGGCTGAGCGGCGGCCAGGCATGGTGGGACGAGATCCTCGCGCAGCTCAGGAAGTGCGACGCCATGCTCATCGCGGTCTCGCCCGCGCTGCTGGAGTCCCAGGCCTCGGCGCTGGAGCGGCAGTACGGCAGCATGGTGGGCAAGCCGCTGCTGCCGGTGATCATCCGGCCGGTCCTGTCGGAGCTGCTGCCGCCCGACCTGGCGCCGCTGCAGGCCATCGACTACACCGCGCCCGGCCCGAACGCGGCGTTCGAGCTCGCCGGGGCGCTGTATGCCCTGCCGCCGGCGCGGCCGCTGCCGGACCCGCTGCCGGACCCGCCGCCGGTGCCGATCTCCTACCTTTCCGGTCTGTCGGACCGGGTGCGGGCGGCGACCCTGAGCCTGGACGACCAGCTCGCGGTGGTGGCGCGGCTGCGGACCGCCTTGGAGCGCCCCCGCGAGCGCCAGGCCGCGAGCGAGCTGCTGGAGGCGATGCGCCAGCGGACCGACCTGTACCACGCGCCGGCCCTGGAGATCGACAAGCTCCTGCGGGAGCGGCCGGCCGCGGCGAGCGGCCCGGTCGAGGCCCCCAGAGTCGAGGCCCCCAGGGTCGAGGCCCACAGGGAGGAGCGCAAGCGCGAGCCGGTGATGTCGGACGTCCCGCCCAACTGGTACCCGGACCCGTCCGGGCGGCACGAGCTCCGCTGGTTCGAAGGTGACTGGACGCGCTGGGCGTCCGACCGGGGCAAGGTCGTCGACGACCCGAACTTCTGAGCCCCGGAGGGAGGAGGCCATCATGGCCGACGAGACCGGACCACCGCAGCCCAAGTACCCGCCGCCGAAACCGCCGTCCCCGACCACCGGCTACCAGCCGGGCCCGCCCCCGCAGCCACAGCCGCAGCCGCAGCCACAGCCACAGCCACAGCCGCAGCAGGGCTACCAGCCCCAGCAGGGCTACCAGCCGCAGCCGGGCTACCGGCCGGACGTGGGCCGCCCGCCCACCCAGCCGCCCGCGCGCTGGCCGCTCACGATCATCTCGTTCCTGTGCTTCTTCCTGGTCGGCATCATCGCCATGTACTTCTCCGCGCAGGTCAGCAGCAGGTGGCACGCCGGCAACACCGCGGGCGCCCAGAAGGCCTCCCAGATGGCGCTGCTCTGGGGCATCGTCGGCATCGCCATCGGCCTGACCATTTTCTTCGCCGCGCTCGGCAGCGGCGGCACCAGCTACTGACGTCAGCTCGGGCCTCGCGCGGAGCGGCGGTCCGGGAGCCCGCGCTTGGCCCGCCAGAGCGTGTGCTCCCTGGAGATCGCCGCTTCGGCGTCGTCGACGAACCCAGACCACTCCGACTCCGACTCCTGCCACTGGATGAGCGAGCGGATGGAGCTCAGCTCCTGGGCGGTCACCGCGTAGGCGTGCGCCAGGACCTGATGCTGCCTGGTCTGCGACCACAACCCGAGCACGGCGGCGGCGGCCGCGGCCACGCCGAGCAGGTTGACCGTGACCCCCGCCACCCGCAGTAGCCCGCCGATCGCCCCCGCCACCTCGAACCCCAGCACCGCGATGGTGAGCCGGTGGGCGCGGCGCTGGTTCCAGGCGCTCTTGGCCCGGTACCACTCCAGCTCCTCCTCGATCCGCCAGCGCTCGTAGACGGCCCGGCGGACCGGCAGCGGGGCCGCCCGCACCGCCCGCACCGCCGGGGTGATCTGCACGGCCCCGCCGCGGGGCGGCTCGGCCGCCAGGTCGTCGAGGTCGGTCAGGATGTCGTCGAGCCGCTGGATCAGCAGCCGGTCCGCATCCCGACCCGACAGCGCCTCGACGCCGAACGGCTCGGCCCCGACCGCGTACCGCCAGCCGAGCGTCTTGGCCGACTCCGCCGCCGCCCGGCCCTCGTACCAGCGCCGCTCCGGTTGGTCGCGGACCAGGTACAGCTCGGTGAGCGCGGCGGCGACCAGCGCCGCCGCGCCGGCGAAGCTGCTCCAGTCGACAACGCCGCCGGCGACGCTCACCGCGCCGGCGGCGGCCGCCACCACCAGCAGGCATAGGCGCACGCGGATGGCGAACAGGAACTGCCGCTGCGCCGCGATGGCGGTGGCGTCGGCCGACCGGAACAGCATCGGTAGGTCGTCGTCGAGCAGGGTCAGCGAGACCGCCTGGTCCGTGGTCGTCCCCCTGGCGCTGGTGTGTATGGCGGTGCTGCTCCCGGACTATGAGGGGTTTCTCGGCGGCACCCCAGCCCCGGTCCCGGAGGCGCCTCAGGGCCGCCCTCCGGGATCTTCCAGGGTCGCGTACGGATGTGGCACGGCACGCCGCGCGCCGATGATCGCGCCACCACCGAGACCCGCGGAAGGAGCCGCCATGCGCGCCCCCCTCGCAGCGCCCGCCGGTATCACCGCGGCCGCCGCCGTGCACGTCAGCAAGGTCTACGGGCACGGTCATAGCGCCGTGACCGCGCTGGACGACGTCACCGTCGGCTCTCGACGACGTCGGCGGCGATGCCGAGCCTGGTCAGGATGCCGACGGCCACGACCTGGTTCAGCACGTTGTCCTCGACCACCAGCACGCGGGCGCGGCTGCCCTGCCTCGGCCTGGGAATGGA
>Ga0209846_1000140_pt1 | contig 10423 bp, 10 predicted proteins | sample GWRWS3_20_30_FD_187244 | JGI IMG/M metagenome (GOLD analysis project Ga0209846, IMG submission 187244) | Riverbed sediment microbial communities from areas with vegetation nearby in Columbia River, Washington, USA - GW-RW S3_20_30 (SPAdes)... | ecosystem: Environmental > Aquatic > Freshwater >... | reverse complement strand
CTAGCGACGAGACCGAATGCCTTAAGACCCATATTTTTAAATGAATTGAATGTCTTATGGGAGAGATATTCAATTATTCTCAACTACAAGTATAGGAGCAAGCAAGAAAGCGTCAAGGCGGAGCGGGGAGAGGAATTTTATGAACGTGGGCTGTTACAAGGTTGATCTTATCGTGATGGGTAGCCTAGAAAAGAGTTAGGGCTGGCTTTTAAATAATTGACATAATGGAGCTTATCCGACACTCAATTGTCATACGAGGGTTTTCAGCATGACTGCCGAGCTGCTCAGTCGGATCCGCAAGGAACTCACCCTTAACCTGGCGGTTCTTCGAGAGGCGGTGCTGGCGATTTCCGAGCGCGTCAACCGGAAGGTGCAGCTCCTCAAGCTCCATTGGCAAGCTTCATCCATATCTCACAGAATACATGCCAGTCATCGGTCGTTCGGGGCCCAGCTCTTTCCCCTCGTGTCTTCCGGTGGAGACCTGAAGCGGCATGAGAACGCCCTGGACCGGCAGGAAGCTGTGGGCCTGCTCTCAGCGGCGACCTCGCAGGTACGCCTGCTGAAGAAGGAGCTGGCGCATGTTGATGCGCTAATTCGAGAACTGGAAGTTGAAGCAATGCGTGAGGATTTGCTCCAACTCCAGCAGGATTTATCCACGCGGTCCGCCACGATTGAACGGGTCCATGTCGCCCAGGGCTCGTGGGCCATGGGCCGATCGATCAGTCAACTGGGGCTGGCCCCCACGACTCGCGTGGCGGCGGTGTTGCGGGGTTCAGCACTGCTGCCCCTGACCGGCAGCCTGGTGCTCCGATCGGGCGACCTTGTCGTGGTCGTTGGCCCAGGGGTCGAAGTGAGGCGGCTTCTCCCGTGTTTTGCGGAGCAACAATCCATCAGAACGGCGTGAGGGCGCGCCCGTTGCAATCCAGGAGCAACGGGTCCCGGGGCGAGCAAGCCGGTCGGCCTGTAACCGCGGAGGACCTTGTGGGTGGAGTGGTCAGAGTGATGTTCATCCTCGCATCGGTCCTCATCGCCTCGGTCGGCACACTCCCCGTTCCGCTATCGACCGGTGGGGGCGTGGCGTTGGTCTCTGCGGAGTCCAGCGGCCTCCGCCTGCTCGAAGAGATCCAAACGGTCATTACAGACTTGGCTGAACGGGCCAAGCCCTCGGTGGTCAATATCTTCCCCATTCAGGGGCCCGGCCGCTCAAAAGACGCGCCGGGTGAGCGGCTCCCCAATACCCCGGGCTCTGGCTCCGGGGTGATCATCGATGCGGACGGACACATCGTCACCAATAACCACGTTGTGGGAGAGGCCAACGAAGTGGAGGTACGCCTCTCAGATCGGACGAAGTATATTGCTCAGGTCATAGGGAAGGATCCTGATACAGACCTGGCGTTGTTAAAGGTCACCAGTGATCGGCCACTGCCCAGCGTCAGTTTCGGAGACTCGAGTATCGTAAAGGTCGGTCAGTGGGTGCTGGCGGTGGGCAATCCGTTCGGCCTGGACCGGACCGTGACCTTAGGCGTGGTGAGCGGGATCGGTCGGGAAAACATCAACCTGTCGCGCTACGAAAATTTCATCCAGACAGATGCGTCCATCAATCCGGGGAACTCTGGAGGTCCGCTGTTCAACTTGCAGGGCGAAGTGATTGGCATCAATACGGCGATCATCAATTTTGCCCAGGGGATCGGCTTTGCGATTCCCTCGAACATGGCGAAGCAAGTCATTCAGCAACTGCTGGCGCGGGGGAAGGTAGTCCGGGGGTGGCTGGGCGTAGGCATTCAGCCGGTGACGGCGGATCTCGCCGCCAAGTTTGGGGTCACTGAAGGTGAAGGGGTGTTGGTCAACGAGGTGTTTGAGAATGACCCGGCGGCTCGCGCTGGGGTCAAACCCGGCGATATCATCACCAAGGTTGATGGCAAGCCGGTGGATACTCCCAATAGACTGTCCCGCCTGATCGCTGGCTTGACGCCCGGGGCGACCACCGACATTGAGGTGGTCCGGGACGGGAAGCGGCTCACGCTTGGAGTCTCGTTGAGCGAGCGGCGCGAGAGCGCGATCGTTGCGGCGGTTCCCCCTTCGCGCGCGGAGGCGAAGCTGGGGATCGATGTCCAGGATCTGAGTGCCGAGCTCGCCGAGAAGTTCAAGCTCAAAGACACCAAAGGGGTATTGATCGCCAAGGTGGAGCAAGGGAGCCTCGCGCAAGTGGAAGGACTCCGGGAAGGCGATCTCATCAAAGAGGTCAACCGCGGCGAAGTCGCCTCCGTGAGTGAGTTCTCAGCGGCGGTGTCGCGGGTCAAGCGCGGGGAAACTCTCTTGCTCCGCGTGGTGCGCGAGAACCGCGCCTTTTACGTGGTGTTGAAAACGACCGAGAAGTAAGGGGGCAGTTACTGGGCCACCGCCTGCTTGGCAGCCCTGTGCTCCTCGACGATCCGAGCGGCCAGCTCGCGCGGGACTTCCTCATAGGTGGAAAACTCCATCGCATAACTGCCGCGTCCACCCGTAATCGAGTTCAAGGACGGCGCATACTTCAGCATTTCGGCGAGAGGCACCACCGCCTTGATCGACTGAGAATGGCCCCTGCCGGTCACATTCAAGATTCGGCCTCGCCGCGCGTTCAGATCACCGATGACCGAACCCACAGTCTCATCCGGGGACACCACTTCGACACTCATGATCGGTTCCAAGAGCACCGGATGAGCGGCTTCCATCGCTTTCTTGAACCCCATCGACCCCGCGATCTTGAACGACATTTCTGAGGAGTCCACCGTGTGGTAAGACCCGTCATAGACCGTGGCTCGGAAGTCCACGACCGGAAATCGTGCCAAAATGCCTTCCTGCATGGCTTCCACGACCCCTTTTTCCACAGCCGGGATGAAATTCCGTGGAATGGCTCCGCCGACGATCTTGTTGTCGAACTCAAACCCTTTGCCTCTCGGTAAGGGATCGAGCTGGAGCCAACAGTCTCCGTACTGTCCGTGTCCCCCTGTCTGTTTCTTGTATTTCCCTTGTGCCTGCGCCATCTTGCGTATGGTTTCTTTATAGGGCACTTTAGGGGTGTGGATGCTCACCTCGGCCCCGTATTTGCGGCGAAGCTTTTCAAACGTCACATCGATGTGCAACTGCCCCATCCCGCTGAGGATCATTTCTTTCGTTTCCTGGTTCCGCACGAACTCCAACGTCGGGTCTTCTTCAACGAGTTTGTGCAAGCCGAGGCTGACCTTCTCGACATCGGCCTTGGACTTTGGCTCGATGGCAAACGACATGACGGGTTTCGCCAGATGAACCGCGGGATAGTGCACAGGATGGTGATCATCACAGAGGGTGTCTCCAGTCTGCGTGTCCTTCAGCTTCCCGATCGCGGCCACGTCGCCGGCGCTGACGGTCTGCACGGGTGTGTATTTCTTTCCGAGAATGTAAAAGAGGTGTCCGCCCCTTTCCTTGGTCTTCCGAGTTGAGTTAAAGAAAGCTGCGTCCGCGTCCAACGTGCCCGACAAGACCCGAGTATAGGTCAGGCGGCCCATGAAGGGATCAATGATGGTTTTAAAGACGAAGGCTGAAAAGGGGTCCGATGGGGCGGGTTGGCGCGTCACCGATTCCCCCGTGTGCGGATGGACACCCACGAATGGGTGGAGCATCGCTCTCTTTCCGGGTGATGGGAGATAGGACGCGAGTGCTTCCAACAGAGGCCAGGTGCCGATGTTCCGCGCAGCGGAGCCGCAGAGGACCGGAACGAAGGTTCTGGAGGCGGTGCCACTTTTCAGGCCTTGGACGATCTCCTCGGCGGTCAGGTCGCCCGCTGTGAGGTACTGCTCCACCAGTCGATCATCCGCTTCAGCCACGCCCTCAACTAGCTTCTTCCTGGCCTCCGCCGCCGCGCCTGCGAGTTCGGCCGGCACGCTGCCTTGTTGAATTTTGTTGCTGTCCTTAGACGACCGGTACGCCAGGCCCGTGGTGATGTCCACGACTCCCTCCAGACCCGATTCCGCACCGATCGGAATCGTGACGGACAGTCCTTTGAACTCGAGGGCCTTCTCACACTCCGCCAGCACCGACTCCCACGCAGTCCGCTCCTTGTCCAGCTCGTTCACGAACAGGACGCAGGGTATCTGCAGTTCTTGAATCGTGCTCCAGATTTTCTCGAGTTCCGTCCTCACCCCGGAGGACGCGCCCAGGACAATCAACACACCGTCCACCGCACGGAGGACCGTTTGGGCCTCTCCGAGAAAACTCAGGGCGCCGGGAGTATCCACTAGATTGAAGGTCGTGTCTTTCCAGTCGAAATGCAGGACCGACGAGCTGACGGAAATCTTGCGATGCGCCTCTTCCGGTTCAAAGTCAGACAGGGTGTTCCCATTCACGATGGACCCCATGGCGGGAATGACGCCGGCGGTGTAGAGGAGAGCTTCGGTCAGAGAGGTTTTCCCCGCTCCGGTATAGGAAACGACGGCGATGTTTCGGATCGTATCGGCCCGTGGTTCTTTCATAATGGTCTCCTCATCATGACCCTATCCTAGGTTGCGGCTGGGGGGGTGTCAACGGCCTATTCACCAGGGACCACGCGTGAATGGATGACGCGCGGAACGCTGAGCCCTCTCAGCATGTCTGACCAGAGGTTGACTGCCTCTTTCTCAAAGATGCTTCTGGCATCGGCCTGAACAGTGGCCCACGAGCCTAACGCCATCTCAAACTCCAGTTGACCGGGGGCCCAGCCGGCGTATCCCGCGAAGGCGCGAAAGGTCTCGGTCGGCTCCGGATGGGTCAGCACGCGTTCCAGGGTCTGCGTGTTTCCTCCCAGGTACACTTCCTCGAACACGCGGCGCGACCCAGCCGGTTCCTGGCGGACCCGGAACAGCATGAGAATCCCATTCGGTTGAACCGGGCCGCCTGCAAACAAGACGTGAGAGGTGTCCTTGAGTGCGGCGATCTGGGGCAATGCTTCGGACAGAGGGACGTTCGTCGGTCGGTTGACGATGAGCCCCAACGTTCCTTCTGGACTGAACTCGCAGATCAGGACCACGGCTTGCCGGAAGTTCGGATCCGTCAGGTTGGGGCTGGCGACGACGAACACGCCCTTTCCAAGGGGAGGCATCAGGTCGTGTTCTGGTTCAGTGGCGGAGCCCGACTCCCCCGCGACGATCAGGATGCCCCCGATGACAAGGCCAGCGATGAGCCACAGCCTGTTGGTCGGAAGCCAGCCAATCGAGCGGCGACTGAGAGAGGACATTGTCACTGACCTTCCGCAATCGATGGTGATGGTGCCCGGAGCAAGCAAGCTATGGCGCTGTCGTCATGCTCCCCAGCCAGCCCTGGTCCGCAAAGCTGATGTAACGCTTATCACCCGTGACGAGATGGTCGAGGACTCGGATCCCCAACAGGTCCCCTGCCGCCACCAGCCGCGCGGTCAACGCCCGATCTTCAGGGCTGGGCTGCGGATCGCCGCTGGGGTGGTTGTGCAACAAGATCACGGCAGCAGCAGACTCGCGGACCGCCAGGTTGAAGACTTCACGGGGGTGCACGATGCTGAGCGTGAGGCTGCCTTCTGAGACTGTGGCATCGCGGATGATGGTGTGTTTTGCGTCCAGCAGGACGATCTTGAAGACTTCATGGCGGAGGTCACGGAGACGCGGATAATAATGGTGAAAGAGATCGGCGCTGGAGCTGATCCGCATTCCGGTCGAGAGCGGCGTCGCCAATGCGCGCTTCCCCAGTTCAAGGGCTGCCTTGAGTTGCGCCGCCTTCGCGAGCCCGATGCCTGGGACCTGACACAATTCATCCAACCCTCGGTTGGAGAGTCCCTGCAGGCCCTCCAACCGACGGAGGAGTTCCATGGCGACCTGCACGGCCGAGTGGTCCTGACGACCTACCCGCAGCAGGATCGCGAGGAGCTGGGCATCCGAGAGGGCTTCCGGGCCTTCTCGAAAGAGACGTTCGCGAGGGCGTTCGCTCTCGGGCCACCGCTTGATTCCGCTGGCTCTTGCTGGCTTAGGCACGTGCGTCCTTGTGGGCAGAATTATCCGCGAAAGGACGATTTTGTAACGTTCAGGCTGTTAAGCGTCTCGCTCTTCCTGTACGTGAGAATTCATAACAAGTTGATATTATGTACATTGCATCTCTGGCCCAGTATTTGCTCCATCTGGCAGCGGCTTCACGCTGCTATCCGGGAGGGTGACATGGAATGTCCGAGATGCAAAGGGCTTATGATGTTGGAGCGGTTCTCCGACTTTTTCCTCATCTTCTATGCCTGGAAATGCATTAACTGTGGGTCGATCATCGACCGGACCATTTCCATGAACCGGAAGAAGAGTCTTGCCGCGCGCGAGATCCAACCGGTAGCCGCTCGGTAGTCTCCGCTCAGCCACATCCTGTGTGCCATCCGTCTCAGGCGTCCTCCACCCCTGCGCCCATCATCATCCTCACCCCTAGTTGCAGGCGACCTCCCTGGCTGTGACACCCAGAGGGGGGCGTATTATAGCGAACCAGTTCAATACCCGTCAAAGGAAGTCAGGCCAGTAAGCTGACGCAGCTCTTGCCGCCCCTCTTGCCTTGACCGCCGAAAAAATGGTGTGCTACAGTCGGCCCCTGCACGGGGGACAGGGGCCATGCGTGTAATTGCGGGATCCCAAAAAGGGCGTCGGCTCATGAGACCCCAGGGTCTCGACCTGCGTCCGACTCCTGACCGAGTGCGAGAAGCGCTGTTTTCGATCCTGGGGACTCGCATCGTGGGGGCGCGTCTGTTGGATCTCTATGCCGGGACCGGAGCCGTCGGCATCGAAGCCCTCAGCCGCGGCGCCCAGCGAGTGACGTTCGTGGAGTCGAACCCAAGGTCCCTGCGGATCTTGCGAGCCAACCTCAATCGCTGCGGCCTCACCTCGATGGCAGACATCCATACCTGTCGCGTGGCCGGTTTCCTTGAACAGGCGGGCCTGTGGGGTGGTCGCTACGACATCGTGTTTGCCGACCCACCCTACCACACCGACGAGGGGGAGAAACTCTTGCCATCGCTGGCGAGCGATGCTATCATCACGCGCGATTCTGTTGTTGTTCTTGAACATTTCACCAAAGTGATGGTCCCGCCTCGCGTGACCCGCCTGCTGTTGCTCCGCCAATATCGCTATGGGGACACTACCTTGTCGGTCTTCGGGTTGACTACGGATGGGGCCCACTCCCCATGAAAATAGGGGTGTACCCCGGCACATTCGATCCCATCACCCACGGGCATACCGACATCATCAGGCGAAGCCTGCGGCTCTTCGACAAGGTCATCGTCGCGGTGGCGGCGCCGAGCCCCAGCAAGCATCCGCTGTTTGACTTAACGGAGCGGGTGGAGATGGTACGGCTGGTGACCAAGGACCTGGCGCGGGTTGAGGTCGCGGCGTTCGACGGACTCCTGGTACAGTACGTCAAACAATGCGGCGCGCAGGCGGTGATTCGAGGGTTACGCGCCATCTCCGACTTTGAATATGAGTTCCAGATGGCCCTGTTAAATCGCAAACTGGATGACACCATCGAAACGGTGTTCTTGATGCCGAGCGAAGAGTACTCATATCTGACCTCCAGTATCATCAAAGAAGTCGCGCGGCTGGAAGGACCAGTCACCGACTTTCTCCATCCTGAGGTGGCGACCCGCCTCTGCCAACGGCTGCGGAGGCAGAGCCCATGAAGCTGGCGGCCCGCGCAGGACGCATTGTCCCCTCCCCTACCCTCAGCATCGCCGCCAGTGCGAAAGCGATGGCGGCGCAGGGCATCGACATCATTGATTTCGCCTCGGGCGAGCCGGACTGGGACACCCCGGAGTCCGTCAAAGCGGCCGCAGAAGCCGCTATCCGGTCCGGATTTACCAAGTACACCGCTTCCGCCGGCATTGAGGAGCTCAAACGCGCCATTGCCGAGAAGCTGGCCGTCGAACAGGGATTGCGCTATGACACGTCCCAGATCCTCGTGTCCTGCGGCGCGAAGCATTCCCTGTACAATCTCGCCGAGGCGCTATTGGAAGCCGGCGACGAAGTGATTATTCCGGCGCCGTTCTGGGTGTCGTACCAGGAACAAGTGTTGCTCAATGATGCGACGCCTGTGCTGCTGCACACGAGCGAAGCGGACGGGTACGCCGTCAGCCACACGGGGCTGGAAGCCTGCGTCACGCCCCGGACCAAGGCCGTGATCGTGAACAGCCCCGGCAATCCCACCGGCGCGACCTATGATCGCGCGACGCTGGAGGGCATCGCAGATGTGGCGCTCCGGCATGACCTGGTCATCATCTCGGACGAGATTTATGAGAAGATTCTCTATGACGGAGCGCGACATTGCAGTATTGCGACCTTGGGCCCGGACGTAGCCGCACGCACCGTGGTGGTCAACGGCGTGTCAAAGGCCTACGCGATGACGGGGTGGCGGATCGGCTATGCGGCGGGGCCGAAGGATCTCATCACCGCGATGGCGAACATTCAGAGCCAAAGCACGTCGAATCCCTCCTCAATTTCTCAGAAGGCGGCCGTCGCGGCCCTTCAGGGCGGCGGGGCCTTTACCCAACGCATGGTCGTCGAATTCGATCGCCGGCGCCGTCTCATGGTGGAACGGCTGAACAAGATGCCTGGCGTCAGTTGCCGCATGCCGTCCGGCGCCTTCTACACATTCCCCAATATAGCCGGCGTCTTCACTCGCCGACATCAGCGTGGTCCCATCACCTCCGCCGCGGAGTTGGCCGCGTATCTCCTCACCGAGGCGCGGGTTGCCGTCGTGCCGGGCGAGCCGTTCGGCAGCTCATCTCACCTCCGTCTGTCCTATGCGACCGGCATCGAAGTGATTGCGCGGGGCTTGGATCGGATGGAAGCCGCACTTCGCCAACTGACCTGAGCGGACGAGCTTCAGCCCGATATTCATCCCGTGCAGTCTGTCCCCATGTGGGCAGAGGCGCACGCGAGGTGGTCGGCAGTGTGGCCGGGGCTCCCGTCGGGGGCTGGTGGTGGGCTGTGAAAGGCTGCCCACGCTTGATTTTCGCTCAAGCTGTGTTATGAATAAGTAGAGACGTTGGCGGGATCAATGAAGATCCTGCTGTGAGGGGTGAGGAAGCACGTGCCGATTTACGAATACCTCTGCGACAGTTGCCATCACCGGTTCGAGGTGAAGCAACGGATCAGTGATCCGTCGGTACAGAGCTGCGCTCGGTGTGGACAAGCCGTCACCAAAGTCATCTCGGCTTCTGCCATCATGTTCAAAGGGAGCGGCTGGTATGTGACCGATTATTCGGACAAGATGAAGCCGCCGACCCCACCAGAATCGGCGGCGAAGCCTGCGGATGGCCAGAAAGAGGGAAAGGGCGAGACCGCCACCCCGGCCCCCGCGGCCACTCCGTCCACTGGGTCATCAGGTACGAGTAGTGAAACCAGTACGAGCACGGCATCCACCAAGCCAACTCCCTCCACCTCGTCTTCTTCCTAGCTAAAGCCGCGTGACCCTTACCAAGGGCTACCGCTTCTTTTTCGCCGAGGGTTTGGCAGGGGTCTTCTTTGCAGGGGCTCTAGTCAGCCTGGCGACCTTTTCCCGTTCGGCCGCAAGATTCTGCTCCAAGATGGTGACCTGGCTCGTCCGCTCGCGGTTGAGACGGTTCAGGTCCTCTACACGGAGCTGCAGATCGTCCTTCGCTTTGGTCATGTCGGCGAGCTGCCGCTCCAGCCTGGCCTTCTCGGACGTGGTCGTCTGCAACTCGGACCGTAGCTGCTCAACTTCCGCCTGCAGCGCCGGCGGCCAGTAGTCGCATCCACTGAGCCCGAGGCCCATCATGCCAAGCAGCATCGCTAATCCCAGTACTTTGCCCACCCCTGTCTGTGTCATATCCTTCCTCCTTTGAACGTATCGCTCCCCCTTCGCCGTGAGGCCAGGATCATGAGGATCCCAGCGTGATGCCTGCCAGGCTCAGTGCGGCCTCGATCTGTTGACGGGAAATCGGCCCTTCCCGCAACAGTCGAATTGGACTCCCGCAATCCACGATCGTGGACGGCAGCCCTCCTGTGGTCATGCCACCGTCCAGGATCAAGTCCACCTCGGAGCCTAATGTCCTCTGCACGTCCTCCGCGGTCCTCGCCGGTGGTTCCCCGGACCGGTTCGCACTAGTGCCGGTCAAGGGCCCGACCTGCCGGAGCAGCGGAGCCAATCCCGTATGAGCGGTTTGCCGGACTCCCACCGATCCGGTCCCGGCAGTCAGCACCTTCGGCAAGCGCGGCGAGGCCGGGAAAATGAGCGTTAAGGGCCCGGGCCAGAACCGTTCCATCAATGTTGTGGCGGCCGACGTGACCTCATCAACCAATGCAGTGAGTTGCGCCCGATCAGCGATGAGCGCGAGGATCGGCTTCCCTTGCGGCCGTCCCTTGATCGCGCAGACACGACGGACGGCCACCTCGTCCGACGTGGACGCACCGAGGGCATA
>Ga0209846_1000138_pt1 | contig 10472 bp, 11 predicted proteins | sample GWRWS3_20_30_FD_187244 | JGI IMG/M metagenome (GOLD analysis project Ga0209846, IMG submission 187244) | Riverbed sediment microbial communities from areas with vegetation nearby in Columbia River, Washington, USA - GW-RW S3_20_30 (SPAdes)... | ecosystem: Environmental > Aquatic > Freshwater >... | reverse complement strand
GCAGCTCCTCCGCGACGACCGGGTCGTCCTTCGCCAGCCAGCTCAGGTGCCGGAGCGCGTGCTCCAGCACCTGGTCGACGTCGATCCGCGCCGGCGGTGCCGTGGCATCCCCGCGGGCGAGCTCCACCCGCCCGAGCTGGCGCGGCACCAGCGGCGCACCGGGTCCGGGCGGCGCCTGCCCGCCCGGCAGGACCGCGACGTAGGTGAGCACCACCTGCTGGCCCTCGTGCCGCCAGGACGTCGAGTGCACCAGCCGGGGCACGATCCCGTAGGCGGCCAGCGCCTCCGTCACCACCTGCGCCGGCTGCGCCGACGCGGGCCAGCCCAGCCGCAGGGACCCGGCGTGCTCGGGTCGCAGCCAGCAGACCCGCCCGTCCCGCAGGAACACCGGCAGGACCTCAAGCGACTGCATCACGAACTGCGCCGACCACGGGGTGTCGGACACCGGCGGCGGCAGCTTGCCGCCGGTCACGTCGCCTCGACCGGGTAGGCGATGGCGAGGATCTCCTCACGGGTGCTCTCGATGCCGTGGGCGTCGCGCCCGTGCGCCTGCACCTGCGCGACGACCTCCTCGAGCGTCCCCCGGCACTGCCAGCCGCACTGGCAGGTGACCTCCCGCAGCATGGCCTGTCCTTTCGTCCTCGGCCCCGTACCCGCGCAACTGTACGACGCCGGACGTCAAGTGTCCTTGACGTCCCGGCCGCGTCAAGGTAAATTGACGGCATGGGTGCGACGACCAGCGGCGAGGTGGCGACGTTGGCGGAGGCCACGGGCAGCCAGGACCCCGAGATCGGCCTGCGGGCGGTCGCGGCCCTGCGCGGCCTTCTGGAGGTGCTTGAGGCCCTGCAGGTCGACAACGCCCGCGCCAAGGGCTGGTCGTGGCAGGACATCGCCGGCCGGCTCGGGGTCAGCAAGCAGGCCGTGCACCAGAAGCACGGCCCCCGCGGACGGCCCGAGGCGGAGCGGTGACCGGCATGGTGCGCTTCACCGAGCCGGCCGGCATCGTGCCCGAGCTGGGCCGGCGCGAGGCCAGTGGCGCCGTCGCCCACACGCCCGGGGGCGGCACGCCGCTCGTCTGCAGGCGGGTGCTGGTGATGGCCGCGCACGAGGCCATGGCGCGCGACCAGTCGGTCGGCCCGCTGCACCTGCTGCTGGGGCTGGTCCGCGACGCCGAGGACCCGGTCGGCACCGACCTGTACCCGCAGGAGCGACGCCGCAACGGCTTCCTCGGCTGGCCCTCCCGCGGTCCCCACCCGGTCAGGCTGCTGTGGAGGCGCGGGGCCTGACCCTCGAGGCGCTGCGCGCGGCCGTGCGCGGCGAGCTCGACCGGGGCCGCTGACGCCGAAACTCCCTGGCGACCCGCGGTTGGCACGGCGCATCCTGGCTTCGTGCGACGGTTGCGCTTGGGACGTTCGGGCGGCACCACGGTGCTCGCGATGGCGGTCGCCGCGGCCCTGGTCGCCGCCCTGGTGGTGGTGGGCCGGTCGCTGGACGGCCGCGGGACCCGGCCGTCCGCGCAGCAGGCGTCGACCAGCACCACTGCCGCGCCTTACCGGATCGGCGGCCGTGCGGTCTGCCCGCTTGCCCGCCCGGTGCTGGCCACCTCCGACGGTCGCAGCTACCCGCCCGGCCATCCGGCCCGACCGGCGCGGGACGCCGTCCCGATGGCCTGCTACGACACCGTCAGGCAGGCCGCCGCCGCCGGCTACGCCAGGGCGCCGCTGCCGGTCGGGGTGGTGGAGCTCAGCGGGGTGTACCTGCTGCCGACCTCGGGCCGCCTCCGCGAGCGGTGCCGGCAGGCCGCCGAGCGCCTGGGGCTGGCGGTGCCCTGCCCCACGCTGCTGCCGGCCCGCTCGCCCGGGGCGCCGCCGCCGACCGTGTGCGAACGCCAGCGCCGCTGCGAGGAGCCAGTGTCGGGGTTCCTGTTGGAGGCTTTCGGGTTCCTGGTGCCGTCGGGGTACATCGGCGCCTACCCGGAGACCGGGGCGCGCCTGGCGATCACCGCGGGCAGGCGGCCGGCGGCGTTCGCCGTGGCCTGCGCCTGGGAGCGGGCGCTCGCCCACGCCGAGGTCCGTGGGACGCGGGGGCGCCTGTTCGAGTGCCCGCCCGGGTCCGGCCCGCACGGCGGCGGCGTGCTGCTGCGCTGGCGGGAGGGGGGCGTGGTGATGGCGATGAGCGTGAGCGGCCGCACCGCTTCGTACCGGCGGCTGGTGCTGGTGGGGCTTGCCGCGCACCTGGACCTCGTCAGGCCCCCCAGGTAGCGGGGAGTCAGGCGGTCAGCTCCCGCTCCAGTGGCGTCCGGAACCGGGGGGTGACCCGGACCGGCCCGAGCCAGTCGGCCAGCCTTCCGGCCGCCGCCTCCACCGCGGCGACCCCGTCCGCGCCCACGTCCTCCAGCAGCCGGACGGCGATCTCGCCGTCCTTGCGGTTGGCCCAGCCGCCGACGATCCGGCCGTCCCACCACACCGTCGGGCCGGCGTTGCCGTTGCGGTCGAACAGCGTCGGGCCGTGCTCCCCGAGGTACCAGCCCCGCCCGGACCAGCCCATCACCGTGGGGTCCAGGGCGGGCAGCAGCGCCACCCACGGCTCGGCGGGCGCCGGCGGCATGAGGTCGTCGGCCAGCACCAGCCCAGGGACGCCGTCGAGGTCGACCTCGACCGCGCCGACCGCCGCCAGGGCGCGCTTCACCTCGCCGGCCGTCAGGCCCGTCCACCATCGCAGGTCGGCGACGGTGCCCGGCCCGAACGCGGCCAGCCACCTGCGGAGCAGCTCCGCCCGGGCGGCCTCGGTGGACCACTCGGCCATCCCCCCCGGCAGCCACGACTCGATCAGCGACCAGCGGTACTGGCCGCTGATCCACGAGCCGCGCGGCCGGCCGCGGGCGATCCGCCCCTCCGCGGCCAGCACCAGCAGCACCCGCGTGGAGACGCTCTGCCTGGCGGCGTAGCTCTTGCCCTCGGCGAGCTGGAGCTGCTCGCGCAGGCGCGGCTCGTCCTCGGACAGCTCGGTGGCGAGCGCCTGGCCGCGGGCCGCGAGCGCCTTGACCGTGGCCTCCTCGACCTCCTCCAGCCAGGGTTGCGGGTCGTCGGCGATGCCGGACTGCTCCAGGAGCTGGAGCAGCAGGCCCCGCTGCGCCGCCGCGATCGCGTTGGTGCACGCCGCCTGCACGACCGGGGCCAGCTCGACGGGGACGACGAACATCGTCCGGCGCATGCCGAGCATCCGCAGCAGCACCCGGTCGTCGTACATCGCGCGCTCGATCGCCTCGACCTCGGGCTGCCGTATCCGCGCCACGGCGGCCAGGAACACCGACGCCGGGTCGGTGCCGTGCAGCCCCACCAGGTCCTCCGCCACCTGGACCACGCCGGCCGCCTGGGCCGCCGGCGCGAGATGGTGGCGGGCGCCCAGCCGTGCCCGCCGCTCCTGGACCCCGATCCGCCGCACCGCACCCGTCATCGCCGTCCTCCCGTCCGCGCGACCCGCACGCGCTTCTTACCATCCGGCGACGACGCGCGGGCGGCCGTGGCGTTACTGGGGTGCGGGCCAGCGCCTCGCGTGCAAGGCTGGACCGACCGTCCCCGAGCCACGGAGTCCCGCCCCATGCTCGCTGCCCGCGGCGTCACCGTCGTCCGCGGCGCCCAGGTGGTGCTCGACGCGGTCGACCTGGTCGTCGACGGCGCCAGCCGCGTCGGCGTGCTCGGCCGCAACGGCGCCGGCAAGTCGACCCTGCTGCGGGTGCTCGCCGGGCTGGAGGCGCCGACCGGCGGCGTGGTCGAGCGCTCGCCGCCGGGGTTGACCGTCGGCTACCTGGCCCAGGAGCCGGACCCGGCCGCCGGGGAGACGACCGCCGACTACCTGCGCCGGCGCACCGGGCTGGCCGCGGCCGAGGCGGCCATGGAGGCCGCCCTCGCGCGGATGCGGCGCCGCCACGGCCGCGCCGAGCTGCAGGCCTACGACGACACCCTGGCCCGCTTCCTCGCCCTCGGTGGCGACGACCACGACGCCCGCGCGCCCCGCGTGCTGGCCGACGTCGGGCTCCGCGCGGACTCGCTCGACCTGCCCGTCGCGGGGCTGTCCGGCGGCGAGCAGGTCAAGGCCGGGCTGGCCGCCATCCTGCTCGCCCGCTTCGACGTGCTGCTGCTGGACGAGCCGACCAACAACCTCGACTTCGACGGGCTGGCGCGCCTGGAGCGGTTCCTGGCCGCCGAGGAGCGGGGGCCGGGGGGGTCCGGGGGACCCCAGGGGGGTCCCCCGGTGGGCGTGGTGCTGGTCAGCCACGACCGCGCCTTCCTGTCCGCGGCCACCACCCGCATCGCCGAGCTGGACCTGCACAGCCACCGGCTCAGCGAGTACGGCGGCGGCTACGACGCCTACGTCGAGGAGCGCCGGCGCCGCCGCGAGCAGGCCTCCGCCAGCTACGAGGAGGCCAGCGCCGAGCGGGCGCGGCTGGAGGCCGCCGCCCGCCAGAAGCGGGACTGGGCGCAGAGCCGCCGCGGCGAGCGGCGCACCGACAACGACAAGGCCCTCGCCGGCCGGCGCAAGGAGCGCGCCACCGCCGGCGCCACCAAGGCCAAGGCGATCGAGCGCCGCATCGAGCGCCTCGGCGACCCGGAGAAGCCCTGGGAGGGCTGGGACCTGCGCATGTCGCTGCGCGCCGGCCACCGCAGCGGGACGGTGGCGGCCAGCCTCGTCGGGGCGGTCGCGCAACGCGGCCGCTTCCGGCTCGGCCCGGTCGACCTGGAGCTGCGCTGGCGCGACCGGCTCGCCCTCACCGGCCCCAACGGCGCCGGCAAGTCGACCCTGCTCGGGCTGCTGGCCGGCGAGCTGCGCCCGGCCGCCGGCAGCGCCCGGCTCGGCGCCGGCGTCGTCGTCGGCCACCTCGGCCAGGACCGCGAGGCGGGGCCGGGCACCGTGCTGGACGCGGTCCGCGAGCAGACCGACCTGAGCGTCGAGCAGGCCCGCTCCCTGCTGGCCAAGTTCGACCTCGGCGCCGAGCACGCCCGCCGGGCCGAGGCCGACCTGTCGCCCGGCGAGCGCTCCCGGGCCAGCCTGGCCGTGCTGGTCGCCCGGGGCACCAACCTCCTGCTGCTCGACGAGCCCACCAACCACCTCGACCTGGACGCCATCGAGGAGCTGGAGCGCGCCCTGGCCGGCTACGACGGCACCCTGGTGGTGGTCAGCCACGACCGCCGCCTGCTCGAGGGCCTCCGCCTGGACCGCCGGCTGGAGGTGGCCGCCGGCGCCGTCACCGAGGCGGCGACCCTGCCGAGCGGCGCCGCCGGCGACTAGGACAACCCGTGCAACCGCAGCCGCTGGCACGTGCGACCCATCTGACCAGGCGCGTCGCCGCGGCCTGCCACGAGGACCGCGTCGACAGCCTGGCCGCGGAGTTCGCCTTCTTCGGCGTGCTCAGCACCTTCCCCGGCTTGCTGGTGGTGGCGGCGCTGCTCGGGTCGCTGCAGCGGCTGGTCGGGCACGACCTCGCCAGCCGCTCGGAGGCGCTGGTGCTGCGCGCCATGGACCAGGTGCTCACCAGCAGCGCCGCGGGCCTGCGCGACGCCGTCCGCGAGCTGTTCGCCCGACCCAGCCGCGGCATCGCGGTCCTGGCCACGGCGACGGCGCTGGTCGGGCTGTCGCGGGCGTGGGCGGTGGTGATCCGCGCGCTCGACGTCGCCTACGAGGTCGAGGAGCGGCGGCCGTGGCTGCGCCAGCGGCTTCTCGGGCTCGTGCTCGCCCTCAGCAGCGTGCTGCTGGCGGTCCTCGGCCTCGGCATGATCGTGGTCGACCCGCTGTTCGGTGCCGGGTCGGCCGGCGCCAACCGCGTGCTCGGCACCCTCGGGGGCGCGCTGATCGGGGTGCTGTGGCTGTACCTGCTCGCGCTGATCCTGCTGGTCGGCGGCGAGCTGAACGGCGTCCTGCACCGGGACCGCAAACCGGGACGCCAGGTAGCGCCGCCCGGATAGACTGGTCGGAATGAACCTCTACCGCGAACAGGCCGTCGTGCTGCGCACCTGGAAGCTCGGCGAGGCCGACCGCATCGTCGTGCTGATGACCCAGGGCCAGGGCAAGGTGCGGGCCGTGGCCAAGGGCGTCCGCAAGACCAGGTCCCGCTTCGGCGGCCGCCTGGAGCCGTTCAGCCACGTCGACCTGTCGCTGTACCGCGGCCGCGAGCTCGACATCGTCACCCAGGCCGAGGTCGTCGCGCCCTTCCGTGCCCTGCGCGAGGACTACGACCGGGTCGTGGCCGGCACCGCCATGCTCGAGGCGGTCGACCAGGTCGCCCAGGAGCGCGAGGCCGCCGTCCGCATCTACCTGCTGCTGGTCCGCGCCCTGCGCACCCTGGACGGCGCCCCCCGCGACCCCTCGGTGGTCCTGGACGCCTTCCTGCTCAAGCTGATGGCCCTGGAGGGCTACCGGCCGGCGCTGGCCGAGTGCGCCGGCTGCGGCCGGCAGGTGCTGCTGCGCTGCTTCTCGATCGCCCGCGGCGGCGGCCTCTGCGACCGCTGCCGCACCGGCGAGGAGTCCACCCTCGACCGGGCCACGGTGCCGCTGCTGGCCGCGCTGCTCGGCGACGACCTGGACGCCACCGCCGCCTCCGTCCCCGCGCCGGTCTCGCGCCGCGAGGCCGGCGCGCTGGTCAAGGGCTACGTGGAGTACCACCTGGAGCGGCGGTTGCGCGCCTACCCGCTGGTGGCCCGCTGATGCCCAGCCGCAACCCCCGCGCCCTCCCGCCCGGCCTGGACCCCAAGGTCGTCCCCGACCACGTCGCGATCGTCATGGACGGCAACGGCCGCTGGGCCGCTGCCAGGGGCCTGCCCCGCAGCAAGGGCCACGAGGCCGGCGAGGCGGCCCTGTTCGACACCGTCGAGGGCGCCCTGGACGCCGGCCTGTCGTGGCTGACCGTGTACGCCTTCTCCACCGAGAACTGGCGCCGGCCCGCCACCGAGGTCCGCTTCCTGATGAACTTCAACGAGCTGGTGCTGGTCCGCCGCTCCCACGAGCTGCATGAGCGGGACGTGCGCATCCGCTTCATCGGTCGGCGCGACCGGGTCCCGCCGCACGTGCGCCGGCGCATCGACGAGGCCGAGCGGCTCACCGCCGCCGACACCCGCATGACCCTGGCCGTCGCCCTGGACTACGGCGGCCGCGACGAGCTCGCCCGCGCCGTCCAGGGCCTGGTCGCCGAGGCGCGCGAGGGACGCGCCCCCCGCCGGGTCGACGAGCGCGCCATCGCCAGGCGCCTGTACGCCGCCGACATGCCCGACGTCGACCTGCTCGTCCGCTCCGGCGGCGAGCAGCGGGTCTCCAACTTCCTGCTGTGGCAGATCGCCTACGCCGAGCTGTACTTCACCCCGGTGCTGTGGCCCGACTTCAACCGGCAGGAGCTGTTCGGGGCGCTGCGCGACTACCAGACCCGGCAGCGTCGCTTCGGCACCGTCGCCGGCGCCCCCGCCGGCCGGGAGGCCTCCGCATGGTCGGCCCCGTCCTCTAGCACGTAGTATCACCAGGGACCAGCATGGCCTGTGGCGCCACGCTCTCCAACCAAGGTCTGATCTCGTCTTCGGTTCGATCCTTGCCTCCACCTGCTCGGCTACGCTTCAGCCGTCGATGCGAACCGGTTGGGGAGCCCAGCATGAACGGCGAACGACGAACGGCCTGATACCGCGCGCGGAGTGGGAGCTGACGGCTGGCCGGCCCAGGATCCGCCCGGCGCGGCAGGAGGAGCTGGCCCAGCTCGGCGCCCTCTACGTGCGCGCCGGCTTCACCGCCCGCCTGGCGGGCGTGGTCGGCTTCGCCCGCGCCAGGCTGGGCGGCGAGGTGTTCGTGGCCGACCTGGACGGCGACCTCGTCGGGGTCGCCGCCGGCGCCCAATTCGGCGCCAGCGGCTGGGTCGGCGGCGTCGCGGTGGCGCCGGAGCGCCGCCGCGCCGGACTCGGCGGCGCCCTCACCGAGGCGGTCGTGACGAATCTCCGGGACCGGCAGGCCGGGACGGTCCAGTTGCTCGCCACCGAGCTGGGCCGTCCGGTCTACGAGCGCATCGGCTTCGTCGCCGAGGCGGAGTACCTGACCCTCGCCGGGCCGTCTGGTGCCGGCGGGGTGCCGGTGGCGGGCGTCCGCGCCGGGCGGCCCGGCGACCGGGCGGCGGTGCTGGCGCTGGACCGGCTGGCGACGGGGGAGGACCGCACCCGCCTGCTTGGCACGCTGTGGCCCGCCGGTGGCCTGGTCGCCGGCGAGGGCGCCCTGCGCGGGTTCCACCTCGCCTCGCCCTGGCGCAGCGGCGGGGCGACGGTCGCCACCGACCCGGAGGCGGGGCTGGCGCTGCTGGAGGCGGTCCGCCGCACCGACGGCGGGGAGATCTCGGTGTCGCTGCCCGCCGGCAACCGGGCGGGCCTGCTGGCGCTGGCGGCCGCCGGCTTCCGGGAGCGCTCCGGGACGACGCGCATGTGCCTCGGCCCGCCGCTGCCGTGGCGCCCCGAGTCCGTGTTCGGGGCCCACAACCTCTTCTGGGGCTGACCGCGACCGGCCCGAACGCGCCGGACCGCTGGACACGCGCAGATCGCGGCCATATGGTCGGTTCCTGGCGCCGATGCCCGAGGTTGGCAGAGGGGTGGTGGCGATGCGGCGGGTCACCTGGACCCTGTTGGCGGTCGTCGTCCTGCTCGCCGCCCACGGCGCGGTCGCGGTGTCGCCGGCGGCGGCCACCGACCGGGTGACCAGACCGGTCGTCACCCGCGGCAACACCTGGTACGTGCGTGACACCCTCACCGGCGGGATCGCCGACCGCATCTTCAGCTATGGCCAGCCGGGCGACTTCCAGCTCATGGGCGACTGGGACGGCGACGGCCTGGCGACGCCGGGGGTGGTGCGGGGCTCGACCTGGCTGCTGCGCAACAGCCTGAACGGCGGCCCGGCGGACGTCACCTTCGCCTACGGGTTCCCGAGCGACTACCCGGTGATCGGCGACTGGGACGGCAACGGCACCGACACCCCCGGCGTCATCCGGGGGAGCACCTGGCACCTGAAGAACAGCAACGCGAGCCCCGGCATCGCCGACGTCTCCTTCGCCTACGGGTTCTCCTCCGACCTCGCCGTCGCCGGCGACTGGGACGGCGACGGCGTCACCACCCCGGGCGTGGTCCGCGGCACGACCTGGTACCTGCGCGCCACCAACGACCCCGCCGACACCAGCACCCTGCCGGCGTTCGACTACGGCCAGGCGGGCGACCAGCGGGTGGTCGGCGACTGGGACGGCGACGGCACCACCACCATCGGCGTCAAGCGCCGCAGCCGCTGGCTGCTCCGCAACAGCAACCAGGCCGGCGCGCCCGACCTCAACTTCCCCTACGGCCTCGGGTGCGACCTCGGGTTCGCCTCGCCAGGCATCAGGACCCGCGACCGCGGCAGCAAGGGGCTCCCCGCCGGGCTCCGGGGACGGGAGCTGAGCGTGCTCGACACCAACAGCAACGTGGTCGCGCTCACCTTCGACGCCGGCGCCAACGGCGCCGGCGTGGCGTCGATCCTCGCCACCCTCGACCAGACGTGCGTGCCCGCCACCTTCTTCCTCACCGGCCGCTGGGTCGAGCTCTTCCAGGACCAGGCCCGCCGGATCGGCGCCCGCTACCAGGTCGGCAACCACTCCCACACCCACCCGCACCTGCCGGCGCTGTCGGACGCGGCCGTGCGCGACCAGATCACCAGGGCGGAGAGCCGCATCCAGGGGGCGACGAAGTACATCCCCAGGCCGATGTTCCGCTTCCCGTTCGGCGACAGCGACGCCCGCACCCTGGGGATCGTCAACGGGCTCCGCTACGGGTCGATCCGCTGGACCGTGGACACGCTCGGCTGGATGGGGACGTCGGGCGGCCAGAGCGTGCAGACGGTCGTCAACCGGGTGCTGGCCAACCTGCGGCCGGGCGAGATCGTGCTGATGCACGTCGGCTCCCACCCGACGGACGGCTCCACGCTGGACGCCGACGCCCTGCCGACGATCATCTCCGAGCTCAGGCAGCGCGGCTACGGGTTCGTGACCATCTACGACTCGATCTGACCCGCCGGCCGCGGGAGCGTCAGAAGTCCAGCCGCATCGGGAGGCGGTGGCGCACCGACCGCTCGGCGAGCCGCAGCAGCACGGCGAGCCCGGCGGTGGCGGTGGTGGCGAGCCGGTGGTCGGCGCCGCTGGGCACGCCCGCGTGGTCGTCCAGGCCGTAGCGGGCCCGCAGCAGCTCGAGCTGGTCCAGCAGGGCGACGCTGGAGCCGATCTGGACCTCCTCGCCGGTGACGTCCTGGCTGCGGACGACGAACCCGAAGCGGCATGGCAGCCACAGCTCGGGGGTCAGGAGCTGCTCGTAGCGGGACCCCGCGCCCGTGGCCGAGGCGGCCTGGTAGGCGGGGTCGTCGGGCCAGTCGGCCGACACCGTCGCCGGGACCGCCAGCTCGGGGTGCTCGTCGTGGGCGGCCAGCAGCAGCGTGCC
>Ga0209846_1000136_pt1 | contig 10517 bp, 9 predicted proteins | sample GWRWS3_20_30_FD_187244 | JGI IMG/M metagenome (GOLD analysis project Ga0209846, IMG submission 187244) | Riverbed sediment microbial communities from areas with vegetation nearby in Columbia River, Washington, USA - GW-RW S3_20_30 (SPAdes)... | ecosystem: Environmental > Aquatic > Freshwater >... | reverse complement strand
GGCGAACGGGGTCGATTCCATGGTGTGCCTCCGCGGTCAAAGGAGTGGGCCCGGCCGGTCATTCTCGTGGTCATTCCACCAGGCCGTACTGCACCGAACTAGACCGCACTGGCCAGAATCCAGGCCTGACCTGACCTGGCTAGACCCGACTGGACCCTAGAGGCCAGAAGCTGGGCAGTCATCTCCTAAACAGCTGCCTGAGGTCAATGCCCTGGAGCTCGAGGAACCCACGCCGGGGACCGGTGTCAACGACGGCCGAAAGCTGACCCCCTGGCGGCGGGTGACAACTGACCCCCTCTGCTGGTCATTGGTCGTCGGTGGTGGCCGCTGGGACGCGGCCGAGGTCGCGGTCCTTGAGCCGATAGCTGTCGCCTTTGAGGGCGACGACCTCGGCGTGGTGGACCAGCCGGTCGATCATCGCGGCGGCGACCACGTCGTCGCCGAAGACCTCGCCCCAGCGGCCGAACGGCTTGTTGCTGGTGACGATCAGGCTGGCGCGCTCGTAGCGGGCGCTGACGAGCTGGAAGAACAGGTTGGCCGCTTCGGCCTCGAAAGGGATGTAGCCCACCTCGTCGACCACCAGCAGTGGGTAGCGGCCCAGCCGCACCAGTTCGGCTTGGAGGCGGCCGGCGGCATGGGCGTCGGCCAGGCGGGCGACCCACTGCGCGGCGGTCGCGAACAGCACCCGGTGGCCGGCCTGGCAGGCCCGGATCCCCAGCCCGATCGCCAGATGCGTCTTGCCGGTCCCGGGTGGGCCCAGGAACACCACGTTGTCGCGCGCCGTCACGAAGTCCAAGGTGCCCAGGTGCGCGACGGTGTCGCGCTTCAAGCCGCGGGCGTGGTCGAAGTCGAACTCCTCCAGCGACTTGCGGGCCGGGAAGCGTGCCTGGCGGATGCGGCCCTCGCCGCCGTGGGCCTCGCGGGCGGCGACCTCGCGCCCCAGGCAGGCGGCCAGGAACTCCTCGTGGGTCCAGCTCTCGGCGCGGGCCCGTTCGGCCAGGCGGGCCACCGACTCGCGCAGGGTCGGCGCCTTCAGCGCTCGGGTGAGGAACGCGAGCTCAGTAGTCAGATCCCGCGTGGCGGTCGTGGCCGCCATCAGGCCACCTCCCCGTCGTCCAGCCCGAAGGCGGCGTCGTAGTCGGCCAGGCAGCGCAGCTGGACCTCGCCCTGGTCGCGGCGGCCGGCGGCGCTGGCCGCGGCTCGGTCGTGGCGCAGCTGGGCTGCGGCGATGAGGTGGTCGGGATCACTGAGCGTCTGATGCCGAGCCCAGCAGCGCTGGTGGTCGGCGACCAGCCGCCCATCGCAGGCCACCGTGACCCGTTCCAGGTCGGCGCCGACCTCCACGCGGCGGCCGACCACGGCCGGGTGGACCGAGTAGTCGTTGCCGTCCAGGCGCACGTAGTGGTCACGCGGCAGCCGCAGCGAGGTGTGCCAGCCAGTCACCGGCGCAACGGGCGGCAGCGGCAGCATGGCGGCCCGGTCAGCCTCGATCCGGTCGGCCGGGGCGCAGCCCAGCACCCGACGCTGCCGCTGGTTGACCAGCGTGAGCCAGGCGGCGAGCTGGGCGTTGAAGTCCGCCGGCGAGCTGAACACCCGGCCGGGCAGGAACGAGGTCTCCAGATACCCATTGGCCCGCTCCACCAGCCCCTTGGCCTCCGGATCGCCAGGGTCGCAGATCACCACCTTGGCGCCCAGCACCCCGCGGAACGCGTGCGCCGCCTCGGTCAGCACCGTCTGCCGCCGGCGCCGCTGGCCGACCGCGCCCTCCCCGTCCCACACCAGCACCCGCGGCACCACCCCAAGCTGGGCGATGAGCTGCCACCAGCCCGCGAACAGGTCCTCGGCCCCCCGCGACGGCAGCAGCCGCGCCGACAACCAGCGGGCATACCCGGTCACCATCACCAGCACCGGCAACCGCGTGGCCGTGCGGGTCTGGCCGAACCCCACCGGCACCATGATGTCGGGAAACCACAGGTCGCACTGGGCCACCTCCCCAGCCGCATACGCGGTCCGCGACGCCGGATCCGGCGGCAGATACACCGGCCGCAGCTCCCGCACCCGGTCCTTGAGCACCGTCAACGACCGCTCCCAACCGATCCGCTCGGCGATCACCGTCGCCGGCATCGTCGGCCACGCCGCCAGCAACTCCCGGATCCTCGGCTCGATCCCATCCACGATCGACCCACGCGGCGTCCGCTCATACCTTGGTGGCCCATCAGCGGCCAGCGCCCGCTTCACCGTGTTCTTCGAGCACCCCATCACCCGCGCGACCGCCTTGATCGGCATCTGCTCGGCCCGGTGCAGCCGACGGATCTCCGCCCAGTCCTCCACGCTCAACACCTCGCTCCCTCCCCGGCTCGACTCCAGCCAGGGTCCGAGAGGGGTCAACTTTCAAGCGTCGTCTGGGGGTCAGTATTCACGCGCCGTCGACAACCGGACCGTCCTTGGTCGTTGGCGGGTCTCGACCTAGGCACCGGGAGGTCGTAGGGTCTGAGGCGCACTCGAGGCCACAGCGGAGTGGTCCGCCCGGCAGAGGGGGTCGTGGTGTTTGTTCAGGTGATTCAGGGACAGGTGACCGATCCAGGGAAGGTCCGGGCAGCGCTCGACCGGTGGGCCCAGGAGGTCGCCCCCGGGGCCACCGGCTGGCTGGGCTCGACCGCGGGGGTGACCGAGGATGGCCGCTTCATCGCGCTGGCCCGCTTTGAGTCCGAGCAGGCTGCCCGGCGTAACAGCGACCGACCCGAACAGGACCGCTGGTGGGCCGAGACCTCCAAGTTGTTCACCGGGCAGGCCAGCTTCAAGGACAGCAGCGACGTCACCGTGGACCTGACCGGCGACCCTGATGCGGCGGGCTTTGTCCAGGTCATGCAGGGCCGGGGCAGCGACCCGGAGCGGGCGCGGGAGCTCATGAGTCAGGACTCGGCGGCGTGGGCTGCCTTCCGTCCCGACGTCGTCGGCAGTGTGGCGGTGGGTCATGAGGGTGGGGCCTACACCATGGCGATGTATTTCACCTCTGAGGCGGAGGCCCGCGAAGGCGAGCGCAAGGAGCCGCCGCTGGAGCTGAAGGCACAGATGGAGGAGATGCAGCAGCTGAGCATCGGCGAGCCGGAGTTCTTCGACCTCAAGCAACCCTGGCTGTACGCCCCACGCTGAGGGGGCTCGTCCCGCCTGGGGGCTGCCATCTCTTGTTGGGCTTGGGCGGCGGGCAGGAGAACGCCTACCTTTGCCCCCTGACGGTGGGCAGTGACCTGCGCAAACGCCGGTCCGCACAGCGGTAGGCCGCCACTTACTCGCACGGAGGAAGTCAGAGCGGCCGCGGCGCTAACGACCATGCGCCTCCTGCGTGCTACCGGATGCGTTCCCGTACCTGGGCTTCGCCGTCCTCTGACGGCACCAAGGTGTCGCTGGCCGCGGCTCCCCGCTCGTCCGGGTTGTGTTCGGCGATCCAGACCCCAAGCAGCACCATCGCCGTACCAACGATGAGGTTCCAGCTCAGCCGCTCGTCTACAAACGCCACTCCTAGCAGGACGGCGACGACCGGCGCGAGGTAGTTGGTCATCGACGCTGCGGTAGGACCCTCATCTTGGATCAGGCGGTAGTTCAAGACGTAGGCGATGCCAGTGCTGAGCACGCCCAGCGCCACCACGCTGAGGACAACGGTGCTGCTGAGCGTGATCGGCTGGCTCCCGATCCACGGCAGTACGGCGCCGAGCATTAGGGCGCCGACGGTCAGCTGCGCGGCCGACAGCACTAGCGGTTCTGTGCCTCGATTGGTGAGCAGCCGCCGTGCGTACACATAGGAGCCCGCATAGCAGGCTGCGGCGCCCAGCGCGGCGAGGACCCCAGCGAGAGAGACCGCTCGTGACCCGTCGTGCCAGGGCGCGGCGAGGAGCACCACGCCAGCGAGGCCGAGCGCTAGCCCGAGCACCCGGGCCAGCGTCAGACGACCAACGCCGAACGCGCGGGCGAGGAGCAGGGTGACAAGCGGCGTGGTACCGCTCAGCGCGCCAGCGAGGCCCGAGCTGATCCGCTGCTCGCTCCAGGAGAACAGTAGGTACGGCGCGATATTGGCCAGCACCGCCATGCCTGCCAAGTAGGCCCACTCCCGGACGGCGTGCGGGAGCGGCTGGCGGCGCACGGCCAAGATGAGGAGCAGCACGAGGGCTCCAAACGCGAGCTGGCCGAGGACCACCTGGGCAGGGCTGAGTCCGCGCAGGGCGAGCTTGACGAACAGGAACCCGGACCCCCACAGCACCGCGAGGAGGCAGAGGCGAAGCAGACTGGCTCGGCTGATCGGGCTGTCCTTCGTCGGGTCAGGTCATGGCGCGGCGGGCTGCCTGGAGCTGTTCGTGCAGGTCGACAACCTCAGCAACATCAGGATGCCCGCGCATCAGCACAGCGTCCAGCTCCGCGACCCGACCGAGCGTTGAGCCGGACTTTCGTTCCGAGGCCAGCGCCTGGCGGCCCAGTTCGCAGGCCTCATCGATTTCGCCTTCACTTGCAGCGACCAGGCCGAGGTCGATACGCGTCTCGGCGAGCCGTATCGGCCAGCGCACCTGACCGGGAATCTCCAGACACTGGTGGATGACCTGCTCGGCTTGGTCGCGGGCGTGCTGTCGATCACCCAGCCAGGTGTAGCAGGTCGCCGCGTAGAACGAGAGCTTGCTCGCGTCGAACACGAAGTGGTGCTCAGGATGCTCGGGACGCGGTAGTCGGGAGAGCACCGTACCCGCCGTGCGAAGCGCCTCATCCGCCCGCTTTGCGTCACCCATCCGTGACCAGCCCTTGGCCTCCTGCACGGCAAGCTGTACGCCGGCCGAGGTATGAGGCGCGATCGCCAGCCCTGTGCGCGCGTGCTCGATCACCTCGTCATAGCGGTGGTCGACCAAGGCCCACCACGCCAGCAATTCGTGCGTCCAGGCCAGCAGCTCCTCGTGCTCGGCCTCGTGCGCGAACGTGTAGGCCGCCGCTTGGCTTGCCTCGGCACCGTCACGATCACCCAGGTCGAACTGCAGGCATGCGAGCAGGGTCGCGAGCCAGCCGCTGCCCACCAGCAGATGCCGGTGCTGGGCGAGGGTGACCTTGCCCCTAAGGAGCTTGGCGAGGTAGTGCAGACGCAGCTCTACGCGCCGGACCAGCACGGCCGGTGCCGCGGTCGGATAGTCGCGGCAGAACCGGTCCACGGTCCGATCGATGACCTCGAGCGTTCCGCCGCCGAGGTCGGATGCCTCCGCCTGCCGGGCCAGTTCCAGGACGTCGACCAGATCCCCCTCCTGCACGACAACGAGGTCCTCGGGACCAAACGGGTTGGGCGTGTCTGGGAGCATCTCCGCCGGCGGGAGCGGGTCGACCAAGGGACGCTGTCCCGTGCGCTCGAACACATCCCATTCGGCCAGCACGAATGCGAACATCGCGCGCAGCATCCCGGCTGCCGGCAGCGCTCGCTCGCAGCCCTCCATGAAGGCGAGGTCAGGGCGCAGCGCAGCGCGCTCGACCGCACCGACGGTGGCGTCCGAGTAACCGATCTGCCTGCCGAGCTCCGCCTGCGTCAACGGCCGGCCGGACCGCATGCCCAGGCGGAGCCGTCGTACGGTCGCGCCGAACAGCGACGACCAAGAGGCGTCCGGGTTGAGGGCCTTGGGCCTTCGGGACAACCGTGCCTCCTCCCACTGCGAGCAGCCTCGGAATCCTAGCGGATTAGTAGTAAACCGCGAGCTTTAACCTACTCGACGCGGACAGCTGACTTGGCGTTTCCTGGCATTGCGGCCGCATCCACCACGATCCCATACCGACCCGACACCGGTCGGTCCGTGAAGGGAGCGGAATCCATGGCCACGACTCTTGTTCGGCATGCTCTGAGCCGGATCGCCGCATGCCTGTGCTTCTGCCAGTTCTGCCACGGCCTCGGCTGCCGAAGCTGGTGTCGCCGGTGTTGCCCGTAGCACAGGTCCTCGGGCCGATGGAGATCACTGTGACTCCCCCGCTCTACGACTACCTGGCGTTCCCGTCCCACGAGCGCCTGCCCTTCGCGCTGCAGACTCGTGAAGGTAAGGTAGTCAGGCTCCCCGACTGGCTGATCCTAGGAAGCGTGCTTGTGGCGCCCTCGATTGATTCCGCAGACCCTCGCGCGGTCTACCAACGGATCGCCCACGATCTCCGCACGCAGATCCTGAGCGGCGACCTCCCCCCAGGAAGCGCCCTGCCATCCGAGACCGAACTCGTCCGCCGCTACGGCAGTTCGCGGGGACCTGTCCGGCAGGCGATCAATCTCTTGCGATCAGAGGGGCTGATCGACTCTCACCAAGGCCGTGGCGTGTTCGTTCGCCAGCGGCCCACGACCCGCCGTCTCTCGATCGAAGGCGTAGCTGACCGGACTAACGGGACGCTGGACTCTGTCGAGGACGTTGATGGGCGGCTCGAAGTGCTCCGCTACACGCCTACCGCGGCGCCGGCCGAGGTTGCCGACCGCCTGGCCTTGCCGGAGGGGGCCCGGGTGCTGGCTCGCCGCTTTCGCTTCTTCGTCGAGGACCGCCCGGCGCTGCTCTCGGACTCCTACATCCCCTACGACCTGGTGAAGGGCACACCCGTCGAGGACCCTGAGAACGAGCCGTGGCCAGGCGGGATGCTGGCCCAGCTTCGAAGCCTCGGCCTCGATGTCCGCGAGATCACCGAGGACGTGGCCACCCGTACGCCGACGCCGGACGAGCTGCACGACCTCGGTCTTCGGCCCGGCATCCCAGTGTTCGAGGTGACCCGAACCGTTCACGCAGCTGATCGGCCAGTTGCGACCAGTCGGCTAGTTATCGCCGGCGACCGCTACGTCTTGTCCTACCGCATCCCGGTCCTCTGACGATCATGACCCATCCTCTTGACACCGGTCCGCCTTGTCAGCTACTTGTATAGCTAAGTTTTCTAAGAAGGTGCCTCATGGCGGGACAGAGCCTCACCGACCTGCCGCCCGTGATCACGGTGAAGGAGACAGCTCGCTTGCTGAGACTCAGCCGCTCGGCGGCCTACCGGCGCATCGAGGCAGGACAGATCGAAGCGTTCAAGCTGGGCGAGCGCTGGTTCGTGCCGACCGCCCCGCTCAAGCGGAAGCTGGGGCTGTAGTGAGGGGCGGCACTCGTCGACACGGCAAGGGCTGGGGATGGTTCTTCTCCGCCCCCGACCCAGCGACCGGCAAGCGGCGCTTCTACAGCAGGAACGGCTTCTCCAGCAAGAAGGCCGCCCAGGAGGCGCTCAGCGCCGAACTCGCCCGCTTCCACAACGGCGCCTTCGTCGAGCCGTCCAAGCTGACCGTCGAGGCCTTCCTGCTCCAGCAGTGGCTTCCAGCGGTCGAAGGACGGCTCCGCCCCTCCACCCGCGCCAACTACCAGACCAACCTGCAGGTCCACATCCTCCCAGCCCTGGGTGCGCTGAAGCTGCAGCGGCTCACCGCGCCACGCATCGCCTCCTTCTACAGCGAGCTCCTCGCCGACGGCCGACGCGACGGCAACGGCCTAGCCCCCAAGACCGTCCGCAACATCCACGCGCTGCTCCACCGGGCGCTGAAGGATGCGGTCCGCTGGGGCTACGTGCCCCACAACCGGGCCGATGACGTCGACCCACCTCACGGCGCATCGCCCGAGCGGCAGGTCTGGAGCCCCGAGCAGCTGCGCGCCTTCCTCACCCACGTGCGCGACGACCGGCTGTACGCGCTCTGGATCCTCGTGGCCACGACCGGCATGCGCCGGGCCGAGCTCGCCGGCCTCCGGTGGAGCGACATCGACTTCACCCGGGCCCGGCTGACGCCGCGCCTGCCTCGGGTGGCCGTCAACTACCAGGTGCACGAGTCCGACACCAAGACGCCCAGCGGCCGGCGCTCCCTCGCCCTCGACCCGGCCACCCTTGAGGCGCTGCGTGCGCATCGGCAACGCCAAGCCGAGGAACGCGCGGTCATCGAGCTCGCCGACACCAACGACCTGGTGTTCACCTGGCCGGACGGACGACCGTTGCATCCCGACCTGATCACCGACTGGTTCCAACGCCACGCCAAGCGGGTCGTGTGGGAGCAGGCCGGGCACACCAAGGTCGGCCTGCCCGCGATCCGCTTGCACGACGTCCGCCACAGCTACGCGACCGCGGCGCTGGCCGCCGGCATCCCGGCCAAGATCGTCAGCGAGCGGCTGGGCCACGCCAACGTCCAGATCACCCTCGACACCTACAGCCACGTCATCCCGGGCCTGGACGAGCAGGCGGCAGCGACCGTCGCACGGCTCATCCTCGAGGGTTCAGAGACCGCTTCCACGGGCTCGCTCGGCAGCGATGCTGCCAATTCTGCTGCCAAAACGGGCGACGCCCCCCACTCTCGGAAGGAGGTGAGGGGCGAAGTCCCTGGTGAGCTTGGTGGCGGGGGAGGGATTTGAACCCTCGACCTCTGGGTTATGAGCCCAGCGAGCTACCAGACTGCTCCACCCCGCGGTGCGGCGGCGAAGGTAGCACAGCGCTCACCAGCTCGGCAACGGCTACGGGGGGGTGGTGGTCGTCGGCGCCGTGGTCGTGGTGGTGGCGCCGTCGCCGGCGGCGGTGCCGCGGCCGCTCGCGGCGAGCGCCTGCGCGACCAGCTTGCCCATGCGGTTGATCTGCTGCTGGTAGGTGGCGAGGTCGCCGTCGGCCAGCGCGCGCTGGGCGTCCTTGTACGCCTCGTCGGCCTGCTGCAGGAGCTCCTGGACGTTGGCGGTCCCGGACGGCGGCGTCGGTGTCGGCTCTCCCCCGCCGGTCGGTGGCGGCGCCTCGCCGCTGACCACCTGAGTGACCGCCTCCGCCAGGGTCGAGGAGTAGCCGACCGCGTTGTTGTAGTAGACCGCGACCCGTTGCAGCTGCGGGATCGAGTTGGCCGCCGATCCCTGCACGAAGATCGGCTGCACGTACAGCAGCGACTCCTTGACCGGCACGATCAGCAGGTTGCCGAGGATCACCGTGGAGCCCTGCTGGTTGAACAGCGTGAGCTCCGAGGTGATCCTCGTGTTCGCGAGGATACGGGCGTTCACCTGGGTCGGGCCGAAGATGGTGCGGGACCGGTCCAGGTTGAACAGGGTCATCCTGCCGTAGTCGTCCGGGTCGGAGTTGGCCGCCAGGTAGGAGACCATGTTCTCCTTGCCGTTCGGCGTGAACGGCATCACCAGCACGAACTGCGGCTCCGACACCCCTGGCAGGTTGGTCAGCAGGTAGTACGGGCGCGCCTTGACCGAGACGCTGGTGGTCAGCGTGCCCGCCTCTTGGCGCTGGAGCTCGCCGGAGCGGTCGTCGGGCAGGGCCCAGAAGTCGTCCTTGGAGTAGAAGTCGTCCGGGTTGCCGATGTGGTAGCTGGCGTAGATCCAGGTCTGGATGGAGAACAGGTCCTCCGGGTAGCGGAAGTGGCTCGCCAGGCCCGGGGGCACGTCCTGCTTGGACGCGAACAGGTTGGGGAAGGCCTTGCGCCACGCCCGCAGGATGGGGTCGGTCTCGTCGTAGGCGTACAGGGTGACCTCGCCGGTGTAGGCGTCGACCACGGCCTTGACGGAGTTGCGGATGTAGTTGCCGATGGCCTGCACGCCGCGGCTGCCGAGCTCGTTGCGGCGGGCGGCGTCGGCCAGGTCGATGCGCTGCGCGTAGGGGTAGTGGTCGGTGGTGGTGTAGCCGTCGCGGACGAACTTGAGGCGGTTGTCCACCACCACGGCGTAGGGGTCGCCGTCCCACTGCAGGAACGGCGCGGCCAGCTCGACCCGGTCGCGGATGTCGCGGTTGAACATCAGCCGCGAGTCGCTCTTGATGTTGCCGGAGATCAGCAGGTTGACGTCGCGGAAGCGCAGGGCGAACGCCAGCCGGCGGAAAGCGTCGGAGAGCGGCACGCCGCCGGTACCGGCGTAGCTGGAGGTGTCGGTCCCCGTGCCGCCCGCCTTCGGGGCGTCGAACTCCGGCTGGGCCGAGTTGGCGACCACGAACTCGGGGGCGTTGGGCGGCGGCTCCCCGAAGTACACGCGCGGCTGGTCGAGGGGGATGCTGGCGTTCGCGGTGTCGAACTCGGAGACGATGAAGTCCGGGAGCCCCTCCCGCACCGAGGTGTTGACCTGCACCGCCACGATCCCGTAGCCGTGGGTGTAGGCCAGGTGCAGGTTCTGCCAGGTCCTGGCCGACTGGGCGAGCAGGTTGGGGTCGACCTCGCGGACCGAGATCATCACCTGGCGCGTGGTGCCGTCGACGTCGTAGCGGTCCACGTCGACGTCGCTGAAGGTGTAGTACTGGGCGATCGCCTGGAGGTTCCGCACGGCCGGCCGCAGGACGTCCGGGTCCCAGAGGCGGATGTTCTGGATCGTCCGCTGGTTGTCCTGGATGTCCTTGGGAGTGAGACCGCCGGCGGCCGCGAACTGCGAGGCGGAGACCTCGCCGAGGGCGAACGCCTTGCGGGTGGCGTCGATGTTGCGCTGGATGTAGGGCCGCTCCCGCAGCAGCTCCTGGGGCTCGACCCGGAACCGCTGGAACACCGCGGGGATGATCCC
>Ga0209846_1000135_pt1 | contig 10525 bp, 7 predicted proteins | sample GWRWS3_20_30_FD_187244 | JGI IMG/M metagenome (GOLD analysis project Ga0209846, IMG submission 187244) | Riverbed sediment microbial communities from areas with vegetation nearby in Columbia River, Washington, USA - GW-RW S3_20_30 (SPAdes)... | ecosystem: Environmental > Aquatic > Freshwater >... | reverse complement strand
CGCGACGAGCGCCAGCACCTGTTGTTCGCGTGGCGTGAGATTGAATCGGCCTCGTCGCGTAGGCGTCGGGGCGGTGGGCAGATCCTGAAGGTCAGCCGCCTCGACAGCGACCATCGCGAGATCGAGTGCCTCCTGCACATCCCTGGACCCACCCACGGCCCAGAGCGTCTCGAACCTGACGATCCCCAGTGCCTCCCGGGTCGCCGCCCACGACTGGCGGTGGGCCTTCTGCTCCTCTAGTACGACCGGCCATCGATGATCCGTCCGGTAGGCGTGGGCTGCGGCCCAGGCTTCCACGGCCGCGGGCAAGATCCCGGCGGACGCCAGCCATGCCGCGGCTGCTTCGAGCATGAACGTGTCTCCGGGAGGGTTCTCCGCCGCGCGGATGGTGTCGCCGCCTTCGCGAAGTCGCGATCGTGCCGCTTCGAGCTTCCCTTGTGCCGTCAGTGCCTGGGCCAACGCGGCGGTGGCATGCGCGAAGACGAGGCCTCTTTCACCGCTGTCGATCGACAAGCGCACGCTCTCCGCCAGCAATGCCTCTGCGTGTGCGTGCTCTCCGGCCGTGAGCGCGAGCGCGCCACATTGGGTGAGCGCGCTGGAGGCTCCCCACACATCCCCGGCCTCACGCGCCATGTCGAGCGCTTCCTCGAAATGCGCCCGCGCCTGTGCAAGGTCTCCGCGCGCTTCCGCGAGCTGGCCCGCAACCAGGAGTGGCTCCACGAGGGCGCCGGGAGTCCCGTCATGGCGTGCGTGCTCGATGGCCTCAGCCATCCGTTCCGCGGCGGCGTCGAGCTCCGGTCTCCCGGTGCCGAGCGCTCGATGGCTCAGACCGATGAGCGCCTCGATCCGGCTCCGGTGGTCATCGTCGTCTGCCGCCGCAAGGCTGGCCTCGAACAGTTCCTGACTTCGATCGCTATCGCCCATCTCCCAGACGATCCACGCCGCGCGCTGTTGGGCCTTCACGCGCAGCGCAGCCGGCGCATCAGTTGCCGCGGCCAGGGAGGCTTCGAGCCACCGCAGCCCTTCGCCCAAGCCGCCGGCGTCGTGCCAGAAGCGACGTCTGAGCGCCGCGGCAAGCCGGAGCATCGACTCGTCGCGGTGGGCTTCCTGTGCCCAGGCGAGGGCCGCCCGGATGTCGGCCTGCTCCGCCGCGAGTCTGCGGATCCATGCTGCTTGGTCCGGTCCCCGAAGTTGGGGCTCGGATCGCTCCGCAAGGGCCACAAAATATGCGAGGTGGCGGTCCCGCAGCCCGACCTGATCAGGCTCCGGGACCTGATCGCGCGCGAACTCGCGGATGGTTTCCAGCATCCGGAACCTTGGCTCGCCCTCCGCATCTGAGGCGACCGTCAAGACGTTCTGCTCGACCAGGTGGTCAAGGCTGGTGAGCACGTCGGGCCCGCCGTTCGGATCGGCAGGATCGATCGCGACCGCCTCCGCAGCAGCCAGCGCGAATCCGCCGGCGAACACCCCCAACCAGACGAAGACGCGCTGGTCGCGCTCGCTCAACAGGGCGAAGCTCCACCCGATCGTGGAGCGGAGCGCGCGCTGCCGGGTCGGTGCATCCATCGGTCCTTCCGTCAGGACCGGCAGTCGCCGATCCAGGCGAGCGAGCAGGGCGGTCGGTGTGAACAGCCGAGTGCGGGCCGCGGCCAGCTCGATCGCCAGCGGCAAGCCGTCCAGGCGGGCGCAGATACCGGCGACAGCGACGGCGTTGTCGCTGGTGAGCGCGAAGGCCGGGTCGATGGCCCGGGCCCGCTCCACGAACAACTTCACCGCCTCGACCTCAGCGAGGTCGTCGAGTGACGCGAGCTCCGCGGGGCCCGGTAGCCGAAGCGGCGCCAAGGGATACTGGTGCTCCCCGCGGACGTGGAGCGGGGCGCGACTGGTGGCCAGCACGCGCAGGCCCGGCGACGCCGCCAGCAGCTCCGCGATGACCGACCCGACCGCGGAGATCTGCTCGAGGTTGTCGAGCACCAGCACGACCTCGCGGTCGCCGATGTGCCGCGCCAGCGTGTCCTGGAGCGCTTCCCCGGCCACCTCACGGACACCGAGGACGGTCGCGATCGACACCGGCGCCAGGGCTGCATCCGTGATCGGAGTTAGGTCCACGAAGAAGTGCAGGTCCGGAGACGCTGCGTGGCGACGAGCCGCGAACTCAAGCGCAAGACGCGTCTTGCCGCTTCCCCCGGGTCCTATGAGGGTGACCAGCCGCGCGCCGCCGACGGCTACTTCGAGCTCGGCAAGCTCGCGTGAGCGACCCACGAACGACGTGAGCCCAACCGGCACCCGCGCATCGGCCATCCCTCAAGTCTCCCGGTTCCAAGCGTCATCCATGGTGCTGGTGCGCGCGATCACTCAGCCTGCCTAGGTGGTGACGGGGCTGACTGGCGTGTCCCAGTCGATGTGGTAGCGGAACTGTTCGGTGACCTGCTTGCTGTTGGCGGTCAGCTTCATGATGGCCGGGAGGAGCGCGTCCCGGAACACCCGAACCGCGGGCCCGGCGGCCTTGCTGCTGTTGACCCGGGCGGCCACCTTGGCGATCTGCTCCACGCGGGCCCGACGCAGCCGCTCGTACGCCGCGAACGCCTCCTGGTGGGGCAGGTCGCGCAGGCACTTGGCGAGCACGACGGCGTCCTCGACGGCCAGTGACGCCCCCTGCCCGGAGGAGGGGGTGGGCGCGTGCGCCGCGTCCCCGATGACGACCATGCGGTCGCGGTGCCAGACCGGCAGGTGGGGAAGGGAGTGGGTGGGGCTGGCCCGCATGATGTCGGCGGGGTCGCTGGCCTGCACCAGCCGCACTGCCGGCCCGGCGTCCTGGGCGTACAGCTCGGCCAGCCGGCGTTGCCACTGCTCGCCGGTGATCGCTTCGACCTCGCCGCGGGCGGGCTGCTCGCCGTGGGGCACGTTGGCAAACCACCACACCTCCCCGTCCGGCGCCAGCGCGTAGCCGAAGAACGCACGTCGGCCGAAGATCATGGTGTAGCTGCCCGGCTCGGCGTCCACCGGCACGCCGCGGGCGTAGCCGCCGAGGTTGACCAGGCCGACGTAGCTGGGGGCGGGCGCGTTGGGGTCGATGCGCTGGCGGACCGCCGAGTGGATGCCGTCGGCGCCGATTAGCACCTGCCCGGTGGCGTCGGAGCCGTCGTCGAACAGCGCCCGCACGCCGTCGCCGGTCGGCTCCACGTCCAGCAGGTGCTTGCCGTGCTGGACCACGATGCCGCGGGCGGTGGCCTGCTGGTGGATGGCCGTGTAGAGGTCGGCGCGTTTGAGGGTGTGGCTGGTCGTGCCGTCCGCCAGCGGCAGGCCGGCGCGGGCCGCGCCCAGCTGCTTGCCGGTGGCGCTGCGCAGCAGGATCCCCGGGGTCGGGAACCCGGCCGCCAGCACGGGCTTGTCCGCGTCGATGGTGCGCAGGGCGTCGATGCCGTTGGAGGCCAGGGTGAGGAACACCCCGATGCCCTCGGCGCTGCGGGGGTGCGCCTCGTACACGGTGGCCTGGATGCCGGCCTGTTGGAGCGCCATCGCGGCGACTGGGCCGGCGATGCCGCCGCCGATGACCAGGGCGGTACGGGTGTGGGTCATGACTGCTGCCTTTCGTTGGTGGGGGCGGGCTCGCCGTGGGCCTGGGCCCAGGGTCGGCCCCAGCCGGTCTCCGGATCGGTGATCTGGTCGATGAACCGCTCGACGAACGCAGCCTCGGCGTCCAGCAGCGCCAGCCGGTAGTCCTCCTCGACCAGGAACAGCGGGTGCAGGCCCGCGGCCACCGTGCGGTCGATCAGCTGGCGGATCTCGGTGCGCTGGGTGGCGAGCCGGGTTAGCCGACTGCCCAGCAGCTCGACGACCTCGCCGGGTGGCAGCGCCGCGATCAGCGATAGCGCGGCCACGAACTGCGGGTACTCGTGTTGGGGCTCCTGGACCAGCTCACGCAGCCAATCGCGTAGCTCGCGCCGGCCGGCGTCGGTGAGGGCGTACACGGTGCGTTCTGGGCGCGCCCCATCGCGGGTGGTTTCCAGCTCGGTGATGAGGCTGGCCTTGGCCAGCTGCCCGACCACCATGTACAGCGAGCCGTGGTTGTACTTGATGCTGCGCGCGTCGCCGTGCTCGCGCAGGAGCCGACCCAGCTCGTAGGGGTGCATGGGCCGCTGGGTCAGATACGACAGCACCGCCAGCGCCAGCAGGTTGCCGACTTTGCGCTTCTTTGCCATCTGCCCCTCCGCAGCGCGCGCCGCGCGCTGCGGCATGCGCGTCGATATCGATGTGGTGGGTGGTCAGGGGGTGTGGGCCGGGTCGGCCACGGTGGGGGTCCGGCCCTCCCTGCGCGCCCGCCGCAGGTCGGCTAGGAATTCGCGGGAGCACATGGCCGACAGGACGGCCAAGCCGCCGCGGCGGACGCGGACCTGGCCGTGGCGCAGCCGGCCGGCGATGACGATGCGCCGACCGCCGGGCGCGTTTGGGCCCTCGGAGTCCTTGACCCGGCCGCGGCCGATGCGCCGCAGGTCCCAGTCGTCGATGACCGCGTCGTCGGCGACCAGCAGCTTGAGCGTGGCGTGGTCGAGGTCGACGTCGACCTGGATGTCGCCGGCCGGGATCTGTGGGGAGCGCAGGTCCAGCACGGCGCGCCCGCGGTGGGCGCGCACCTGGAACCGGCGTGCGGTGGTCCAGTTGCCGAGCCGCTTGGTCACCGTGTGGTTGGCGGGGATCCGGACCGGTGGGGCGGGGGCAGGTTGCGCGGTGTGCATCGCAGTGTTCCTTCCCGGATCGGGCGACACCTCGTTATGATCAACTCCAAGTATTCATCACTGACTATCCAGTGTCAACTACCATTGGAGGCTAATCTGCCGGGCGATCGAGGTCGGACCACCCGACCCCTGATCCCGACTGCCCGGCGAGCGGCGGTGGCCAGGGGGTTGATCGAGCAGAGATTCGGCGCAAGATTGCCAGGTGGGGTCGCGGGTTCGAACCCGTCGTCCGCGCCCAACCTTGCCGGTTCAACCAGCCCCACCCGTCCCGCGGATCCACCACCCAATCAGGACTTCAGGGACGCAACACTAGGACGGCGGCAACCAGGCGAGCGACTCGCCGGCAAGCCTCACGAGGCCGCGGGCGAAGCTCCGGGAACGGACGCGAACGCGCGTACGGGGAAGGTGCCGAACGCGCGCAGGCGCGGCGGGGTGGCGGTGAAGCGGGCGCCGGTGGCGGGCACTTGGTCGAGACCGGTGAGATGCTCCACCACCGGGATACCGGCGGCCAGCAGCAGCGAATGCGCCGGCCGTTCGCCGTCGGCCGCGTCGTCGATGTTGACCGAGTCGATGCCGACCAGCCGGGCGCCGTGGTCGGCGAGCCACTGCGCACCGGCGTGGGTGAGGTAGGGTGCGTCCTGGCCGTACCGGTCGGTGCCCCAGTTCCGGTCCCAGCCGGTGTACAGCAGGACTGCGTGGCCCTCCACGGCGAGCGCGGCGAGCGCGCCGACGTCGACGCCGCGGCGGCCCGAGTCGGCCAGCCGGACGACGACGGCAGGTAGATCGGCGAGCGCGGAGAGCGGGAGGTCCGCAAGGTCGGCGCCGCGGGCGTAGCGGTGGTAGGGGCTGTCGAGGTAGGTGCCGGTGTTCCCCAGCATGGTGATGCGGTCGATGGCGAACTCGGTGCCAGGCGCGTAGAGGTCGCGGGATGCCTCGCGGGTCAGATAGGGCGTGATCTCCGGCCCCGGCAGCCCGGGGTAGGTCGTCATACCCGTGGCGATCGGGTAGCTGAGTTCGACCAATCGTCCGGGCGGTGCCAGCCCCGGCGCCTGGGGATGGCCGCGAAGGCCCTTGTGCGGTTCCTGGACGACCCGCACGGCGCGCAGCGTGACCCGCTCGGTCATCAGCAGGCCGAGCTGGCGGACGAAGAGGCTCGCGAGCTGGTTCTCGGTGATCTCCGGGTCCGGGACGTCGAGCTTGAACCCCTGGGCCTGCAATCCGCCTCCGTTGAGGAAGGTGACGTCGGCGTCGAACTCGGCTCGATACTCGGTCATGCGTTCATGATGCATGATGGTCAGCGCCGCCGGCGCCCGGCAGGAGCCCGACTCGACAACCGGGTGTGACGCTATGGATGCATTGAAGTCCGCCAACCTGGCGGTGCGGTTCCTGCTGGAGCTCTGCCTTGGCGCTGGGTTTACTAGGTAGTGGGCACGGCAACGATGGCGACAACGCCGATCGTCGGCCGGTACGGTGGTGGCGAGATATCGACCGATCCCGTCCAACCCAGCCGCAGCCGGAGCCTCGAGCTGTCGGTCGAGGAGCTGATGCGCCGCGCCCGCCCCTGCCCCCTCATGAGGACATGGTGATCGACGACCTCACCGAGGAGGAGGGCGAAACCTTCCTCGCTGCTCTCGACGCGTGAACACCCGGCCCGCCCGTGGCCCCGTGGTCATCGACACCGATGTCTACGGTGCCGACCTCGTGCCGGGTTCGGCGCTGGGCGCGCGGTACGAGCCACTGATCGTCGGTCGGCCCGCATTCATCTCCTTCCAGACGGCGGCCGGGCTGAGGTACGGCGCCATGCTCCGAGGTTGGGGTAGGGCGAGGATGTTGAAGCTCGATACCAGGATCAACACCGCCGAGATCGCCCACACGGGGTCCCGACCTGATCGCCGCGTACGCACACCTCCACAATCGGTCGCGATCGCGATCGCGAGCAGGTCCAGCCGAGGGTCGTGTGACGTGGCGTTGGTGGAGTCCCGTGTTCGGCTGTCTCGTATTTCCGGCGCCGGGGCTCGGGGCTGGGGGGTCCCCGGCCAGTGTGGCTGGTGGGGCTATTCGTAGGCGAGTTGTTGGGTGATGGGTCGTCGGGCGAGGAGTCTGGCCGGGCTGAGGGCGATCATGGCGTACAGCAGCAGGGTGGTCAGGCTGGTGGCGATGTAGGTGAGCGGGGTGAGTTCGATCGGGTCGAGGGTCTGGGCTCGGATGGCGCTGTAGAGGGCCATCCCGAGGGGGATGCCGATGGCGCAGGCGAGCAGGCAGGCGGCCAGCTGCGCGATGAGGAATGCGGTGACGGTTTGGCCTGGGGTGGCGCCGAGAGTGCGCAGGATGGCGTGGTTGCGGGCGCTGTCGTGGGCAGAGAACACGGCGGCGATGATGGCGTTGATCACGGCGAGGCCGATGAGGAAGGCGGCGATGGTGAACCCGAGGGTGCTCAGCCGGTCCAGGTTCGCGGTGGTGGCTGCGAGCGAGATCGGGTCCGGGTCGTGCGCGGCCACGGCTATGCGCGACAGGCCCTGCCGGTGGACGGTCTGGACGCCGGTGCGTAGTGCGAGGCCGGCGATCACCAGGGCGATACCGATGGTCAGCCCGAACGTGGTCGCGATGAACCTGCCGGGACGGCGGGTAGCGGCGCGGAGCCCGAGCCCGATCGGAAGGGGTAGCGGCAGTCTGGCGAGCGCCCGGATCAGCCGGCCGGCCCGGCGCGGTGGCCGGGTGTTGCTGCCGAGGGAGTGCAGGGTGCTGCGCCGCACGCCGCGCAGCGCGGGCCGCACCGTGGCCAACAGCACGACCGAGGTCGCGACGGCGACGACGATCGCCGCCCGAGACAAGGTGATCGGTGGGGTCTGCGCGCCGTAGACGGACAGCGGGCGGGTGAGGCGGGCCAGCGGCGGCGCCAGCAGCGTGCCGGCGGCGAGCCCGACCGTGGTGGCGAGGAGGGCGACGGTGAGGTACTCGACCAGCAGGACGCCGGTGACCTGCCCTGGGGTGACGCCGACGGCCTTGAGCGTGCCGACCTGACGGATCTGGGCGGCCATCCGCCCAGCCACCAGGATCGCGGCGGTGGCGATGGTGAGCCCGACGACGAAGGCGGCCAGAGTTGCCAGCATGGCCGCCAGCTCCTGGAGGTCCACGGCGGATTCGCTCTTTCGGTCCTGCCAGGGGTGCTCGTCGACTTCTGGGTGAGCGGCGGCGAACGACTCCGCCTGCGCAGGGTCGGACAGCCGCAGATAGATCTTGTATGCGCCGCCGTCGAGGGCGGCTGCGAGCCGTGTGGCGGTGGCGGGACTGATCCACACCGTGGCCGGCTGTTCCATCGGGTACGGCTTGGCGCTGACCGTCAACGCGGAGCCGCGTGCCGGTAGGTGCTGTCCGGCGATGGTGATGGTGTCACCCGGTTGAAGGCCCGCTGCGGCGGCGAGTCCGTCTTCGAGCACCACGCCCTGCCTGCTGTCCAACCATTGGCCGGCGGTCACGAGCGGCTGGTCAACAGCGGCCGGGTCGACGTCACGGACCTCCACACGGAGGCGGATCTCGGCGCCGTCGATCTCGCCGACGACCTGTGCGGTCCGCCACGGGCCACCGGCGGCGACCACCCCTGGCGCGGAGCCGAGGCTGGCCAGGTCGGCACGCACCTGTTTGCGTTGCGCCGGGGAGCTGTCCGGCGGGATCTCCGTCGACGCGGCGACGTGGAAGCCGTTGGTGGCCTGCGAGGCCCGGTCCCAGGCGCGGTTGCCGATCTCGGTGAGTGTCAGCGCCACGGTGATGGCCGTGGTCGACAGGCTCAGGGCGAGCAGCAACAGCAGCGCCTGCCATGGCCGATGGCGCAGGTTCCGCCATGCCAGCCCGATGATCAAGCGTCCGACCCCCATCTATGCCTCCCACCCGGCAAGCTGCCTCAGCACGGCCTGCCGGGACGGCCCACCGTCGAGGCGGATGTCGTCGACGATCGTGCCGTCGCGCATGGTCATCAACCGCTCCGCGGTGGCCGCAACGCGGGGATCGTGGGTGACCAGTACCAGGGTCTGTTGGGTGTCGCGCAACTCGGCGAACAGCCGCAGGATCTCGTTGGTCGCGTGGCTGTCGAGGTTGCCGGTCGGTTCGTCGGCTAGCACCACCAGTGGCTCGTTGATCAGCGCCCGGGCCAACGCGACCCGCTGCAGCTGCCCACCCGAGAGCCGGTCGGGCAGGTGTCCCGCCCGATCGGCCACACCGAGCCGTTCGAGCAACTCAATCGCGCGGCGCCGTGCGGCCCGTCGGGACGTACCGACCAACAGAGCCGGGAGCTCGACGTTCTCGACCGCGGTGAGCTCGTCGACGAGGTGGAACGCCTGGAACACGAACCCGATCATGCGACGCCGCAACCTGGCCCACGACGCCTCCGACATCCCGTCGACCCGTTGGTCGCCCAACCTCAGCGTGCCGGCGTCGGGTCGCTCCAGCCCGCCCAGCAGGTGCAGCAGGGTGGACTTCCCACAACCGCTCGGGCCCATGATCGACACGGCCTCGCCCTGCTCGACGACCAGGTCGACACCGTCGACGGCACGAACCGGCACACCATCGCCGCCGAAGTGGCGGCACAGACCCTCGGCTTGGACGACCGCGCTCATCTGGTTCTCCCTGTCCACCGCTGCTCGTAGGCCTCGAGCCAGCGGATGTCGGCCTGCAACCGCAGCGCCGATCCCTCCAGCAGCAGCACGCCATCGTCCTCGTCTCCGGCAGGGTGGGACTCGATGAGTCGCTGGACCTCCCGCAGCCGCCGCAACAGCTCACGGCGCTGGGCATCGATCAACGCCACCGGATCGGCCAAGCCGGTCCCGGCAGCCGCGACCAGCTTGAGATGGAACTCGACAGGCGCCACCTTCGGCCACGACGAGTCCAGCAGCCACGCCGCCACCACGTCCCGACCCGCCGCGGTCACCTCATACACCTTCTTGTCCGGCGCCGCGCTCTGCGCGACCTGCACCCCCCGGACCAACCCCGCCCCCTCCAGGCGCGACAAGGTCACATAGACCTGCCCCGGGTTGAGCACCTCGCCGACCACGCCCAGCGCCAACGCCAGACGCTGTCGTAGCTCGTAGCCGTGCGCCGGCTCCTTGGCCAGCAACGCCAACATCGCCTCCCGCACGGACACCTCCGATCCAGTTAGATAACGGTAACCTACAACAGATACCTAGACCTGGCAATGCCGCATCACCGGCGAGTGGGCCCATCACCACTCCGTCCCGTCGTCTCGCTACGAGGGGTTTGGCATCGCGGACCGAGTGCTGGCGCAACCGGCGGCCTGGGAACCAGTTCCTTCACGCCGACCGACGGCCCCGCCTGCACCGCTCCCGACTGCAAGACGTGCTGGCAGGACTGGCTGAGGCTCTTCCACGGTCCCGCGAACACAGACCGGCAGCGCAGAACCGCCTGATCGGTGCGTTCCTCGGACCGGTGGATCGCAGCGGAGCACACGCTGCATAACGGGCTGCGCCTGTCACTGGACGTGCCGTCCGCTGTGTGCCGGTCCAGGGAGCGCGTGCCGAACCGAGCAGAACGCGCGTCCGAGAACAGGCGCGTACGTGCCGCCGCCCGGGCGTCCTCGAGGTGCCGGCGGGTGCCGGGGAGACATGGGCCTGGCCTCCGCCAGCGTCAGCCCAACCCAAGACCTTGGTGGCGTTCAGCACTCGGGAGCCGGGGCGCGTCGAGGCGTAGTTGCGTGTCGAGGGCTCTGAGGCGCTCGTGCGCCCACGGTGCCACGGCCCTGATCGCGTCTCGTTCGGCGCGCAGGCGTGCGACTCGAATGG
>Ga0209846_1000134_pt1 | contig 10529 bp, 8 predicted proteins | sample GWRWS3_20_30_FD_187244 | JGI IMG/M metagenome (GOLD analysis project Ga0209846, IMG submission 187244) | Riverbed sediment microbial communities from areas with vegetation nearby in Columbia River, Washington, USA - GW-RW S3_20_30 (SPAdes)... | ecosystem: Environmental > Aquatic > Freshwater >... | reverse complement strand
GTGGGAGCAATAATTATTTGTGGGGGATAGAAACGTATCTGGTGAAGCAATGGAAAGGCAGAAAGAAGCACTGGCGGTGTCAAGTCCAGGCCAAAGCACTCTAGCTTCGGTCGAACCTGCGCCGGTCTATGACAGACGCCGTGAAACTCACAGGAGCAGTCTGTTGCTTGGTCCACTGACGGCTCTCCTGGTGTGGTTTTTGATCGGTGGATGGCTTTATTTTTTTGGCTTACCTGCTCGATGAGCTGTCAGCTGTGGCTGGCGGCGCGGTTTTCCCTTCGACATTTCGCTCGACGATGTTTTGGCGGTGACTTCTCGCCCAGTTGTTCTATATCCTTTTAGATATCCGGCCGTATCTAAAATCAGTGCACCATAGTTGGTTTCAGCGGCGATGCTGAGACCCCGTACAAAAAACTCCAGCAAAAACGACCACGTGTTTTCTTAAGCGCGGGTCTTCAGCGTTGGCACGGCGCCTGCACTTCCATGGTGCGGGGAGTGAGAAATAACTCGAAGAGGCATTTATGTTAGAACAAAAACTGATTCCTTTTAGACGGCCACTAGTCGACTGCAATAAGGCGATGAAAGAAAGCGGCTTCCAAAAAGAGAACGAGCTTCACCGTATGTATCGGCTGAAGCGTTACTTTTCTCCGCAAATAGCCGAGATCGTTCTCAAGTGCCCGGACGGGGATAGCCTTTGGGAGAGCCATCGGCAGGAGGTCACGGTTGTTGTTCTGGATTTGCGTGGCTTTACGAGATTTGCAAATAACGCGGAGCCTGAAGAGGTCATGGCGCTGCTGAGAAACTATCATGCAGAGATGGGAAGGCTAGTCTTCAAGTTTGACGGCACACTGGAACGATTTACCGGAGACGGAATGATGGTCTTTTTTAACGATACTGTCGCCTGCGAGCAGCAGACGAAAAAGGCTGTGACGATGGCGCTCGAGATGCGCGACCGTGGTAAAGAGCTGCGCACAGGATGGCTCGCTAAGGGTTATGATCTGGATTTAGGCATCGGCCTGGCCGCCGGCTATGCCACCGTGGGAAATTTCGGCTTTGAAGGGCGCATGGACTATGGGGTGGTGGGAAAAGTACCGAACTTGACTTACCGGCTTTGCGAGGAGGCGAGCGGCGGACAGATCTTGACGAATCAAAACACTCTCAGCAAGATCGAAGACTTCGTGCACGTGGAACCGGTGGCGCAATTGCAATTGAAAGGGTTCACGCACCCTGTCAGTGTATTCAATATCGTGGGTACCAAGGCATGATCCGCCCGTTTTCAAAAAAATGAATTTACAGCGGAGCTGTCAACGCCTTTGATTAACCCTCAAAGCGTCGTCTTAGGTCGCGCTGATTAGCTGGCCAATACCGATTAGATTCCTATATAAGAGAAATAGGTGTGTATCCGAATGTATCCGTGACCCCTTCGATTCAGCCGCGAGTCAAACTGCAGAGTTAGAAATTCTTCAACAACAGTGCGCCTTCGAGCAACTGCCCGGTGGTCTCCAGTCCTGGCACAATGCGTGCATAGCACGCCATGCCCCGCATGATCGAACTAGAAGTGAAAGGCACGGATGGCCCCAAAGCCGTCTGCTCGGACGGTATTTTATGAGTACGATTCTTTATTTGCCAACTTCCCCTAAGGGTCGAACCCAAGCGCCAATTCAAGAGTCGAAAGCACAAGAAACAGGCATGTGCTGCTCTCAAACGGAGCGGATCGCTCACGATCTAAAGAACTGCATGTCTGTGCTGCTGCTGGCCATAACAAGTCTCAAAGACAATACGGATCAGCCATTTATCTCAGTATCTCGCCGACGAGTGTTGGAGAATGTTGTCGAGGAGATGAATCGTCTGGTTGACGAGATGGTCGTATTGGCGGGAAGGCAGATGAACAAATAATCTGGGCTTCCTGGGTGGACCTTCTGCGCGCCATCGGTTTCTTCGTGAATGGCCGGAGGGCCATTAGAACCACAAACTTTAGGCGTGGGAGACGCAGAGAGCGACCTGTATCCAAAAGTTCACACCCGGGTGTAATTTTGTAGACACCATCATCGCTGACTTTAATCTCCGGCAATAATTTTTGCTGCTTAAGATCAAGCGTTTATCCTGCACGCTCTCTGCTTTCGGCGTTGGCGTAAAGCTTGCTGTTTAGATTTGACTGCGATAAGGGTCGCTTTTCCCGGCTTCTTCGCGGCTCCGTCGTGGTCTTAAATTGCCTTGTAGTAAAGTACAGGGAGACATTGGGATCATTTTAGTTGCCCCTTTTGTAGCGTGAGGCTGTGGTGAGATGAAACTCAATAAAGGGTGCCCGGCGCCGGTCCTGCTATTCTTGTTGATGTTTTGGTTTTTTCCCATTCCATTCCCCGGCTTTGCTCACGGGCTCTGGGCTGCCGAAGTTGATGTGAAGCCCGGCGATACTATCGGTCCGCATAACTGGCAAAAGGTTCAGGGAATGGTTGGTGAAAACCTCCTCCAGCGAATCAAGCAAGGCTATACATTCAAAATCAAGGAACCGAGGACAATTGAACCGCTCAGGGAATACGATGCAGCCACTGAGAAGTATTCCAGCGCAGTGAGACTTGGCTCCAACGGCGAGCTGCTGAACTATTTTGCCGGCCGGCCGTTCCCCAACTTCGATCGCAATGATCCCCAAGCGGGCCAAAAGGTAGCCTGGAATTTCTACTGGCGGTGGTTGGGGGATGATTACAAGAATGCGGGGGCTCTTAAAGAGGGACGGATCATTCGCTATTTTATCGACCGGGACGGCTCTGAGCGTCGCGGCGATGTGATTAACATTTCCATCCGGGCTCGTAATCGAGTCACCGTCGATCCGAAACCTGTCATTCCCGGCTACGAACACATCGACTGGATGCAGATCATTGCGGACGAGTATCCGCGAGACTCTTCCGGCACGACCGTCCTGGAGATGCGGTACGCCAGTCCTCACATCGAAGATGACTTCTATGTGTATGTTCCCAGTCTTCGCCGCATTCGCCGTGTTCCGCCAATCCAAAGATGCGGAACCATCGCGCCCAGCGAGTTTAACTATGATGACGTCAATAGTTTTAACGGCAAAGTCACCGACTTTAAATACCGGCTGCTGGGCGAAAAGCCGATGCTGGGCAACTTTTCTCAGGGCAGCTTGCCCTTTCGTCGCAAGACGGGAGACTATCTACCGCTTAATGAAGATTGGGAGATTCATGATGCGTACGTATTAGAGATCACGCCTAAAAACCCAGAGTACTGTTATCCGCGAAAAGTCCTTTTTCTCGATAAAGTCCATTTTGAGACCATTTGGACGATGATATGGGATCGGCAGGGGAGATACTGGAAAGAGCAATTTGCTTTCCGCTATCCCCTCGATCTCCTGGACAAGCGACAGATCTACTCGGTAGGGACGGTCGTTATTGTCAACGCCCAGAATGGCCGTTCCACGCTGGTGACGGTGGGTAGAAATTATAACTACGGTTACCGTCCCTCCTTTTTTACCATTGCGACTCTGCAAACCGTGATGCGGGGCGGCGCGATCAGATGACGTGGTCCGATATGTTGAAATCCTCCTTCTGGATTCGAACAGCCATCTTTTTCCTCCTGCTCAACTTTTCACTGGCAAGGGCTGATGACGTTGACCTTAAGCCCGCTGGCACCATTGGGCCGCAGAATTGGTGGAAGGCTCAGGGGATGGTGGGCGAAAACCTCCTGAATCGCATCAAACAGGGCTATACATTTAAAATCAAGGAACCGAAGAACTTCAAACCACCAACGGAATATTTAGAGGCGACGGAAAAATATTCGGGCTCGGTGAGGCTAGGGAATAATGGAGAGCTACTCAACTATGTTGCCGGTCTCCCGTTCCCCAAATTTGATCCTAATGATCCCCAGGCGGGACTCAAGCTCGCCTGGAATTTTTATTGGCGGTGGTTAGGAGACGATTACAAGAACGGAGGTTCGACCAAAGAGGGGAGAATAATCCGCGATGCAATTGAGCGGGATGGTTCGGAGCGTCGCGGAACCGTCGTCGCGCATAGTATCTTTACTAGAAATCGAGTTAGTCTAGATCCAAAACCAGTCTTCCCGGGATATGAGTACATTGACTGGATGCAACTCCGTGCGGACGAGTATCCCCGAGACACCTCGGGTACGACAACGCTGGAAATACGTTATGCCGATCCTGCTCGGGAAGATGATTTCTACATCTATGTCCCTAGTATACGCCGAATTCGCAGAGCCCCTCCGCTCCAAAGATGCGCCACCATCGCTCCGAGTGAATTCAATTTCGATGATATCAATACCTTTAACGGTAAGGTTACAAACTTTAACTATAGACTCTTGGAAGAAAAAAAAGTGCTGGGAAACCTTTCTCAGGAAAGTCTGCCTTTCCGTCGCAACCAAGGAGACTATTTGCCTCTCGATGAAGGTTGGCGACTCTATGACGTCTACGTTTTAGAGATTACGCCTAAGGATTCCAGCTACTGCTATCCGAGGAAAGTGCTTTATATCGAAAAGATTTCTTTTCAATCCATCTGGAGCGCAATGTGGGACGCGAAAGGGCACTATTGGAAAGAGGCGTTTACTTTCTATACGCCGGTAGGGCTTCCCCGCGGCCAAACGGTTATATCCACGGGGACGGTGGTCATCGTAAATGTTCAAAATAAACGGTCAACGGTCCTAACCGCCCCAAGGGCCTTTAACCAAGGCTATCAACCCACCCTCTTTACCCTTGCGACACTTCAAACGGTGATGCGGGGTGGTTCAATTCGATAGATAAGCAGGAGGCCGGACGAAATGACAATTCTGGGGGCGCAATTCGCAGGCGGAGCGATCCTTTTGACGCTTTTAGCGATTTCATCCCACTGCTCCGCGAGCGAAGCGGACCTAAAGCCGGGTGATGCCATCGGACCGGAGAACTGGGAAAAGGTGAAGGGCATGGTAGGTGAAAACCTCCTTAACCGTATCAAGCAAGGTTATTCTTTCAAGATCAAAGAATCTAAGAATTTTAAACCACCAAGGGAGTATTTAGAGGCGACCGAAAAATACTCGAGTCAGGTACGATTAGGCCGCAATGGAGAGCTTCTCAATTATGTGGCCGGGCTTCCGTTTCCTCATTTTGATCCGCACGACTCTCAGGCTGGATTCAAGCTCGCCTGGAATTTTTACTGGCGGTGGTTAGGGGATGACGTTAGAGAGGGAGGGGGAACCAAAACAGGAAAGATCATCCGTGACGTTATTGAAAGAGATGGATCCGAGCGTCGGGCGGACGTTATTCATCACTTTATTAGGACTCGTGGTCGGGTCACGTTAGAGCCAAAGCCTAATCTGTCGGGATACGAACATATCGACTGGATGCAGATCCGCGCCGACGAATATCCCCGTGATACCTCGGGCACCACGACTCTGGAGATACGATATGTGGACCGTAATCGAGAAGACGATCTATATGTCTATGTTCCTAGTATACGCCGGGTCCGACGCGCGCCGCCGATCCAAAGGTGCGGGACGCTAGCTCCCAGCGAGTTCAATTTTGATGATATCAAAAGCTTTAACGGCAAGATGACAGATTTTAGCTATAAGTTCCTCGGTGAAAAGCAAATGCTTGCAAACTTTTCGCAGGCACAACTTCCGTTCAATCGGAAGAGGGGGGATTACTTACCGTTGGAAGAAGAGTGGGAGATCCAACAGACTTATGCCTTGGAGATTATACCCAAAGACTCCAATTATTGTTATCCAAAAAAAGTCCTGTATATCGACAAGAATTATTTTGAAACCCTCTGGACGCTTGTCTGGGATGCACAGGGAAACTATTGGAAGGAGCAATTTGCTTTCCGTACGCCGGTCAAATTGAGTGACGGGCAGCCGATCCTTTCAATAGGAACAGTTGTGATGATGAACGTCCAGAATGGACGATCAACCCTCGTGACTTCCACGAGGGCATACAACCAGGGCTACCAACCTAGCCTCTTTACCCTTGCGACGCTTCAGACAGTCATGCGGGGCGGTGCCATCCGATGAACGCACCGTCATGAATAAACTGAGCTGCGGTTTACTTGAGCCAACGATTTTTAGCAAGGGTTAGGCGCACATGACGACGAAAACAGTTTGCTGCATGCTTCTCCTCGCACTGGCGGCCGCGATGGGACTGGGAATAGGTCCGGCCAAGAAACCGGGCCCTCTTCATGTTGCGATCGTCATGGAGGGTCGTAATATTCGGCTCCAACCTCAGGTGAACGGCCTGCGCGACGGGTTGGAGGAACTCAAATACATAGAGGGGGAAAATCTAAATTGGCAACGCATCGACGGCGGAAGCAACGAGGAACTCCGCCGCACTCTGAAGTCACTGCTTCAAAGACAACGCGTGGACGTGTTGGTGACGCTCGGGACGACGGAAACTAACGTCGCCAAAGACATTGCTCCAAGTACTCCAATGGTTTTCCTGCCCGCGGCCGATCCGGTCAAATCTGGTTTTGTTCGTTCGCTGGCAAGTCCCGGGACTAACCTTACAGGGTTGACCTTTTTTACAGATAGCGAAAACTTAGGCAAGCAGTTGGAAGTTTTTAAGCAGGTCGTGCCTTCTCTTGATAGAGTCGGGGTCCTGTTCGACGGCCGGCTAAAATCTCCGGCTCTCGGCGAAAGCTGGAAAAGACTCGCTGTCGTGGCCTCATGGCTGGGCATTCATCTAATCGAGTTGCCGGTCACATCCAGTGCTGAAGCGTCGCGCAAGATTGCTTCGCTCCCCAACCCGGCAATGAGGGGTGGCGTATTTGTCTTTTGTTCCGGCTTGTTTAAAGACGCGGAGGGCTTAGCGGCGGTTGCGATGAAACGCAAGCTGCCGTTATTTGGCTGTAATGCCTTTCAGGTAGCCGAGCAGAACGTTTTGTTAAGCTATGCACCGGACTTGTACTCTTTGGGTTATCGAGGCGCCTGGTTCGTGGATCGGATCTTCAAAGGAGCGAAGCCCCAGGATCTACCCGTGGAAACGCCGCGGAAGTTCGAGCTGGTGATCAATAGCAAAGTTGCGTCGGAGATCGGTCTAAAAATTGCGCCTGAGATGTTAATGCTGGCGGACAGAGTTTTTAGATAGCCACGGTGCCGCGAAAAAACACGCTCCATGCGAGTCCGACAACTCTTACCGAAGCTTTCAATTGTTGGTTCCTTTGGCCGGCGTCGAGGCAGGCTGGTCCGCAACTACTTCTTCATTTTCGTGACTTTGATCGGCGGCGGAATGATCCTGAGTGGCCTCACGGAGATTTATTTTCGCTCTTATGAGACCCGGGAGCAGATTGGAATGCTTCAAGGCGAAACCGCCAATGCGGCGCTCGCAAAGATAGCGCAGTACATCTTGACCATCGAAGGGCAAATGAAATCGACGAGCCTCAGCCGGGAGATTGCCGAACGAGGATTTGCGCCGGCAAACAAATTCGAATTGATGAAGCTCCTTTATGTGGCCCCGGCAATCAGCGAGGCTGCAGCCATCGACCGTGACGGCGCACCTCGCCTTCACGTGTCCCGGTTTCGCGCGATTCTTCCTAACGAAGAGACGGATTATGCCAAATCCGTCGCTTTTTTGCAGGCAAGACAAGGCGCCACTTTTTTTGGTCCGGTTTATTTCGTCCGAGGATCCGAGCCTTACATGACGATGGCCGTGCCCATTGAGGAGTTTCCCGGAAGTGTTATCGGTGTTCTCCAGGCCGAAGTGAATCTTAGTTACATTTGGGAAATCGTCCGGGACATTCACGTGGGCAAGGCGGGCTATGCTTATATCGTGGCTAGGTCGGGGGACGTAATCGCCCACCCGAATATCAGTATGGTCTTGCAAAGACACAAGGCAGGTTACCTGGAGCAGGTCAAATCGGCTTTGCGTCCCGCTCCCAACATTCAAAAGCCGGAAAGCATAGTGACGCAGGGTTTAAACGGTGAGGAGGTATTGAGCTCGTACGCTTATCTTCCAAGCCTCGACTGGGCAGTCATCGTTGAGCGGCCGCTCGCAGAGGCGTATGAACCGCTCTATGCTTCACTGCTGCGCACATACACTTTGGTAACGATCGGTTTGGGCATCGCCTTCTTGGCCACCGTCTATGTAGCGCGCCGCGTGGTCCGTCCTCTGGAAGCGCTGCGCCGTGGCGTTGAAAAAATCGGCAAAGGGGATTTGAACCATCATCTCGAAATCAAGACCGGCGATGACATCGAAGTTCTCGCGGAACAATTCAACAAAATGGTAGACGAAATCAAAAACTCCTATCAATCGCTGGAAGATAAAGTGCAACAGAGAACCAGGGAGCTGGCGGCGCTTTTTGATGTGGCCGCGACCGCAACCCAATCCTTGGATTTGGATCCGATCCTGCAAGAGGTAGCTGAGAAGATCACGGATGTTTTTGGGCTCGATTCAACCCGGATTTATCTTCTGGACCACCAGCAAAGAGAGTTCCGCGTGCGGGCCGCTTCCGGTTATAACCCGGAGGGTTTTATCCAAAGGGCTTTTGGACTGGGACAAGGGATCGTCGGCAAAGCAGCGGAAACCGGCGAACCTATTATCTTTGAGGACGTGCAGAATGAACCGCGCTACGCTGAACTGAGCCACAGCAAGGGATCAAAAACGGTCGGCTATAGATTTTTCGCTGCAATCCCCATCAACGCAAAGGGAAAGTCCTTAGGCGCGATTGCATGTAATGGGCGGTTGCCGCGACAGCTCACGGAGCAGGAGATCCGTTTGATGAGCTCGATGGCCGATCAAATTGGACCGGCCATCGATAACATCAATCTCTTTGAAGAATTGAGGGAAAAAACGGCTGCGCTGGAAACGACCAATCAGGAACTTATGGAGTCATTGGAGCAGCAAACCGAAATCGCCAAAGTACTCCAGGTTATGGCGAGCTCACCCACGGAACTCGGGGCCGTGTTGGCGACCATCCATAACAATGCGTTACGGCTCTGTGAGGCGGATAGTGGCGCGACGTTCGTCTTTGATGGGGAACAGTTTTGCCTCTCCGTGGCTACCGATAATATTTCACCCGAGGTCCTGGCTTACCTGCGGGATTTGCCGATCCGACCCGGGCCGGAAACCCCCCTCAGAAGAGCGGGTTTGGAGTTACGATCGGTTCACACAGCCGATATTTTCGCCGATCCGAGGTTTTCCCCGCCGGAAATCTATCGTCGTGAGGGGATTTGCGCGGTGGTCGCGGCGCCGATGCTCAAGGAGAACAAACTCGTTGGCGCGATTGTCTTGACCCGCCGCGAGGCTCGGCCATTTACCGAAGGTCAAATTAATTTGCTGACCACTTTCGCCAATCAGGCCGCGATCGCGCTCGACAACGTCCATTTGTTCCAGGAACTCAAGGATCGGACGCAGGAGTTGGCCCGTTATAATGAAGAAATAAAGATGGCCAATGAAAAACTCAAGGAACTTGACCGGCTGAAGTCCAGCTTTGTCTCTAATGTCTCCCATGAGCTGAGAACACCGCTCACCGCGATTGAAGGTCTGGCGGATAATCTGCTCGATGGCGTGACCGGACCCCTGACGGCCAAGCAAGCGAACTATATGATCGGTATTAGAGAGAGCACCGAGCGCCTTGAGCGGCTGATCAATGATCTGCTCGATCTGTCGGTTATCGAGGCGGGCAAGGCGGCGTTGAAACCGACGAGCTTCTCGATGATGAGACTGCTGCGTGAAGTCAGAGATACCTTGAAACCGATGGCGGAAGAAAAACAGATCACCGTCGAAATCGGTTCAATCAATGGTCATTCAATGGCCTGGGCGGACCGGGATAAGGTCACTCAGGTGTTAACGAACCTCATCGGCAATGCGGTCAAGTTTACGCCCACTTTAGGTAAAGTAAGTATGGAGGTGAATTCCACAAACGACGCATGGCTGCAGGTTTCCATAACCGACACGGGCCCCGGCATTCCGCCGGAGGAAGCCACGAAAATCTTTGACGAGTTCTATCAGATGAGTCAGCCGGGCCGAGACAAATCCAAGGGAGTGGGGCTCGGTCTGGCGATCTCCAAGAAGCTTGTGGAGATGCATGGGGGAAAAATCCGAGTTGAAAGCGTCGTTGGCAGAGGCAGCAGTTTCTCCTTCAGTATTCCGGCGCACAGTCCGCATGATACGGACGCAACCGTCAGCGTAGAAAGAGGCTTATGACTACTCTTGGTGAGACCATCCTTGTGGTTGATGATGATCCTTATATTCAAGAGGCGTTGGGAGACCGTCTGGAATCCCTTGGCTATCGGGTCGCCCGGGCATCCGACGGAAAACAAGCTTTGGAGTTAATCGATCACCAGGACCCGCAAATGGTTTTCCTCGATATCGAAATGCCGGGCATGAAGGGCCTCGACGTGCTCCGCGAGATCCGCGCACGGGAGAAGGATTTTCCCGTGGTCATGATTACGGCGTACGGTTCTGTAGATCTGGCAGTGGAGGCGATGAAAGAAGGCGCCTATGATTTTATTCCAAAGCCTTTTAAAGCAAACCACATCGCGCTTGTGGTGGAGAAAGCCATGGAAAGGCAACGGCTCCGCCGCGAAAAGGAGGTGCTTTC
>Ga0209846_1000131_pt1 | contig 10699 bp, 10 predicted proteins | sample GWRWS3_20_30_FD_187244 | JGI IMG/M metagenome (GOLD analysis project Ga0209846, IMG submission 187244) | Riverbed sediment microbial communities from areas with vegetation nearby in Columbia River, Washington, USA - GW-RW S3_20_30 (SPAdes)... | ecosystem: Environmental > Aquatic > Freshwater >... | reverse complement strand
TCCACGCCCGGCGGCGTGGCTGAGGCTGTGTCACCGTCCACGTCACCCACCTGTCTTCCGCGACGGCCGGCGGCCCCGCCAGGCGTCGTGCAGCAGCCCTCGCAGCTCCGTGAAGCCAACAGGCCGGGGGCTACCGCCTGCGGCTGCCTGAGCCCCCGGACCCCCAGCCGGCCGCGGCGCCTGGGCGACCCTGGCCGCCGCCAGGCGGGCCGCGTGGTCCAGCTCGGCCTCTGCCAGGCCCAGCTCGGCGAGGCTGGCGGGCGCGCCGAGCCGCCTGGCCAGGTCCCACAGCCCGCCGGCGGCGTCGCCGACCCCGAGCGCGCGCGCCAGCCTCGCGACCGGCCCGGGCGACGCCGGCGCGACGAAGCCGACCACGTGGGGCAGCAGCACGGTGTGCAGCTCGGCGTGGGGCAGCCCGTAGGTGCCGCCGAGCAGGTGGCAGAGCTGGTGGTGGATGCCGACCCCGGCGGCCAGCGAGGCGCCGGCCAGCCAGGCGCCGAGCAGCATGTCCGACCGGCCCGCCAGGTCCGCCGGCTCGGCGACCGCCAGCGGCAGGCCGCGAGCCAGCGCCCTGGCGCCCTCCTCGGCCAGCAGCGAGGTGACCGGGTTGGCGCCCGGCGCCCACAGCGCCTCCGCGCAGTGGGCGAGCGCGTTCATCCCGCTCGGCCCGGTCACCTCGGCGGGCAGGCCGACCGTCAACGCCGGGTCGTACAGCACCACCCGCGGCAGCGCGCGCGGGTCGCGGCCGGTCCGCTTGCCGTCCGGCCCGGTCAGCCCCCAGATGGGCGTCACCTCCGAGCCCGAGTAGGTGGTCGGGACGCAGACGATCGGCGCCGGGTGCTGCAGCGCCACCGCCTTGGCGAGCCCGGTGGCCGACCCGCCGCCGGTCGCGACCAGGCAGTCGACGTCCAGCTCGCGGGCGACCGCCAGCGCCCGCTCGGCGAGCTCCACCGGCACGTGCTGCTGGACGTCGGTGAAGGCGCCGGCGCAGCGGTCGCCGAGCCGCACCACCAGGCCGTCGACGGACCGCTTGCCCGCCAGCGCCAGCGCGCGGCGGGCGCCGAGCCGGTCGACCTCCTCGCCGAGCCGTTCCACCGAGCCGACGCCGAAGACGACCCGGCCGGGGAGCGCGTCGTGGGTGAAGGATGGCAGCGGGGAGCCGGTCATCGGCGCGGGTACCAGACCGGCAGGTCCGCGTCGACGTTGACCCAGACCGACTTGGGCTCGGTGTAGCCGTGCATCGCCTCGAAGCCCATCTCGCGGCCGTAGCCGGAGTCGCCAACGCCACCGAACGGGGACCCGGGGCCGACCCGCTTGTAGCTGTTGACCCAGACCATGCCGGAGCGGATGGCGCCGGCGACCCGGTGGGCCCGCGCCAGGTCGCGGGTCCACAGCCCGCCCCCGAGCCCGTAGTCGACCGAGTTGGCCAGCGCCAGCGCCTCGTGTTCTCCCGAGAAGGTGCTGATGGTCACGAACGGCCCGAAGACCTCCTCCCGGTTGACGCGGCAGCGCGGGTCGTCGGCCCGGACCACGGTCGGCTCGACGTAGCAGCCGCGGGCCAGCGCCGGGTCGTCGGGCGCGCGCCCGCCGCAGAGGACCTCGCCGCCCTCGTCGCGGGCGACCTTGACGTAGCTGAGCACCCGGTCGCGGTGCTCCGGGGAGGTCAGCGGGCCCATCTCGGTCGCCGGGTCCAGCGGGTCGCCGAGCCGGATGGAGGCCGCCAGCGCCAGGAAGCGCTCCTGGAACTCGGCCGCGACCGGCTCCTCCAGCAGCAGCCGGGAGCCGGCGATGCAGGCCTGGCCCTGGTTGTGGAAGATCGCGAAGGCGGAGCCGTTCAGGGCGGCGTCCAGGTCGGCGTCGGCGAAGACGATGTTGGCGCCCTTGCCGCCCAGCTCGAGCTGGAGGCGCTTGAGGTTGCCGGCCGACGCCTGCACGATCCGCCGGCCGACCTCGGTGGAGCCGGTGAAGGAGAGCTTCTGCACGTCCGGGTGGGCGGCCAGGTGCGCGCCGGCGGTGTGCCCGAAGCCGGGCACGACGTTGACGACGCCGGGCGGGAAGCCGACCTCGGCCATCAGCTCGGCGACGCGCAGCGACGACAGCGGGGTCAGCTCGGCCGGCTTGAGGACGACGGTGTTGCCGGCGGCCAGCGCCGGCCCCATCTTCCAGCTACAGAACATCAGCGGGAAGTTCCAGGGGACGATCTGGCCGACGACCCCGACCGGCTGGCGCAGCACGTAGTTGAGGAAGCCGGGCTCGACCGGCACCACCGCGCCCTCGAACTTGTCGGCCATGCCGCCGAAGTAGCGGAAGGTTGCCGCCGTCCGGGGCACGTCCAGCCGGGTCGAGTCGCGGATCGGGTGGCCGGTGTCGGTGGACTCCAGGCGCGCCAGCTCCGCGGCGTTGGCCTCGATCGCGTCCGCCAGCCGCAGCAGCAGCCGGCCCCGCTCGGCGGCGGCGGTGGCGCTCCAGGCGGGGAAGGCCGACCGGGCGGCCGCCACCGCCCGGTCGACGTCGGTGGCCCTGGCCTCGGCCACGTCGGCGAGGTGGCTGCCGTCGTGCGGGTTGGCGACCGCGAAGGTCGCCCCGTCGGCCGCGTCGACGAGCTCGCCGCCGATGAACAACCGGGTCGGCGCGCCCACCTCGGCCATCGACTGGCCGCCTACAGCTCCACCGGGTTGGTGGGCAGCTTGCCGCTGGAGATCAGGCCCGGCAGCTCGCCGTCGGCGTTCTCCCACACCAGCAGCATCGACCGCTTGGGCGCGTAGCCCTGGTGGCGGATGTCGGCCGGCATGGCGGCCACGTCGCCCGGCTTCATGACCACCTTGGAGCGGATCTGGCCGCTGTCGCGGTCCTCGACCTCCCAGTAGATCTCGTCGGAGAGCTGCACGAACCACTCGACCCGGTCGTTGCCGTGGATGATCGGCAGGATGTACTCCTCGGTGGTCGGGCAGAACAGGCTGTCCTTGCAGGCCGAGACCACCGACGGGTTCCAGGTGACGTCGGAGCGCGACAGGTAGGCGAACAGGTTGAAGGCGCACACCTCGCCCTCGAAGCCCGGCTCGGCGCGGAGCTCTGGCTCGTCCTGGGGCACGTCGGTGAACTGCCGGTTGACGGGGAAGCCGTTGTCGTCGGTGCGCAGCCCCTCGTCGCCGGGGACGCCGACCATCCGCTGGGCGGTGACCCGGTGGCGGGTGATGGCCTTGCGGTTGTCGCCGCGCTTGGGGCCGAACGCCGAGCCGGTCTCGTCCGGGCTGGCGAACGGGTCGAAGGCGGCGTTGGTCCAGTCGTCCAGCATCGCCTTGAAGGTCTCGCGGATGATCGGGGTCGGCATGTTCTCCAGGTGGTCCAGCTCGGCCTTGCGGTAGCCGTCGTTGTAGCGGCCGGCGAACAGGTCGACCGTGCCGTAGTGGTTGACGGTGCCGATGACGCCGTCGAAGTTCACGATCCCGTAGAAGAAGTCCCAGGCGACGTCGCGCTGCAGCGCCTTGAGGAAGGCGTCGGCGCTCATCACGTGGCTGCCGGTCGGCCACTCGATGTAGACGAAGTAGTCGTCGCGCCGGAACTTGAACTCGCCGAGCCGGAAGGGACGGTAGCCCTGGGCGTTGGGGTCGCCGGACTGGACCTCGACGGTGGGCTCGGCCTCGGTGGTCGCCATGGCGGATGCCTCCTCAGGTGGTCGTCTGGACGATCTCCGCCCACTTGTAGACGGTGTCGCGGCCCTCGATGGTCTGCAACAGGATCACGCCTGGCCGGTCGGCATGGAAGCGGTAGGCGGCGCCGTGGGGGAGCAGCGCCATGTGCCCGCGCCGGGCGACGATCTCGCCCATCGGCGGACCGGCGGGCTCGCCCTCCAGGGCGATCGAGCCTTCCAGCTCCGGGTCGGGCCGCTGCCCGTCGCCGAGCTTGGCCAGCTCGACGCGGATCTCGCCGTCCATCACCAGGGCGAACTCGTCGTGGGAGCAGGTGCGCCACTCCGAGGTGCCCTCGGCGCGGATCGCCTCCAGCACGTACTGGCGGTTCTTGCCGACGGCGATCTTCTCGTAGGGCCTGGCGCGCGAGGCGACCTCGTAGACGTTGGAGAAGGCGTAGTGGTGGGGCTCGTCGTCGATGATCTCGAGGTGTCCCCGCTGGTAGTCCTCCAGCGAGCCGAACCTGGTCGTGAACCGAGACAAGCGGGACCACTCCCTCCGAACTCCTCGACACCCGGGATCCTCGACACCGGTGTGCGCATATCGTACAGTTGTGCGCCCTAGGGACAGGTTCTCACCGGGGTTGTTGCCGTGTCAACCAGGCCAGATGGGGCTGAACGAGATTTTATCCGCAGCCTTGAGCGAGGGTTGGCGGTGCTCCAGGTGTTCTCCCCCGAGCACCCGTCGGTGACGCTGAGCGAGGCGGCCAGCCTCACCGGGCTGACCCGCGCCACCGCCCGTCGCGTCCTGCTGACCCTGCAGGGCCTCGGCTACGTGCGGGCCGAGGGCCGCCGCTTCCTGCCGACGCCGCGGGTGCTCGCCATCGGCTACGCCTACCTGTCGTCGATGGACACCTGGCAGGTCGCGCAGCCCTACCTCGTCGAGCTGGCCGACCTGAGCCAGGAGTCGTCCTCGGCCGCGACCCTGGACGGCACCGAGGTGGTGTACGTGGCGCGGGTGGCGAGCCGCCGGGTGATGGCGGTCAACCTCAGCGTGGGCGCGCGGGTGCCCGCCTACGCGACCTCGATGGGCCGCGTGCTGCTCGCCGGCCTGGATGCCGGGCGGCTCGACCGCTACTTCGGCGCCGTGCGGCTGGCGCCGCTCACCGACGGCACCGTCACCGACGAGGCGGCGCTGCGCGAGATCGTCGCCGAGGTCCGCGAGCAGGGCTGGTCCGCGGTCGACCAGGAGCTGGAGGCGGGGCTGTGCTCGATCGCCGCGCCCATCCACGACCGCGACGGCGAGGTCGTCGCCGCCCTCACCATCTGCAGCCACGCCGGCCGCGTCGGCGTGGTGCAGTTGCGCGAGGAGTTCCTCCCCCCGCTGCTGCACGCGGCCAAGCAGGTCAGCGACCAGGTCCAGCGCCGCTAGGGGGTGGGGGGGAGCCGCCGGGGAAGCGGGGGCGGCCGCCCCAGCCCTCGGGCGGCGGCGGCGCCGGGGAGCGGGGCGCGCCCGGGGCCAGCTTGTCGACCGTGCCGACGGTCATGGCCGTCACCTGCGCGATCACGTCGTGGACGTCGGCGGCGTTGGGCAGCACGCAGCGCAGGTCGGTGACGCCGGCGTGGGCGAACGCGATCACCCGCTGGTGGCACTGCTCCAGCGTGCCGTAGACGCCCGCCTGCTCGGGCGGGCCAAGCTCGGCGAAGGCCGGCTCCGCGTCCCAGCGGGCCCTGGCCTCGGTGACGGTCCGCCCCACCGAGACCGGCAGCCGCACCGCCACCCCGAGCGTCTCCGGCTCCCGCCCGGCCAGCGCGCAGGCCGCCCGCAGCTCCCTGGCCGTCTCGGCGACCCGGTCCACGTCGGCGGCCGTCACCAGCACGTCGTCGGCGACCCCGACCAGCCAGTCGAGGCCCTCCCGGTCCAGCTTCTCCGGGTCGCCCACCTCGACCGCGACCGTGGGCCGCCCACCCGGTCGCGCACCGGCGGCGGCCGCGGCCGCCCCGTCGCCGGCGGCCGCCGGCCTGGCCAGGGCGGCGGTGAACGCGTCGGCGTAGGGGCGCAGCGGCGCGTCGGCGGCGGCCAGCAGCGACACCTCCACGCGGTCGCCGGCCAGGGTGGCCAGGGTGGCGGCCATCTCCGCCAACAGCGGGGCCGGGCGCCGGCCGGCCAGCAGCATCGCCCCCAGCCGCACCCGGGTGGTGGCCGGGGCCAGCGCCGCCAGCGCCGTCCACGCGTCGAGCTCCTTGGCTGGTGGCGGGCCGGGCTGGGCGCTATCGTCGACCCAGACCGCGCCGATCCCGACGCGGTCGCACATCCGGGCCACCTCGGCGAGCCGCCCAGCCGGGTTGCGCGCGTCCAGGACCACGCCGAGACGGACCAGGCGACCGGGCGGTGGCAGGGTCGGTCGGAAGGCTGGCATGGGGGAGATTGTAGGCACGCAGGGACGGGGGCCGCCCCGGTCCCTGGAGGCCGCGCTGCTCGGGTTCTTCCACCGCCTGCGCGACGCCCGCGTCCCCGTCTCCATGGTCGAGGTGCTCGACGCCATCGAGTGCCTGCGCCACGTCGACCTGGCCGACCGCACCCAGTTCCGCGCCGCCCTGTTCACCACCCTCGTCAAGCGCCCAGAGGACCAGCAGGCGTTCCACGTGCTGTTCGACGTCTGCTTCCCGCTCACCCGCGCGCCGGGCGCCGCCGCGTCCGGGCCCGCCGGCGGCAACGGCCATGCCCACGCCGAGCCGGGCCAGCCCGGGACGCCGGCGGAGGCCGAGGCGGAGCAGCCGCCCTCCGAAGAGCTGCTCCGCGCCCTGCTCGACGCCCTCAGGCACGACGACGAGGCCGCCATGCGGACCCTCGCCGGGCTGGCCGTGGACCGCTTCGGCGGGCTGGAGGCGCAGCCGGGAGCCTCCGAGCGCTACTACATGTACCGGATCCTGCGGCAGGTCGAGCTGTACCGGCTGCTGGCGATGGCCCTTGGCGACCAGGAGGACCCCGACGGCGCCGCGCGGCACGGCCGCGAGGAGCTGGCCAGGCGCATCGAGGAGTTCCGTCGCCTGCTCGCCGAGCAGGTCCGCCACCGGCTGTCGGCCACGGTCGGCGCCGAGCAGGCCGCCGAGCTGTACCGCGAGCGGCAGCTCGAGGACGTCGACTTCCTCGGCGCCAACGCCGGCCAGCTCCGCGAGCTGCGCCAGGCCGTGCGTCCGCTCGCCCGCAAGCTGGTCGCCCGTGCCGCGCAGAAGCGGCGCCTCAAGCGACGGGGACGGCTGGACGTGCGCCGCACCGTGCGCCGGTCGCTGTCGTCGGGGGGCGTGCCGGTCGACCCGGCCTTCCGGGCGGTGCGCGCCTCCAAGCCCGACCTGTACGTGCTCGCCGACGTGTCCGGCTCGGTGATCGAGTTCGCCAAGTTCACCCTGTCGCTGCTGCACGCCATGAACGAGGAGTTCGCCAAGATGCGCAGCTTCGCGTTCGTGGACGGCATCGACGAGGTGACCGGCATCCTCGACGAGGGCGGCCACCGCATGGACCTGCGCGGCGCCTTCGCCAGGGCCAGGGTGGTCGCCGCCGACGGGCACTCCGACTACGGCAGCGTGTTCGCGGGGTTCGCCGAGCGCTACGGCGCCGACGTCGACGCCCGCAGCACCCTGATCGTGATGGGCGACGCCCGCAACAACTACCGCGATCCCGGCCTGGAGACGCTGAAGGGCCTGCGCGAGCGCGCCCGCCGCCTCTACTGGCTGAACCCGGAGCCCCGCGGGGACTGGGACACCACCGACTCGCTCATGAGCGTCTACGCGCCCTTCTGCGACCGCGTGTTCGAGGTCCGCAACCTGCGCCAGCTCACCGCCTGCGTCGACGAGATCACCTGAGCTCCCGCCACCTGGCCATCACCTTGGGGGCCTCGTGGCGGAGGAACTCGAAGTAGCGGCGGTTCTCCTCCAGCCGGGCGCCGGCCGGCGTGTCCGGCCCGACGGCCTTGATGCCGTCCTGAAGGTCCTGCTCCCAGCGGGCCAGGAGCTGGTCGCGCCTGGCGACCACCTCGTACCACATGTCGCTGGAGATCTGGTAGTGGTCGCGGCGCTCGCCCGGCTCGCGGCCGCGCGACACCATCCCGAGCTGCGTCAGGTAACGCACCGCGCCGGAGATCGCCGCCGGGCTGACCCGCAGCAGCTCGGCCAGCTCGGCCGCGGTGAGCCGGCCGTCGTCGTCGGCGAGCAGCGCGGCGAACACCCGCGCGGGCATGCGCGCCATGCCCGACTCGGTCAGGTCCAGCGCGAACCGTTCGATGAACCGCCGCACCGCCTCCTCGTCGCGCCCCACGCCCATCGCCTCCCCTGCCGATCGCGCTTCGTGGTTTCTACAAGTTCTTAACTTCACACTTCCGTGAAGCGAGTGTAGCATGTGAACACTATGACTGCTACCGCCATTGCAGTGTCCGGCCTGGTCAAGACCTTCGGCCCGACACGCGCGCTCGACGGTCTGGACCTGACCGTCAACACCGGCGAGGTGCACGGCTTCCTCGGCCCCAACGGCGCCGGCAAGACCACCACCCTCCGCATCCTGCTCGGCCTGCTGCGCGCCGACGCCGGCAGCGTCCGGCTGCTGGATGGCGACCCCTGGAAGGACGCGGTCGCGCTGCACCGCCGCCTCGCCTACGTCCCCGGCGAGGTCAACCTCTGGCCCAACCTCTCCGGCGGGGAGGTCATCGACCTGCTCGGCCGCCTCCGCGGCGGCCTGGACCCCAGCCGCCGCGCCGAGCTGCTGGACCGCTTCCAGCTCGACCCCCGCAAGAAGGGGCGCGCCTACTCCAAGGGCAACCGGCAGAAGGTCGCCGTGGTCGCCGCGCTCGCCTCCGACGTGGAGCTGCTGGTGCTGGACGAGCCGACCTCGGGGCTGGACCCGCTGATGGAGACCGTCTTCCAGGACTGCATGGAGGAGGAGCGCAACGCCGGCCGCACCGTGCTGCTGTCCAGCCACATCCTGGCGGAGGCCGAGAAGCTGTGCGACCGGCTCAGCATCATCCGCGAGGGACGGGTGGTGGAGACCGGCACCCTGGCGGACATGCGGCACCTCACCCGCACCCTGGTCCACGCCGACCTGGAGCGGCCGGCGGCCGGTCTCGACAAGCTGCCCGGCGTCCACGACCTGCAGGTCAACGGCACCGACGGGACCCGCGTGAGCTGCCAGGTCGACACCGCCGAGCTGGGCGGGTTCCTGCGCCGCCTGACCGACTACGGGGTCCGCGACCTGGTCAGCCAGCCGCCGACGCTGGAGGAGCTGTTCCTGCGCCACTACGAGGCCGCGGCCCCGGACGGGGACGGGCAGGCCGCGCGGGAGGGGGCGCGGCGATGAAGGAGCTCGCCGGCACCGGCAAGCTCTTCCGGCTCGCGCTGCGCCGCGACCGGATCGTGGCGACCGCCTGGGTCCTCGGCCTGTTCCTGTACGCCTACAGCCAGGCCGCGAGCATCATCGCGCTGTACCCGACGCAGGCGGACCTGGACCAGTTGGCCAGGACCGCCGCGGGCGTCGGGGCCAACCCGGCGGTGGTGGCCATCCAGGGCCCCGCCTACGACGCCAGCACCTACGGCGGGGCCACCGCCTGGCAGCTCGTCACCCCGTGGGTCTTCCTCATCGGCCTGATGAGCCTGTTCCTGGTGACCCGGCACACCCGCCAGGAGGAGGAGACCGGCCGGGCCGAGCTGGTGAGCGCCGGCGTGGTCGGCAGGTACGCCTGGCTGGCAGCGGGCCTGCTGTTCGTCCTGGCGGTCAACGCCGTGCTGGCCGTCATCACCGCGCTGGCGTTCGTCGCCGTGGGCCTGCCGGCGGCCGGGTCGATCGCGCTGGTCGTCGACTGCGTCCTCAACGGCCTGGTGTTCGCCGGTGTCGCGGCGATCACCGTCCAGGTGACCCAGTACGCGCGGCCCGCCAACGGGATGGCCTTCGCGGTCCTTGGCGTGGCCTTCCTGCTGCGCGCCATCGGCGACTCGGCCGCCGAGCTGTCGTGGCTGTCGTGGCTGTCGCCCATCGGCTGGGCCGAGCGGTTCCGGCCGTTCGCCGGCGAGCAGTGGTGGGTCCTGCTGCTGCCGCTGGCGCTGCTGCTGGTCCTGCTGGTGGCCGTCGCGGCGCTGCTGGTCCGGCGCGACCAGGGTGCCGGGGTGCTGCCGGTGCGGCTGGGCCCGGCCACCGCGCCGCCCCGGCTGCGCAGCCCGCTCGCCCTGGCCTGGCGGCTCCAGCGCGGGACCCTGCTCGGCTGGGCCATCGGGGTGGCCATCGCGGGCCTGTCCTTCGGCGCCATCGCCCAGGACATGGTGCAGGCCGCCAACGAGGACCCCGAGACCGCCAAGATGTTCTCCAGGCTCGGCGGGAGCGGCAGCATCGCCGACATCTTCCTGGCCGCGATCCTGTCCTGGATCGGCATGCTCGCCGCCGCCTACGCCGTCCAGGCCGTGCTGCGGCTGCGCTCCGAGGAGACCGAGCTCCGGGCCGAGCCGGTGCTGTCCACCGCGGTGCCCCGCATCGGGTGGGCCGGCAGCCATCTGCTGGTGGCCGCCGTGGGCTCGGCGGTCCTGCTGGCCACCGGGGGCCTGGTGGCCGGGGTCGCCCACGGCCTCCGCGCCGGCGACCTGGGCGGCGAGCTGCCGAGGGTGCTGGGCGGCGCGATGGTGCAGCTCCCGGCGGTCTGGGTCATGGCCGGGATCGGGGCGGCGCTGTTCGGGCTGCTGCCGCGGCTGGTGGTCGGCGGCACCTGGGCGGCCCTTGGGGTGGTGCTTTCCATCACGACGTTCGGGGAGCTGCTCCAGCTCGACCAGTGGGCGCTGGACCTGTCGCCGTTCGTCCACCTGCCCAGGGTGCCGGCCGCGGAGTTCACGGCGACGCCGCTGGCGTGGCTGGCCGTGCTCGCCGTGGCGCTGGCCGCCGCCGGCCTGGCCGGGTTCCGCCGCCGCGACCTCGTCAGCGGCGCCTGACCCGCGCCCGTCACCCGCGCCCGTCAGGCGCCGGCGGTGGGGCGGACCGCGCCGATGAAGTCGCCGCGCAGGAACGGGGTGACGCGCACGAACGCGCCGGTGTAGGGGGCG
>Ga0209846_1000129_pt1 | contig 10714 bp, 10 predicted proteins | sample GWRWS3_20_30_FD_187244 | JGI IMG/M metagenome (GOLD analysis project Ga0209846, IMG submission 187244) | Riverbed sediment microbial communities from areas with vegetation nearby in Columbia River, Washington, USA - GW-RW S3_20_30 (SPAdes)... | ecosystem: Environmental > Aquatic > Freshwater >... | reverse complement strand
GTGGACCAAGACCGCCGACGAGATCCTCGACAACCTCGCAGGCTATCTTCAACGAATTAACAACTCAGGACACTAGGTGACCAGCCAGCGCCCGTCGCGCATGAGGTCACGGCCCTCCAGCTCGTTGGCCTCACGCCAGGCCTGGAGCCGCCGCGGAGCGATGCGGAAGTACCGGTAGCCGGCGAGCCGGCGGGGATCGAAGCCGGCCTTGGCCGCGAAGGCGTCGCCGACCTGGTCGGGAACCTCGCCGGCCGCCAGCGACGCCGCCACGGTCCCCTCGATGAGGACCAGGTCGCGGGTCGGGCCGACGCCGAGGCGGACCTTGCCGGTGGCCTGCAGATTGCGGCTGGTCGGGCTGGAGGACGGGGTGGCCACCAGCAGGGTCTCCCCGTCCCACAGGAACGACAGCGGCACCAGGTAGGGGGTCCCGCCGCCGGGGTCGGCGGTGGCCACCCAGGCGTCGACGTCGTGCTGGAGCCGGTCCAGGGTGTCCTGCTTGCGTTGCTGCGGGGTGCGGGGCGGCGGGGTCATCGCCGGCTCGCCTCCTCGCCGCGGAGCGCCGGCTTGACGTCCACGATGGGCGTCCCGTCGAAGGCTTCGAGGTCGCGCACGAGCACGCGGAGGCCGTCGATCGCGGCGATGTGGACCCGGTGCAGCCCGATCGGATTCGGCCGGTCCTGGGAGCGGGTGCTGAACACGCCCGTCTCGGGGTTCCGCGGGTCGTCGCGCGGGTGCACGGCGAGCACGTCGCGCTGTGCCCGGTGCAGCCAGGTCAGCACGAAGACGTCGGCGCCGACGGCGAGGTCGCGGATGCCTTCCGCCACCTCGGGGTCGAAGACCAGCCACGCGTCCGGCGCTCCTTCGAACCCCTGCTTCGGTGCGGTCTCGCGATCGACGAGGGGCGACTCGACGTGCCCGATCGGCCTGATCTCGTAGAGCGTGGTCATGGAGCGCTCCTTCCTGTTGCCCGTCACACCGAACCACCCACCTGGCGTGGGAACTAGACTGGCACGGTGAGGACCAGCATCGCCCCGTGGCTGTCGGTCGGCGACGCACAAAGCGCCGTCGACTACTGGTGGCTCACCTCGTAGGGGATCTCGGCGTGCCGCGGCTGGTGCTCGCGGCCCTCGGCGACCAGGCCGGATGCCTCGGCGCGGCGCTGCTCGCCCGCCGTGCGCTGGCCGCCGGAGCCTCGCGGTGACGGCGGCGCCGCCCACCCGGACGGCCTATGCGGTGGTCTCGGCGGCGGTGACGCGGTGTTGCTGCGCCAGCGCGACGTAGCCGTCTTCGAGGGTGGGCGCGGCGGGTTCGGCGTCGGCGGCCGGCCGCGTCGCGGCGACGATGCGGTAGCGGGTCGCGCCGTCGTGCGGAAGCGCCGCCACCACGGTGCCGACCGGCGGGACCTGGCCGCTGGTGACCAGCGACCACACCTGTCCCTTCGCCCTCGCGGTGAGGTCGCCGACGGTCCCCCGGTAGATGAGCCTGCCCCGTCCGAGGACGGCCAGCTCGGTGCAGGTCTGCGCGACGTCGTCGACGATGTGGGTGGACAGCAGCACCGTGCGGCGTTCGGCGAGCTGGGACAGCAGGGTGCGGAAGCGGATGCGCTCCTCGGGGTCCAGGCCCGAGGTCGGCTCGTCGACGATCAGGAGCTCGGGGTCGTTGAGCAGCGCCTGCGCGATGCCGACGCGCCGCCGCATGCCGCCGGAGTAGCCGCGCAGCTTGCGGTCGGCGGCGTCGGCGATGCCGACCAGCTCCAGCAGCTCGCCGACCCGGCGGCGCCGGTACGGCCGGTCGTCGAGGCCCTTGAGCAGCGCCACGTAGTCCAGGAACTGCCGCGCGGTCAGGTCGGGGTAGACGCCGAGGTCCTGCGGGAGGTAGCCGAGGTCCCGTTGCACGGCCAGGCGCCCATCGGCGGTGGCCATGTCGTGGTCGCCGATGGTGATCCGGCCGCTGTCCGGCCGGATCAGCCCGGTGAGCAGCCGCATCAGGGTGGTCTTGCCGGCGCCGTTGGCGCCGAGCAGGCCGAGGATCCCGCCGGGGACGGTCAGGCTGACGTCCTCCAGCGCGCGGACCTTGCCGCGGAAGGTCTTGCTCACCCGGACGATGTCCAGTCGCATCGGTGCTCCTATTCGCTGGTACGGGCGTTCAGCGCGCCCGCCGCCGCGAGGATGGCGGCGGCGAGGCCGAGGATCAGGGCGAGTGCCAGCAGGGCGGCGCCGGTGGTCGGCTGGGGCCGCAGGAAGTCGAGCGCGACGCCGGCGGGGCCGGTGGTGGCGTTGGGCGAGTCGAAGAGCACCCCCAAGGGGTAGTCCATCGTCAGCGACAGCAGGGTGCCGGCAAACGACGGGAACTCGCTCTCGACCTCCGTCACCCCGGCCCAGAACCAGAGACCGACGATCAGCACCCTGAACAGCGGCGTGGGCATGAGCTGCGGGCCCAGGAACGACAGCGACCCCGTCAGCAGCAGCAGCGGCAGCACGATCACCGCGAAGGTCGCCAGCCCCCACCACAGCGCGGCGGGCTGCTCGCGCCAGACCATGAACGCCGCCGCGACGCCGAGGTAGACCAACGCGACTGGAACGGCGGTCGCGGCGCAGGCCCCGAGGTACTTGCCGACCAGCCGGGCGCTGCGGTTGGTCGGGGTGACGTCGAGCAGCTCCGCCACGCCGAGCTTGCGGTCGCGCACCAGGCGGTCGGCGAGCACGATGCCGAACACCATCGGCAGCGCCGGCGTGAACCAGCCCAGGGCCTCCACTATCCACACCTTCGGGCTGGTCTCGCGGAGGTGGCGCTGGAGGCCGGTGCTGTCGTTGCCCAGCACGGCGAACAGGGCCCACAGCCCGAAGGGCAGCCCGGTGGCGATCCAGATGGCCGGCTTGCGAAGCTGCATCCGCAGCTCGTAGCGCGCCGTCGCGGCGAGCGCCGTCATTCCGCCTCCTTGGTGAGCAGCCGGCTCGGGCGGCGCAGCAGCAGCCACCCGGCAGAGGTCATGGCGACGCCGGCGGCGAGCAGGGTCAGCCGGTTGGCGGTCCAGTCCTGGTCGACCGTGCCGCGGGTGGTGGCGAACAGGTACAGCAGCCGCGACCACCGGTGCTCCTGCAAGGGGCCCACGGCGGCGTACTCGAAGACCCACACCGAGGCGACCACGATGGACGCCACGGCGGGGCTGCCCGACAGCGCCCCGGCGAGCAGGCCGAGGCCGGACAGGCACAGGGTGGGCGCCAGCCAGGTGAGCTGTCCGGCCAGCGCCGGGTGCGCCTCGGGCCAGCGGTGCCACCAGCCGCTGGCGACCATGAACGCGGCGGTGGTCAGGGCGATCACCGCGACCCAGCCGGCGGTGACCAGCAGGCGGCGCAGGATCGTCGCGCGGTAGGCGGTCGGCAGGGTGAGCTGCAGCTCGACCGCCGGGTCGCGGCCGACCAGGTTCGCGGCGCCCATCCCGGCGGCCAGCGGCAGCGCCAGCTCCAGCAGGGACTGCAGGGCCAGCGCGGTGCTGCGGCTCGGTTGGTCGAGCCGGATGGCGCCGTCCACCGCCACCACCGCCAGCCCCACGGCCGCGACCAGCGGCGTGAGCAGGGCCGCCCAGCCGGCCCTCCGCACCTCGTGGCGCCACAGCGACAGTGGTCTCATGCCCGTAGGTAGCGTCCGAACGGCCGGTGGTTCACCGGCCGGCTCACCACGCCACCGGGCGGTACCACCCGTCCCGCGGCCGGCCACGGTGGCGGCTGAGCGCCACAGCCGCCGCCAGCAGCGCGAGTGTCACCGCGAGGGTCCCCGGACTGGTGACCCAGATCTGCTGCATCCTGGCGGCGAGCCACCCGTCCGACAGCTCCGGGACGCTCACCGTCACCACCCGCAACAGCCACAGCGAGGTGGCCACCGCCATCGACGCATTCGGGCCGATCCACATCGCCAGCACCAGGCTCAGCGCCGACAGCAGCGTCATCGGTCCCAGCCACGCGACGACCAGCTCGACCAGCCCCATCTCCGTGGCGACCAGCCGCAGGACCGCCGACGCCGCCACGGCCAGCGCCAGGTCGTAGCCGAAGATCAGGGTCACCCGCGCCAGCAGCACCAGCCGCGGCGACGTCGCCGTGATCGCCAGCGCCTCGAACGCCGGATCTCGCTGCGGCCCGTACACCCCTGCGACGCCGGCGACCGCGACCAGCGGCGCGGCCAGCGACAGCACGGTCGCGCCCGCGCTGTGGTCGCCGACCGCGACCGCCGCCACGGCGCAGGCCATCACCAGCATCGAGGCCACCCACACCGACGGGCGCACCAGCCGCAGCTCCGCGCGCAGCAACTGCGCGGCGAACCGGATGCCCCGCTTGCGGTCCGGCGGGGCCTGCGGGGCGACCGCCGCCCGGGTCAGCACCGCGCGAACCGTCGGTGCGGAGCTCGGCGGCGCATCGACTGGCGCCACGGTCGCCGCGGCCACGGCCGTCCAGCTTCGCAGCGCCGCGCGGCACGATGGGCAGCCGACCAGGTGGGTCTCGACCGTCGTTTGCTCGGGCGCGTCCAACACGCCGGCGGCGTACTCGGCGAGCGCGTCGGTCGGGTGCCGCTTGCCGTCCCCAGTCATGGCATCTCCTCGACAACCTCGCGGTCGGCCAGCGAGCGCGCCAGCGCCACGCGGGCGTGGTGCAGCCGGCTCTTCACCGTCCCCACCGGCACGCCCAGGACCTCCGCGATCTCCCCGTGCGGCACCCGGGCCGCGAACGCCAGCGCCAGCACCTCGCGGTGCTGCGGGGCGAGCGCGGCGAACGCGTCGGCGACCGCCGCGCCCTGCGCGTTGGCGATGGCCCAGTCGGCCGGACCGGGAGCCGGATCGGCCCACTCGGCGAGGCCGTCCAGGGGCAGCGCCCGCGGCTCCTGGACCCGCAGCCGGTTGTGCGCCTGCCGGCGCGCGATCCCGAACAGCCAGGTCCGCACGCCGGAGCGCCCCGCGTACCGGGGGGCCGAGCGCCACACCGCCAGCAGGGTGTCCTGCAGGATCTCCTCGGCGACCATCCGATCGCCCGCGTACCGCTGCAGGTAGCCGAACAACCTGCCCCCGTACCGCCGGTAGAGCGCCGCCAGCGCGACCGGGTCGCCGTCGGCGACGCGCATGAGCAACACGTCGTCGGCCTCTGGCACCGACGGGCCTCCGACGTCGGAGGCCGTCCCATGCGACCGCCACCGCGACCGCAGCCGATCCGGAACCGGCATCGCATCCGCACCCGTGTCCATCGAACAGTGAGTAGCAGCGTACGACGGCGCGGTTCACTCCAGGTGGGACCGGACCGGAGCCCGGCGACGCTCACACCCGGCGCTTGAAGGCCCAGACCGAGAGCGGCGCGAACACGGCGGCGATCGCGGCCGCCCACAGCAGCGTTCCGGTGACCGGTCCGGCGACGGGCCCGCCGACCATCAGCCCGCGGGTCGCGTCGGCCAGGATCGTCACCGGGTTGACGTTCACGAACGCCTGCAGCCAGCCGGGCATGGTCTCGACCGGGACGAACACGTTGCTGACGAAGGTGATCGGGAACAGCGCCGTGAAGCCGAAGAGCTGCACCTTCTCCGGGTCCTTGGCGAGCATGCCGATCAGCACCGACACCCAGGAGAACGCCAGCGCGAACACCAGCAGCAGCCCAACGGCCCCGAGCAGGGCCAGCGCGGAGGTCCCGATCCTGAAGCCGAGGATGGTGCCGACGGCGAGCAGCAGCGCGATCGACCAGGCCTGCTTGACCAGGTCGGCGGTGATGCGGCCGGCGAGCGGCGCCCACCTCGCCACCGGCAGCGACCGCAGGCGGTCGAACACCCCCTTGGTGAGGTCGGTGTTGAGCCCCAGGCCGACGTACATGGTGACGAACAGCATGTTCATCACGATGATGCCGGGCAGCGCGAAGGTCAGGTACTCGGCGGGCGAGCCGGCGATCGCGCCACCGAACACGTAGGTGAACAGCAGCACGAACATGATCGGCTGGATGCTGAAATCGCTCAGCTCCCACGGGTTGTGCCGGATCTGGACCAGCGTGCGCCAGGCGAGGGTGCCGGTCTGTCGCAGCCCCTCGCCCAGGCCGACCCGTGGGGTGAGCTGTGGCGCGGACGGCGCGGTGGTGGTAACGGCGGTCATGCCTGGGCCCCTTCGGTGTCGTCGTCCTCGTCGGTCTCCTCCGCCGGGCGGCCGGTCAGGGAGAGGAAGACCTCGTTGAGGCTGGAGCTGCGCAGCGCCAGCTCGCCGATGACCACGCCCGCGTCGTCCAGGCGGCGGACCGCGGCCGGCAGCAGCGCGGGGTCCTGGACCGGCGCGGTCACGAGCTGGCCGTCGACCTCCGGCGCGGTGGCGGTGAGCTCGCCCACCACGGAGACGACGGTGGGGAGGTCCGCGGCGTCCGCGGGGCGCACCTCGATCCACTGGGCGCCGGTCTTGGCCTTCAGCTCGTCCGGCGCGCCGCTGGCGATCACCCTGCCGTGGTCGATGACCGCGATCTCGTCGGCGAGCTCGTCGGCCTCCTCGAGGTACTGGGTGGTGAGCAGCACCGTCACCCCGTCGGCGACCAGGCCGCGCACGAGGTCCCACAGCTCCAGGCGGCTGCGCGGGTCCAGGCCGGCGGTCGGCTCGTCCAGGTACAGCATCCGCGGCCGGCCGACCAGGCTCGCGGCCAGGTCCAGCCGGCGGCGCATGCCGCCGGAGTAGGTCTTGGCCGCCCGGTCGGCCGCGTCCGTGAGGTCGAACCTGGCGAGCAGCTCGCGGGCGCGCGCCTTGGCCTGCGGCCGGGGCACCCCAAGGAGCCTGCCGATGAGCAGCAGGTTCTCGGTGCCGGTGAGCGCCTCGTCGACGGATGCGTACTGCCCTGTCAGCCCGATGAGCTGGCGCACCCGGTGGGCGTCGCGGAGCACGTCGTAGCCACCCACGGTGGCGCGGCCGGCGTCGGGCTGGAGCAGGGTCGCGAGCACACGGACCGTGGTGGTCTTGCCGGCCCCGTTGGGGCCGAGCAGGCCGAGGACAGTGCCGGTGCGTACCGCCAGGTCCACCCCGGCGAGGGCGGTGGTCTCGCCGAACCGCTTGACCAGCCCCTCCGCCCAGATCGCATGGTCCATCGAAGCTCCTCATCTGGTTGCGGCCAGGTGAGGATGCTACCGGCCCGGTGTGACCATCACCTCCCAAATACCTGCAGCTCGGCGGCGCGGACGTTCAGCGCCTGCGCGCTGGCGGTGGTGCAGTCGGTGTTCGCCCCCGGGTCGTTGTCCTGCTCGCCCTGGTAGTCGGGCGTGCCGGTGCACTGGTTGGTGAGCACCCGCAGCCGGACGTGGGTGGCCCTGGTCCTCCGGATGTCGAACGACCGCATGATCAGCTCGGGCGCCCGCGGGCGCGGCGCGATCGCGGGGAAGGCGTTGGCCGGGCTGGTGAACACCACCGTGAAGTCGGCATCGTCGGCGCAGTCCACGCCCGCCTTCGCCTCGCAGGCGAGGATCTCGAACTGGCGCAGGGCCGAGAAGCGACTCTGGGCGCCGGTGTCGCCGCCGGGGTCGGCCGGGTCGATCGGCCGCAGGTGGGCGCTCACCTGCACGCGGTCGATCCGGTGGGAGGGCTCGGAGGGGTCGAGGCGGACGGTCACCTGGCGGCCCTGGACCGCGGCGCCCAGCGCGGCCCAGTTGGTGGCTTCGGTGTCGTCGATGAGCTTGTCGAGGTTGAGGCCGTCGCCGGTGGCGGTCGCGCCGCTGTGCGCGGAGGCCAGGTTGCGCGGCAGGCTCACCTCCAGGTTGCGGGTCTGGCCGCTCCTGAAGCGCTGGGTGAGGCGCTTGGCGCCGAAGCCGTCGGCCCTGGCGACGAGGTCGTAGGTGCCCGGGACGATCCGGAAGGTGTCGCCGAGGGCGGTGGCCGGGTCGGTGTCGGCCACCGGCACGGCGCGGCCCTGGTAGCGGCCGACGAAGAGCTGGCCGGCGACGGCGTGGCCGTCCTCGTTCACCGGCCGGAACCTGACCCTCGCCTCGTTCAGGTACGGCGAGGTGAAGCTCGGCACCGGGTCGGGGTCGTCGTTGCCGTTGCTGGAGGCGCCCTCGCCGAGGCCGCGGCCGGCGAACGCGTTCCACAGCGCCGCCTGGTTGGCGCCGCCGAAGCGCAGCAGGTCGGCCGTCAGGTAGGCGTCGCGGGCGTCGACCATGCTCACCTGGGAGGGCATCAGCAGGTAGGCGTCGAACAGGATCTGGATCCAGCGGCGGTTGCCTGGGCAGCGGTCGGCCGGGCGCTGGCCGTCGGCGCAGCGTCGCTGCAAGCTGCCGTTGCCGGCCGGGAACCGCTTGTCGTACTTGGCGATCAGCGCCTGGCGGATGTCGAAGTTGGTCGCGCTCCAGATCTCGCCGTCGGCGTGGACCTGCACGCCGGTGAGGTCGTAGCCGACGTCGCTGTAGTTGAGGGGGCTGCGGTTCATCCCGTAGTTGCGGATGCCGGCCTGCTTGTCGCCGGTGACGTAGGGGCCGATCGCGTAGCGGTTCTCGTCGGCCAGCGGGACGAAGCGGTACTCGTTGAGGTACTCCATGGCGGTCAGGTCCGACCAGCTCTCCCCCATCGCCCCGGCCTGCGGCCCGTCCAGGTCGCCGTCGGGGCCGGCCACCATGCGGTTGGAGATGGCGTGGGTGTACTCGTGGCCGATGACCGTCATGTCGTAGTCGCCGTCCACGCAGGGCGCGTAGAACGCGCCGGCGATCGGCTGCCACAGGTACATGTTGGTGATCGGCGCGATGCCGTCGTTGAAGGTGATCTGGTTGGCGTTGTCACGGGCCGCGAAGGTGGGCGGCCCGCCGGTGATGCCGCCGGCCTGGGCGTTGCCCTGCTCGGGGTCGTTCTCGGCCCCGCCGGCGCCGAAGTTGAAGTCCTGGAGGTTGAAGTTCTGCTCGGTGAAGCCGAGGAACCACGACCAGTCGTGCATGCGGTTGTGCATCGCGAAGAGGTTGGCGATGGCCGCGTCGATGTCGTTGCGCTGCGGCGAGGTGAAGGTGGTGGCGGGGTTGCAGCGCTCGGTGAACCACTGGTTGGTCCACGGGTAGACGTAGTCGCGGCCCGGGCGCGGGGTGGCCGGGTTGACGCCGACCGCGAAGGGGTTGTTGGTGTTCCAGTTCTCGAAGCTCCTGGCCGCGTTCCCGAGACTGGTGAGGGTCGACGCGCCGGTGCGGGCGTCAACGTCCCACGGCACCCTGGCGGCCGGGTTGTCCAGCACCCGGTCGCAGTCGGGCCCCGACCGGTCCCAGCACCACACCTCGCGGGTGTCGGCCGAGGAGTGGTCCAGGCGCGGCGAGGCCGGGAAGACCTTCCACTTGGCCGGGTCCGGCGCCTCCTGGGCGTGGTCGAGGCGGTTCTCGCGCAGCAGCACCGCGCCGCTCTGGGCGTCCACGAAGTGGGTGTAGGCGAGCGGCTCGGCCTGGTTGTCGAGCACCACCGTCTCCCACACCGGACGCACCCCCGCCGTCGGGGTCGGCAGGGCGGCCAGGCGGGCGAGCTGCGGGTGGGTGAAGCCCTTGACGGTCATCCGCGTCCAGCCGTGCTGCCGGGCGACCCCGCCGACGTCGGCGGCGGCGACCCGGCGGCCGACGTCGGCCGCGGCGGCCCTCCAGGCGTCCGCCGCGGAGATGCTGGCCGCGCCAGGGGCGTTGCCGTCCCCGGCGATCGACGAGGACACGTGGACGACCTCGCCGTTCAGCACCGCGAGGGTGACCAGGCCGTCGTGGGCGGCGGGCAGCCCGCCGAAGCGCTGGCGGAAGGTGACCGCGTGACCCTTGCCGATGCGCGCCTGGTGGAGCAGCTCCAGGCCGGCGACGCCCTGCTGGGACAGGCGGAACAGCTCGCGGTTGGCCTGCAGCCAGCCACGCGCCGCGGCGGCGGGGCCGCCGGAGGTCGCGCCGGCCAGGGCCGCTCCGTGGCGGACCAGCGACCGCGGCGTGCCGAAGGCGTTCCAGCGGGCGTCGGCCTGCTTGCCCGCCACCAGGCTGCGCTGCCTGGTGGTCGGCTGCACGCGGCCGCTGCGGCGGTCGAGGTTGGGGAGCTCGCCCGACTCGCCCTGGAACGCCGGCGCGGCGCCCTGAGCGGCCTGGCCGGAGCTCGCGCCGGCCGCCGGTAGCGAGGCGATCACGAGGGCAAGCAGCGCGCCGAGGAGGAGCGCCGCCCTCCCTGGCCGCCGGGCCGCACGCACCAGATCGAGCATCGTCGCTCCCTTCCGCCGCGACCGGCGTGGGTTGCACGCAGCGCGACTCGGCAGGCACTGACGCAGTCGCCCAGGCCGCGGACGGACCGGGCGGCATGCCCTTTCATAGGCCGTCGGAGGAAGGGTGTCAATCCCCCATAGCGGGGCAATCACCGTGTCTGCGCTTCGCGACGCTCGCCAAAAGGCATAGACCGCCAACAGCGACATTCTTATACTCGCCGGTAGCGCCGCTCACTCCCGTGAGGACACCCGAAGTGACGACATCAGCCGAGGGTCACAGCCCGATCACCGTGGAGCTCACGCCCCACAGCGACCGCTTCGACCCGAACGACCTCCGCTGGGCGACACAGGTCGGCACGCTGTGGCAGGCGCTGGCGGAGGAGGCTGGCACGGTACGCCGCGACGCTACGCAGGTGCCCGGGCAGAAGGGCGGCGTGGAGACGATCATCCTGGCGCTCGGGTCCGCCGGCGCGATCACCGCCATGGTGGAGGTCGTCAAGGCATGGCTGGGCCGTGACCGGAGCCGCAGCCTG
>Ga0209846_1000128_pt1 | contig 10720 bp, 12 predicted proteins | sample GWRWS3_20_30_FD_187244 | JGI IMG/M metagenome (GOLD analysis project Ga0209846, IMG submission 187244) | Riverbed sediment microbial communities from areas with vegetation nearby in Columbia River, Washington, USA - GW-RW S3_20_30 (SPAdes)... | ecosystem: Environmental > Aquatic > Freshwater >... | reverse complement strand
CCTGTACCAGATCCACCGCTGGGACGACCAGACGCCGATCGCGGAGACCATGGAGGCGCTGCACGACGTGGTGCGGTCCGGCAAGGCGCGCTACATCGGGGCCTCCAGCATGTTCGCCTGGCAGTTCGCGAAGGCCCAGCACACCGCCGAGGCGGCCGGCTGGACCCGGTTCGTGTCGATGCAGAACCACTACAACCTGGTCTACCGGGAGGAGGAGCGGGAGATGATCCCGCTCTGCCTCGACCAGGGGGTCGGCGTCATCCCGTGGAGCCCGCTGGCGCGCGGGCTGCTGGCCGGCACCCGCGAGCGGGGTGGCGAGCGGCACACGGTCCGGGCCGGCGCCGACCCGCTCGCCGACACGATGTACGACGACGTCGACTTCGACGTCGTCGACGTGGTCCGCGCGGTCGCCGGCGAGCGCGGCCTGCCGCCCGCCCAGGTCGCGCTGGCGTGGCTGCTCGGCAGGCCCGCGGTGAGCACACCGATCGTCGGGGCGACCAGGTCGCGCCACGTCGACGATGCGGTCGCGGCGGTGGAGGTGACGTTGAGCGAGGACGAGGTGGCCCGCCTGGAGGCGCCCTACCGGCCGCACCCGATCATCGGCCACTCCTGACGCGCTCGCCCGTCGGTAAGGAGCGGTAGATCGCCGGTCGTCGCATGGGTACGCTACCTCCGGGTGTTGTGCGTCCTGCGCGCCGGAGGGGGATCAGGATGACCGCAGTAGAGGTGCTCGCCAACCATGGAACGCAGCGTGCCGCCGAGGTCGTCGAGCTGGCCGCGGCCGCCGGGTTGGAGCTCGCGGCCGCGGCGACCCTGCTGGAAAAGGAGTCCGGCGGCGGCCACAACGTCTGGGGCCACGACAACGTGTCGACTGGCGGGCATTACGTCAAGGGCGCGGAGGTGAAAGAGCCGGCCTACCGCAACTACAAGGCCGATCGGGATCGGGGTCGAATCGGCGCACAGGGCGTCGGCCCCACCCAGCTGACATTCAGGGGCTTCCAGAACCGGGCCGACGCGCGCGGCGGCTGCTTCGACTGGCGGGTCAACTGCGCGGTCGGCTTCGAGATCCTCGCCGATCACATCAAGGCGAAGGATGTCCACGACGGGTTCCGCGCCTACAACGGATCGGGTCCAGCCGCGGAGCGATACGCCGACGACGCGATGGAGAAGCTCGCCGTCTGGCGGTCCCGGCTCGGTGGAACGCCGACCATGGCCATGTTCCCCCAGGTGGAGGACGACCTGACCAAGGAGCAGGCCCGGCAGCTCAAGGCGATCTTTGACGGGCTCACCGTCGCCGGCACGGCCAGCCCGAAGGAGACCGTGGGCCTGATGTTCCAGCGGATCAAGAGCATCGAGGCCGCGATCAACGTCCCGGGGACGAAATCGGCCGAGGAGGCGTTCAACCTGCTCTTCGCCCGGGTCCGGAACATCGAGAACATGCTCGGAGAGATCAAGGACAGGACCTGACCGCGCCAGATCACCCCGGCCCGCTGAGCGTTCGGAGGGGGTGACGGCGGGTCGGTCATCTCCTGCGGGTGGTTGGCGCCACCGTGGCGTCGGCCCACATCTCAACCCCGGCCAGGCGATCGGGAGGGCGGCCAAGCAGATCAGTCAGGAACCCGGCCATCACGCGGCGGTGCGGCATCGGGCCGAGGACCACCGAGCGGACGCCCCACCTGGCGAAGTCCTGGGCGATCTGCCGGCGCAGCGCCGGGGTCAGGTCGGGAGGGCGCCCTCCCCGCTGGATGTGGTCGAGAGCGCAGGAGGTGGCGGTCGGCGGCGCTTCGTGCAGCGCGCCACCGCTCGGGTCGGGTCCGACGAAGTAGCCGCCTGGCATCTTGAACCGCATGCCGGCCTCGGTCTGCCAGACCATCGCCTGGTTGGCCCGCCCCTTTTGGGGGAACGGGACCACAAGGGCGACCTCGTCCCGCGGGAGCGTGTGCACCGCCGAGGTCGTGAAGAACGGCGGCGTGGCCACCACCGGCCAGGAGGGCAGGGGCGCCGCTGGAGCCAGGAAGGCGAGCACCAGAACGGCGGTGGCGACGGCCATCGCCCGTCGCCACCAGCCGCCACCCTGCCACAAGCCCTCCACCGCGACCGCCAGCAGCAGACCGGCGAACAGGGCGGTGAACACGGCGAGCCGGGACGGCACCATGTTCCGCAGCAACGGCAGCGACTCGACGACGGTCCAGGGCAACCGGACAAGGGTATGGTCCCCGCCGACGCGCAGCCTGGACCCGAGCGAAAGCACCAGGCAGCCCAGCAGCATGGCGAAGCCGATCCGCACCACCGGGCTCCGACGCCGCACAAGCACCACGGCCACCACGAGCAGCAGCGGGATTCCGAGATAGGTCTCCTTCGTGCCGACAAACCGGTCGCCGAAGCGGATGGCAGCGTCGGGCGCGATCGCCAACAGCCGGTTCGGCGTCACCACGGCCAGCAGGTCGCTGGAGCCGCGCACCTCCTCGGTGATGTCGCCGTGCACGCGTGCCGGGCCGGTGAGCTGCGCGTTCAGCGGCCATGCGACGAGCACTTCGAAGACCACCAGGCTCACGGCGAAGGCCATCGCGCTGTACCGCGCCCGACCCGGTACCGAACGCGGGTGCATCGCCACCAGCACAACGAGCAGCAGCACGCCGAGCAGCACGGTCCCGGCGAACAGCTCCTCGCCGATGAGCACCTGGGCGGCGGCGACCACGCCGAGGGTCACTCCAAGCCAGACGGGCGACCGCCGCTGGCGGACCAGGATCTCGTCGACCAGGACCAGCAGCCACGGCAACAGGAACACCAGGATCAGGTTGAGGTGGTGGGAGTGGGCGATCATCGTCGGCGAGAAGCCATAGACCAGCCCGCCGACCGCGGCCGCGCCATGGTTGGGCACGTAGCGGCGGATCGCCATGTAGGCGCTCCAGGCCGAGAGGCCATAGGCGAGGGTGAGCAGCACGTTGAGGGTCAGCACCGGCCCGAAGGTCAGGGTCAGCGGCGACAGCAGCAGGCCCGGTAGCGGCACCCAGGTATTCCACATCAGGTTGATGCCGTCAGGGTGGTTGAGGTGGTCGCTGAAGAGTGGCGAGATCTGGCGGCCGATCGCGAACGGCGTCCAGCGCAGGAACCAGGCGAACACACCGGGATCGCCGATGCCGGCCCCGAGCGTCCGGGTCGTCGGCGATGTCCAGGTGGAGCCGAGCAGCAGCACCGCCAGGCCGAGAAAGGCTAGCAGCATGAGCAGCTGGGTCCGCCCGGCGCGAAGACGATCGGGCACGCCGTTCAAGGACCGTCTGTGCCAGCTATCGCGGGCGTTGTCGTCGTGCAGCAGTGGCCGATCCATCCAGCCTCCCGGTCCGCCGAGACTGCGCGCAACGCAACAGGCAGGTACGTAGAGCTGAATGTACCGCCCTCGACGCCGCAACATGCCCAACCTGTCTGGAAGTCGGACATTGTGGGTTGTTCTGCCTTCGGTGAGCTGCTAGGCTTCCCAGCGAACCAGCGGAGCGAATCGGTCAGATCGAATGTTCTCGGTATTCCTTGTCGAGGAATCTGCGCTGCATTCTCTGCCAAGAGACGCAGGGACGGTCTGCGAGACCCGAACTTGAACTCGGACCGAGGGGGGAGCGACTGGCTACCTGCATCCGATGCCGCCGAACGTCCCCAGCGAGAGTGAGGAGTTAGCTCATGGCCCTTGCCTTCGAGTCGGTCCGTGTTCCGATCCCGCAGACGACCGGCGCATTTTCAACGAACGAGAACAGGTCCTTCGACCACGATATACGGATCGCTGAGGTCGCGATCAAGTCGTTCAAGCTTGATTACGTTGGCGGCCCACGGACCAGTGACATCGTGCAGGTAACCGCAAGTGTTGACAGCGTCGGTGACGATACCGTCGACTTCACCGTGAAGACCAACTATTCCGGCGGTACCTACTCAGGCGAAGTTTCTGTGTTGATCATTGCCGATGTAGTAGACGAGAGGCGCTGATCAACACAGATCCACTGAGCCCTGTCCAGCAGCAGGCCCGCGTCGGCGACCGGCCCCGTCGGAGTTGATCGTCACTCCACGAAGACAGGCTGGCCGTCGACGTGGACCTCAGGAGATTCACCTCGGCCGCCAACCGCGCATCGGCCGGCGAGCGGATAGACGCTTCGCTCGCGGCCCGGTCTACCCGCAAAGGGCGGCCGCCGGACCCGCGTCCCGAGGCGTTCCCGTCAGCGTCGCACAGGCTCAGGACGTGCCGCCGAATTCGACCTCCTTGGTCTCGACCGTCCCGGCCGCCCGCCCCGGCGCCGTCTGGTAGGTCCAGTACAGGTTCGTGTGCGCGACGACCTGGTCCGGCGGCGGCGCCCCCCATGCCGTCTGGTCCTCCGTCGTGTGGGCGTCGCTGACAAGGGTGGCGTCGTACCCCCTGACGAACGCGCCGTGGAGCGTCGAGCGGATGCACGCATCGGTCTGTGCGCCAACAACGACCAGTCGCCCGACTCCGAGGCCCGACAGCACGGTCTCGAGGGTGGTGTCCTCGAAGGAGTCGCCGTAGTTCTTCTCGACGAGCGGCTCGGCGTCGCCCGGAGTCAGCTCGGGGACGATCCGCCAGTCGTCGCTCCCCCTCGCAAGCTGCTCGTCGGAGTGCTGGACCCAGACAACGGGGACCCGTTCCCGCCGCGCCTTCTCGACAAGGCTGCCGACGTTCGCGACGACCGCGTCGCGCTCGTGAGCCCCCTCGACGACGCCGTTCTGCACGTCGACGACGAGGAGTGCGGTGTTCGGCCGGTTCCCGAGTGTGGTCATGGTCTCCCCTTACTCACGCTGGGCTCCTGTGTCCACCCACGGTAGACCTACCCACCCACAGCGGGCCGGAACGAACCTTCGTGGCGCGACAGAACAGCGACGGAACTCGGCCGGCTGAGACGCGAACAGGGCACCGTCACCTTGCCTCGCTGTAGGTGCCCTGAGCTTGGGTTCCTCCCTCGTGGGCGTGACGGGTTTCGAACCTGTGGCCTCTGCCGTGTGAAGGGAGCGCGGCCCGCACGGGCACCTACGCGGTACCCCGCGTCGCACCACACCTGTCCAGGTCAACGACCCCGCCGAGCCGAGGCCGCGATGGCGGGCTTACGCTATGTCGACCGAGGCCTGGATCCCTCCGCCATCACGTGGGCGGGCAGAGTGATCGAGCGGCGCAAGGCGCCGGGCGCCGTTGCTCGGATCGGCGAGGCCAAGTGCTTCGTATAGTTAAGCGTGGATGCCCATAGGCCACCCTAAGTCTAGGAAGTCTTGCTCACGACCCCAGGAGCGGTGCATGGCAAGCGACTACTCTGAGCTGTCCCGGCGGATCAAGCAGGCAGGGTTCCTGCGCCGGCGGCCCGCCTACTACGCCGCCAAGAGCGTCTCGACCGCCGTGCTGCTCGCCGCCGGCTGGACCGCCTTCTTCCTGCTGGGGGACTCCTGGTGGCAGCTCGTGACCGCCGTGTTCCTGGCGTTCGCGTTCACCCAGATCGCCTTCCTCGGGCATGACGCCGGCCACCGGCAGATCTTCGGCACCCAGCGGGCCAACCGCCTTCTCGGCCTGGTCCTCGGCAATCTCCTCATCGGGGTGAGCTACACCTGGTGGGTCGGCAAGCACAACCGCCACCACAGCAACCCCAACCACACCGACCTGGATCCCGACGTCACCATCGGCGTGCTCGCGTTCACCGCCGCCCAGGCCAGCGACAAGCGGGGGCTGGTCCGGGCGGTCGTGCGGTTCCAGGCCTACCTGTTCTTCCCGCTGCTCCTGCTGGAGGCGGGGCACCTGCACGCGGCCAGCATCAAGGCCGTGCTGGGCGGCCGGGAGCGGCTGGACCGAGTCGAGGCGTTCCTGTTGCTTGTCCACGCCGGTGCCTACTTCGCGGCGCTGCTGCTGGTGCTGTCACCGCTGCGGGCGGCGGCGTTCCTGCTCCTCCAGCAGGGCTTGTTCGGCCTGTACCTCGGGTGCTGCTTCGCCCCCAACCATAAGGGCATGCCCATACTCGAAGAGGGCAAGGAGCCCGACTACCTCCGCCGCCAGGTGCTGACGTCCCGCAATGTGCGCGGCAGACGGGTGGTCGACTTCCTGATGGGCGGGCTCAACTACCAGATCGAGCACCACCTGTTCCCGAGCATGCCGCGGCCCAACCTGCGCCGCGCGCAGCCGCTGGTGCGGGCGTTCTGCGCCGAGCGCGGCGTCTCCTACAGCGAAAGCAGCGTCTTCGGCTCGTATGGGGAGGCGCTCCGTCACCTGCACGAGGCCGGCGTCCCGCTCCGCACGGCCGTGGCCGACGCCGTGATCGACTAGGCGCCTGGGAGCTGGGAGGTGATGCCCTTGGCCTGCTCCAGAATCGGGTTGACGTCCTCTGCCTCGATGAGTTCGTGGGTCTCCAAGTGCTCGAAGGCCCCGGTGCTGCTCACCGCCAGACTGGTCGCGGCAGCTGCCCGGGAATCGGGGAGGTCCACGATGACGAACCCGTCGTACTGACCAAACATCAAGTAGTAGGCCTCAAGCTTGCCCCCCGCGGACTCCACCGCCTTGGACACCACCATTACCCGATCGCTTGGTTGCTCCATGGCCCGGGCGATGGCCTCACCTTTGAGGGTGAAGAACACCGCATATTTCGACATCGCAGCCTACCTCCTCCACCAGCGCACCTTGGGATCCCCGAATCGCCCGCTCGCTCAAGGCTATGCGCCCAACACTCGACGGACAAGCAAGGCCAATGGGCAGACATGCTGCAACGTTCCCGACTTGCAGCACCCATGCCACCGCTGCACAACAGTCTGGGTCAGCTCTTGGCAGAGTTAGGCCTCGGGAGTCGTTCGGACGCCGATGTTGGCCTCTGGGGCCGGCTCGTCATCGCTACCCTCGTCCTCGACGAGCCCATCGTCTTGCGCGGCCGGGTCCTCGAACACCCGGAAGGGATCGCGGGACGGGCCGATTCTCGACTCCGGTTGGCGCTTCCCGCCGAGGTTCCGGTCCCGTTCGGCCTCCTCGTCGACGGTCAGCTCGGCCAGCGGAAACGCCTCCAGCCGCTCGTCCGGAATGGGTCGACCGCTGAGGACCGAGGCACCGTAGGTGCCCGCCGCCAGGCGAGCCTCCGCTCGCTCCAGGGCGCCCCACCGGTCACGCAGCCGCTCGCCCAGGGCATCGGTAGTCTCTTCGGCGAGCCGGCGGTCGGCACCGTCCGCTGGGTCCTCTGGGCTGGACCCCGCGACCGCCTCGTCGTGGTCGCGAGACACTACCCGACTCAGCTCATCGAGTCGGCGACGCTCCTCGTCCAGCAGAGCTCTCGCCCGCACCTTGTCCATCCGCGCTCCTCAATCCGCCCGCACCCGTGCACATCGCTGTGGCCACCCCGGTTCGCAGAACCGAAGGTACGTGGCCAGAGCATACTGGCTGATCGTCCCCTGGGTGATCGACGACCGATGTCAGGTGCTGTTGTAGCGGGGTACAAAGCGCCTTACTCCGGGCGGGGTGCCTCGTCCCCGAACAGGAACGACAGCAGGACAAAGCGCCGTCCGGCGGTCACCTCGAGGACCTCGTGCAGGTGCGAGCAGCTGAACAGCAGCGCAGCGCCGGGGGCCGGCCGGTACAACTCGGGCCCGTACTCGGCGAAGCGCAGCTGACCGCCCTGGTAGCCATCGTTGAGGTTGAGGGTGAGCGCGAACCGACGGTGCGCGGTCGCGGGGCTGAGGTTGTCGCGGTGGGCTCGGAAGAACCCACGGTCGGACGCCTGGTAGCACGCGATCTTGAAGCCCTCGAAGCGGCTGGCGTGGTACGCGAACGCCTTCGACAGCTCGGGCATGACACGACGACCGATCGTGGTGGCCAGCTCGCGGCTGCGCTGCGGGTCCCCCACGACGTGGTCGCGGCGGCGCTTCAGCTGCACGCTGCGCTGCTCGGCGCGCCCACCGCCCGTCGAGGACTCCACGCCGGTCTCGCTGTGGCCCTGCTGCTCCCACACCGTGATGAGCTCGGCGCACTGCTCCGGGCCGAGCACGTCCGGCACCACCAGCAGCGGCGCCTGGGTGGTGATCTCGCGCGGCCGCCGGTCGTCCCAGACCAGCTCGGCGACCAACTCGGCGACGTCGGCGGCGATGCGGGCGCCGTCTGCGAACGGCAGCGTCGCACGGACCCGCAGGTTGGGGTCCAGCAGGAAGGCGGTCGGTGCACCTCCCGTACGGTAGGCAGCGGCGGCACGACCGTCGGCGTCCTGGAGCAACGGGAACGGCAGGTCGTGTCCGACCAGCGCGGGCGGGCCGACGACATGCACGGTCAGGTCCGCGTCGCCGATGGCCGTCAGCCCCTCGGCGAGCGCGTCCAGCCTCGCCACGCACGCTTCGTCGGCGAGCACCAGCAGCGCCGGCCGGCCGCCCGCGTGGGCGTAGTACCGCGTCGGCGTCCCGTCCCTGGAGGGCAGCACCATGTCGGGCGCACGCTCGCCCCGCCCGAGGCCGGCCGCGGCCGTCACGCCAACACCGCTAGGAACCACACCATCGGTCGGCAGCATAGTCAACGAGTCAGATCCACTCAACGTTCGGGAGCTGCTGATCCCCCAGCTTGGCTTCCTGCCCATCACGACACTCTCGGCCGGGCGCTGGACCGGCTCGGGAGAGGCAGCGGACGCCGATCGTCGACCCCAACCCGACCAACGAGGCGGCCATGCTCGGCCTTGTCCGCCAACTGGTCACGCCGCTGATCAAAGGTCCGGCAGGCCTGCTCGGCCTGAATCGATTCGACGTCCGCGCTCGAGGAGCGGTGCGGGACCGGGTCAGTGGGCGAGGTCGAGCACGCAGGCGACGACCTTGCCCCCCTCGGGAGGGTGCTGCACCTGCCAGGTGGTCGCGAGCGCCTCCACCAGCAGCAGGCCGCGGCCGCCCTCGTCGAGCGCGTCGGGGGCTGTGGCCAGGTGCAGCAGGTGCGGGCTGGCGTCCTGTACGGCCAGGTGTAACTGGTCGTCGTGCAGCTCCACCAGCAAGCGAAGCTCGGTGTGGGCGTGGATGACGGCGTTGGTGACCAGTTCGCTCGTAACCAGGACGGCCTGGTCGATCTGGTCGGCGAGCCAGGCGCGCTCCAGGGGGTCATCGGGGTCATCGGTCATGAGCAGGTCCCAGGAGGCGCACAGGGCGCGCACGAACCGGCGGGCGGCGGCCGGCGCGGCCGGGGTCGGCGCCAACGCCAGCTCCTGCCGCAGCCACACGGGGTGGGTGAGCGCTTGGTCGATGGCGTCGTCGAACGCCTGGGTGATGGCGTCCTCGACGCTGGGATAGACGGGCAGCCGGTGCGGCTCGGGGAGGCGGGCGAGGATGATGGCCACCTGGGGTTGGGCGCCGCACAACAGCAGCTTGGGCGTGATCCAGCCGCTGGCTGGGTGGTGGGCGGCGGCGGCGAACACGCCGGCGCAGGCGGGGTCCAGCGTCCACACCCCGGTCAGGTCGCAGATGACGGCGAGGGGCTGCTCGCGCAGCCGCCTGAGCAGCAGCGGTTGGAGGCTGGGGGCGGCGGCGTGGTCGAGGTGGCCGGTGAGCGCGATGATCGTGCAGCCATCGCGGGTGGACTGCTGGATCCGCATGGCGCGATCCCTTGTTGGGGTCTGCTCCCCCGTGGCCGGCTAGCCATGACCGTGCAACCAGTCAGCTTGCCCGGGCAGCGGCGTCGGCAAACCACTGTGCGTGGCAACCAGGGCTGGCTTGAGATTGCCGTCCCACCCTACTGTGGGTGGGGTCCTGGCCTGTCCTCCCCCAGCGGCGTCGTCAGCACCTGCTGGACCGACCAGCCCCTGCGACACCGGCGGAGCAGTACCTCGACCCGGATGCCCGTCCGTTGCGACCACCCGATGAGGGTGAGCGTCTCGCCGTTCCAGGTGAGCTCGTCGTGGCGGTGGTGCCGTCGCGTGGGCAGCGATGGGTCGTCGCTGGGCGACCTGGAACGCGGCAGGTCCATGGACGTGTACATCCGTCGCCGCTCGGGGTCCTCGCGCAGCGACAGGTCGGTCTCTCGTTCCAGCGCGCGCCGGAACTCCTCGTTCGGGTCGGGCCGCTGGTCGGGTGGGGGGTTCGGCCGCGGGCGTGGCTGGTCGGTCATATCGGAACCTCCACCTCGTCGGCCCCGCCCTGGCCGCTCTCCTGGAGGCGGAGCTCGCCGACCGGGAGGTAGGTCCTCCTGCACGGCCTGCACCTACCACAGTAGTCGTCATGCCGGTTCCGCGGCGGCCGTCCAGTGCGCCAGTGCTCTGCCACCTGCCAGCTTGTCTACTGCCACCCGATGGCACAGTGTGAGGTCCGACCGAGACGAAGGGGGCCTCCACGTGCCCAAGTATCTACTGATCAACGGCACCGAGCCCAGATGGCGGCTGCACGACACCATGGACAGCGCCGACCTTGAGAACAGCCTTGCGCGCGTCATGGAGAACGGCGCCATCACCTACACGCTAGCCTCCCGCAATGAAGGGGAGACGTTCCAGAGCCTGACCATCAACGGCAAGACCCTGGTGACCTACGTGATCACCGAAGAAGACGACCCGGATCCCGCCAAGACGCGATCGCGGTATGAGGCCGCAGGCTTCTAGCAACCCCGGCTCTCAGATAGGTTCGGTCATGCGGGACGGTGGGGTTGAACCCCTGACCCCGTCGAGACGCGCCGCCTGGAACTTGGCGCCGGTGAGGTTCGCTTTCTGAGGTGGGCGCCGCGAGTTCAGGCTGACCCATCCGGCTGTTGATCGTC
>Ga0209846_1000127_pt1 | contig 10734 bp, 10 predicted proteins | sample GWRWS3_20_30_FD_187244 | JGI IMG/M metagenome (GOLD analysis project Ga0209846, IMG submission 187244) | Riverbed sediment microbial communities from areas with vegetation nearby in Columbia River, Washington, USA - GW-RW S3_20_30 (SPAdes)... | ecosystem: Environmental > Aquatic > Freshwater >... | reverse complement strand
CCATGGGAGTAGTCCCGGCCTCAATAGCACGGCTCGAGGGTCTGGAATTGGCAGAACTGGTTGATTGCGACTATCGTTAGATAACAGGCAATAGTCACGACTAGCTCTGGTGCCCCGCCGACGCTGGCATGACGTAAGCGTTGGAGAGGGCGCTAGGCGCCGGGCTCCTCAGCGTTGTCTAGGGCGTCCATCTCCCGGAACAGCTCCTCGACGGTCATGACACGGGACCGGTCGCCGCGCCTGATGGCGTCAAGGATTGCCTGCGCTTCGACGTGCTGAGCCTCACGGTCTTCGCGCGACCGGAGCGACTTGCGCACCCATGCGGGAGCTTGCTCGATCGGCTGCGCCACCGGGGCCCCTCTCCTGGAGTACCGCGTCACCTGCGATTTGGTGGGCAAGATATGCGCAATACGGACACGGTTCGCTCTCGGGCATCTGGTCACCTCCCGCGGAGCGCCGGCTGACCGGGTCGTCCCGCCCGCCTATCCCCTAAGGCCCGCCGCTATCGTGCGCCCGGCTCGCCCGTGGGCTCGGCGGGACTGCGACGCCAGGGCACGAGTTCGTAGACAGTGCCCGGACGCGGGTAGGACGCCATCTCGGCGAACCTGCGGCGGTAGCTGTGGATCGGCGTGCTCGACGGATCCGTCCGGATATCGATCACCGCCGGGCGATCGGCCGCGAGGGCGGCGTCGAGGGCGTCGCCGAGTTCACCTGGTCGCTCGACGCGCAGCCCCACACATCCGAGCGCCTCAGCAACGCCCGCATAGCTGGGGCGCAGCCGCTCGTTCTCGAGGTCCACGGACTGCCGAAGTCCTTCGAAGAACAAGTGCTGCCACATGGCGAGCCAGGCGAGCGAGCCGTTGTTGAGGACGATGTTGACCGACCGCAATCCGAGTTGCGCATGCGTTGCCAACTCCCCCAGCGCATACGAGAACCCGCCGTCGCCGCTGACGGTGACGATGCGGTCGGATGGCCGAGCCGCGGCGGCCCCGATCGCCGCCGGCACCGCGTACCCGAGGCCCCCCTGCCCTCTGGCGAACAGGAAGTCGCGCGCCGCGCGCCGCGCCGGCACGTGGGCGGCGACCCACCCCGCGGAGAAGCTCGCGTCGCTCACCACCACGTCGCCAGGGCGCAGCCGGACCGCAAGCTCGCGCATCACACGCTGCGGCAGGATGGGAACTGCGCCCGAAGACTCGTCGACGGATCGCTGGCGCGCAGACTCCTCGATCAGGTCGTGTGCGGCCCGCCGCCACTCCGGCCGGCTGCCGCCGCGCAGCACCGCCAGCAATCCGGCCAGCGTGGCCCGGGCATCGCCGTTCAGGGCGACGGCCGGCCGGAAGGTACGCCCGAGCTCGCTTGGATCCGCGTCGAGATGGATGGTCGCCTGGTGGGCGAGCGGGAGCGACCAGTTGTGGCTGGTATTCTGCCCGACCTTGCAGCCGCACCAGAGCACCACGTCCGCCCGCCGGGCGAGCTCCAGGGAGGCGCTGGTACCCAAGGGATTCAGCACGCCGGCCGCATGCGGCGCCGTCTCGTCCACGGCGCCCTTCCCGGAGAAGCTGGTGACCACCACCGCGTCGAGCCGTTCGGCAAGCGCGGCCACCTCGGTCGTGGCCCGCGATGCATGCACGCCCCCGCCCGCGACGACGACGGGCCGGCGGGCCTTCTCCAGCAGGGTCGCGGCCTGCTCGATGCTGTCCTGGGAGGCCGCGGGACGGTAGGCCGGGACACGGCAGTAACGATCGTCGACCTCCAGGTCCGCCTCGTTGGGCTGCCAGTCGGCGTCCAGCACGTCATGGGGCACGATTAGCGCCACTGGACCCGGCCGGCCGGTGGTCGCAACGCGGAACGCGGTCCGCACCATCTGTGGCAGGCTCACCGCGCTCGGGACCCAAAGCGCTGACTTGGTGATCGCCGACAGGAACGTGAGCTGGTCGAAGCCCTGCGAGGCCACGCCCATCGCTCGATACGGTGCCCAGTCCCGGGGTAGCTCACCGACGAGCGCGACCACCGGCACCGACGCGTTGTGGCTCTCCACCAGGCCGTCGGTGAGCTTGGTGGTGCCCGGCCCCACCGTCACGTCGCACACGCCCGGGCGCCCGGTCAGCCGCGCGAAGGCGTCGGCGGCGTACGCGGCCGACCGTTCGTCGCGCACAAGGGCGTGCCGGATGCGGGATGGCCGTCGAGCCAGACCGTCGTACAGGGCCGCCGTCTGACCGCCCGGCTGGCCGAACACGTGCGTCACGCCATAGCGCACCAGCAGTTCGGCGACGAGATCCCCGACGTGGGTCACCGCGGCGCCGTCCCGTCCACGGCGGCGCGATGTCGGCCCAGTTTCGGTCGAAACGCCGCGGCGCGATCGACGTCGGGGGCGAAGCGGCGGGTGATCCGGACTCGTTCGGCCGCCTCGGCCAGCGATGCGTACGCCCCGATCCCGACGCCAGCCAGCAGCGCCGCGCCGAAGGTGCCTGGCTCGGCCTGGCTCGGGACTTCGACGGGAACACCAAGAAGGTCGGCCTTGAGCTGCATCCACCAACCGGACTTGGTCCCTCCGCCCGCGACCCGGCACCGCTGGATCGGGCTGCCCGCGCCGCGGAGCGCATCGATGGCGAAGCAGAGCTCGCACGCGACGCCCTCCATCGTCGCCTTGACCAGCTCGAGGGGCGACGTCGCCAGGCTGAGTCCGGAGATCACGCCCGCGGAGTCCCGAGCATCCGGCCACGGCGCCCCCGCCCCCGACAGGTGCGGGACCACCAACACCGGGCTGGGGTCCGAGCCGGCATCCTGCAGCCGGGCCTCCAGCTCACGCAGCCCGATCCGGGTCACGCTGCGGGCCCAGTTCACGACGCTGGTGCCGTTGGGACTGCGCGCCCACAGGCCCTTGCCTGGCGTGCAGGGCTCTGGGGTCACGGCGAGCCGGGCGCCGACCGCCCGACGAAGGTGCGGTCGGGCGACCGGTGCGACCACCGATTCCCACGTCCCCACCGACACCAGGGCATCCCCCTCCTCGACCACAGCGGAGCCGACCGCCGCGCACGAGCCGTCCCAGCTGCCGACGACGAACACGCACCGAGACGGCAGGCCGAGCTCGCGGGCGGCTCGGGGGCGGATCCGCTGCAGCGGTGTCGCCCAGGGCACGACCTCCGGGAGGAGCCGCCGGTCCAGATCGAGGGCGGCGAGCCGCTCGCTGGACCAGTCGCCGGTCGCAAGGTCGAAGAGGAGGAACCCGGACGCCAGCGCCGGATCGACGACCGGCCGGCCGACCAGCCGGAGCGATGCCAGCTCATGCCATCCCAGGAACCACCGCGCCCTGTCAAGGGTGCGCGGCGCCCGCTCACGCCACCACAGCAGCCGGTTGGTGGGGTCCATGTGGTCGGGGACGTGGCCGCACGCCCGAATCCACTGCTCGCGTGAGCGCGGCAGGATGGCCGCCGCCTCCGCCTCCGGGCGTCGACCGTCCGCGGTCCGCAGGCACGGCCCCAGCGCGCTCCCGTCCCCGCGCGCCGGGAAGCTCTCGCGCCCCGAGGCCGAGACGGCAAGGGCCGCCGGCGGGTCGTGGCGCAGGCGAGGACTGGAGGTGAGGCGCTGGACCGCCCGAACCGTGGCACGCCACACCGCATCCGCGTCGATCTCCCACAAACCGGGCGCCGGGTGCAGGGAGGGGGCGGCCTCGAAGGCGCGGGCCAGCACGGACCCGGACGCCCGATAGGCGACCGCTTTCACGGCACTCGAGCCGATGTCGATGCCGATGAGACTCATCGCGCACCACCTGAGACAGACCGTTGCGGACCCGGGTAGCGTAGCGTCCACGTCATGGACGACGACGGCGAGCTGCCCTCACCGGCCCTGATCGTGCGCGAGGCGGCCTTCGCGGCGAACGTCGCGACCGCGGACGAGCTGCTGCGCGGAAGCCCCAAGCGGATCCGGCCACACGTCAAGACCCACCGGACGCCCGCGCTGGCGCTGCGGCAGCTGACGGCCACCACGGCCGGGCTCACCTGCGCGACGGTCGGCGAGGCCGAGACGATGGTCGACGCCGGCGCCGGCGACGTGCTGGTCGCCAACGAGGTGGTCCAGGACGGGAAGCTGGATCGGCTCGCCGCGCTGGCCCGGCGCGCGCGTGTTGCCGTGGCGGTGGACTCCACCGAAGGCGTCCGGGCGCTCGGCGAGGCGGCGCGGCGGGCCACGGCGGAGCTGCTGGTGCTGGTCGACGTGGACGTGGGACTGGGGCGCTGCGGCGTGGCCGGGGCGGCCGCGGCGGTCGAGCTCGGCCGCGTGGTGGAACGCACGCGCGGCCTCAGGCTCGAGGGGATCATGGGTTACGAGGGCCGGCTGCGCTTCGGCCGCGATGACCGGGCGGAGACGATCGCCCGGGCGTACGAGCTGCTGGCGGAGACCAAGGACGCCTTCGACCGTGCGGGCCTGTGGGCCGGCACCGTGTCCTCGGCGGGCACCTCGACGCTCCGCGAGGCGCTCGCCGACCCCACCATCACGGAGATCCAGGCGGGCACGTACGCGCTCATGGAGGCGGACCTGGACGGGCTGGCACTGCCGTTCGCTCCCGCGTGCGCAGTGGTGGCCACCGTGATCAGCCGCACCGCGGACCGCGCCGTGCTGGACGTGGGGCGCAAGTCGATCGCGTGCGACTACGGGCCGCCGGTGCCGCTCCTGGACGGCGCGGTGCTCAGCTCGATCCACGAGGAGCACACCACGCTCCGCTTCGGCGGCGCCGCGCCGCCCCTCGGCGAGCGGGTCGAGCTGCGGCCGGGGCACATCCGGCTGACGTTCAACCTGCACGACACCGTCTGGCTCGTGGGCGACGACGGGTCGGTGGAGCCCGCCGCCGTCGCCGCGCGTGGGCGGTCGTGGTGAGGCGCGGGTGGCCTGCGGTCTGGCGGTCACCCGGCCGCTCGATGCTCAGCCCGCGTCCAGCCCCTCGTAGAGGGACCTGATCGCGACCACGTGGTCGCTCATGCAAGCCGCCGCGCGCTCGCCGTCCGCATCGCGGACCGCCAGGTAGATCCTCCGGTGCTCCTCGACGTCCCAGGCCCCGAACCCGTCCGCCAGCTCGTACAGGCGAGGGACGCGTTCCAGCATGCGGTGGAAGAGCGAACGGATGAAGCCGTTGAGGACCTCGTTCTTGGCGGCCTCCGCCAGCCGGACGTTGAACTCCACGCCGAACCTGGTGGCCCGGTCCGCCGATCCGCCCGTTGCGAGGCGCTGTTGACCTTCCAGGACCTTCTCCAGCGCCCGCAGGTCGGTCTCGGTGCGCCGCGCCGCGGCGAGGCGTGCCACCTCCGGCTGCACTACCAGCCGCGCCTCGATCAGGGCCTTGGTCTGCGCTCGGACGAACGCGGGCGCGACCGGCTCGTGGTCCAGGCGCGGTGACGCCGACGAGGCGACGAACACCCCGCGGCCGTGGCGGATGTCGAGGGCCCCGAGGGCAGCGAGGCCGTTCAGCGCCTCCCGCACCGTCGAGCGGCCCACGCCCAGCTGCTCCGCCAGGGCCCGCTCCGATGGCATGCGCGTGCCGCTTGGCTGGGTCCGGACCGCCTCCAGCAGCCGCTCGGCGACCGTCTCGACCAGCTTGCGCCTGGGGGCCCGCTCGAAGGCGAGCGCGGGCTCAGCGCCTCGGCGCCCGTCAGCGCTGCTGGGAACGTTCTGCGCCATGCATGCGACCGCCCGTTCTCACCCTCCGGCCCAAGCTTGACATGCTCGCTGGACCGCTGAAAGATGGTCAGACCACCATATCACCTGATGAGCTGATGCATCGTCGCAGGGGATGGGAGGGCGCATGGACGACAGTCCCGTGGTCAAGAGCGACCTCAAGGAAGGCGCCATCGGGCTGACCGGGGCGACGATGCAGGCGATCACCCACATCGCCCCGGCCATCGCCGCGCTGTTCTTCACCCAGTTCATCGTGTCGCTGGCCGGCATCACCGCCCCGCTCGCCTACGTCGTCGGGCTCGTGGTCGTGCTGATGCTCGGCAACACGCTCGTCCAGCTCTCGAAGCACCTGCCCTCAGCGGGCGGCTACTACACCTACGTGAGCCGCGCCCTCAGCCCGAGGGCCGGGTTCCTGACCTCGTGGATGTACGTGCTGTACTCGCCGCTGTCCGGCGGGCCCATCTACGCCTTCTTCGGCTTCATCCTCTCCGCGGAGCTGAAGGCGAACTACAACGTCGACCTTCCATGGCTGTGGTGGGCCTTCGTCCTCGTGGGAGCGCCCTTCACCGCGTTCCTCCAGCACCGTGGCATCGAGCTCTCCGCCAGGGTGCTGCTGATCCTCGGCGGCGCCGAGATCCTGATCGTGCTGGCCCTTGCCATCTCCGGCTTCGCCAACCCCGGCCCAGGAGGGTTCTCGCTATCGGTCTTCGACTTCGGCAACAAGCTCGCCCTGTCCGGCTTCACCCTGGCGATCGTGCTCTCCGTCCAGGGCCTCACGGGGTGGGAGGCCGCGGCGCCCCTCGCCGAGGAGACAAGGGACCCCAGACGCAACGTGCCGCGGTCGGTGATGCTCTCGATCACCATCCTCGGGACCTTCCTGGTGCTGACCTTCTGGGGCGTGATCACCGGGTTCGGCGTCGACAACGTCGACAGCCTGATCAACTCCGAGGAGCTGCCGGGTCTGGCCTTGGCGCACAAGCTGTGGGGTGGGGCGTGGTGGCTGATCCTCGCCGCGTTCTTCACCTCGACCCTGGCCGTGTGCCTGGCCACGGCGAACGTCGGGACGCGCATGTGGTACGGGATGGCGCGCAGCGGCTCGTTCCCGAAGCCGCTCGCCAAGGTGCACCCGACCTACAAGACACCGACCAACGCGATCCTGCTGCAGATGTGCCTGGCGCTCGCGAGCGGCCTGATCGGCGGACTCTGGTTCGGACCCGACGTCTCCTTCTTCTTCATCGACGGGTTGATCCTGGTCCTCGGTGTGGCCTTCGTGTACGTCATGGCCAACGTCGCCGTCGCCCGCTACTACCTGGGCGAGCGGAGGAGCGAGTTCAACCCGCTGCTGCACCTGGTCCTGCCGGTCATCTCGTCGGCGGTGCTGCTGTACGCGATCGCGATCTCCTTCCAGCCGTTCTGCTCCACGACCTGCCCGGCCTCGCCGTACAAGTGGGCGCCGGTCGTCGACGGCGTGTGGCTGCTGCTCGGCATCGGCGTCCTGGTGTACTACCGCGTCAAGGGTCGCGAGGACTGGGTCCGGCGCGCCGGCGCGGCCCTCGGTGAGAGCGAGGCCGAACTCGAGCGGACGGTCGGCTACCCGTAGATCGGCCACCCGTTGAAGAGGTTCGTCAACGACCCGCTCGACGCGGTGGAGGAGATGCTCGAGGGCTTCCTTGTGACGCACCGGGCGCTGGTGCGGCGACTCGAGGCGGCTCGCGTCGTGGTGACGGCGACGCCGCGGCCGCGGGGGACGCGGGTGATCAGCGGGGGTGGCTCCGGCCACGAGCCCGCGTTGCTGGGCTACGTCGGCGCGGGGCTGCTGGACGCGGTGGTGGTCGGCGACCTGGTGGCCTCGCCGCCGGCGCCGGCGGTGCTGGAGGCGATCCGGGCGACCGACACCGGCGAAGGCGTCCTGCTGCTGATCGGCAACTACGCGGGCGACGTCATCAACTTCGAGATGGCCGCGGAGTGGGCCCTCCAGGAAGGCCACCAGACCGCGATCGCGGTGATCACCGACGACGCGGCCGGCGACGACCTGGGCGACGTCCGGTCGCGGCGGGGCCTGGCAGGCGGTGTGCTGGTGTGGAAGGTCGCCGGGGCCGCTGCGGCGTCCGGCGGCGCGCTCGACGAGGTCCGCCGCGCCGCTGGGTCGGCGATCGACCACGTCCGCACCGTGGCCGTCGCGCACGGGCCGGGCACGATCCCAGGCTCCGACCATCCCGCGTTCGCCGTCGCCGAGGGCGAGTACCAGTTCGGCGTCGGCCACGGCGAACCCGGCATCAGGAGCCAGCCGATGGCCCCCGCCGACCAGGTGGTCGACGCGATGCTGGACCGGCTGCTGGCCGAGGGATTCCTGCGCGAGCCCGGCGCCCGCGCCGTCACCATGGTAAACGGGCTGGGGGCCACACCGCTGCTGGAGCTCTACATCGTCCAGCGGCACCTGCTGGCGGAGCTGGAGCGGCAGGGGATCGCCGTCCATCGCAGCTTCGTCGGGCAGTTCTACACCGCCTTCGAGACCGCCGGCTTCTCGGTCACCCTGCTGCAGGTCGACGACCGGTTGGCCGGGCTGGTGGACGCCCCGGCCCGTGCGCCCCACTTCCTCCAGCTCGACCACCGGACAGGGTGATGGCCGCCCCTGGCGCGCTGCTGCAGGTCCTGCGCTCGATCGCCGACGAGCTCCCCGCGCACGAGCAGCGGCTGAACGAGCTGGACGCGGCCCTCGGCGACGGCGACCACGGGCTCACCATCACGCGCTGCTGCCGCGCGATCCGCGAGCAGCTCGAGCTGCTCTCCAACGCTTCGGTGGCGGAGGCGCTGGCCGCCGTCGGGACGGCGGTGGTCGCCCGCGCCGGAGGGGCCAGCGGCGCCCTGCTGGGCTCGGCGTTCCTGGCAGCCGGGCAGGCGGTCGCGGACGGGCAACCGATCGACGCCGCGCGCGTCGCCGCCATGCTCGACGCGGCGCGACAGGCGGTCGCGTCCAGGGGCCGCGTCGCGCCGGGCGACAAGACCATGCTCGACGCGCTGGCTCCCGCCGCCGAGGCGGCACGGCGCGCCGCCGGCTCGGGCGGCTCGGTCGCGGACGCGCTCGCCGCGGCGGCGGCCGCCGCGGAGGAGGGCGCGGACGCGACCGGCGACCTGGTCGGCAGGGCCGGGCGGGCCTCGCGGCTCGGCGAGCGTTCCCTCGGCCATCCCGATCCGGGCGCGGTTTCGGTGGCGCTCATGCTGCGGGTCGCCGCCGACCGGCTCCGGGCGGCGGGCGCGGCGTGAACCGGCAGGAGGCACCGGTCCGGATCGCCATCGGCTCCGACGACGTCGGCCTCGGCTTCAAGGACGCGATCGCCGGGCACCTGCGCGAGCGCACGGGCCGTCCCGTCCGCTGCGTCGACGTGAACCCCACCGGCGAGCTGGACGTGCCGGAGGTCGCCCAGATGGTCGCCGAGTCGGTCCGGCGGGGCACGGCCGACCGGGGCATCCTGGTCTGCGGGTCCGGGGTCGGGATGGTGATCGCGGCGAACAAGGTGCCCGGGATCCGCGCCGCGCAGTGCCATGACGTGTACAGCGCCGAGCACGCTCGCTACAGCGACGACGCGCAGATCATCGTGTTCGGCTCGCGCGTGATCGGGACCGAGCTGGCCAAGCGGGTCCTGGAGGCCTGGCTGGCCGCCGCGTACCAACCGAACCAGCGCCGCCGCAGGCGGATGGCGAAGCTGGAGGCGGTCGAGCGGTCCTACCTGCGACCTACTCCTCGGTCTCTGCGCCGGCGGTGACCAGCCGCAGGGCCTCCCGCACCGGCATCGGTTCGTGCTCCGGATCGACCAGCGCGATCAGCGTCAGCGCGGTCCGGGCCAGGTGACGACCCAGCTGCACGCTCGCCGCCTGACCGTTTCCCGACTCGCAGGTCTCGACAATGGCGGCGTGCTCGCGGGCGGCGGCGGGCCACGCACGGGGCTCGGCCATGTAGACGCGCCGGTAGCGCTCGCTGTGATCCGACAGATCCCGGGCCAGCCGTTCGATCCGCTCGCCCGCGTACTTCCGCAGCAGCTCGTGATAGCGCCGGTGCGCCGCCTCCCACCCGTCGATGTCGCTCCGCGCGAGCAGCAGGTTCATCTCCGACGCCGCCGCCCGGAGCTGGGCCAGGTCCTCTGGCACCAGGCGCGGCACGGTCAGCCGGGCGGCCAGCGCCTCCACCAGCACCCGGCTGGCATAGACCTGCTCCAGGTCGGTCATGGACAGCTCGGCAACCCGGACGCGCCGGTTCGGCGCCGAGTCGATCAACCCCTCACGCTGCAGCATCCGCATCGCCTCGCGCAGCGGGGTCCGGCTCACGCCGAGCCTGGCGGCGAGCTGGACCTGCGAGATCGGCATGTCGGGGTCGAACTCGCCGCGCAGGATCGCCTCCCGCAGCCGCTCGTGGACGACCTCGGTGGAGAGCTCGGGTGCCGACGGGGACCCGACCTCGTCCGCTGCGCCAGACCGCTTCATCTCCATCCCAGGCACGCCCCGCCGAGGCGGCCTCAGCCCGCCGCGGGCCGCTCCGCCGCCATTCCCGCGGCGACCTCCAGCAGCAGGTCCTCCTGCCCGCCGACCGACCTGCGCCGGCCGACCTCGACCAGGAGGTCGCGCGCGTCCACGCCGAACCGTTCGGCGGCGCGGGCGGCGTGGTGCAGGAAGCTGCCAGGCACGCCGGCGAACCCCTGCGTGAGCGTCACCCGGTCGACCGTCGGCGGCGTCGTCAGGATCGGCCGGACGATCGCGTCCGCGATGTCCTCCAGCGCCCACAGGTCGATGCCCGTCTCGATCCCGAGCTTCTGGAGCACCGCGACCAGCGCCTCCATCTGGCAGTTCCCGGCGCCGGCGCCGGCGCCGGCCAGGCACGCGTCGGCGAGCGTTGCGCCCTCTTGGAATGCCACCACCGTGTTGGCGACCGCCAGCGAGAGGTTCTGGTGGGCGTGGATGCCGGCCTCGGCCTCGCCGCCGAGCTCCCGCAGCAGCGCGCCGATCCGGGTCTTGACGTCCTCCATCGTGAGGGCGCCGGCGGAGTCCATGATGTGGACGCCGGTGGCGCCCGCG
>Ga0209846_1000125_pt1 | contig 10760 bp, 11 predicted proteins | sample GWRWS3_20_30_FD_187244 | JGI IMG/M metagenome (GOLD analysis project Ga0209846, IMG submission 187244) | Riverbed sediment microbial communities from areas with vegetation nearby in Columbia River, Washington, USA - GW-RW S3_20_30 (SPAdes)... | ecosystem: Environmental > Aquatic > Freshwater >... | reverse complement strand
GGCCGGCGGCCTCCAGCTCGCGGAACTGCTCCCAGGTCGCCCACTCGGGCACCAGCAGGGAGTTGGCGAGCAGCACCCGGGGCGCGAACGAGTGGGTGCGGAACACCCCGACCGGCTTGCCGGACTGGACCAGCAGCGTCTCGTCGTCCCGCAGCCGGCGCAGGGTGGCGACGATCCGGTCGAACGCCGCCCAGTTGCGCGCCGCCCGCCCGGTGCCGCCGTACACCACCAGGTCGTCGGGGCGCTCGGCCACCTCCGGGTCGAGGTTGTTGCAGAGCATGCGCAGGGCGGCCTCCTGCTGCCAGCCGCGGCAGGACAGCTCGCTCCCGCGGGGGGCGCGGACGAGGCGGGCACCTTCCATCGCGAACCAGCTCCTTCCTGGTCGGCCCTAGCCCAGCGGCCCGACGACCCCCTCGGCGGCGGCGACCAGCGCCCCGGAGGCCACCTGCCGCTCGACCGCGGCCAGGTCGGGGGCAAGATAGCGGTCGGCGTCCAGGGTCGGCACCTCCTCGCGCAGCCGGGCGTGGGCGGCCGCCACCGGCGCCCCCGGGCGCAGCGGCGCACGCAGGTCGATCGCCTGGGCGGCGCAGACGGCCTCGATGGCCAGGGCGCTGCGGACGTTGGCGAGCACCCGGCGCAGCTTCAGCCCGGCGGTCCAGCCCATCGAGACGTGGTCCTCCTGGTTGCCGGAGGTCGGGATCGAGTCCACCGAGGCGGGATGGGCGAGCACCTTGCAGTCGGCGACCAGCGCCGCCGCCGTGTACTGGGTGAGCATCAGCCCCGAGTTCAGGCCGGGGTCGCGGGCCAGGAACGGTGGCAGGTCGTGGTTGAGGGCCGGGTCCAGCAGCCGGTCGACGCGGCGCTCGGAGATGTCGGCCAGCTCGGCCAGGGCGATCGCGAGGAAGTCGAGCACGAAGGCGAGCGGCTCCCCGTGGAAGTTGCCGACCGAGACCACCTCGTCGGTGTCGGCGAAGACCACCGGGTTGTCGGTCACCGAGCCGAGCTCGCGCTCGACCACCTGGCGGGCGAAGGCGATCACGTCGCGGCAGGCGCCGTGCACCTGGGGTGCGCAGCGCAGCGAGTAGGCGTCCTGGATGGCGTGGTCGGAGTGGCGGTGGCTGGCCAGGATCGGCGAGCCGGCGAGCAGCCCGCGCAGGTTGGCGGCGCTGGCGGCCTGGCCGGGGTGGGGCCGCAGCTCGTGGAGGCGAGCCTGGAAGGGACGGTCGGTGCCGAGCAGCCCCTCGATCGACATGGCGCACGCCAGGTCGGCCATGGCCGCCAGCGCCTCGGCGTCGGCCACCGCCAGGCAGGCCAGCGCGAGCATCCCCTCGGTGCCGTTGACCAACGACAGGCCCTCCTTGAAGGAGAGCCGCAGCGGCGCCAGCCCCGCCAGGTGGAGGCCCTCGGCGGCGGGCAGCCGCCGGCCGTCGACCTGGACCTCGCCCTCCCCGAGCAGCGGCAGGGCCAGGTGGGCGAGCTGGGCGAGGTCGCCAGAGGCGCCCACCGAGCCGTGCTCGGGGATCACCGGGGTCACCCCGGCCGCCAGCAGGGCGAGCAGCGCCTCCACGACCACCGGGCGGACCCCGGAGTGCCCCTGGGTCAGGGTGCGGGCACGCAGGAGCTGCATGCCCCTGACCACCTCGACGTCGAGGGGGTCGCCGGTGCCGGTGGCGTGCGACAGCACGATGCGGCGCTGCAGCTCCTCCAGGTCGCCGGGGTCGACGGCGGTGTTGGCCAGCAGCCCGAAGCCGGTCGAGACGCCGTAGACGCGGCGGCCCTCCGCGACCGCCCGCTCGACCACGTCGCGGGCGCCCGCCATCCGCTTGCGGCCCTCCTCCGCCAGCTCGACCGGGACGCGCCCGCGGGCGACCGCCACCACGTCGGAGACGCGCAGCGGGCCGCCCGTCAGCAGCACCCGGGTCGGGCCGGTACCTTCCCGCCGTGTCATGCCCGCATCGTAGGAGCGCCTCGCCGCCGCGTCACGCGCCCGGACCCGTGATTGCGAAGTTCACCAACGGGGAATCCGAGCACGCGAAGTCCGCGTTGTTGCCTATGTAAGCGAAGATACTGCACGTAGCCACCCGCAGATACGAGATCGGTATGCGGAAGTTGCCGGCGAAGGGGTGCAAGATCTTCTGAGTTGGGCCATGCTGGTGGTGCGTCCCGGGCTAGCGACCGGGGGAGGCAAGGAGACGACATGGGCACCGACGACACTGGCACCACCACCCCCACCTTGCAGCGTGAGATGTGCGACAAGTGCGGGTCGCGCATGGAGCTGGAGAGCTCCGCCTACGGCTTCGAGCGCTGGAAGTGCCCAAAGTGCCAGCAGGTCGTCGGCGTCGACACCGACCCCGAGGTCGGCCACCGTTTCCAGATCGCGCGCGGCCAGCCGTGGAACTACTCCCCCGAGGCCTTCAGGAACTGAGCACGACCTAGCCGATACCCAAGGGCCCCACCGTCGGGGCCCTTACTGGTTCCCGGGGACGTACAGCAGCAGCAGCAGCGCCCAGACGGCGTGGGAGACCATGCCGGGGACCAGGCTCCCGGTGACCTGGCGCTGCCGCGCCCAGACGGCGCCGCAGACCAGCGCGGCCAGCAGCAGGGCCGGGTAGCCGGAGAGCGCGACGACGGCCCCGTACAGGCCGGTGGTGGCGGCGACCGGCCGCCAGCCAGGGCCGAGCCGGCGGGTGGCGCGGGCGAACACCGCCCCCCGCCAGAGCACCTCCTCGGCGGGGGCGGTCCCGACCACCACCAGCAGCGCGGCCACCGCCAGCGGGACGCCCCCGGCGAGGTCGGTGACGTCCTGGACGCCCGACCACAGCGGCGTCTCGCGCACGGCCACGGCGCCGGCGCACGACAGCGCGTACAGCCCCAGGCCGGAGACCGCGCCCATCGCCCCGAGCCGCCAGGTCGGCCGCAGGCGGGCCGGCAGGTAGGGATGCCAGGCGGCCCACCAGGACAGCGCCGCCAGCGCCACCATCGCGGGCCAGAACGGCACCACCCGGAGCTGGAAGGCGGCCGGGTAGACGGCGGCGGTGGCCAGCAGCGCAACCGGCACCGCCCAGGAGGGCCGCGCGCCGGGGGCCGGCCGGCGCGGGACCCAGCCGGGCCGGGTGGGTGCCTCGGGGGGTGGCCGGTCGGTCGGGTGGGACATGCGCGCAGCATAGGCGGAGGCGGGCAAGGCCGGCGCCGCTGCTACCATCCTCGCCGTGCCCGAGACCGTCATCCACCTGGTTCGCCACGGCCACGTGGAGAACCCTGGCCGCGTGCTCTACGGCCGGCTGCCCGGGTTCCACCTGTCGGCCCGCGGGCGCGCCCAGGCCGACCTGCTGGCCAGGCACTTCGCCGCCAGCCCGCTGGCCGCGGTGGTGTCCAGCCCGCTGGAGCGGGCCCAGCAGACCGCCGGGCCGATCGCCGCCGCCCACGGCCTGGAGGTCCGCACCGACCTCCGCCTGATCGAGACCAGCAACATCTTCGAGGGCGTGGCCGGCAACGTGGTGTGGTACATCCTGCGGCACCCGCGGATCTGGTGGCAGCTCCGCGACCTGCGCGGCCCGTCCTGGGGCGAGCGCAACGTCGACACGGTCGAGCGGGTGCACGCGGCGGTCGCGGAGGCGCGCGACGCGTTCGCCGGCGGGCAGGCCGTGCTCGTCTCCCACCAGGCGCCGATCTGGGTGGCAAGGCTCGCGTTCGAGCGCCGCTCCCTGGCGCACCTGCCGGGCCGGCGGAACTGCACGCTGGCGAGCGTGACCACGCTGCGGTTCGACGGCGAGGAGCTCCGCGGTGTGGCCTACGCCGAGCCGGCCGCCGCCGCCCTGCTCGGCCTGGAGCCCGGCTCGGAGCGCGCCGGGTCCTGACGACCGGCGGGCCCCGGCCCGCTCACCGGGCGGGGCCGACCACGCGGACGGCGGCGCCGGTGCCGAGCGCTCTCTATGGTTCGGCCGCCGCCCAGGCGGCCCGCAGCAGCTCCCGCACCTCCTCGTCGGTGGTCTGCGGGAACGACCGGTAGGAGTAGCCGACGGCCCGGAACGGCCGCGGGGTGGTGGCGCAGACGACCTCGTCGGCCTCGCGCCGGAGCTGCTCGCAGGTCGCCGCCGGCGCCGTCGGCACCGCCACCACCACCCGGGCGGGCGGCCCGGCCGCCCTGGCGGCGGCGACGGCCGCGCGCATGGTCGACCCGGTGGCCAGCCCGTCGTCGACCAGGATCACCACCTTGCCGGCCGGGTCGGGAGGGGGACGGTCCCCGCGGTAGCTGCGCTCGCGCCTGGCCAGCTCCCGCCCCTCGGCCTCGGCCACCCGCTGGATGGTGGCGTCGTCCAGGTGGAGCTTGCGCACGACCTCCTCGTTGCGGACGCGGACGCCACCGCCGGCGATCGCCCCCATGGCCAGCTCCTCGTGGCCGGGGACGCCGAGCTTGCGGACCACGAAGACGTCCAGCGGGGCGCCGAGCGCCCGCGCCACCCGCGCGCCGACGGGGACGCCGCCGCGGGGCAGGGCGAGCACGAGTACGTCCGCCCGGCCGGCGTAGTGGCCGAGCCGGGCGGCCAGCACGTCGCCGGCCTCCACCCGGTCGCGGAACACGGTCCCGGTCATGACGCCGTCAGCGGGGCTCGTCGTCCTCGTCGATCGGCACCGGGCGCGCCTGGTCCAGCGCGTCCGCCTCGGGGACCTCGTCGTCGATGGTGGGCTCCCGCGGCGGGTCGCGATCCAGCACCGGCATCCGCTGCTCCAGGGCGTCGGCCTCTGGCACGGCATCCTCGGTCATGTGTCGCGTCCTCCTTGTCGTCGGTCCCGCCGACCGGGGGACCACCCCGGTGGTCCCCCGGACCCCCCCGGCCCGGTCGGTCCTGTCTCCCTCTACCCACCGTAGACCCGGCGTCATCCCTTGAGGACCCCTGCCGGGCGCAGCCGGGCGACCACCCGCGACAGCCCGACCCGCTCGCAGGTCTCCACCACCGCGGTGGCGTCCTTGTAGGCGTAGGGGGCCTCCTCGCTGAGCAGCTTCCAGTTGGCGGCGGCCAGCACCACCCCCTCTCCTTCCAGCTTGCGGCGCAGGTCGGGACCTGACATGAGCTTCCTGGCCCTGGTCCGGCTCATCGCCCGTCCGGCGCCGTGGCAGGTGGAGGCGAACGCGCGCGCCTCGGCCCGCTCGTCCCCGGCCAGCACGTAGGAGAACGTCCCCATGCTGCCCGGGTTGATGACCGGCTGGCCCACCTCCCGGTAGCGGTCGGGCAGCTCGGGGTGGCCGGGGCCGAGCGCCCTGGTGGCCCCCTTGCGGTGCACGCAGAGGGTGCGGCGACGGCCGTCGACCTGGTGGTCCTCGAGCTTGGCCAGGTTGTGGCTGACGTCGTAGACGAGGTCCATGCCGAGGTCGCGCTGCGGGCGGCCGAGCACCTCGGAGAAGGCGCGGCGCACCCCGTCGGCGAGCACGTGCCGGTTGGCCAGGGCGAAGTTGGCGGCGGCCCGCATCGCGCCCAGGTACGCCAGCGCCTCCGGCCGCTCCACGGGCAGGCTGACGAGCTGGCGGTCGGGCACCCGGATGCCGAGGGTCGGGGCCAGCCGGTCGATGACCTTCAGGTGGTCGGTGCAGGTCTGGTGGCCGATGCCCCGGGAGCCGGAGTGGAGCATCACGCAGACCTGGCCGGGCCGCAGCCCCATGGCGTCGGCAGCCCGGGGGTCGCGGACCTCGTCGACGACCTGGACCTCGAGGAAGTGGTTGCCGCCGCCGAGGCTGCCGAGCTGCGGGGCGCCCCGCTGGTAGGCGCGGTCGGTCACCTGGCCGGGGTCGGCGTCGGCGAGGGTGCCGCCGTCCTCGCAGGCGTCCGCGTCGCCCTCCACGCCGACGCCGCGGCCGAGGGGGTAGCGCACGCCCTCGACCAGGACCCGCTCGACCCCGGCACGGTCCAGCGGCAGCAGGCCCGTGCCGCCGGTGCCACGCGGGATTCGCCTGGCCAGGGCGTGGACCAGCGCGCCGATCCGGTCCTTGGCGTCCCGTTCCCAGTCGAGGTCGCTGCGGAGCAGCCGGACGCCGCAGCCGATGTCGAAGCCGACCCCGCCGGGCGACACCACCCCGCCGGCGGCCACGTCGGTGGCGGCGACCCCGCCGATCGGGAAGCCGTAGCCCCAGTGGATGTCGGGCATGGCATAGGAGGCGCCGACGATCCCCGGCAGGGTGGCCACGTTGGCGACCTGCTCGACGGCGCGGTCCTCGAGGGCGCGGGCGAACAGCTCGTCGGAGGCGAACACCACGCCGGGCACCCGCATGCCGTCGACGTAGCCGACCGGCACCTCCCAGACGAACGGCTCGACCTGCCGGGGTTCCATGACGCCTCCACTCACACGTCGAGGTAGACCTCTGCCAGCCAGCCGCCGGCGTCGCGGCCGACCCGCAGCCGATGGTAGGTGACCGCCTTCACGAAGGTCCCGTCGGGCGGCGGATCTGTGGACGAGAAGGTCACGCTGCCGGCCGCCCGGTCGTCGCCGACCCGCTCGACCCCGACGGCGGCGATGGCGGCGTGGCCCCGCGTCTCGTGCAGCCACAGCACTTCGTTCAGCCAGTCGACCAGCAGCGCGCCCGGGTCGCCGGCCGTCACCTCCACGGCGACGGCCTCCCCCGGCCCCGGACGACGCGCGCCGAGGACCTCGGCAAGGCCCTGGGTGGCCTGCTCGAACGCCTCCTCGAGGGTGGCGCCGCGCGCCCGGATGCCGACGTCGGCGGTGTGCTCGAGCAGCTCGAAGTCCCCCATGGGGATGGACGCCTCAGTTGGGCCCGAAGCCGAGGACGTCGCGGTCGTACAGCCGTGACTCGATCGAGCGGAGGTTGGAGCGGGTGCAGGAGGCGCACAGGTAGGTCCAGCCGCGCACGCCGGTCTGGATGGTCCAGCCCAGGGGGAGGCCCGGGCCGCCGGTGTCGGCGATCACCGCGCAGTACTGGCACACCGGCGGGCGGGCGCCGCGCTCGCGCTCCTTCTGTCTGGCCATACCGGGATTGTGCGCGCCGGGCCGCCCGACGGCCAGTGGGCGGAAGCTGCCTACCCGTCGGTCGCCAGCAGGGCGAGCAGCTCGTCGCCGTAGCGGTCCAGCTTGGCCGGGCCGATCCCGTCCACCGCCAGCAGCTCGCCGCGGCTGCGGGGGCGGCGCTCGGCGAGGGCGGCAAGGGTGCGGTCGTTGAAGACCACGTAGGCGGGGACGCCGTCGGCCTCGGCCCGCTTGCGCCGCCAGGCCCGCAGCGCGTCGGCGACGGGGCCGTCGGCCCGGGCCTGGGTGCCGGAGCGGCCGCCGCGGGTCATGCCGGAGGCTACCGCCCGAGGCCGGACCCGGCCGCCGCCGGGCGCGACCACGTCGTCGAGGAAACGGGACGGGCGGCGGGGCTGCTCGCGCCCGGACGGGCCGGCGCGCCGCGCCGCCCACGACAGCCACAGGTGGACCCTGGCCCGGGTCAGGCCGACGTAGAGCAGGCGCCGCTCCTCGGCGACCTCCTCGGGGGTGCTGGCCTGGCGGATGGGCAGCAGGCCCTCCTCCACGGCCGGCAGCAGCACGGCGTCGAACTCCAGCCCCTTGGCCCGGTGGTAGGTGAGCAGGTTGACCCCGCCGCCGACCCCCTCGGCCTCGGCCGCCGCCCGCCGGCCGATCTCGTCCAGGAACCCGGCCAGCCCAGGCCCATCCCCGTCCGCGGCGGCCTGGAGGCGCTCGGCGATGCCGAGCAGGGTGACCAGGCTGGCGTGGCGCTGGCGGGCCTCCTCGCCGTCCGGCTCCTCGTCGCGACGGAAGCCGAACCGCTCGTACCAGATCGCCTCCAGCGCGTCCACCAGCCCGCCGTCGACCGCCCTGCCGGCCCTCGACCGCAGCACCCCCAGCGCCCGCAGCACCTCGGTCCGCCGGTAGAACAGCTCGCCGCGGACCTGGTAGCGGATGCCGGCCTCGGCCAGCGCCTCCTCGAACGGCGGGATCTGGGCGTTGGTGCGGACCAGCAGCGCGACCTCGTCCGGGTCGACGTCCAGGCCGGCGAGGCGGCCCACCTCCTCGACCAGCGCCTTGACCTCGTGCTCGGCGCTCTCGAAGGCGGCGACCGTCGGCTCGGGGCCCGGCGGCCTGGTCGCCACCAGCCGCTTGCCCGCCGGCTTGCCGGGGGTGCGGGCCAGCAGCCGGTTGGCCATGGCGAGCACCTGCGGCGTGGAGCGGTAGTTGTCCTCCAGCCGCACCACGCGGGCGTCGGGGAAGCGCCGCGCGAAGCCGGTCAGGTAGTCGGAGGTCGCGCCGGTGAAGGTGTAGATCGTCTGGTCCTCGTCGCCGACCACGGCCAGGTCACGGCGCTCGCCCAGCCAGGCGTCCAGCAGCGCCTGCTGCAGCGGGTTGGTGTCCTGGTACTCGTCGACCGAGAACCAGCGGTAGCGGCCGCGGACCTCCTCGGCGACGTCGGGACGCTCGGCGATGGCCTCGACGGTGCGGGCGAGCATGTCCTCGAAGTCGATCCGGCCGGAGCGTTCCTTGGCGCGCTCGTAGCGGCGGAACAGCCCGGCGAACAGGTCGGCGGGCACTGGTGGGGTGCGGCCGGCGGCGGTGACCGTCGCCTGGTAGGAGGACGGGTCCAGGCGACGCGCCTTGGCCCACTCGAGCTCGTCGGCCAGGTCCTTGATCGCGGTGAACCGGTAGCCGCCCGGCAGCGAGCGCTGCAGGGGGACCAGCAGCGGGGCCTTGGACTCGAGCACCTCCGGCGGGCGGCCGCCACCCAGCCGCGGCCAGAAGTAGCGGAGCTGGGCCAGCGCCGCGGCGTGGAAGGTGGCGGCCCGCACCCCCGGGAAGCCGAGCGAGGAGAGCCGCTCGCGCATCTCGGCGGCGGCCTTGTCGGTGAAGGTGACCACCAGCACGTGGCCCGGGTGGACCGCGCCGGTGGCGATGGCGTAGGCGACCCGGCGGGAGATGACCCGGGTCTTGCCGGTGCCGGCGCCGGCGAGGATGCAGACCGGCCCGGCGGTCAGCTCGACCGCCTCCCGCTGGGCCGGGTTCAGGTCATGGGTCAGGAACTTGGGGTGCACGGCTGCCCACTCTGCCACACCGCCCCGACGGTCCGGCCCCCGTGTCCACAGCGCGTCCCGCGCTACCCGCCCAGCCCGCCGAGCGGGTCGTGGTCGTGGGTGCGCTCCACGACCCGCTGGGCCTTGCCGAGCTCCACCCGGGGGATGGTCCCGGCGGGCAGGACCCGGACCTCGGTGGTGAGCCCGAGACGCTCCAGCACGGCCGCGCCGACCGAGGCGGCGACCCGCTCCCGCTCGGCCTCCTCGGTCTCGGCGCAGATCGCCCAGCCGGCGGCCAGCTCGCACGCCACCACCAGCCTGGGCATGGCCTCGCTGCGGTCGACCACCAGCAGGTAGTGCGACCCGACGGCCGGCTCGGCCAGCAGCACCGCCTCGACCTCGCTGGGGTAGACGTTGACGCCGCGGATCACCAGCATGTCGTCCTTGCGCCCGGTCACCTTGGACATGCGCGGCAGCGTGCGGCCGCAGGCGCACGGCGACAGGTCAAGGGTGGCGAGGTCGCCGGTGCGGTAGCGCACCAGCGGCATGGCCTGCTTGGTCAGGGTGGTGAAGACCAGCTCGCCGCGCTCCCCCGGCGCGAGCGGGCGGCCGCTGTCCGGGTCGACCACCTCGACGAGGAAGTGGTCGCTGTTGACGTGCAGGCCGGCCTGCGCCTCGACGCACTCGCAGGAGACGCCGGGACCGATGATCTCCGACAGGCCGTAGATGTCGAGGGCCTTGAGCGGCAGCGACGCCTCGATCTGGGCGCGCATCGCCTCGCTCCACGGCTCGGCGCCGAAGATCCCCACCCGCAGCGACACCTCGTCGCGGGCGACGCCGGCCTCGCCGAGCGCCTCCCCGAGCCGCGCCGCGTACGAGGGTGTGCAGCACAGCACCTCCGGGCGGAGGTCGCGGATCAGCGTCACCTGGCGTTGGGTCTGGCCGCCGGAGACCGGCACCAGCGTGCAGCCCATCAGCTCCGCGCCCTGGTGCATGCCGAGACCGCCGGTGAACAGCCCATACCCGTACGCGTTGTGGACCAGCGTCCCCGGCCCGGCCCCGGCGCAGCCGAGGGCGCGGGCGCACACCTCGGCCCAGAGGGCCAGGTCGCCGCGGGAGTAGGCCACCAGGGTCGGCCGACCGCCCGTCCCCGACGAGCCGTGGACGCGGACCACCTGCTCACGCGGGACGGCGAGCAGGCCCCACGGATAGTGGTCCCACAGGTCGGCCTTGGTGGTGAACGGCAGCGCCGGCAGGTCGTCGAGGGTGACCCGGGCCTCGGCGCCGACGCCGGCGTCGGCGAGGCGCCGCCTGTAGAACGAGCTGACGTCGGCGAGGCGCCTGACCAGCGCGCCGAGCCGCTGCGTCTGGAGGGCCGCTCGCTCGTCGTCCGGCATCGTCTCCGCACGCTGGTCCCAGATCGGCACCCTTGCCTCCTCCCTCCGCGGTCATAGCCGGACATGCTACGCAGTCGCCCCCGGGGCGGCTGACTGTGCCGCCTGTCGCCGGAGTATCTTGGTGGCGACGGCGGGCGACCGCCGGCGGCGACGAACCCAGCAACGGCGCTGGGCGGGCCTCCCCCCTGCCCCGCGTGCGCACCGCTAGCAGGAGGGCAACGTGGGCGTCTTCGAGAAGATGGCCGAGCACGGCCACGAGCAGGTGGTGTTCTGCTTCGACCGGCAGACGGGCATGCGGGCGATCATCGCCATCCACGACACCGCGCTCGGGCCCGCCCGTGGCGGCACG
>Ga0209846_1000120_pt1 | contig 10963 bp, 8 predicted proteins | sample GWRWS3_20_30_FD_187244 | JGI IMG/M metagenome (GOLD analysis project Ga0209846, IMG submission 187244) | Riverbed sediment microbial communities from areas with vegetation nearby in Columbia River, Washington, USA - GW-RW S3_20_30 (SPAdes)... | ecosystem: Environmental > Aquatic > Freshwater >... | reverse complement strand
ACGGTCGTCGAGCCGGGCACGTAGGCCAGGGGCGGCGGCGGCTCGTCCCGGACGACGACCTCGTTGGCGGGCTGTGCGCTGTCGTTGGCGATGACGAGCTCGACGCGTGCGGTGTCGCCGGGCTGGAGGCGCGCTGGCGTGATCCGTTCGGTCAGCCGGATCTCCTCGCCGAGCGGGGCCTCCAGGACCCGCTGCATGTCCAGGGGGAGCGGGGCGATGGCGCGCTGGGTCATCGACGCCGAGGAACCGTCGATGAAGAACAGCACGGCCGAGAACAGCCCGACGCCGAGCGTGATCCCGGCGAGCGTCGCCAGGCTCCTTCTGGGGTTGCGGACGAGGTCGCGCCAGACGTAGGTGGCGATCACGTGACGCGCCCGTCGCGGAGCCCGATGCGCCGGTCCATCCGCCGCGCCGCGTCCCGGTCGTGGGTGACCATGACGAGGGTCGCGCCGATCTCGCGCTGCACCTCGAGCAGCAGGTCGATGACGCCGGCGGCGTTGGCGGCGTCCAGCGCGCCGGTCGGCTCGTCGGCGAGGATGACCGCCGGCCGGTGCACGACCGCCCGGGCCACCGCGGCGCGTTGGCGCTGGCCGCCCGAGAGGTGGTCGGGGAGGCGGTCCGCCTCGTCCGCGAGGCCGAGCCTGTCGAGCAGGTCGAGGGACCGGTCCACGCCGCCGGAGCGCCCGTCCAGGGCGAACTGGAGCTCGACGTTCTCCACGACGGTGAGGAACGGGAGCAGGTTGTCGGCCTGGTAGACGAACCCGACGTGGGTGCGCCGGAAGTCGGAGCGGCCGCGGTCCGGCAGCGACGAGACCTCCTCGCCGCCGATCCGCACGACGCCCGCGGTCGGCACGGCCAGGCCCCCGATGACGCCGAGCAGCGTCGACTTGCCGCACCCGCTGGGCCCGGTGATCGCCACGCTGGACCCGGCGTCCACTGTGAAGGAGACCCCGTCGAGGGCGAACACGGGACCACCCGGTGTGTGGTGCTCGACCACCACCGACTCGACCTGGATCGACGCGTCCACGGTCACACCGGCACGATCCGGCGGTCGGCGAGGCGCAGCGGGTGCTGGGCCTGGCGGGCGAGCTGCTCGTCGTGGGTCACGTACAGGACGGCGAGGTCGCGCTCGCGGGAGGCGGCGAAGACGAGCTCGGTGACGTGCGCCGCGGTCGCGGAGTCGAGCTGCCCGACGACCTCGTCGGCGAGCAGGAGGTCCGGTTCGTTGGCGAGCGCCACGGCCACCGCCACCCGTTGCGCCTCCCCGCCGGAGAGCTGCCGCGGAAGGTGGTCCATGCGGTCACCGAGCCCCAGCTCCGACAGCAGCTCCCGCGCTCGGCGCAGCGACCGGCGTCCCGGGGCGAAGCCCATGGCCAGCTCGACGTTCTCGACGGCGGTCAGGAACGGGATCAGGTTGTCGGACTGCAGGACGACGCCGATGCGCTCGGCGCGGAGCCTCGCGCGGCCGGCCTCGTCCAGCCTGTCCGTCTGCTGCCCGCCGACGTGGACGTGGCCGGCGTCGGGGCGCATGAGCCCGGCGATCAGCGAGATGAGCGTGGACTTCCCGCTTCCCGACCGGCCGACCAGGCTGGTGGTCTCGCCGCGCCGCAGGTCCAGGTCGACCCCGTCGAGCACGTGGAGCCGGTTCGGGCCGGTCCCGTAGGACTTCGACACGCCTTCCAGGCGCACCAACGGTTGGGCCATCATGCGGCGCCGAGCTCGGCGAGCCTCGGCAGCACCCGCTCGGCGACCTGCTCGGCGAACTCGACCGGGTGCCGGTCGGGCATCGTCTCCATCTCGGTCACGCCGAGCGCGGCGTACTCGCCGGCGGCGGCGACGAACCCGTCGACGTCGGCCAGGGCCGGCCGGACGGCCAGCACGGTCTTGGTGATGGCGTCGTAGTCGCGGCCTTCGGCGTCGCAGTGGGAGCGCAGGACCTCCAGCTTGTGCGCGACGTCGGCGGGGCTGCTCCCGAACAGGTTGCAGGCGTCGGCGTAGCGGGCCGCCAGCAGCAGCGTCTTCCGCTCGCCACCGCCGCCGACCAGGATCGGTGGGTGGGGCCGGCTGATCGGCGCGGGGACGCACAGCGTCTCGGCCAGCTGGTAGTGGCGGCCGTTGAACGCACCGTCGTCGTCGCTCCACATCTGCAGGCAGATCCGCAGCGTCTCCTCCAGGCGCTCGAACCGTTCCGCCACCGGCACCACCGGCACGCCGAGTCCGCGCTGCTCGCGCTCGTACCAGGAGGCGCCGACGCCCAGCCGCGCCCGGCCGCCGGACAGCACGTCGAGGGTGGTGACGATCTTGGCGAGGAGCCCCGGGTGGCGGTACATGACGCCGCTGACCAGCACCCCGAGGGTCATGCGCTCGGTCCTGGCCGCGACGTAGCCCAGCGTGGTGTACGCCTCCAGCATCGGCTCGGCGGCCGAGCCGACGTGCTCCATCTGGAAGTAGTGGTCCATGACCGTGAGCGTCGAGAACCCCGCCTGCTCGGCGACCCGCGCGGTGTCGGCCAGGGTCGGAGCGATCTTCGCCGGATCGCCCGGCGTCGAGTAGTTCCAGTAGTGCAGGCCAAGCCTCATCGCGATCCCCTCCTGCTCGACCCCGCATACTGGGGCCCATGGACGACGCCGTGCGGGACTAGGTCGACGGTATCGCCCCCGAGCACCGGCCGCTGTTCGACCGCCTCCACCGGCTGATCAGTCGTCGCCCCGGGCGGTCGCAAGGACGTTGAAGCTGGCGTCCAGGTCCACCTCGACGGTGGACCCGCTGGACCTGACGAGCTCGACCTCGTAGGCGCTGCCCGGGTTGCCGTCGTGGTTGGCCTCGCGCTCGACCTCCCGTGCGGTCGCCCCGGACACGGCCGCCTCGGCGGCCTGCCTGGCCCGCTCGGAGGCGGACGGTTGCCGGACCCTGACGACGGTCGCGGCGCGGGCGGATTCGCTGCGGGTGTCGGTGGCGTGGTCGGGGCTCAGGCCGCCGGCGATGATCAGCACGGTGCCGATCGCGACGATGAGCACCCTGATGGTCAGCCGCATGCCTACCACCTCCGGGGGGGCGCGCCGGTGCTGCCAGGACCCTACCGACCGGTGATTGGAGGTTGATGAGAGCCGGATGGGAGCCGCAGCCGGACCTATCCCGGGGTCTGGTCCAGGCGGACGTCGTCGAAGTTGACGGTCCACGTCTTCGCCGCGGTGTCGCCGATCTGGACCCGGCCGATCGGGTCGGTGCCGGTGTCGGCGACCCAGCCGTCGACGATCTTCACGCCGTCGCGGTACAGGTCCCACGCGCCGGCCGAGCCGACCGTGCCGCACAGCTCGACGTCGTGCCATCCGGTGCCGAGCGCGACCCCCGAGCTCTGCTGGGTCGCGGTGAAGTCGGAGCGGACGACCAGCACGCCGGAGGCGTTCACGTAGGCCTTGGCGACCGGCCCGCCCGCGGCCGTCCGCAGCCGGAACAGGTCGGTGTTCCCACCCAGCGCCGCCGCGTTGACGTTCACGCTCAGGCAGGCCGAGCCGGTGGTGGCGGCGAGGGTCTTGCTCGCGAAGGCGCTCTGCGCCGTGGGGTTGCCCTGGGCGCTGGGCGCGGCGGCCGACCCCTGCGTGGCGTCGATGGTGAGCCGGGTCACGCTGGTCCAGCTCGACAGGTCCCCGGTCGAGAAGTCGTCGGCGAAGATCGCCTCGCTGGACACCAGGATCGGGCCCGACGCGGAGCTCGTCGCGCTCTGGTTGCTCGCCGCGTCGACCGCGTCGACGGTGTAGGTGTGGGTCAGGCCCGGGGTGAGACCGCTGTCGGAGAACGTCGTCGCGGTCGTCTCGCCGACCGGTGTCGGGTCGCCGTCCCGGTAGACCCGGTAGGTGATCGGGTGCGAGTCGTCGAAGGACCCGGTCCACGAGAGCTCGATCGTGCCCGGGGAGGGGCTCTGCCCCGTCGGCGTCCCCGGCGTGGTCGGCGGTGTGGTGTCCGGGGCCGCCTGCCCACCCGGCTCCAGGTCGACGCGGACATGGTCGAAGTTCATCGTCCAGGTCTTGGCGGCGGTGTCGCCCACCTGGATGCGGCCGATCGGCTCGCTGCCGGTGTCCGCCACCCAGGCGTCCACGATCTTCACGCCGTCGCGGTACAGGTCCCAGGTGCCGGCGGAGCCGACCGTGCCGCACAGCTCGACGTCGTGCCAGCCGGTCCCCAGGTCCGCCCCCGGGACGAGCTGGTCGCCGGAGACGTCGGAGCGGACGCCCAGGTTGCCGGACGCGGTCACGAAGGCCTTGGCGATCGGCTCCCCCGTCGCCGTCCGCAGGCGGAACAGGTCGACCGAGTTGCCGCCGAGGTCGGCCGCGTTGACGTTCACGCTCGCGCAGGCCGACGGGTAGGTCAGCTCGAAGTCCTTGCTCGCGAACGCGGTCTCCGCGCTGGGGGCTCCCCGGAGGCTGGGCTCGGTCGGCGCGCCCAGGGTCCCGTCGATGGTCATCTGGGTGACGCTGGTCCACCTGGTGAGGTCCCCGGAGGTGAAGTCGTCGGCGAAGATCACGGCGGCGACCGTGACGGGGTCCGAGGCCGGGCTCATGGCGCTCGCGTTGTCGGCGGGATCGACCGCGTCCACGGTGTAGGTGTGGGTCGAGCCCGCCGTCAGCCCGACGTCGCTGAACGAGGTGGCGGTCGTCTGGCCGACGGGGGTCGGGTCGCCGTCGCGGTAGACCCGGTAGGTGATCGGCGAGGAGTCGTCGGTCGACGCGCTCCAGTCGAGGTCGACCTTGCCCGCCGTGGTGCTCTGCGCGGTCGGCGTGCCCGGCGTCGTCGGCGGCGTGGTGTCGGGTGGCGGCGGATCAAAGACGAACATCCCGCGGGACTGCCAGGTGGTCGCGGCGCTGATCTGCGTGGGCGTGCCGGTGGGCCTGGTCCCGTCCCAGTCGACGCTGTAGAGCCGGCCGTCGGTCAGCGCGTAGATCAGCTTGCCGGACGCCAGCGTCATGCCGCGGACGTTGCCCCACTGGACGGCGCCGTCGGTCGGGTAGCTGCTGGCGACGAACAGGTTGGCGCCGACGAGGTCGTTCTCGGGGTTGAAGTAGCGGTAGTAGAGCTTGTTGTTGTTGGTGGTCTGCCCGAAGCCTGGCCGGTTGACCGTGTAGTAGATGCGGCCGTTGCCGTAGAACATCCCGGTCATGGCGGCGATGTCGGTGGTGAAGGCCGGCACGCGCGTGGTGGTGCCGGGGATGGTGAACGAGCTGGACGGCTGCACCTGCAGGCCGTTCAGGTTCACCTGGCTCTGGGGACCGAAGCTGGTCCCGTCGAAGGTCCGCACGTACAGCCAGCCGTCGCTCAGGCCGTAGTACAGCTTGCCGTTCAGCGCGAACGCGCCGCGAGCGGTCTGCCAGTTGATGCCGGGGACCGGCGTGGTCGGGCCGAACGTGGCCAGGTCGTAGGAGCGGCGGTTCAGGGCGCCCGTGGACTGGTCCATGTTGTAGAGGGTCCCGGGGAGCTGGTAGGTGACGATCGGCGGCGGCGCGACGCCACCCTCCACTGGATAGAAGGAGATCTTCTGGTGGAACTCGCCGCCGGTGTGGTCGGTGTCGCTGCCGATCCACAGCCCGTCGGCGCTCGTCGGCATGGTGAAGCTCCCGACGCCCCGCTCGTGCCCGGGGTTCCAGCTATAAGGCAGACCGTTCACGGGGTTCAGCGCGGCGATGCCCTCCCGCGCCACCGCGCCGGGGCCCGCGTTGTCGGCCGCGTACGGGTTGTTCCACCAGCGGAAGTGGCCGCCGACGTAGACGACCGCGCCGCTGGTCCCGACGCTCCAGGTGGTGTCGCCGCCGCTCCAGTTCGCCCAGGTCGGGTGCTGATTGGGGCCGGTGGCGTTGAGCTCCCAGCGCGCCACCGTGTCGCAGAGGCGGTTGGCCCGGAAGGCGCCGGTGGTGCCGACGATGAAGTAGGTACCGTCGGGCGAGATCTTCACCGAGCGCATGTAGGTGTTCCGGAAAGCGGCCGCGCACCAGGCCGTGGTGGTGGTGCCCACGTAGATGGGATAGTCGGTGGTCTGCCACGAGGAGAGGGTCGCCGGGGTGGTGCCGATGTCCAGGATGGCGATCTGCAGGCGGTCCTGGCCGGCGACCTTGCGGAACGAGCCGATCGCGACCAGCTTCTGGCCGTTGGCGCTGACGTCGATCTCCTGGACCCCCAGGCTGCCCGACGCCGGGTCGCTGAAGGGCAGGTCCAGGTTGGGGTCGACGTTGCCGGTGGTCGGGTCGACCCGCGCCAGCCCCGCGCGGGCCACGCTCTTGACCTGCGAGAACTTCCCGGAGACGTACAGCCAGCCGTTGTTGTACTCCATGTCCTGGACGCGGGAGTTGGCGTTGGCCTTGAAGGTGCTCACCGGCTGGCCGTCGGCGAGGCTCAGGCGCGCCAAGTGGCGGTAGGTGACGCCGTTGACGGTGCCGAACTCGCCGCCGACGAACACCGACGACCCGTCCGGCCCCGGCGCCAGCGCCAGCACGACGTTGTTGAGCTGCGGCACGAAATCGGGGTCGATGACGCCCGTGTTCATGTCGAACGCGAACAGGTAGTTGCGGGTCAGGTCCTGCGACGTCCCAGCCCGGCGCACGGTGGTGAAGCTGCCGCCGACGACCACCTTGTTCCCCATCTGGACGATGGCGTTGACCTGGCCGTCCTGGACCTGCGGCGTCCAGTCCGCGGGGTCGGCGCTGACGAGCTTCGAGTGGGCCGTGTCGGAGGCCAGCGACGGGGTGGGCAGACCCAAGAGCACCGCCGCGCTCAGGACGAGGGCGAGCAGCAGTGGCCGTGAACGGGCAGGGCGAAGGCGCATGGTCCGGTGGTCTCCTGGTGTCCAATCCGGTCGATCCGGGTGTTGCGGCACTGAAAATACCCGCAACCCGCAGCGCCGCCCACCGGCGAAAGCAGCAGGCGAAGCTACGTCGTCTGCGTCAGGCGACCGGCATCAGCGCGATGCGGGCGCGGGTCTCCCCACCGATGTGGGTGGTGTCGCTGCCGACCCACAGGCCCTGGGAGGTGACGTAGAGGTCCTTGCCGCCAACGCCACGGTCCTTGGTCGGGTTCCACCCCAGCGCCAGCCCGCTGGTCGGGCCGATCGCGCCGATGCCGGGCCGGCTGACCGCGCCCGGCCCGGCGCTGTTGCGGCCCTGCGGGTTGTCGAGCCAGCGCTGGTGGCCCTGCACGTACACGGCCACGTCGGTGGCCGCGACCGAGTGCAGCGTGTCCCCGCCGGTGTAGTTGATCCAGGTCGGCCGGAACGGGTTGGGCAAGCTGGTCTCGAACCGGGCCGTGGCGTCGCACAGGTCGCGGCCGATCCCGCCGGCCTGCGGCACGAACCCGGTCGCCACCACCGCGAACCACGACCCGTCGGGGGAGAAGTCGACGTCCTTGACGTAGTCCGGGAGGCTGGCGGCCTGGCACAGGTTCTGCAGCGGCGGGTACCACCAGCCGTTCACCGTCGCGGTCGCGCCCAGGTCGAGCATGAACGCCCGCCAGCGGGTCTGCCCGCCGACGGAGGTGAAGTTGCCGACGCCGACCAGCCGCGTCCCGGCCGGGTTCACGGCGAACCGGTAGACCTCGGTCGGTCCCGCGTTGCCGGCGACGGTGCCGCTGATGCCGACGTTGATGTAGCCGGTGTTGGCGCCGCTGGCCAGGTTGAGCGCGCGCAGCTTGCCGGGGAAGGTGCCGGCCACCAGCAGCCGGCCGCCCACCACGGCCGCGTCGGTGACGTTGCCGGAGGCGAGGTTGGCGTTGAACGCGGTGTCGACCGCGCCCGTGACCGGGTCCAGCTTGGCCACGCCGCGCCGGGCCACGCCGTTGACGGTGGCGAAGGTGCCGCCGATGTACAGCGAGGTGCCGTTGCTGGCGAGCGCCCACACCTCGCCGGCCACGTTGGGCGCGAACGGTCTGATCACGCCGCTGGCCGGGTCGAAGGCGACGATGTTGTTGCGGGTGAAGGTGCCACCCGGGCTGACGCCGGGCGCGGTGCTCACCGAGCCGAAGCCGCCGCCCGCGTACATGGTCCCGCCGACCTGGACGAACTTGTACACCGCGCCGCTCGCCACGTTGGGCGTGAAGTTGGCTGGGTTGTCGCTGACCACCACGCCAAGCGCCGGCGCCGCCGCGGCCGCCGTCGGCACGGTCGCCACCACCAGACCGAGCCCGATCGCGACCAGCGTCGTCCGTAGCGTGCGCTTCCCGAGCGAGACCATGACGCCCCCTCTGTCCAAGTCGAAGCGGTCCTGCCTCGCCGGACAGGACACAGGCGTCGATGGTAGCCGTTCCCGGCGATTCCGGAACGATGCGGTTGAACTACGTCGAGCACGCGGTTTGGGGGACCAGCATCTTCGGCTGACGTTCACCTGCCCGCCCCGCGATGGGCAGGTCGTCGCCGTCGACGCAGCCGATCATCCGGCTCGTGATCACCCTGGAGCGGCGCATCGTCCGGGGGCAGGCCCGCGAAGGCGGGTACCGTCGGTTGGGTGTCGTCGGCGGCGAACCGCGGCAGGTGCGTACCGAGCTGGTGGGGTCAGGCCGCCCGCCAGGCGAGCGGCGGCCGCTGCTGGCGTTCGCGCACCTGTCCGATCTGCACGTGATGGACCATCAGTCGCCAGGCCGGGTCGAGCTACTGGACCGCTACGCCGATCCTGACTCGCCCATCCGCGACCGGGTCGGCATGGTCGGTTCCTACCGGCCGCAGGAGCTGTTCACCTACCAGGTGGTCGAGGCGATGGTGAAAGCCATCGACGCCGTCGGCGCCTCGCCGGTCGGCGCCAGGCCGCTGGACTTCGCGGTGGTGACCGGGGACGCGACCGACAACTGCCAGCACAACGAGCTGCGCGCCTACATCGACCTGCTCGACGGTGGGTCGATGGTGGTCCCGGACTCCGGTGACCTTACCCGCTACCAAGGGGTCGCGGACTCGGTGGTGCACGACCATCGCTACTGGCATCCACACGGCGGCAAGCCCGACCTGCCGCGAGCCCGCTGGGGGTTGCCGCGTGTGCCCGACGGCCTGGACATGGCTCGAGCCCCATTCACGGCCACCGGGCTGCGGCTGCCCTGGTACGCGGTCTACGGCAACCACGACAACCAGGTGAAAGGTACGGTTCCCGCCAACCAGGCGCTGGCTGCCACGCTGGTCGGCGAACGCAAGCACATCACCCCCCCTGACCGGTTGGACGCCGTGGACGTGCTGCGCCGACTCGATCTCGGCGACCACTCCGCGATGGCAGCCCTGGCGGTCGGCGCGCGCACCCGGACCGTGGCGCCGGACCCTCGTCGGCGGCCGGTAGCCCGGGACGAGCATGTCCTGGAGCACTTCCGGACCCGTGGATCGCCGGTCGGTCACGGGTTCGCCCACCCGGACGACGGCGGCGGCCGGGCCTGGTACGCGTTCGACCACGGCGCCATCCGCTGTGTCGTGCTCGACACCGTGAACGAGCATGGCGGCTGGCAGGGCTCCATCGGCGCCGACCAGCTCGCCTGGCTGATGGGTGAGCTGAGGGCCGCCGCCGACCGGATCGTTGTCCTGTTCAGCCACCATCCGCTGGAGTCGCTGGTCAACGCCTGCCGCGCGCCGGGGGCGCCCAGGCGAGTCCTCGGCCCGGAGCTGCGCGACCTGCTCCTGGCCCACCGGTGCGTCGTCCTCTGGGTGAACGGCCACTCCCACCGGCATAGGATCAGCCCGATTACCGGCGGCGACGGTACCGGCGGGTTCTGGCAGGTCACCACGGCCTCGCATATCGACTGGCCGCAGCAGAGCCGGATCGTCGAGCTGGTTGACGACGGCTGCGGCCAGCTCAGCGTCTGCACCACCGTGCTGGACAGCGCCGCTCCCGCCGGCTACGACGGCGGGGAGGGCGCGCTGTCGTTGGCGGCCCTGTCCCGGGAGATCGCCAACCACTGGCAGGCCCGCGATCCCGCCGCCAGGACCGTGATCGGACCAGGCGGCCCGCTCGACCGCAACACCACGCTGCTGGTCCCGTTCCCGCGGAGCGCCTGAGATCAGTCTTCTGAGCAGTACGGGTCGTCGGGAGATCTACCTCGAGCCGAGGTGCTCCAGGAACCAGTCGCGGGCTGCGCCGCTGGCGGTGTCGAAGTCCTTGACGTAGGCGTCGAAATGGCCGCCGGGCAACAGCACCAGCCGCTTGGGCTCACGCGCCCGCTGGTAGGCCTCCAACGCCAGGTCGGTCGGGGTGAGGTGGTCGCCGGCGGCCACCACCATCAGCAGCGGGGTGGGGCTGATGCGCTCCAGGTAGGCGCTGGGCTCGTACTCCATCAGCAGCTCCACGGTGCGCAGGGTGACCTGGTTGCTCCAGGCCGGCGCCCGGGCCTTGCCGGTGTCGCTGAACCACTCCCACGAGTCAGGGGTGGGCAGGGCCGACACCGCCAGCGGGTCGGGGTCCACCACCGGCACCATCGCCGGCGGCTCGCCCCGGAAGCGGGCGGCGCGGTCCTGGTCCATGGCCGCGCGGTTGGGGGCCAGGAAGTCCTGGCGCACCAGCCGCTGGATGTTGCGGAAGCCGCTGACCAGCGGCACCTGGGCGGCGACGCACCTGACGCGCTTGTCGATCGCCCCCAACACCAGCACATGGCCGCCGCTGTAGCTGGACCCCCACACCCCGATGCGGTCGGCGTCGACCTCCGGGCGGGTCTGCGCCCAGGTGATCGCATGGCGGTAGTCACGCACCTGCGCCCACGGGTCGATCTCCTGGCGCGGCTCGCCGTCGCTGGCGCCGAAGTTGCGGTTGTCGAACACCAGCGCCCCCAGCCCCCCGGCCGCGAACACCTCACCGAAGCTGTCCAGGTACATCTCCTTGACCGCGGAGAAGCCGTGGGCCATGACCACGGTGGGAACCGGGCCACCGGCCCCGTCGGGCAGGTACAGCCAGCCCCGCAGCGTCACACCCTCGGCGTCGAACTCGATGTCCTGGCGCATCGCCATCCCCTTCCGTCAGGGAGC
>Ga0209846_1000119_pt1 | contig 11007 bp, 7 predicted proteins | sample GWRWS3_20_30_FD_187244 | JGI IMG/M metagenome (GOLD analysis project Ga0209846, IMG submission 187244) | Riverbed sediment microbial communities from areas with vegetation nearby in Columbia River, Washington, USA - GW-RW S3_20_30 (SPAdes)... | ecosystem: Environmental > Aquatic > Freshwater >... | reverse complement strand
CGGCCTGCCGGGGAGGCGGCGGTCGAAGACCAGCAGCCCGGCGGCGGCCGCCCCGAGCAGCAGCGTGAGGCCCCAGTAGTAGGCCCAGCGGCCGGCGACCGCCAGCGGCGCCGGCGGCGGGGTGGCGCGGACGGCCGCGACGGCCTGGGCGGCCGGGAGGACCGGGCCGCCCACGCCGACCCCGAAGGCGAAGGTCCCAGCGGTGGGGTGGCCGTCGACCGCCGAGATGGTCCGCCAGCTCACCGTGTAGGTGCCGTCCCGCAGCCCGTGGAGCGGCAGGCGCAGCTCCAGCGGGCGGCCGGGCACCCGCTCCGGCCGCCCGCCGGCGACGGCGCGTCCGCCGGCGTCGAGCACGCGGATGCTGGACAGGGTGGCGTCCGGCGCCTCGCTGAACCCGAGCGTCACCGCGTGCGGCGCTCGCTGAAGCGACGCCCCGCCCGCCGGCTCCGAGGCGCGCAGGCTCCCGTGCGCTGCTGCCGCCGGGCCGGTGGCCAGCAGCCACAACCCGGCGAGCAGCAGGGGGGCGACCCACCGTCGCACGGAGCGTCACACCTTGCCGGCACCCACGACCACGTCGTGGCGCGCGATCGGGACGGCGGGCGGGCGCCTGGCGATCGCGAGACCGGCCACCACCAGGCCGGCGGCGCCGACCAGCAGGCCGGCGATGGCCAGCAGGCGCGCCTGCGCGGCCGCGTCCCTGGCCCGCCTGGCCGCCTCGGCCGCCTGCTGCTGCGCGGCCAGCGCGCCCTGCAGCGAGGCGCTCAGCCGCGGCACCTCACGGTCGACCCGCGCGGCGAGCTGGGCGGTCGTCGGGCTCTTGACCGGGAAGGCGACCTTGGCCGGGTCCTCCACGTCCGAGAAGCTGTTGGGCCCGGAGGAGAAGCGCTGGGGCTTGATCTTCTTGCCGGCGATGGTCCCGTGCAGGTGGAAGTTGTACGTGCCGGCGGCGGTCGGGATGAAGAAGGCCCGGTAGTCGCCGGGGGTGCCCCAGGTGTCGCCGAAGTGGGGCTCCAGCTTCAACTGGGTCTGCTTGCCGCCGGCCAGGACCATGACCTGGAGGCCGTCGGCGTTGCGGACCGGTTGGCCGGCGCCGTCGCTGACCATCACCTGGACGCTGTTCTTCTCGCCGGCATAGGCGGGCTCGTCGCCGAACCCGACCACGTAGCTGTAGCCGCCGGCCTGGCGGCGCTCGTGGGCGCCGGCCGGCGAGGCGAGCAGGACGACGAGCCCGAGGACGGCCAGGATCGCGAGGTGCCACCGGACTGACGTTCTCGGGAGGATTGCCGGACGAGGCATCGCTGGCCCCCTTTGACGGTGATGTACGATTGCAGGCATGATGATAGAGACCGTTATCTCTATCCCACAATGAGTCGGTTTGCGAGATAGAAGGGGTTGGCCCGGAGGGCGAGGAAGGTAAGATGTTGATCGGCGACTTGGGAAGGGAGGGCGAGGCCCGCCAGGCCGCCATTGGGTCGCGTGTGCGGGCTCGCTCCGTCGGCATGGACGAACGCAGGGCGACGGCACTCGAACGGTCGAGCGAGCAGTGGCTCGCGTGGCTACGCCGCGGCCTCGCCGCGCAGCCCGACCAGGGGCTGGCCGGCCTCTGGGACCTGCTCGAGGCGTGGTTCGCGAGCGACGACTTCCAGACCTCGGGGCTGGCCGCGGCGATGGCGGGGCTCACCGGCAACGGGGGCGAGGCGACCCGCGCGGTGATCGCCGCCCACCGGCGCTCGCTCCGCGAGCTGCTGGAGGAGCCGGCGGCGGCTGCTGGCGCCACCGACCCGGCCGCGCTGGCGGCCCAGCTCCATCTCCTGGTCGAGGGCGCCGTCGTCGGCGCGCTGATCGACCGGCACGCGGCCTTGACCAGGCACGCGCGGGAGCTGACCGAGATCGCGCTGGCCGGCGCGAGGCCCTAGGACGCGGAGGCCGCGGTCACGGCGGCCCTTGCCAGCTCCCGGGCGCCGCGGGTGGCCGCCGGGTCGCGGTCGACCACCGCGGCGGCGATCGCGCCGTCGACGAGTACCTGGAGCTGCGCGGCCAGGACGGCCGTGTCGTAGGCCCCGGCCGCCTTGGACAGGTCCTCGAGGAGCTGGCGCAGCGCCCGCCGGTGGGCGGCGATCACCGACTGGGCGGGGTGGTCGGGCTCGCCGCGCAGCTCGCTGGCGCCGTTGGCGATGAACGAGCCGCGGTAGCCGTCGGTCGCGATCCACTCCTCCAGCGTGTCCCATAGGCCGTCGAAGCGGGACCGCGGGTCGTCACCGCGGCGGTCCAGCGCGTCGGCCAGCAGGTGCAGCCACTGTGTGCCCCAGTGCTCCAGGGCGGCGGCGACCAGGCCGTCCTTGCTGGCGAACTGCCGGTAGAGCGTCATCGGCGCCACGTCGGCCTCGCGGATGATGCGGTTGACGCCGACGGCGGCGATCCCTTCCTTGCGGAAGAGCTCGGTCGCCGTGGTCAGGATGCGTTCACGCGGCCTCGCGGACACCATGGCGCCTGCCTGCTCCTTGGGCGGGGGACGAGAGAAAGTTCTCTCTCTGCCGCCGTGCTGTCAAGTGAGGGCGAACAGCAGCTCCCTCGCCGCTGCCAGGTGGGCGGTGGCGCCCACCTCCCGGTAGAACACCAGCGCCCGGTCGAGCTCGGTGCGGCCCTCGGCGAGGCGCCCGTCGCCGAGCAGCCGCCTGGCCGCCGCCAGGCGCGCGTACGCCTCGTCGGGGCGGGCGCCGATCTCGGCGTAGACGGCGGCCGCCCGCCCGGGGTCGCCGGCCACGAACGCGCGGGCCGCCTCCTGCCACGGCGACGGCGGCGCCGCGTCGAGGACCTCGGCGGGACGCTCCAGCTCGACCAGGTCGACCGCCAGGTCGACACCGAGGTCCGGGTTGAGCAGCCTGCCGCCCAGGCCGGCCAGCAGCTCGTCGACCAGCTTGGCCGCCTCGATGGGACGGTGGGCGGCGAGCAGGACCCGCGCCCCGAAGGCCAGGGCGGGATCGAGGTTCTGCGGGTCGCCCGACTCGCGGGCCAGCTCCAGCGCCCGCTCGCCGTCCTCCAGGGCCGCAGCGACCTCGCCCCTGGCCAGCCCGACGCGGCCCCGCCAGACGCGGCACCGGCACTCCATGTAGTGGCGGGCGCCGCCGGCGGCGTCGGCCACCACCCTGTCCGCGACCCGCGCCGCCGCCGGCCAGCGGCCGGTCCAGTAGTACTCGGCCACCCGGTCCAGCTCGCTGAAGCGAAGGTCGGCGATGCCGCCGAAGCGCTCGGCGGCGCGCTGGGCCGCCTGGCTGGCGACGAAGCTGCCGCGCAGGTCGCCGAGGATCGACCGCACGTAGGCCAGGTTGACGTGCCAGCCGACCGAGTGGGACGAGCCCAGCTCCTCGCACAGCGCCACGCAGCGCTCCAGGTCACCCAGGCCGCCGTGGTCGCCCAGCACGACCCTGGCCGACCCGATGGTGCCGTAGGCGGCCGCCTCACCGTCGCGGGCGCCGAGCGACCTGGCCATCGCCAGCGCCTCGCGGGCGACGGCGAGCGCCTCGGCGTGGCGGTCGGCGACCAGCAGGTGCTGCATGCAGCCGATCAGCACGGCCGCCTTGGAGCGGGACGGCGGGGCGTCGGCCACCAGCTCCAGCGCCCGCTCGATGCGGGCCGACCGCGGTTGGCCGTAGATGTAGGCGAGCCGGCCGAGCAGCACCTCGGCCTCGGCCGCCCGCTCGCGCGCGCCGGTGGCCAGCAACCCGTCCCTGGCCTCCTCCAGCACGTCCTGGCCGGCACCCTCGCCCCGGCAGCGCGCCTCGCCGGCGCGGAACTGGAGCTCGGGCCGCTCCGGGTCGTCCTCGGGCCAGATCGCCAGGGCCTCGGTGTAGTAGCGGGCGGCGGCGGTGTGCGCGCCGAGCGCGACCACCCGGTCGCCGGCGTCGCGCAGCGCCAGCCGTGCCCGCTCCGGCAGGTCGCCGGTGTCCTCGCCGGCCGCGCTGGCCAGCGCCAGCGCCTGCCCGTAGTGGTGGGCCAGCAGCTCCGACTGCCCGGCCCGGCCGCGCTGCGCCTGCGGCGGGTCGGCGTCGCGCCCGCGGCTCGTCAGGAGGCGACTCCCGAGCCCATCGGGCCCGCGGCGGTCGACCGGGTCGGGGCCCAGCGACTCCAGCCAGGCGGCGGCCCGGCGGTGCTTGGAGGCGCGCTCGGCCCGCGGGATCTGACCGTAGGCGACGTCGCGGACCAGCACGTGGCGGAAGCCGTACTCTCGCTCGCCGGCCGTGGACGAGCGCCCGGCGCGGTACAGGAACTCCTTGTCGTGCAGCCGCTCCAGGCACGCCTCGACGTCGGCCCGATCGCGGTCGCTGACGGCGGCCAGGGCGCCCACCCAACCGACCCGGCCGAGCACGGCCAGGTCCTGGAGCGCGGCCTTCTCCTCGGCGGGCAGGGCGTCCAGGCGGGCGGCGATGATGGCGTGGACGCTCTCCGGCAGCGGCAGCTCGGGGCCGACCCGGTCGAGGTGCGGGCCGCCGCCGGAGGGTCGCTCTGGTTCGGGCGCCGGCAGGGGGTTGCGGTCGCGCAGCATGCGCACGTACTCCTCGGCGAACAGCGGGTTGCCGCCGGCGGCGGCCAGCAGGGCCGGGCCGACGCTCTCGGGCAGCCGGTGGTGGGAGAGCAGCGCCTCCAGCAGCCGGCCGGTGTCGGCCTCCGACAGCGGCGCCAGCTCGGTGACGCCGCCGGGTCGTGTCCCGCCCCAACCGGGCCGCCGCTGCAGCAGCTCGGGCCTGGCGGTCACCACCACCAGCAGCGGGACCGGCTCGGCGCGTCCGCTCGCCGGCTCGAGCAGCTCCTCGAGGAAGTCGAGCAGGGCGTCGTCCGCCCAGTGCAGGTCCTCGAGGACCAGCACCAGGGGCCGGCGGGCGGCCAGCCCGTGCAGGAAGTGTCGCCAGGCGGCGAACGCCTCCTCCCGCCTGCGGACCTGGACGCTCGCGTTGCCGCCGTCGCCGACCAGCCAGCGCAGATGATCGGCGATCCTCGGGGCCGCGGTCGGCTCGTCGGCCAGGGCGTGCTCGACCATCCTGGCCAGCCGGCGCTCGACCCGGTCGGCCGTGTCGTTCTCGAGGATGCCGGCCTCGGCCTTGACGATCTCGGCCAGCGCCCAGTACGTGATCCCCTCCCCGTAGGGGGGTGAGCGGCCCTGGCGCCAGGTCACCAGGTCGCTGTCGGCGTCCAGCGTCCGGCCGAGCTCGGCCACCAGGCGGGTCTTGCCGATGCCCGGCGGGCCCACCAGCGTCACCAGCCGCGGCCGCCGCTCGGCGCGGGCCCGCCGGTAGCACTCCAGCAGCAGGCCGAGCTCGCGGTCGCGGCCGACCAGCGGCACCGGACCGGCGGCCAGCGCGTCCAGCCCCGTGCGGTTGCGCGGCTCCAGCGCGCTCCAGACGGCCATCGGCTTGGCGCGGCCGGCCAGCGAGAGCAGGCTCGCGGGGCCGTAGCTGATCGACCGCTCGGTGGTCCGGCCGGTCGCCTCGGAGACCAGCACCGTCCCGGCCGGGGCGGCCTGCTGCAGCCGGGCGCAGGTCGCCACCGAGTCGCCGGCGACGCTGGCCCCGGCGGTCACCAGCGCCTCGCCGGTGGTCACGGCGATGCGGACCTCGACGCCGTCGCCGTCGAAGGCGTCGCGGATGGCGAGGGCGGCCCGGACGGCCCGCTCCGGGTCGTCCTCACGGGTCTGCGGGACGCCGAACACGGCCATGGTGATGCCGCCGACGGCGTGCTCGACGGTGCCGCCGAAGCTCTCCACCTCGGCCCGCACCCGCCGCAGGCGGCGGTTGAGCATGGTGGAGACGTCCTCGGGGTCGCGCTCGGCCTCCTCGCCGGCCGGCTCGTCGACCTCCGCGAACAGCACCGAGACGAGCTTGCGCTCGACGCTGGTGCCGCCGGTCGCGAGGTGGCCGTTGTCGGCCGGCCGGTCGCCCTCGTCGGGGTCGGGCCGGCGGGTCGAGGCGGCGGGGGCGAGCAGCTCCAGCGCGGGGTCCTGGGCCAGGATGGCCTGCTCGAGCCGCTGCAGCCCGACGCTCGGCTCGATCCCGAGCTCGTTCACCAGGGTCCTGCGGGCGGCACGGTAGGCGGCCAGCGCGTCGGCCTGCCTGCCGGAGCGGTACAGGGCGAGCATGAGCTGCCCGTGGAGGTGCTCACGCAGCGGCTGGAGGCGGACCAGCGCCTCCAGCTCGGCGACCAGCTCGCGGTGGCGGCCGAGGGCGAGGTCGGCCTCGATGCGGGCCTCCACGGCCGCGAGCTGGAGCTCCTCCACGCCGATCAGCTCCGGCCAGGCGATGCCGGTGGAGGCGGCCACGTCGGCCAGCGCCGGGCCGCGCCACAGCGCCAGGGCCTGGCGGAGCAGGTCGGCGGCGGTGGCCGGGTCGCCGGCGGTGAGGGCCTCGCGGCCCGACCGGTCCAGGCGCTGGAAGCGGTGCAGGTCGAGCTGCTCGGGGTCGACGTTGAGCAGGTAGCCGGGGTCGCGGGTGAGCAGCATGCGGGGCGGGGCGCTGCCGTTGCTGGTCTCGATCGCCTTGCGGAGCGCGGCCACGTGGTTCTGCAGGGACTGCCGGACGGTCGGCGGCGGTTCCTCGCCCCAGACGGCCTCGATCAGCTCGTCGGTGGAGACGACCTGGTTGGCGTGCAGCAGCAGCTTGGCCAGCAGCATGCGGTGCTTGATGCTGCCGAGCCGAAGCAGCCGGTCACGCTGGCGTGCCTCGAGCGGGCCGAGGAGAAGGAAGTCGATCGTGCCTACCACCACGTCGATCTATGCACCTGCCGGGCTTGGCTGGTTCCTCGGACTGAGACTGTATGCGCCAAATGGCGACGAGTGTATAGCGCGTGCCACGGAATACCTACTCGCGAACTGGGACAGGAATGCGGACTTGGACGGGTTGTGCCGCCGGCGCCGCCGCGGATGCGGCGTAGGACGCCGGTGGGACCGGCCCGGCCGGGGGGGACTCCGGCCAGGCCGGGCCGGCCGGCTCCAGGAGGCGTTCGAGGACGGCGTCGGGCGCGGCGGGCAGCGGGGCGTCCAGGTCGCGCACCCAGGCGCTCACGGCGCCGGAGGCGTGGCGGCTCGGCGGCGCCATGACCCAGCCGCCAGGGCCGCGCCACTCCGTCCTGGCCAGCCCGTGCGGGCGCTGGCCGGGTGCGCCGGTGGGGGCGAAGTAGAAGTGCCAGCCGTCGCCCCCGGTCCGCACCAGCGGGCCGCCGGCGCGCAGCGCCTCGGCGACCACCGACCAGCGCACGGCGTCGCCCTCCGAGCCGTGCACCACCAGCACGTCGAAGCCGACGCCGGTGGCGAGGCCGAGGTTGGCCTCCGGGAACCGCCGCCACCACCAGGTGAGGCGGATCGGGTCGATGGTGGCGTCGGCGACCCCGTGCAGGGTCATGGGGTGGGCGCCGGCCCTGGGGCAGTCCGGCTCCTGGCAGGAGCAGGCCACCGCCGGCGGCCGGCCGAAGGTCACCGGATGGTGGAGCGGGATCACCGGGATGCCGCGGCGCGCGCAGCCCAGCGCCGCCAGGAACCGCTCCCCGGCGTGCGGGATCCGCGGCATGGCCACCTCCCTCCGGTCGCATGCGCTTCTCCGGTCGCATGCGCTCGACCAGAGCAGCCTGGCGGGCGCCGCCAACGAGTCGCTCACGTGCTGTGATCTCTTTACCGGCCCCGGTCTGGTGCCTATGCTCGCGGTCGAGGAGCATCCCCGAGCCGAGGGTGGGTCGCCATGGGTCAGGACGAGATCGCGCGGGTGCGCCAGGAGATCGAGCGGGAGATCGACGGGCGCACCCTGTGCGACCTGCTCGCCGGCAACGCCGCCGGCGACGGCGGCGACACGCCCGCCATGTCGTGGAAGCAGGACGGCCAGTGGCGGACGCGGTCGTGGCGGGAGCACCGCGAGCGGGTCGCCGAGGCCGCCGTGGGGCTCGCCCGCCTGGGCGTCGGCCGCGGCGACTTCGTGGCGATCATGGCCACCAACCGGCCGGAGCACGTGGTCGCCGACCAGGCCGCGGTGCACGCCGGCGCGACCCCGTCGACCTTCTACTTCACCCTCGCCCCCGAGCAGATCCGCTACTGCGCCGGCCACTGCGAGGCCACGGTCGCGGTCCTGGAGAACCGCGACATGCTCAAGCGCTGGCAGGAGATCCGCGGGGAGCTGCCGGCGCTCCGGCACCTGGTGGTGATCGAGGGCGCCGAGGCCGAGAGCGGCACGGACGGCGTGCTCACCTGGGACCAGGTCGTCGCCGGCGGCCGCGAGGCGCTGGCCGCCGACCCGACCGCCTTCGAGGAGCTGCGCGGCAAGGTGCGTCCGGAGGACGCCGCGACGCTGCTGTACACCTCCGGCACCACCGGCCCGCCCAAGGGCGTGCTGCTGACCCACCACAACGTGCTGTTCGAGTGCAGCGCCCTCAACCGCATGCACGGCCTGCCCAGCGGCGGCAGCTCGGTCTCCTACCTGCCGCTGGCCCACATCGCCGAGCGGGTCCTGTCCATCTACGGCCCGCTGACCCTGCGCAGCCACGTCTGGTTCTGCCCCGACCCGGCGCAGGCGGTCGAGTACGTGCGCGAGGCCCGGCCGACGCTGTTCTTCGGCGTGCCGCGGGTGTGGGAGAAGGTCCGGGCCGGCATCAACGCCAAGATCGCCGCCGAGGAGAACGAGCGCCGGCGCAAGCTCGCCCAGGGCGCGATCGCCACCGCCCTTGAGGTCGTCCGCCGCCGGCAGCGCGGCGAGGCGGTGCCGCTGGGCATGCGGCTCCGGCACGCCGCCCTGGACACGCTGGTGCTGGCCAAGATCCGCAAGGGGATCGGGCTGGACCGCTGCACCTTCGCCTCCAGCGCCGCCTCGCCGCTGGCGGTCGACGTGGCCGAGTACTTCGCCGCCATCGGCCTGCCGCTGGTCGAGGTCTACGGCATGACCGAGACCACCGGGGTGGCCACCGGCAACCCGCCCGACCGGATCAAGATCGGCACGGTCGGCCCGGCCATCTCCGGCGTCGAGGTGCGGCTGGCCGACGACGGCGAGGTGCTGGTGCGCGGCCCGGTCAACACTCCCGGCTACTTCAAGCAGGAGGAGGCGACCAGGGCGCTGATCGACGGGGACGGCTGGCTGCACACCGGCGACGTGGGCGAGCTGGACGCCGACGGCTACCTGCGGATCGTGGACCGCAAGAAGGAGCTGATCATCACCTCCAGCGGCAAGAACGTGTCGCCGGCCAACATCGAGGGCCTGCTCAAGGAGCACCCGCTGGTCGGGCAGGCGCTCGCCTACGGCGACAACCGGCCCTACGTGGTCGCCCTGGTCGTGCTCGACCACGAGATGGTGCCGGCCTGGGCCGCCCGCAACGGCATCGCGGCGGCCGCGCCGGCCGAGCTGGCCGCCCACGAGCAGGTGCTGGCGGAGGTCCAGCAGGCCGTCGACGCCGCCAACCAGCGGCTGGCAAGGGCCGAGCAGGTCAAGCAGTTCGAAGTGCTGCCGGTCGAGTGGACGGCGGAGAGCGAGGAGCTGACGCCGACGCTGAAGCTGCGCCGGCGCATCATCCACGCCAAGTACGCCGAGCGCATCGACGCGCTCTACGGCGGCTGAGCGCGCCGGCACCAGCCTCAGCGCCGCAGCGCCCGGCGCCCCCGGCGCCGCTGCACCGCGTCGGCGATCGCCATGAGGTCGTCGTCGGTAGCGGCTGCCCTCCCCGCCTCGGCCCGCCGCGTGCCGCCGTCGCCGAGGTCGGCCCACAACCCCGCCCACGCCGCCTCGGGTCCCACCGGGGCACCCCTCCGGGGTTCCCCGGACCCCTCCGGTCGGTTCGCCGGGGCGCGGGCCGGTTGGCTGGCGCCCTCGGCGGCGCCGAGGAGGCGCTCGGCGGCCGCCCGCAGCATCGGCTCGACGAAGTCGCCGCGGACGGCGGCCTCACCGGTCCGCCCGCCGGCGGGGTTGGCGTAGGCACGAATGGCGCCGCGGACCGCAGCCTCGTCGTGGCCGCGCCCGGCCAGCGCCCTGGCGACCGCCTCGACCAGCGGGTCGCCGAAGCCGGCGGGGCGCCGCCCTTCGCGCCCGGCCGGAGGGGTCCGCGGAGGGGTCCGGGGAACCCCGGAGGGGTGCCCCGGTGGATCGGGGGCCGCGGGCGTCGCGGGGTCCTGGTCGGCCTGCCGCGCGCCGGTCCGCGCCTCGCGCTCCAGCTCGGCGTGGCGGCGCAGCCAGAAGTGCAGCGGCGCGCTCGCCGGGTCGAGGTCGAGGGCCTCCTCGACGTGGTGCGCCTCGTACAGGTGACGGAAGAGGGCCTCGGGGCTGTCGATGACCTCGTGGTCGGCGTCCGCGGACATGCGACCCTCCTGGATCGAACGTACGTTCGACTCTACCACGCCGCGCCAGCGACCGTGACCCCCGGAAGCGGTAAGGTGCCAGCGATGCGCCGTGCGGGGAGCGGCGGCGGGGAGGGTGCATGACGGCGGCCGACGCCCTCGATCGGGGCCGGGAGTCCTTCGGGGGGCAGGCCTGGGGGGATGCCTTCGCTTTGCTGTCGGCCGCCGACCGGGAGTCCCCGCTCGAGGCGGAGGACCTGGAGCGGCTGGCCACGGCCGCGTTCCTGATCGGGCGGGACGACGACGGCGCCGACGTGGGGGCGCGAGCGCATCAGGCGTTCCTGCGCCGGGGGGACGTGGAGCGAGCGGTCCGCGGCGCGTTCTGGCTGGCCTTCGGCCTCCTCAACCGGGGCGAGGTCGCCCGTGGTGGCGGCTGGGTGGCCAGGGGCCGCCGGCTCCTCGACGACCTCCAGAAGGACTGCGTCGAGGAGGGCTACCTGCTGTGGCCGGTCGGGATGCAGCGCCTGCTCGAGGGCGATGCCGCGACGGCCGCGGCCGTCTTCGACCAGGCGGCCAAGATCGGCGAGCGCTTCGGCGACCCGGACCTGATCGCGCTGGCCCGGCTCGGCCTTGGCGGGTCCATGATCCCGCTGGGCGAGACCGCCGCGGGCGTGGCGCTGCTGGACGAGGTCATGGTCGCCGTCGAGGCCGGCGAG